>Ga0214472_10007106_pt1 | contig 11734 bp, 8 predicted proteins | sample RVTome_6_FD_207662 | JGI IMG/M metagenome (GOLD analysis project Ga0214472, IMG submission 207662) | Soil microbial communities from uranium-contaminated site in the Upper Colorado River Basin, Wyoming, United States - RVT140D175 | ecosystem: Environmental > Terrestrial > Soil > Contaminated >...
CCCGACGCCCGCCGGATCGCCGAACGCCTGATGAGCCCCGCACGGGCGCTCATGCCGCGCCACGCCACCTTCACCCGCATCACGACCGTCGGGCCAGCGCCGAGCGCCGAGCAGGCCCCGAGCGCCGAGCACCTGGAGCCTCTGGATCACGCGGTCTTCACCTGGTTCCAGGCCCCTCATTCCTATACCGGCGACGACGTGGTGGAAATCAGCGCGCACGGGAGCCCGGTCGTGCTCCGGCGGATCGTGGAGCTGGCGCTTCGCGACGGCGGCCGCCTGGCCGAACCGGGCGAGTTCACGCTGCGGGCGTACCTGAACGGCCGGATGGACCTCGTACAAGCCGAGGCCGTCGCCGATCTCGTCAATGCGGTCACGCCTCTGCAGGCCCGCGCGGCGATGGACCAACTGGAGGGCACGCTGACGACGGCCATTCGGGAGGCGGACGCGCTGCTGTTCGATCTGGCCGCCCGGCTCGAGGCCTCGCTCGATTTTCCGGAGGAGGGCTTCCATTTCATCACGCGCGACCAGGCGACCGGGGCGCTCGAGCGCGTGAGCGACGTGCTCGACGCGCTGGCGCGCGACGGCCGCACGGGGCGTGTCGTCCGCGAGGGGCGGACCGTCGTGCTCATCGGGCTGCCCAACTCCGGCAAGTCGAGCCTGTTCAACGCGCTCGTCGGCGCACGCCGGGCCATCGTCACCGAAATCGCCGGGACGACCCGGGATCTGGTCACCGAGCGCGTCGATCTGGCCGGGTTGCCGATCACGTTCGTGGACACCGCGGGGCTGCGCGACGTCGGCGACCGCGTCGAGGCCGAGGGCGTCCAGCGCGCGCGCGACGCTCTGGCCGTGGCTGCCCTGAGGCTTGCGCTCGTGGATGGATCGGTGCCGCTCGAGCCCGTGTCGCGCGGGTTGCTCGAGACCCTCGCGCCGCCCTCGATCGTCGTCGTGACCAAGTGCGATCTGCCTGAGGCATGGGATTGGGCTGCCCTCGGCGCGGAGGCCGGGCGCGCCGTCGGCGTGTCCGTCGTGACGGGCCACGGGCTGGATGCGCTTCGCGATCGGATCGTCGGCGGCCTGACCGAGCGTGAAGACCTGCGCGACGTTCCCGCGATCACCAACCTCCGTCACCTCACGCTCGTAACCGACGCGCAGGCGGCCGTCGCGCGCGCGGGCGACGAGCTGCGCCGCGGCGCTTCCGAGGAGCTCGTGCTGGCGGAACTCGGATCGGCCCGGCGGGCGCTCGAAGAGATCACCGGCCGCCGGGCGCCCGATGATCTGCTCGAGCACATCTTTGCGAAGTTCTGTGTTGGGAAGTGAGGGTGCGGGGGTGCGGCGGGGTGCTCGGTGGGCGCCGGCGCTGGCCCGCATCAAACTGAATACTGGACTGGCAAGCGAGAGCGCGTTCCAGGCACGCCGCACCCGCACCCCGCCGCACCCTGGCGCACCCCCGCACCGATTAGGATTCCCCCGTGACGTTTGACGTCGTGGTGATCGGCGCCGGCCATGCGGGCGTAGAAGCGGCGTGGGCGGCGGCCAGGCTCGGCTGCCGCGTGGGCCTTTGCACGTTGTCGGCCGAGACGGTCGCGCTGATGCCCTGCAACCCGGCGATCGGCGGCACGGCGAAGGGGCATCTCGTCCGGGAGATCGACGCGCTCGGCGGCCTGATGGGCCGCGCGATTGACGCAACCGGGATTCAGTTCAAGCTGCTCAACCGCAGCCGGGGGCCGGCGGTCTGGTCCCCCCGCGCACAGGCGGACAAGCGGCGGTACGGCGCGTGGGTGCGCGCCGCCCTGTCGGCGGAGCCCCGGATTACCTGGCTGTTTCGGCGGGCCGGGCGCGTGCTCACCGGGCGGGGCCGGGTGACCGGCCTCGCGTTCGAGGACGGCGGGTCGGTTGCCTGCCGGTCGCTGGTAATCACGACCGGCACGTTCCTCAACGGCCTGGTGCACGTCGGCGACGAGTGCCGTCCGGCGGGCCGCGCCGGCGAGCCGCCGACGTGCGACCTGGCCGACTCGCTCTGCAGCTTCGGTTTCGAAATGGGCCGGCTCAAGACCGGGACGCCGCCGCGGCTCGATCGCCGCAGCATCGACTTCTCGCGGTTTCACCCGGAGCACGGCGACGATCCCATCGTGCCGTTTTCGTTCCTGACGCGGTCCGGCAGCCGGGAGCAAGTCGTGTGTCACCTGCTCCATACGACGGAGCACGTGCACGATCACGTGCGCGCGAATATCGGACGCTCGCCCCTCTACAACGGCCGCATTACGGGCATTGGGCCCCGGTATTGTCCCTCCCTCGAGGACAAGGTGATGCGCTTTCCCGAGAAGGAGCGCCACCAGATCTTCCTCGAGCCGGAGGGCGTGGACGTCGACGAGATCTACGCGAACGGGCTCTCGATGAGCCTTCCGCGCGATGCGCAGGACGCCATCGTGCACGCTCTGCCCGGGCTCGAAGACGCCCGGATTCTCCGGCACGCGTACGCGGTCGAATACGACTTCGTGCAGCCCACCGAACTGGATCGATCGCTCGAGGCCAAGCGGCTGCCGGGCCTCTTCCTGGCGGGTCAGGTCAACGGCACGTCCGGGTACGAAGAGGCCGGAGCGCAGGGGATCGTCGCGGGCATCAACGCGGCGCGCCGGGCCGGCGAGCAGGACCCGGTGACGTTCGGCCGCGAGGATGCGTATCTCGGCATCCTGGTGGACGACCTGGTCACGCGAGGCTGTCTCGAGCCGTACCGCATGTTCACGTCGAGGGCCGAGCATCGTCTCGTGCTGCGCATCGACAACGCGGATCTGCGCCTGACTCCGCTCGGCCGCGACATTGGGCTCGTGGGCGACAGGCGGTGGGCGTTGTTCGAAGCGCGCCGGGAACGGCTCGAACGGAATCGGGAAGCGGCCGCGCGGACGAAGGTCACGATCGACGGGCAGTCGATGCCCGCGGCGCAGGCGCTCGGCCGCCCGCCGGTGTCCCTTCGCGATCTCGAGGGGATGGGATTCTGCGCCGAGGTCAGCCCGGGCTTCGCCCATGCAGACGAGGCGACGCTCGTGGCCGAGTGCAAGTACCGGGGGTACCTGAAGCGGCACGAGGCCCAGGCGGCGCGGGTGCGCGCGCAGGAAGCGGTCGCGATACCCGCGTCGTTCGAGTACGCCGGCATCGCGGGATTGTCGCGTGAGGCCGCCGAACGACTCGCTGGCGTGCGGCCCGCGACCATAGGCCAGGCGGGCCGGATTCCCGGTATCACCCCGGCGGCGGTGGCCATCATCGCCGCGCGCGTGGCGCGGAACTAGCTGGCCTTTCGACCGTTTCAGCCCTGATACTGGGCCGTGGCCTCGCGCGACTTCCGGTCTCGATTGACCCGCCGCGCCCGACGGGCCGGCGTCGAGATTTCGCCCGGTGCCCTGGAAGCTCTTCAGAGGTATTTCGAGCTGCTCAGGAAGTGGAATCGGCGGATCAACCTGACTGCCCTGCCGCTCGATCCGGCCTCTGATGAAGCCCTGGATCGGCTCCTGGTCGAGCCGCTGGTCGCGGCGCGCCAGGTCCAGCCTGGTGACCGGACGTGCCTCGACGTGGGGTCTGGTGGCGGTTCACCGGGCATCCCGTTTCGCTTGGTTTCCCCGGGGTTGCGTCTGGTGCTGGTCGAATCCAAGGTGCGGAAGTCGGCATTCCTGAGGGAGGTCGTGCGACAACTCGAGTTGGTGGACGTCGAGGTCGACAATCGCCGGTTCGAAGAGCTGCTGGCCCGAGCGGACCTGCTCGAGGCTACCGACCTGGTCACGCTCCGCGCCGTCCGGCCGGACGCGAAGCTCTGGAACACTGTGCAGGCGTTCCTTCGGCCGGGTGGACGAGTGCTTTGGTTTGGATCGACTGATAGCACGAAACTCAAGGCCCTACCGCTCCTGTCGGAGACAGCCAGGGTCCCGCTCGCGCCGGCGTTAGGGAGTCACCTGACAGTCCTGACGAAAGGGTTGGAAGGCCACTATTCTGTTATTTAACCAACCAAATTATAGTCGAGCTCGCCACTGGTCGCCACTCCAGCATCCTGCTCAGTATTCGAATGAATACTCGATTTCATTGAGCCACAGCATTGTGCTACCAGGTTGGTCCCGTTCGTAGCTGACCTGGTAGCTGGCTCATCGTTGCCGACATTCGCAGGCGACGAGATGCACCTCCATCGTGGCCGCACGGGGCCTTGGCGGATGGGCCGCTTCGCGCATCTCTCTGGCTGCAGATTCAGCCTGAAATGTTCCACGTGGAACACGCAGCCCCAGGCTCGACTATTCCGGCCTCCGACGCCATGAGAGTTTCGCGCCGCTCAGGGTGATGGATTTGACAAGTTACTCGCGGAGGCCCAAAGTGCGCACCCCCGCACCCCCGCACCCCCGCACCCCCGCACCCCCGCACCCCCGCACCCCCGCACCCCCGCACCCCGCACCCCCGCACCCCCGCACCCCCCCGCCCAGACTTGACGTTCCGCCTGCCTGGATCGACAATATCGCAGCCTTTTTGCCTGATTAAGAAGTTATGTTGTATGACCAATAAATGTCGAGTCGTCGCCGTCGCCAACCAGAAAGGCGGCGTTGCCAAGACGACAACCGCCATCAACCTCGCGACCTTTCTCGCGATGGCCGGCAAGCGCGTCCTCATCATCGACCTCGATCCGCAGGCGAACCTCACGAGCGGCCTGGGCCTCAAAGGGCAGACCACTGACGGTCGAACCGTCTACCAGGCACTGCTCGGTCAGACGACGGATGCCTCGTCGCTCGTGCTCCCGACCGTCGTCGACCGGCTGTTCGTCGTCCCGGCTGACCGCCAGCTCACCGGCGCGGAGATTGAGCTCGTCACGCTCGACCGACGAGAGCATCGGCTTCGCGATCTGATGGCGGATTTCAGGGACGCGTACGACTACATCTTCATCGACTCGCCGCCGTCGCTCGGCCTGCTCACTCTCAACGCGCTTGTGGCCGCCGACTCGGTGCTGATTCCGCTCAACTGCGAGTACTTCGCGCTCGAGGGCCTCGCCGATCTGATGGCCACCATCGACGGTGTCCGCGCCGCGCTCAATCCGGATCTCGTCATCGAGGGCGTCCTACTCACGATGGCTGACGAGCGCACGAACCTCGGTCAGCAGGTCAGCAGCAATGTGCGCGAGTACTTCGGCGACAAGGTCTTCGGCACGGTCATTCCGAGAAACGTGCGGCTGGGGGAGGCGCCCAGCCACGGCCTGCCGGCGCCGCTCTACGATCCGCGCTCGCGGGGATCGGAGGCCTACTCCGCGCTCGCGACCGAGTTTCTCGCGCGCGACGAGCCGCCCCGGGGCACCCCGCCGGTGGCGCCGGCCGACGGCAACGCAGGCCACGGGCCGTCGCCCGAGCCCGAACACGGCATGAAGTCAGAAAGGGAGGGATGACGTGGCTGACAAACGTCCAGCGTTGGGGCGCGGCCTGAGCGCGCTCATTCCCACCGCGCCGACCGCGCAGGCGCCACAGCCGTCGCTCGCGCCCGCCCGCGAACCCGCGCGGCCCTCCGAGCTCGACATCGATCTGCTCGCGCCGAATCCTCGACAACCGCGCGAGCACATCGAGGAGACGCACCTCGAGGAGCTCGCCCAGTCGATTCGGAGCCACGGCGTCATCCAGCCGATCGTCGTGCGCCGTGCCGGCGGCCGCTACGAGATCGTGGCGGGCGAGCGCCGCTGGCGCGCGGCCCAGCGCGCCGGGCTCCTCAAGGTCCCGGTCGTCGTCCGCGAGATCGCTGACGACAAGCTCCTCGAGGTCGCGCTCATTGAGAACATCCAGCGTGAAGACCTCAACCCGATCGAGGAGGCGCAGGCCTACAGGCGGCTGACCGAAGACCTGCAGCTCTCACAGGAGCAGGTGGCCGCCGCCGTCGGGAAGGACCGCGCGACGGTCGCCAATTACATCCGCCTGCTGCGGCTGCCGGTCGAGATCCGCAACGACCTGGCCGCGGGCAGCCTGGCGATGGGCCACGCCCGCGCCCTGCTCGCGCTCACTGACGAATCCGCGCAGCGCCGCGTCGCGCGCGACGTCGTCGCGCGGCAGCTCTCGGTGCGCGAGACCGAAGGCCTGGTCAAACGCGAGTCCATCCCCCGCGTGCCGCCACCGCCGCGGCGGGCCGACCCGAACACCCGCGCCGCGGAAGAGCAGCTGAAACTCGCGCTCGGCACGCGCGTGAGCATCGTCAGGAAAGGCAGGGGCGGGCGGATCGAAGTCCACTTCGCGAACGAAGACGAGCTGCAGCGCCTGTTCGAGACTCTGGCGAAGCAATGAATGGCTCCGGATTCCCGGTGGAACCAGAAACCCGGAGCGTGGAACCAGAACCCGGAACCACTAAAATGAACAGGATGCCCAAACGCCTCACCGAATACGCCGATTGCGCGGGGTGTGCAAGCAAGCTGGCGGCCGCCGAGCTCGAAGCGCTAATGGACGATCTGCCGGCGCCGGCCGACGACCGCGTGCTCGTCGATTTCCGCACGGCCGACGACGCTGGCGTGTACCGGTGGGCGAGCGGGCCGGCGCTCGTTCAAACGGTGGACTTCTTCACCCCCATCGTCGACGACCCGTTCGTGTTCGGCCAGATTGCGGCAGCCAACGCGCTGAGCGACGTCTACGCGATGGGCGGCGTGCCGAGAACCGCGCTGGCGATCGCGGCCCTGCCGGCCAAGGACGGTCCGAGCCCGGACGAGGTCCGCGCGATCTTCCGCGGCGGGCTCGAGGTGCTGAACCGGGCCGGCGTCGCGCTCCTCGGCGGACACACGGTGACCGACCCTGAGATCAAGTTCGGCTATTCGGTGACGGGGGAGGTCGATCCCGACCGCATCCTGACCAACGCCGGCGCCAAGCCTGGCGATGCGCTCGTGCTCACCAAGCCTCTGGGCACCGGCGTGATCGTGCGCGCCCGCAAGTACGGCCGCGCCGCCGACGACTTGCTGGCTGCCGCCGTCGTGACCATGCTGCAACTCAACGACGGCCTGGCTGCCGTGGCGGGCCACCTGCCTGACGGCTCCATCCACGCCTGCACGGACGTGACGGGTTTCGGACTCGTGGGCCACGCCTCAGAGATGGCCGAGGCGAGCGGGGCGACGCTGGTCATCGAGGCGGCCCGGCTTCCCGCCATTCCCGGGGCGCTCGACCTCGTGACCGAGTTCCTGCCGTGCGGCGGGCGCGCGAACCAGCGGCACTTCCGAGCCCTGGAGGTCGGTGAGCAGGTGCCGATGGCTCGTCATCTGATTGCGATGGACCCGCAGACGTCGGGCGGCCTGCTCGTGGCGGTCGCGGCCGAGGCGGCGGATCGGCTGGTCGAGCTGCTGGCCGGCCGGGCCGTGTCGGCCACCATCGTGGGCTTCGTCGCGCCGCGCGGTGAGGCCGGGATCCGGGTTCGCCTGGCTTGAGAAACCCGCCGTTTGCGAGGGCTGTCCGCCTTGCCCGTCCGGACGAACGGGTGGTATAAATTGACGTTTTGCTGGGCCGCGTTTTGAGAGGCATGTGAGTCTTGCCTCCGCCGTTGTCCCGCCGGCAGCGACACCAACGCATGAACACATCGAGACTGTTTACCTGTGAGATCCCGCCGCCGGCGCGGACCCGGAGGCCGCGCCGATGACGACTGGGGCCGTCGCGCGGCGCTACGCCGCAGCGCTCTTCGACGTCGTCGAGGCCTCGGGCCGCACCGACCACGCGCTGGCGGACCTGGCCGGCATGCGCCAGCTGGTCGACGAGCACGCGGAGCTGCGCAAGGTCTTCGAGACGCCGGCGATTCCCGCTGGCCGCAAGAAGGCGCTGGTCGATGCCCTCGTGGCGCGCGCGGGCGGGATGACGCCGGAGGTCACGCGGCTCCTGGGCCTGATGGCGGAACGCGATCGGCTGCCGGTGCTCGCCGCGGTGGCGGCGGCGTTCGAGGCGCGCGTGAACGAGGCGCGACGGATCGTGCCGGCCGAGGTTGTGACCGCCGCGCCGCTCGAGACGACGCACCGCGCCTCGATCAGGCGCGCGCTCGCGCAGGCCACCGGCAGCGACGTGCGGCTGACCGAGCGCGTCGATCCGTCGCTGGTGGGCGGGCTGGTCGCGCGCGTCGGCAGTCTTGTGTTCGACGGGAGCGTGACACGACAGGTGGAGCGGCTGCGGCAGCGCCTGCTCACGGGCGTCTGAATTCGCGCGCGCGCCACGCGAACGGCGCGGGGCGGAGGGGCCCCCGCGAGTGAGCGTGTCGGGGGTCCGCGGGGGCGCGGCCCCCCGGAGCAAGAACCGAGGAACGGAATGCAGATCAAGGCCGAAGAGATATCCAAGATCATCCGGGACCACATCGGCAACTACGCCGTCGGCGTGGACGTCGCGGAAGTGGGCACGGTCGTGTCCGTTGGCGACGGCATCTCCCGGGTGCACGGCATCGAGCGCGCCATGGCTGGCGAGATGCTCGAGTTCCCGCACGGCGTGTTCGGCATCGCGCTGAACCTCGAGGAGGAGAGCGTCGGCGCCGTGCTGCTCGGCCACTCCACCGAGATCAAGGAAGGCGACACGGTCAAGCGGACCGGACGGATCATCTCGGTGCCGGTCGGCGACGAGATCGTCGGCCGCGTCGTCAACGCGCTCGGCCAGCCGATTGACGGCAAGGGCCCGATTGCGTCGAAGCAGTTCATGCCGATCGAGCGGCTGGCGCCGGGCGTCGTCGATCGGCAGCCGGTCAAGGAGCCGCTGCAGACGGGGCTCAAGGCGATCGACGGCATGGTGCCGATCGGCCGCGGCCAGCGCGAGCTCATCATCGGCGACCGGCAGACCGGCAAGACCGCGGTGGCGGTGGACACGATCATCAACCAGAAGGGCCTGGGCGTCATCTGCATCTACTGCGCGATCGGGCAGAAGCAGTCGACCGTCGCGCAGGTCGTCAAGACGCTCGCGGACGCCGGCGCGATGGAGTACACGGTCGTTGTGTCGGCCGGCGCGTCCGATCCGGCGCCGCTGCTCTACATCTGCCCGTATTCGGCGTGCACGATCGGCGAGTATTTCCGCGACAGCGGCCGGCACGCGCTCTGCGTCTACGACGACCTGTCGAAGCACGCGCAGTCGTACCGCGAGATCTCGCTGCTGCTGCGCCGGCCGCCGGGCCGCGAGGCGTACCCCGGCGACGTCTTCTACCTGCACTCGCGGCTGCTCGAGCGCGCGGCCAAGCTCAACGCCGAGCACGGCGGCGGCTCGCTGACGGCGCTGCCGATCATCGAGACGCAGGCGGGCGACCTGTCGGCCTACATTCCGACCAACGTCATCTCGATCACCGACGGACAGATCTTCCTCGAGGCCGATCTCTTCAACCAGGGCATCCGCCCGGCGATCAACGTCGGCAACTCGGTGTCGCGCGTCGGCGGCTCGGCGCAGATCAAGGCCATGCGCCAGGTGGCGGGCAGCCTGCGGCTCGACCTCGCGCAGTACCGCGAGCTGGCGGCCTTCGCGCAGTTCGGCAGCGACCTCGACCAGGCCACGCAGAAGCAGCTCAACCGCGGCAAGCGTCTCGTCGAGATCCTGAAGCAGCCGCAGTACCAGCCGCAGCCGGTCGAGAAGCAGGTGGCGATCGTCTTCGCCGCGACCAACGGCTACCTCGACGGCATCGCGGTGGAGCAGGTCCGGCAGTACGAGGAGGACCTGCACCGGTTTCTCGACGCGCGCCACGCCGGTCTGCTCACGGCCATCGCCGAGAAGAAGATCCTCGACGACGAGGTCAAGGGCGCGCTCACGGCGGCGCTCGAGGAGTTCGGCAAGGAGTTCGCCGCCCGGGTGGCGGCGTAGGGGAGCCTGTCGAGTGCCGTCACTCATCGACATGCGCCGGCGCATCCGCGCCGTCAAGTCGACGCAGCAGATCACCAAGGCGATGAAGATGGTCGCCGCGTCGAAGCTGCGCCGGGCGCAGGAGCGCGTCGTCGCGACGCGGCCGTTTGCGACCGAGGCGCGGCGCGTGCTGGCGAGCGTGTCGCGCCGCGTGGATCAGACGGCGCATCCGCTGCTCGCGCGGCGGCCCGGCGTCGACACCGGCCCCACGCTGGTCATCGCGATCACGGCCGATCGCGGCCTGTGCGGCAGCTTCAACACCAACATCGTGAAAGCCGCCGGCGCGTTCCTGCGCCTGCATCAGGCGCGCCGCGTGTCGTTCGGGCTGGTCGGCCGCAAGGGGCGCGATGTGCTCGGCCGGCGCGGGCTCGACGTGCGGTTCGAGTACGTGAACCTGCCGAAGGCGATCCACTTCGCCGAAGCCGAGGCCGTGGCCGAGCCGGCCGTCAAGGACTTCATGGACGGGCGCGTCGACAGCGTGCATCTGATCTACAACGAGTACAAGTCGGTCATTCAGCAGCGCGTGGTCGTCGAGCCGCTGCTGCCGCTCGCGGCGATTGTGGTGAACGACGAGCCGGAGGCGGCGGTGGGCGAGTACCTGTACGAGCCGTCGGCGCAGCGGATTTTTGACCGGCTGCTCGGCCAACTCGTCAACGCGCAGGTGCTGCGCGCGCTGCTCGAGTCGTCGGCGGCCGAGCACGCCGCGCGCATGACGGCGATGGACGCCGCCACGCGCAACTCGGCGGATATGATCGAGGGCCTGACGCTCTCGATGAACAAGATTCGGCAGGCCGCGATCACGCGCGAGATCATCGAGGTAGTTTCGGGAGCCCAAAGCTGATTGAGCGGGGGTCTGGCCCTGATTGGCGAAGCTGGGCCTGACCCCCTGGCAGGTTCGGAGCAAGATGGTGTTTGAGAGACAAACAGGACACACACGATGACAGTCGCAGCAGCCGCCAGAGCCGGGAAGGTCGTCCAGGTCATCGGACCGGTCGTGGACATCGAGTTCGAGGACGGGCACCTGCCTGCGATTTACAACGCCGTGCGGATTTCGGGCGGAGCCGGTCGGGGGGCGGGGGCTCCCGACGGTCAGGAGATCGACATCATCGTGGAAGTCGAGCAGCATCTCGGCGAGAACCGGGTGCGCACCGTGGCGATGAAGCCGACCGACGGGCTGCAGCGCGGCATGCTGGCCGAGGATCAGGGCGCGCCGATCTCGATGCCCGTCGGCCCCGCGACGCTCGGGCGCGTGCTGAACGTGCTCGGCGAGCCGGTCGATGACCCCAGCCGGCCGGTGCAGGCGAAGGAGCGCTGGCCGATTCACCGTCCGGCCCCGTCGCTCGAGGAGCAGTCGACCGAGCTGAAGATGTTCGAGACCGGCATCAAGGTCATCGACCTGCTCGAGCCGTACCTGCAGGGCGGCAAGATCGGGCTGTTCGGCGGCGCCGGCGTCGGCAAGACCGTCATCATCATGGAGCTCATCAACAACATCGCCATGAAGCATGGCGGCGTGTCGGTGTTCGGCGGCGTCGGCGAGCGCACGCGCGAGGGCAACGACCTGTGGCTCGAGTTCCAGGAGAGCGGCGTCATCGACCCGATGGACTCGTCCAAGTCGCGCGCCGCGCTCGTCTACGGCCAGATGACCGAGCCGCCGGGCGCCCGTCTGCGCGTCGCGCTTTCGGCGCTCACCGTTGCCGAGTACTTCCGCGACGCCGAAGGCAAGGACGTGCTGCTCTTCATCGACAACATCTTCCGCTTCACCCAGGCGGGCTCGGAGGTGTCGGCGCTGCTCGGCCGCATGCCGTCGGCCGTCGGCTACCAGCCGACACTCCTGAGCGAAATGGGCGAGCTGCAGGAGCGCATCACGTCCACGCGCAAGGGTTCGATCACGTCGGTGCAGGCCATCT
>Ga0214472_10007107_pt1 | contig 11734 bp, 6 predicted proteins | sample RVTome_6_FD_207662 | JGI IMG/M metagenome (GOLD analysis project Ga0214472, IMG submission 207662) | Soil microbial communities from uranium-contaminated site in the Upper Colorado River Basin, Wyoming, United States - RVT140D175 | ecosystem: Environmental > Terrestrial > Soil > Contaminated >...
GCGGAAGCACAGGCGACCCCGACGTTGCCGTGGTCCTGGACCGGCATCCACGCGATCTGGAAGTCGCTCAGGCGCGTGAAGTCCCATCCGGAGCCCGGCCACGCGTAGAGCGGCTGGGGGCCGAGGAAGGAGGCAAGGGCGCGCAGCCGATCCACGCCCCAGTCGAACAGGCGAAGCATCGTGCTGTTGGGGGGGGGGGGCGTGGCCACTCCGAACCAGCCCGGGTCCACGGAGGGGGGCAGCGCGGCGACGCCGAACTCGTCGTCCTGGAGCACGTTGGGCCTGGCGTCAGCCGGGAAGGGGCTGGTCTCCAACAGATCCAACAGGATCTGCGCCGGTTCGGTTAGGGTCTCGAGCTCCGCGCTGCTGAGCGAGATCTTGCAGCCCGCGAGCGGGGTGTCGACGAGCGCGTTCCCGGAAACCGCGCCGAACGCGTCGACCGAGAAGCCCAGCGACAGGCACTCGCTCACCTCGAAGTCGGCGAGGAAGGTCGGGTTGCCGTTCGGGAAGTTGAACGTCGTGTTGATCTCGCCCGTCACGAAGCCAAAGCTCGTCTCTCCCGAGATCAGGCAGGTGGCGGCGTTGTCGAACCCGGAGTCCTGAGCGTCGAACTTGACGCACTCGAACGACTCGGTGATCCGTACCTTGACCGGCTCGGTGCCGGTCCCGATTGCGTGCAGGAAGTCGTCGGCGGGACGCGTCAGGTTCGGATCGACGATGACGTCGCGATGCGCGAAATGCAGGTCACCCCGCACCACGTAGAGGCGGAAGGTATTCCCGATGTCGGGGCGGCGCCACCGCACCGACGACGCGTAGAACTCACCCCCGCTCGGGTCTTGCACGAGGTCCTGCCAGTCACCCTCTTCCTGGCAGGAGTCGAGCGTCGGCACCGAGGGCTGACTCAGGCTCGAGTACGAGACCTCGCACCAGGCCAGCTTGAAGACCCCGTTCAGCCCCGGAACGAAGGGCCCGGAGCAGGCCGGGTCGGAGAGGTGATTGCCCACCATGGGCGGGAGGAAGCAGAAGCCGGGCACGCCCGTGACGCCGTCGCCGTCGCGATCGTAATGGTAGGCGTCGCACGGAGAGAGGCCGCCGCAGAGATCGTCCGCCGTGGACTCTCCAGCGACGTGGCTCGCCTGGACTGTGGGCGCCGTCTCGAGGGGGTTCGGAGGCCCGACGGGTCCGTCCGAACAGGCGGCGACGAACAGGGCTACTGCGACTGCTAGAAGCGGCTTACGCATGGCGGGGGGGCACTCGGCTTTGGGGATGCTGCGCGTCAAAGCTATCAGCGAAAGGCGCCACAGCAAGGATGGGCAGCGCGCAGGGCCACCCCTCAACGGACCCGGTCTGGTCAGTCGCGGCTCACGAACTGCTGGAACTCCGGCAAGGTTCTGAGGTCCCTCCACCACCAGTGGGTCTCCCCCGTCGGGCCCAGCGTCCCTCCCGGCGTGGCCGCGACCCACCGACGGAGCGCCTCGACGGCCCCCTCCCGGTCTCCCGTGGTCGCCCGGATCGCGGCCTCGTAGACGCGCAGCTGCCGCTGGGGGTCGACGCTCTCGCCGTGGTCGACGCGGCCGAACACGGCGTTGGCGCTATCGGGCAGGGCCGCCTTCCTCAGCACCCCCGCCACCATGATCTGCCCCACGCCGCGCTTGAAGGCGCGGAGGGACTCGGGCGCGAGCGAGTCGAGGCGCGCGAGCAGCCGCCAGGCGTCGTCGACATCCGGTTCGCCCGGTGGCGCGGCCATCAGCCAGAGCTCGCACTCCGCGAACCTGTAGTTTTCCGGGAAGCGGCGGCGTCCCTCGTCGCACCAGGTCGCGGCGTCGCGGAACTGCTCGAGCTCGTACTGCGCGTAGACCAGGCGATCGTAGATGCGGTCCGCTCCACGCAGGTAGGCGTCCTCTTCGAGCGCGCGACGGGCGCTCAGGACGGACTGGACGTTGTCCCCGGCTCCCGTGAACAGGAAGCTGAGGGAGGCGTACGCGGTGGCCAGAGAGGGGTCCTCGCGAACGGCGGCCTCCAGGTCGGCCCGCGCCCCCGTCATCAGTCGGGGCAGCTCGTCCGGACTGGGCGACATGGCCACCGCCTCGAACATCTTGAGCGTCCCTCGCTGCTCGAGCGCCCACGCGTCTCGCGGGTTCATCGCCAACGCGCGACCGGCGTGGGAAAGCCCCTCCTCGATGAAGGCCCGGGAAGCATCCATGTCCCCGCCGCTGGCGGCGAACCAGGCGCTCCGGTAGGCGACGTGTGCTCGTGTGGTCACGGGCCGTATCCAGCCGTCGTCCGCCACCTCCGCCTGGGCGAGCAGGGAATCGATCTGCCTCAGGGCTTCCCGCGACGCGGCGATGGTGCCGCCACGATCGAAGCCGTCCTCGGCATCGTCGAGAAGGCGGGTCGCCCGCTGCGCGAGCGCCCATGCTTCGGGGCTGGACGTGCCGGCCTGGAGCTCGCGCAAACGCACCTCTTCCCCGAGACGCTGGCGTAGGAGACGCGACACACCCTCGGCCACGGAGTCACGAGCCGCCAGGAAGTCGCCGGCGGGAATCTCGACGGTCGTGCGCTGGATGTCCGCGCCGCTGAAGCCGTCCACGAGGCGGGTCGTGATGAAGAGCTGGTTACCACGTTGGTCGACGCTGCCGTCGATGAGCGTTCCGACGGAGAGCGCGCGCGCGATGCTGTCGGGCCGGAGGGTGCGATCGCGAAAGGGGAGCACGCCGTTCCTTGAGACGACGTCCAGGGAGCGGACCTGGGAGAGCTGGTCGATCAGCGCATCCGTGATGCCGTCGGCGACGGGGGCGAGGTCCCCGGCGGGTGTGAGGTCCTCGAAGTAGAGGATGGCCACGCTCGTCTGTGGAAGGCCGCTCTGGCCGGCGAGGTCCAAGCGGACCGACTGCGTCCGGTAGACGTACACGGTCGTCGCGATCGCCACGACGGCGAGCGCCGACTGGACCATGATCTCGAACCGCGGCGCATATTGCCTTCCGGGCGCTCCGTGGAACCAGGCGAAGACGAAGGTGCTCGGGATCCCGAACAGATAAAGGACCAGGGTGACCGGATAGGCGACCGCGGGCACCATCTCGAAGTCGATCAGCTGAGTGACCGCCTCGAGCGCGATGAAGCCCGTGACCAGGTAGGCAGCCGCTAACTGGATCAGGCGGCGTTCTTTGATCTCTTTCAACAGCCGCATGAGCTCGGAGACCTGCCGGAGACAGTCGGGCCGCGTGCACCCCGCGGACGGAGGTCCGGAGGGCCGGGCCGCTAGCTGAGGATGATGAGACGGGGGGCGAAGCGTGTCAACGTAGCGGCCGCCCCCCCGCGGCGCTTCCCAAAAACACGACGGCCCCACCCCGAGGGGTGAGGCCGCCTGTCGAATCGACCTGCTGGCTACGTCGTGGAGCTAGTTGCCGAAGGACCACCCATAGCCGCCGCTCTTCCGGTCGGCCGGCCATGCCGGGCCGCTGTCGCCACCGGGGTTCGGGCCCATGCCCGTGTAGCGGAACTTCTGGATGCGCGACCCCTCGTACGTCTCGGTCGTGAAGATGTTGCCCTGAGAGTCCGCCGTGATCGAGTGCACCGCGAAGAAGAGGCCGGGCTGCCGGCCACCGTCGCCGAAGCTGTAGAGGATCTCGAGCGACTGCCGGTCCATGACGTAGACCTTCATGTTCTGGCCGTCGGCGAGGTACATGAACCGCTGCGCCTCGTCGGGCGAGAACGCAACGTCCCACGTCGAGCCCTGCGAGAGTGTCGCGGGCGCGATGATCGTCTCCTTCACGAACGTCCCGTCCGTGTTGAACACGGACAGCCGGTTCGACGGACGATCGCAGACGTACACCATCCCGTCGTTCGCGCGGTCCGCGCAGTGCACCGGGGTGCGGAACTGCTGCGGCGGCGTCTCGCCGGGCCGGTACTGTGGCGGAGGCTGGCGGCTGTCGGGCGGCGTGTTCCCGTAGGCGCCCCAGAAGCGCTTCATCGCGCCCGTCGCGGCGTCGAGCACCGCGACGCGCTGGTTCCCGTAGCCGTCGGCCACGTAGATCTCGTTGCCAGCCTGATCCCAGGAGACTTTCGCGACCTGACCGAATGTCGTCTCGCTCTGACTGTTGAGCGGCACGCCCGGCTCGCCGTACTGCGCCAGGAAGCGTCCGTCCTGCGTGAACTTCAGGATGTGACGATCCTGCCCGCCGTTGCCGCCGACCCAGACGTTGCCCTGGCCGTCGACGGTGATGCCGTGATTCGACTCCGGCCACGTGTAGTCGCCCGTCTCCGTCCCTGGGCCGCCCCACGCGTGGAGCAGGTTGCCGTCCGCGTCGAAGTGCAGAATGGGGGGCCCGGGCTGGCAGCATTCGCTCACAGGCGTCCGGGCGGGAGCGTTCGGGTTGGTGTACGAAGTGTCCGTGACAGCGCCAACCTCGGTGTTGAGAACGAACTGATTCAGCGTGTTCCGCTGAACGACCCAGACGCCGTCGTTCGCGTCGGCCCACACGCCGATCGCGGGCCCGATGAGCCAGTGGTTCGGCAGCGGCTTCGGCCAGAACGGGTCGACTTGGAACAGCGGCACTTGGCCTGCCTGGTCGGCCATGTCATCCATCGCTTCGGCTGTGCAGGCGACGATGATGATGGCACCCACCAGAGCCAGGCCGAAGGTCAGGTTGCGCTTCTGCATGTCCATCTCCCTGGTCGAGAAAGCTGGGCCAGCTTGGCCCGGGTGGACAGACTACACTCCGAGAGCCGATCCGGCAATCACGGCGTGGGGGTCCGTCTGAGGTGGCCTCGTCCGAGGGCTTCGCGGTAGCTTTGCGGCCATGTCCGATCCGAACCGCGTCCGTCGCACCGCGGTGCTCGTCGTCGCGCTCGTGCTCCTCCTCCCGACCTGGTCGGGCCAGGCGCACGAGATCCCCGCCGACGTCACCGTCCAGGCGTTCATCCGGCCCGAGGGCGGGACCATCCGCGCCCTCGTCCGCGTCCCCCTCATCACTATGCGGGACTACATATTCCCGACCCGGGACCCGGGCTATCTGGACGTCGCCGAGGCGACGGACGTCGCCGCCGACGCGGCCGTCGAGTGGATTCGCAACTTCGTCGAGATGCACGAGGGCGGCGAGAATCTCGGCCTGCCCGAGGTGGCGGCCGTGCGGATCGCGATTCCGGGGGACCGGGCGTTCCAGAGCTGGGAGACCGCGCTCGCAGGCGTGCAGTCGGACCTGCTCCCGCCGGACACCGAGCTGCCGCCGCAGCAGGCGATGCTCGACGTGCTGCTCGAGTGGCCGATCACGTCCGCGACGTCCGACTTCTCGATCAACGCGGGGTGGGCCCAGCTGGGCATCCGAACGTTGACCGTGCTGCGGTTCCTTCCTCCTGGGGGTGCCGAGCGCGCGTTCCAGTACACCGGCACGGAGGGGCTCGTCCGCCTCGACCCCAGGTGGCACCAGGCGGCGTTCCGCTTCGTCGCGCTCGGCTTCGATCACATTCTGGACGGGATCGACCACCTCCTCTTCCTCTTCTGTCTCGTCGTCCCGTTCCGCAGCTTCTGGGCCCTCGTGCCGATCGTGACCTCGTTCACCATTGCGCACTCGATCACGCTCATCGCGTCCGCGATCGGTCTGGCGCCCAACGCGCTCTGGTTCCCGCCGCTCATCGAGACGCTGATCGCACTCTCGATCGTGTTCATGGCGTTCGAGAACATCATCGGCGCCAAGCTCGAGCGGCGCTGGCTGATCGCTTTCGGCTTCGGCCTCATCCACGGGTTCGGCTTCTCCTTCGCGCTCTCGGAGTCGCTCCAGTTCGCTGGCGCCCACCTCCTCACTTCGCTGCTGTCGTTCAACGTCGGAGTGGAGCTCGGCCAACTCTTCGTGCTGGCGATCACGGTGCCGCTCCTGGAGCTCCTCTTCCGGAAGTGGCTGCCGGAGCTCATGGGCACCATCGCCCTGTCGGCGCTCCTCGCGCACACGGGCTGGCACTGGATGACCGAGCGCGGCGGCGAGTTGCTCCAATACAACTTCACGGTGCCGGCGATGACTGCCGCCTTCGCGGCCACGCTCCTGCGCTGGGTGATGCTTGCGCTGATTGTCGTGGGGGTGGGGTGGATCTTGAAGGGAGTCTTCGGGATGCTGCCGGGCGGGGCGCAGGCGAACGAACGTGCTGCCGCCGTGGGCTCGGAGGAGGGTGGGAGTCCCCTCGGCGCGGAGGGGTAGGGCGGCGGAGCGTCTGCGACCCGTTTAAAACTCCCGCCAGTCCCTCTCGAGCACCTTCTTGTAGACGCCGCTCTGCACGAAGAGCTCCACGATGTCCTTGTCGAGCATCCCGTCGTTGGCCTCCCACTGGAGGACCTGGAGCGCCTGCTCGACGGGCATGGCCTTCTTGTAGGGGCGGTCCGACGCTGTGAGCGCGTCGAAGATGTCGCACACCGTCATGATGCGGGTCTCGAGCGACAGCCGGTCGCCCGTGACGCCGTCGGGGTAGCCGGAGCCGTCGAGCTTCTCGTGGTGGCCGCGCACGATCTCGGCGACGCGCGCGAGCTCCTCGGTCCACGGGATGTTGAGCAGGAAGTCATACGAGTGCACGACGTGCGCCTGGATCTGGCGGCGCTCGTTCTCGTCGAGACTGCCCCTGCGGATCTGGAGGAAGTGCAGCTCGTGCGGCGTGAGGTACGCCTGCTCCCTGCCGTCGGGATCGATGAAGGTGTGCCTGGCGATCTCCTCGAGGACCTCGGCCGCCTCCTCGTCGAGCACGCGCGGGATGTTCGCGTCCTGTACCGCGTCGCGGTAGTGGGCCAGCCTCTCGAGAGCTTCGGCCACCTCGGCGTCGATCGTTGCGAGATCGGCCGCCGCGCCCTGCCTGCCCTTCTCGCCGATCACGTCGGCCTTCGCACTCGCGGCGTCCGCCTCGAGCGTCTTTCGGATGAGGCCGAAGCGCGCTTCGACGCGCTCCTCCAGGACGGGCGGGAGCTTGTTCTTCTTGATGAGCGTCTCCTCGCTCACGCCGACCTTGCCGAAGTCGTGCAACAGGCCGGCGTAGCGGAGTTGCTTCATGTCCTTCTCGCTGAAGTGCACGTCGGCGAAGGGGCCCGCGGTCTGCGCCGCGATCAGCTCGGCCACGTCGCAAGTCAGCTCGGTGACGCGCACCGAGTGGCCGGACGTGGTCGGATCCCGTCGGTCGATGGCCGTCACGGCCGTCTTGATGAAGCCGGCGAAGAGGTTCTCGATGTCCTGATAGAGCTGGCCGTTCTCGATCGAGACCGCCGCCTGGCCGGCGAGCGACGAGACGATCGCGACCTCGCGCTCCGTGTACGGGAGCACCCACTCGTCCGAGTCGGCATCCGTGCGGATCTTCGCGCTGGCGCCGCGCTTCCTGTTGATGAGCTGGAGCACCCCGACCACACGGTCCCGGTGGTCGATCATCGGCACCACGAGCATCGACTTGGCTCGGTAGCCGTGCTTCTCGTCGAAGGCGCGGTTGTGCGAGAAGGGCATGGCTACGGGGAGCTCGTAGACGTCCTCCAGCACGAGCGGTTTTCCCGTCGTTGCCGCATATCCCGCAATGGAGTGCTCGTCGAGAGGGAGCCTGAAGGTGAGCGAGGGGAGGTCGGGGAGGGTGTCGTTCTGGCTGTGCAGGAAGTGCAGCACCCTGTCGGCCCCGTCGGTCTCGACGAGGTAGAGGCTCCCCGCGTCCGAGATCGTGAGCGCCCGCGCCTGCCCGAGGATGAGGTCGAAGAGCTGCGCCGGGTCACGCTCGCTCATGAGCGCCATTCCGACCTTGCTCAGCTCGCGCAGGGCGGAGCGCGCCTTCTTCAGCTCCCGCTTTGCATCGGCGAGCTCCTCAACGAGGTCCGGCTTCGCCCCCACGATCTCGGTCATCGCGTCCGCTCGTCTGCCTCGTCGAACGCCGCTCGCGCCTCGCTCTCGTGCCCGAGCTCGGCGAGGATTTCACCCTTCAGCCTGTAGAGCTCCCAGCTCAGCCCGGCCTCGGTCTCGACCAGGTCGAGCGCACGGCGCGCCTCGTAGTAGAGGCCCATGTCGCGGTAGGCGACGACGGTGAGGAAGAGGCCGTCACCCATCGGGTCCAGGCCGAAGACCTCGATCTCGCTCAGGTAGTCCTCGAGCTCGACGGACTCCTCGGGGCCGATCACGCGGAAGTCCTGTGCCGGGAGCGCCCTGCCGCCCTGGCGCCCCCCCACGAAGATGGTCCACTCGTAGATGGCGCCCGCTTCGAGGTCGGGCGCGTCGTCGGGCAGGGCCCACACTGTGTCCGCCCCCACCTCGTAGACCATGGGCCGCCCGCCGTCGACTTCGCGGAGCATGAGGTCGTAGCGCTGCCCCTGCGTGGCCGTCCAGTGGAAGGTGGGCCGGGGCGACGCTACGTTGAGCGCGTTCCGTGGCGCGACGAGCGCCGTCTGCCCTGGAATGGGCCGGATCATCCCCTGCCGACCGCCCGTGGTCGCGTCGGTCGCCGCGGCCTGGGCGAGCGTCGCCATGGCGCGCTCGAAGATGTCGGGGTTGCCGCCCCCGCGAGGCTCCTCGATCGTCGTTCTATCCGTCACGACCTGCTGAGCTCCCGCGCGCGTGATGAGGACGGCGCGCGAGCCATTGTCCGGTAGTACGCCGTCCCCGACGAACATGCGCTCGCCGACCGACGCGGGGGCGGGTGCGCCGCCGCCGTGCGTCACGTCGACGTCACCCTGGACGCGGATGACGAGCGCAGCCGGATCGCCCTGCGCCGCGACCGGCGCGGCGAGGGGCGGGACGGCCGCCAGGACCGAGGCGATGGCGAGGCCGGTGAGCTTTCTCATGGGTCCAATCCTCCAACGCAACGAGGCCGGAGCGATGCGGCCGGCCCACTGTTCAATCTCTTACTTTTCCTTCCGGTGCACCACGAAATCCCAATCGGGAGGCGGCGGAGCCACGATGTGGTCGGCGCACCGCTCTGCATACACACGGCTGGGCCCGTCGGTCGGGCACGCCGCGAGTGCGGCCTCGAAGTGCTCCTTCGCCCCCGCCCAATCGTGGCGCTTGTACGCCGCCAGGCCGAGCTCGAAGAGCCGGATCGCCTCCTCCTGCTCCGGGGGGAGAGCCACGCCGGCGAGCTCCAGGAGCTCGTACACCTTCACGGGCTCCTCCTTGCCCTGCACGGTGATGTAGTCGAGCTCGCGCACCCGGTACCCACCGGGCTCCCCGGCTTCGAGGGTGATCTGTGAGACCATGTTGTGCGTGTCGTAGCTCTTGTTCGCCGGCTCCAGGCGTGCCGCCAGGTTCACGGGGTCGCCGATGGCCGAGTACTCGAAGCGCTGCTCACCACCGACGTTCCCGACGATGACGTCACCCGTGTGCACCCCGATGCGCACCTTCAGGTCTTCGTGCGCCGGGTTCTCCTCGCGCCAGCGTCGGTTCAGCTCGTTCAGGTGGCGCTGCATGACGACCGCCGTGCGCAGGCCGCGATCGGCGTGGTCGGGCACGTCCCGCGGGGCGTTCCAGAAGGCCATGATCGCGTCCCCGATGTACTTGTCGAGGAAGCCCCCCTCCTCGAGGACGATCTTCGTCATGGCGTCCAGGTACTGATTCAGCAGCGAGAGGAGCTGTTCCGGATCCATGTTCTCGGAGAGCGTCGTGAAGCCCGAGAGGTCCGAAAAGAGCAGCGTGAGGCGCCGCTTGTGCCCGCCGAGCTGGAGGAGCGCCGGGTTTTCGGCGATCTCGTCGACGAGCTCGGGTGAGACGTGCTTGCTGAACGCGCCCTTGATGAAGCGCTTCTCGCGCCCTTCCACGACCGCCACGTACGCGACCGATCCCACGTAGGAGAGGATCCCCGAGAGGCTCGGCGCCCCGACGGGAACCCAGGCGAAGCGGGTGTCGAAGGTGAAGAGCGCACCGCCGGGCACGTAGGCCACGCCGGCCCAGGCCCACCAGGCGTAGATCCAGGTCGCCGCGACGGCCGCGACCGCCGCGACCGCGCCCCAGCCGGTGCCCCGCCAGAAGGCGACCGCCCCCGGCACCAGCGCGACGAGCGTCAGGAGGGCTAGACGTCCCCAGGTGCCCATGGGTCGAGCGTACTCGCCGTCGAGGATGTTCTGGAGGGCGTTCGCGTGGATCTCGACGCCGTACATCCACCCGTACGGCTCGGGCTCGGCGGGTGCCGAGCCGTTCCCGACGACGGTCGGGCGGTAGGAGAAGAAAGGCGTCCGGAAACGGTCCTCCGCATGGAAGCCCGTGCCGACGAGGACGATCTTGTCCCTGAAGAGCTCGGGCAGGAAGAGCGCGAGGTCGGCGAGGGTTCCCGACGCCGACGCCTGGAACGTGCCGGGCGGGGCGTCCGCGTCGGCGCTCGAGGGCGGACCCACGTAACGGATCCGGAATGGAACGATCGAGCCCCCGGAGCCCGCAGGGTCGTCGAGCCACGCGTCCGGGATCCGCCCGACGTCCTCGGGGAGCCCGGGCAGCGAGAAGCGCCGGGTACGCATGGCCTCCGCGAGCAGCGAATCGAGGTCCAGCCCGCGGGCGTGCGCGTACAGCGCGAGCGCGAAGGAGGGCTCGAGCCCCGTGTCGGACCTGACCGCGAGCGTCCCGTCCCGAAACGTCTCGAAGGAGGAGGGGAGCTCCGCCGACCCGACGCCCGCCGCGACCTCGGCGAAGTGCGGGTGGGGCGGGCTCACGACGGGCCCGGAATCCGTCCGCTCGACCGGCGTGACCAGGACCACGTTGCCCGCTCGCTCGATCGCCGCACGCAGGAGGTCGTCTCCACGGTCGATGTCGTTCAGGCCGGGCCAGAGCCTGTCGAGGAAGACGTCGACGCCGATGGTACGGGCGCCGGCCGCGGAGAGCGCGTCCACCAGCTCGGCGAGGTGCGCGCGTGGGAACGGCGAGATCCAGTCCCAGCCGTCGGCGGGGTCCATCACCGAGAAGTCGTCGAAGAGGATCAGCGCGATCTCGCTGGTGCGATCGCCGCGTCCGTCCTGGAACGACTCTGGCGTCGTCTGTTGCCTGAGGTCGAGAGTGAAGTCCTCGAACGGGCGCACGCCCGTGAGGCCTCCGGCGGCATCCAGGAGCGAAGCGAGCGCGACCGCGCCCGCAACGATGACCAAGAGCGCGAGCGGACGCCTGTACTTTCTCATGCGTCGAGGGTCAGGTCGCCGGCCTGCGCCGCCACCGCGGCCGCGGCATCAGTCGTGGATTTCGTAGACGATCGAGGCCGTGCCCCACGAGTCGAGCCGCACCGCGCCCTCGAGCTGGCCGGCCGCAGCCACGAGCGCCGCGGCGAGCCTGCCCGCGAACTCCTCGCCCCCGAACGCGTACTCCTCGCCCGCGGGGATCGGGATGTCGAGGGGCTCGGGCGTCACGAAGGCACGGACGAGCCCGCTCCCCGCCGGCTCGAGCGCGGTGAAGACCAGGTCTCCACCCGGCTCGGGATACGTGAGCGTGCGGCCTGCGCTCACGCGCACCGAAGGGGTGTCCGCGTTCGGCAGGAGCATCGCCACGGTGCCGTCGGTGCCGAGGTCGATCAGCGTGAGATAGCCATCGCGCTCGGCTTCGACCAAGAACGCGATCTCTTCGCCGATGCCGAACGACGTCTGACCGCCGAGCAGCTCGAGCTCGACCGCGAAGCCCTGCGCGGGGTTGTCCATGTCGGCCAGCCTCTTCGATGCGGCCTCCTTCCGGAGCGCCCTCGCCAGGCGGTCGATGCCGCCTGCGTCGGCCGCGAGCCCGACGTGGCGCGGGAAGCCGTCCGAGCCGACGACGCGGAACTCGTCGCC
>Ga0214472_10007109_pt1 | contig 11733 bp, 9 predicted proteins | sample RVTome_6_FD_207662 | JGI IMG/M metagenome (GOLD analysis project Ga0214472, IMG submission 207662) | Soil microbial communities from uranium-contaminated site in the Upper Colorado River Basin, Wyoming, United States - RVT140D175 | ecosystem: Environmental > Terrestrial > Soil > Contaminated >...
CGTCGGACCGTTCGTGACGCCGCCAACGTGGAGCACGCCACCGACGACGCTCGGAAACCGCGCGACGACATCGCCGTCGTAGCGGAAGAACGTCGACAACGAAGCGTCCACCGCGACAGTCTGGACTACGGGTTGCCCGATGCGACGAAGGCGGCCAGGGCGGCGTCGAGGGCGGGGTTGCCGCCCGGCGTGACCGGCTCGAAGTCGGACCGGAGCAGCCAGGCCGGGCCGTCGTGCTCGACGAGCCGCCACGTGTTGCCGTCGGCGGTGGTTGCCTCGGCGAGCGAACTGATCTCCGTTCCGTCGGTGAGCCGGTTGAACGGGACCTCGGCCCGAACGGGGTTGCGACGCAGGACGCCGTTGCCGTTGACGGCGCGCCAGCGCTCCCAGCGATTGCGTGTGATCTTCACGTCGTCCTCCGCGCGTGCAACCTGTCCGACGAGCCCGTGGCCGCCGAGCGCGGCGAAGGGAAAGAGCCCGCCCGGGCAGCCCTTGACGTTGAAGTCCCGGTGGCCGAGATGGCCGCGCAGTACCGGAAAGGTCGCGTGCATCTCGGCGGCCAACGCGACGGCGGCGGCGCGCTGAGCCGCGTTCGGCCCGGCGGCGGCAAAGCCCTCGACCTCGACGCCGATCGTCGCATGGTTGGGCCCAAGCGTCGCCGCGACGTCGGCCCACTCGCCCATGACGGCCCGCCGGGCGGTCACGCCGTAGCCGATCGGCGAGCCCGCCGGGTCGTCCGTCGAGCGGAGCGCGAGCGTGCCGTTCTTGTTGCGGATCCGGATGCTCGTGTGCATCCGCTCGAGGGCGAGCATCTGCACGATGCGCCCGGAATGCTCGATGACGAAGTGGACGCTGACGCCGTGCGGGTTCGCCTTGGCCAGGAAGCCGACGGTGCCGCCGCCCTCGGCCATGTGCCATGCCATCGCGAGGCGCGGGCCGCGCGCGGGTCCCAGATCGATGTGGGACGTGGTGAACGGAAACGGCATGTCCCCTCCTCTCCCGCGCGCTGGTCCGTGGCGGATTGCATCGTAACAACGCATACTGATCGGTCAAGTGGGATATGACGATCGGATGACGGAGGACGGGTACGGTGTCGGGCGGCAATGGATGTCGTGACGGCCCCGCGCAGGGTTCGGCTCGGCGGGTCGTCGTCGAACGATCGCCGAACAAGCATGCCCGCAGTGCGGGCGGAGGAGGGACGAGTGGCCGGACGCGGAGCCGCGAAACGAATCCTCGACACGAACGTCGGCAAACGGGCCGTCAGCGCGACATGGGTGGTCGTCCTGACGATCGTCTTCCTCGCACTGACCATGGCGCTGCTCTATGCAGCCATGGCCTTCTGGCCACCGATCCCCGCCACGGGCACGCCCCCGACGAACGTCACGCCGCTGTTCTTCGGAGCCCAGCTCGCGATGACGCTCGAGCAGAATCTCCTGCTCCTCGCGGCCGTTCTCGGCGGGCTCGGCGCGATGGGTCACGTGCTCCGCTCGTACGTCCGCTACGTCGGCGAGCGGCGGCTGCTCTGGAGCTGGGTGCCGTCGTACTTCCTCATTCCGATCATCGGTGCTGTCCTCGCGACGATCACCTACATCCTTCTGCGAGCCGGACTCATCAGCGGCGCCGGCGTCGAGGTGGGCAACGTGTGGGGTTTCGCGGCGGTCGCGACGCTCGTCGGACTGTTCAGCGCCCAGGCCGCGTCGAAGCTGAAGGACATCTTCGAGACGGTCTTCGCGCCCGCGCCCACCGGCAGCGAGCCGATCGAGCCCGAGGGCGATGCCCCGGCCCAGCTGGACTTTGCACCGAAGGAGGGCCCCGTCGGAACGCAGGTCGCCCTGACCGGCGAGGGGCTCGAGGCGCTGACGGAGGTCGTCTTCGGCGGCGGCGTGGCCGCCCCTGCGGTGTGGGTCGAGGATGACGGCGCCCTGAGCACGGCCGTGCCGGACGGAGCGACGTCCGGGCCGCTCACGGTCCGCGTCGGTCCCGAGGTCCGAACCACGACCCAATCGTTCACGGTGCGCTGACCGCGTACCAGACGGGGAGTAGGACCGATGGTCGTCGCGCCCGCACGGATCCGTCGACTCGCACCGCGCACGCCGGCCTGCGTCCTCGCGGTGATCCTCGTCGTGACCGGCTGCGGCCCGCAGCCATCGCCGAGCGGCACAACACCGACGGCCGTTCCGTCGAGTGCGGCCCCGACTGAGACGACCCTCGTCAGTCCCTCCCCGCCAGCGTCGCCGAGCGACTCGACCGTGACGCCGAGCCCAACGCCGCCCGAGGGGACGGTCGTCCTGTTCGACAACTCAGACGTGAGTTGTGCGATCGGACGCGCCTGGGCTGGCGACCGACTCGAATCGCCCATTCCCGCGTTGCCTCAATGCGGCAGTCCTGCGCCTCCCACGCGGCGCGTGTCCGCGGGTGGGCTCGTCGTGACCGATGCGTGTGGCCAGGCAACCGTTACATCCGCATGCGGAACGATCTACGTCTTCCATGACTCCACCCTGACCTTTTCTCGCTGCGACCGGCAGACAGCGGTGACCGGCAACGCGTGCCTCGCCGACGGCGCCATTGCGTGGGATAACACGTGCTCCGGCGATCGCGCCGCGATCGCGACCCCGAGTGCGTCGCTGACGCTGTCCGGGACGTGGATGTCGGCGGTCTACCTGGCCGAGCGGGACCTGGCCCTGTTCGCGGTCCTCGACGGGGAGGGGGGCGCAACCGCGATCGACGAACAAGGCGCGCCGGTCGACGACCGGGACGCGGTCCGGAAGGGCGAGTTCTGGTTCAGCTCGCCCGGGTCCGACCCGCCCCGGGTGGCCGGGCTGGAGCCACGCACGGCATACGCGATGGAGGATCTGCCGCGTGTCGCCCGCGAGCTCCGGCTCGATACCTGGTTTGCTGCGATCCGCCGGCAGGCGGAGGCATCTCGTGTTGACATCGGGGTCATCCCGGACATTCCGGCAATTAACCTGCGCGGGCGCGGTGGGCCGCTCGACGATCGTCGGGTGCAGGACGCAGTCCTGCTCACGACCGACTGGTTCGACATCGTGAACGAGCTGTTTCCGAACGGCGAGGGCCGGATCGTGTCGCTCATCGGGTCGGAGGGCCCGCCCTTCGACATCCGCGACATGGAGACGGACGTGGAACGCGCGCAGCAGCTGCTGAAGGATGCGGGCGCGGAGGGGTTCAGCGTCACCGTCATTGCCGACGATGCGCCGGGCCTGGGTGCTCTCGTCGACTTCTACTCCGGAACCCTCGAGGACATCGGCCTGTCCGCCGACGTCCGGATCCTTGACACGGCCGGGGCGGTTGAGGTCTACGGCGAGCTCGTCGAACGGGGCGAGCCGACGCTCTGGTTCGCGACTCACTGAAGCGGCCGATGATCGGCGACGACGAATCCCTGTTGCAGCCGGCGCTCGACGACGAGGTGCAGGACGGCTCGAGCTCGAACCTGCGCCGGATCCTCTCGCTGGGTGCTCCCGTTCTCGTGGTGGCGCTCGTCGCCTGGGGCTCCGCGGCGCTCGGCGCACCGCAGCTGTTGTCCGGGCTGCCGGAACCCACGCCGATCTCCCTCGACGAGCCGTTGCCGCGCGCGACCGATGCGGCCGTGCTGACCGTCTCCGGCACGACCCGGCCGTTCGCCTTCGTCCGCGGCTACGTCGACATCGGCCCGGTCCAGCTCGCCTTTGCCGAGCCGTCGGGCCGATTCAGCCTCGCGCTGCCACTGGCGACGCTCGGCACCCACACCGTCAGGATCGAGGTCACCTACGGCTCCCCGGACGATCCGCCATCGGAGCGGACGAGTGCACGCGTGACGCGGACGCCGACAGTCCTCAGCCCGCCCGGCCTGGTCGACGTCGAGCGCGACGAGGCACGGGACGCGTACCTCGTCCTCCTGTCGACGACGCCCGGCACATCCATCCGCGCCAGCGAGGGGCGCCTCGAGGCGGTGAGCGGCGCGCGTGAGCTGGAGTGGGGCCGGGCCGTGTATCGCATCTGGCTCCCCGACCCTGCCCCGGACGTCCGGTTCATCGCCGTCCGGGACGGCGGCGGCGAGAGTCCACCGTCGCCTCCGTTCGATCTGGCCGCCCTCATCGACGCGACGCCAAAGGCCGACTGGACGGACGTGGCGATCTCGTACGCGATCGACCGCCACGGAGTGTCGCGCACCCTGACGGTGAGCCTCGAACCCGAACGAATCGAGTTGACCGAGCTGACCGAGGGCCGGCTCGACGCCCTGGCCTTCCTCGAGGTCGTGGCGGGGAGGTCCGGGCTCGCACCGGTGCCGCGCCGCGGGTGCCTCGTCGGGCGGTACGGCTCCGGTCCACCGGACATCGTGATTGCGGACCGCGCGACCGTGACGTTCCGCGACGATTTCCCGGACTTCGTCACGGCTTCGAACGGGTTCGCCGATCGACCGCGCGTCTCGCTCTGCTTCCCTGACGGCGTGCCCATTCTCGGCAACACAGGCCGGCTCGAGGTCACGGTCGCCGACTATGCCGTGGCGAGCACGAACCCGCGGCCGGACTCGATTTCGGTCGAGCAGCCGGAGGGCGGATCCGCACAGCGGGTCTACGGCTGGTCCGTTGTGCGCGCCGGTGGGTCCATCGAGCTCGTCCTCGCCGTGGACGTGCAGACTTCGCTTGGACTCATCCCCAAGGCCCGTCTCGGCAACCTGTTCCCAGACTCCGACGTCGGCCCGCTCGTGTCCGGGCTGTTCTATGCGCTCGTTCAGGCGGCAAGCCTCGTGCTCCTCCTGTGGGTGACCGCATCGGCCCTCGGCCGGCGCTACTTCCCCGCCCCGGCCGGCCCGGCCGGGGCCCACGTCCTGACGCTCGGCATCTCCCTCGCCTTCGTTCCGGTCGTCGCCCAGGTGACCGGCGTGCTGAGCTATCCGGTGTTCGATGCGCTGCGCAGTCCGCTGGCCGGCTTCGACGCGTGGGCGAGCGATCTCCGCGTGGAACCGGACGAGATCGGCGGGTGGGTGCTGGGCTTCGGCATGCTGGTCGTGTTCGGCGGCATCGCGGTGGGCCTCCGACGCGTGGGGCAGCCACTCCCGGCCCGGCTCGGCACGGCCCTGGCGGCCTCCTCGTTCGTCTGGTTGATGGTGTCCGTCGTCGGCCGGTTCGCAATCAATGCCGCCGGCGACGCGGGCGTGCCCGCCCAGTCGATCCCGCCCCTGGCAGCCTGGGTGATTGGTTCGGGGCTGCTGTTCGTGGTGCTGAGCGTGTCGTGGCGGTGGTTCTCGCGCCTCGGCGTCGGCGTCGCGAATCCGTCGGCCGGAAGGCTCGTCGCGATCGCTGGCTGGGTGGCCGTCGCCGCGCTCATCCTTGCCTTCCCGGCCGGCCGGCAGCTGCCCGATCCGGGCGCGGTCGGCGGTCCCGCTGCGCTGCTCGACTCGGTCTCCCAGGGCATGATCGCGCTGCTCGCCTATGGCTACGCGCTCATCGGCGTCGCCGCGGTCGCGGGCGTCGTGCGCGCGGTGTGGCGAGCGACGCCGTGGGAGGCGGTCGTCGGCTTCGGGCGGTCGGATCGGGCCGCCGATGCCGCCACGGGACCGCGCGGTCCGGAACGTCTGCTCGTGCGGGTCGGCCGGGTCGTCTTCGCCGGCAACGTAATCGGAACGGCAGGCGTGTTCGCGGTTCTGCCGGTTCCCTTCCTCGTCGCCCTTCCCCTGTTCGACCGCCTCCTGCTCCGGCCGAGGCCAGAGGTGCTCGCGCTCGCAGAGGCAGCGCCCATCATCCGGACGGATCGTCGTCGCCTGCTCGAGGAATCGATCAGGCGTGGAACGACCCCGGAGCCAAAGGACGCACCGTGGACGCCGCCGGATGCCGGATACGTCCGGTCCGAGGAGTTCATGGTTCGAAACGTGGCGGCGGTGGGTCCCGCCGCGAGTGTCTGGGGGAACGTCGTCCTCGGCCTGTCCGTCGCGGGCCTTCTCGTCATCGGCCTCGTAGCGCTCTACCTCACCCAGTACTCCTTCACCTCCGTCACTTCCGACGACCCCTACTACCTCCAGCGCCTCGGCCTCAACATCGCCGCGTTCGTCGGCTCGTGGCTCATCGTGGCGTTCCTCTTCGGTCTCATGTTCGAGTACCTGCGCGGCGAATCCGGTCTCCAGAAGGGACTCTGGCTCGGGGCTTCGATACTCCTGCTCACCCTGCCATTCCAGCTGCTCAGCACGCTCGCGTCCGGTTTGCCGCTCATCTCGATCACGATCCGTGTGCTCCAGGTACTGGCGTTCACCGTGCTGCTCGGCGCGGCATTCGACCTGCACCTGCTCCGCCAACAGGGACGCCTTCAGTTCGGCCGCCCCAGAACGCTCCTCCGTGACCTCGGCGGCATGTCCGGGACGACGCAGGTGACGACCGGGGTCCTGTTCATCGTCGGCTCGATCGTCGGTACCGTCGGCACGATCGTCACCGGACAGCTAACGCAGATCCTGACCCGGATCCTCACGCCGTTCCTGCCGCTGCCCGTCCAGTAGGGCACTCCGGTCACCCGTGCGAGCGACGAATCTCGGGCAAGCGGTCGCGATTCGGCAAGCCGTCGGCGCGCCGCCCTCGGACAGTGGTCGTCTGGACGGCGGTCGGGCGTGTCGGCAGATTGACCGCCACACGTTGATCGCCCGAGCGTCACACCGGACGACGTACGGGGGCCACGCCAGACCCACGACGTCGGGCTGAAGGGCAGACATGTTCTTTCCCGTAGCCGACTGGTCCGCTGCATTCGTGTTGACTCTGGCCGTCGAACTGCCGGTCGCAGCGCTGCTCCTTCGACGAATCGCGCCGGAGCTGCCTCGGGTGGTGGTGATCCTCGTGACCGCCAACCTGGCCACGCACCTCGCGGTCTGGTACGTCTTCACCCAGCTATTCCTTGTCGGAACACTCGCCTTCGTCCTCGCAGCGGAGGGGTGGGCCGTCGTCGCCGAGGCTGTCGTCTTTCTTGCGGCGTTTCGTGGACTGGCCTGGCGATGGGCCGTCACGACGGCATTCGTCGCAAACGGAGCCTCGTTTGTGGTGGGTCGTCTCGTCGGCCAATTCCTGCCGGAGTTGGGCTGATGACGCCGACCTCATCGAGTGCCCGCTACGCTGGCGGACGGATAACGGAGCGAGACATGAGCAGGTCACCACGACGCCTTCGGGCGGCACGAGATGGATGTCGCGCGCTCGTCGTCATCGTCTGCGGGCTGGCGCTCGTCACCGGGTGCCAGGCCCAGGCGTCGCCCGTCCCGACCGGCACGGGCATGCTCGCAACGCCGCTCCTGACGCCCGGCCCCACGGCAGCGGCGCCGTCTGTATCCGCCGAAGGCCAATGGGAGCCCGCCGGATCCCTGTCGCTCCAACGCCTCGATGCCCGAGCCGCGCGCCTGGGCGATGGCAGCGTTCTCGTGGTTGGCAACGAGTTCCTCCCGGAAGGTCCGGACTGGACCACGACGGCCGAAGTCTGGGATCGGGCGACCGGGTCCTGGGCTCCCACGGCGACCCTGGGCAAGTTCCGCGAGTACTTCGCCGTCGCAGAGCTGGCGGACGGTCGCGTGCTCGTGACGGGCGGCCTGAACGGCGACGAGCCCCGCCGGTCGTACTCGAGCGCGTACGTCTACGACGGACGCCCCGGACACGACGACTGGACGAAGGTTGGACTGATGGGTTCGGCGCGCACCGCACCGGCCGTGGCCGTGCTGGCGGATGGCCGGGTCCTCGTCGCCGGTGGCTACTTCTATACGGGGATGCTGGAAGAGACAGGGGCCACCGACGGTCCGGGACTGGTCGAAGGTCTGGCCGCCGTCCCGGGCGCGCTCCTCGCCGCAGCACGGTTCGTCGCCCCCCGGCCGAGCGAGTCCCCGAGGCCACCGCTCGACGACGTGGACATGCCGCCGCACGGGTATGCCCTTGCGACCGCCGAGCTGTTCGATCCCGCTTCCGGGACCTGGGCGCCGTCCGGGTCGATGGTGTTCGCGCGCGCGGGGGCCTCGGCCGTGACGCTGGCAGACGGGCGAGTCCTCATCGTCGGTTCCACCGATCTCAGCGTCACGGAGGTGGACCGTCGCGCCTACGAGACAGCCGAGATCTACGACCCAGACACGGGCCGCTTCACGCTCACCGGGCAGCTGCCGGGCACCGACCGCGATGCGATCGAGGACCTCGGCGTGTCGCTCCCCGAGTCCGATCCCGAGCCGGCGACCAACGGAAAGCTCGTCGCGCTCGCCGACGGCGGGGCCGCGCTCATCGCCAAAACCGTGTGGTGGAAGCACGAGGGAGAGCTGGGTCGTTCATTTCGATACGACGGCACGACCGGGCAGTGGGAGGAGATCGGCCAACCGTGCGCGTGGAGGATGAACCACGCTACGGGCGAACTCGCGCAGACGCCCGGCGTCTGTCGTGTCGATGCACAGGCCGCGACGCTCCCCGACGGCCGCGTTCTCGTCGCGGGCGGTCAGCAGGCCTACCAGAACGTCTCGCTCGGTTCGACGTCCGCCGAGCTGTACGACCCGACGACGAATTCATGGTCACCCCAGTCGCCGATGCCGGAGGCTCGGGCCGGCGGCGCGGCCGTCGTGCTAGCGGATGGGTCCGTCCTCATCATTGGGGGAATCGGAGGGTACAAGGAGGACGCCCTGGACATCCTGACGAGCGCGGTTCGGTTCATTCCCTGATCGCCGGCCGACTCGGCCCGGAGTCCGGCGACCCGCGGGCCGATCGGGCAGGTCAGGTCGGCTGTGCCGCACCGATCGCGGCAGATGACAGCACCCAACCGGGCGCTCGCGGGCCGTCGCACGTCCCGCGACAGGACTGTCCAGCCCCGGATCGCCAGAAGTCCGGCACGGGCGCACTGCATCGCAGACAACATTCTGGAGGTGGACGGACCGCCGGGCCGTGCGGTTCGTCGTCCATTGGACCGGATCGTTCCGACCGCACGTGCCTACTCGCGACGGCTCGCCAGCCCCTCGATGACCTCGACGCTGGGCAACCGGGAGAGGATCGCCGGCGGTGCGATGACCTTCCAGCTCCGGCTGCCGCCGCCGAGGACGATCCGTTCGCGGGCCATGACCGCAGCGTCGACGAGCAGGGGCAACCCGGCCGGCAGGCCGAACGCGGTCACGCCGCCGATCTCCATCCCGGTCAGCTCGCGCGTTTCGTCGGCGGAGGCGAACGAGGCCTTGCGCGTCCCGAGCCGATCGCGGACGGCGCGGTTCACGTCGAGCCGATGCGTGGCGAGGACGACGCACGCCGCGTAGCGCGGCGGGTTCGACTTGCCGACCACGACGATCGTGTTGGCGGAGTCGCCCGGCGCGAACCCGTAGGCCGCGCAGAACGCGGCGGTGTCGGCCAGGGCGGGATCGCACGGGAACAGCTCGTACTCGACGCCGACACCGTCGAGGGCCCGCTCGAGCGCGAGACGGTCGGCAGCCGGCGGCGACGTCGCGGGGTCGGTCGTCATCGGACGAAACCGTACTACGTGAAGCGCTCCGCGATGGCCGCGTCCAGGAAGACGGTGATCCCGGCGACGGCTCCCCCGACCACGTCGAGGACCTGGACACCGAGCGGGTGGGCCGCGTCATCGGCCGGGGCGAACACGACGGCCGGCTGCCCGTTCGCGACCGTCGCCCGCACCGCGTATCCCGCGGCCGGCCGCAGTGCGCCGAAGATCCACCGCCGCATCCCGACCTCGACCACGTCGCGCCCCGCGTACCACGACGGCGACGGCGGCATCGCCAGGCGAACGTCGGCCCGCATCGTGGCGAGCAACCCGTCCACGTCGTCCGACTGCCACGCGCGCACGTACGCGTCGAGCAGCCGGCGGACGGCCGGGTCGTCCGGCGCGGCGCTCGCGACTGCATCCCGCCCGGTCCGGTGGTGCGTCGCCGCCAGGGCCGTCCGCGCCCGGTGGAGCGCACTGTTCGCCGCCGGGACGCTCATCTCGAGCGCGTCGGCGGTCTCGCGCGCGGTCCAGGCGAGCACGTCGCGCAGGAGGAGGACCGCCCGCTGACGGGGTGGCAGGACCTGGAGGGCGGCCATGAACGCGAGCGACACGCTCTCGCGCAGATCGAACCGGGCGACCGGGTCATGGGCGGGGTCGTGGCCGACGGCGGCGCTCGCGACGAGGTCGTCCGGCAGCGGCTCGAGCCAGGCCACCTCGGTCGCCGGCGGGGCCGGCGCGGCGAGCGGATCCGCCGGGTGAGGGACAGCGTCGGGCGGCAGCCGGCGGGCGCGGCGCGTCCGGAGCAGGTCGAGGCAGACCCGCGCCCCGATCCGGTGGAGCCAGGTCCTGAGCGACGCATCGCCGCGGAACGCCGCGCGCCCCCGCCAGGCGCGGAGGGCGGTCTCCTGGGCCGCCTCCTCCGCCTCGGCGAGCGAGCCAAGGAACCGGTAGCAGAGCAGGACGACGTCGCGGCGATGGGCGTCGATCGCGGCGGCGAACTCGTCGGGCGGGTCGGTGCGGCGGCGGGTGGCGATCAACCGGGTCATCGAACTCCGAACAGTCTGGGCGATGTCGCCCGTCAGTGTCATAGACGGCAACCACACATGGAGGTGTTCGGCATGAGCTACATCACGACCGTTCGCGCCCGCCTGCGCGACACCGACCCGGCCGCTGCGCTCGAGCGGCACAACGGCATCGTCGCCCGACTTCGGCCCACGCTCGAGCCGGCCGGCGGCATCGGCCACATGGTCTTCGCCAACGCCCAGGACCCGGGCGAGTTCCTCGCCGTCGACCGCTGGGAGACGATCGAGGCGCTCCAGCGATTCATGGGCGACCCGTCCGTCCAGCAGGAGATCGGCAGCCTGTTCGACGGGCCGCCGGACGTCACCGTGTGGGCCGTCCGCGACGGCTGGACGGCCTACTGACGCGCCATCACGGACGCGCTCGCGCCGTCAGTTGATGCGGACCGAACCCGTGACGAGGAGGTCGCTGACCGGGTCGAGCCCGTAGAAGCCGGCCGGCTGCCAGCCCGTGTCGATGTAGGTGTAGCCCGCGCTCGCGTTCCATACACCCAGCCGGACCAGCGTCGTCGTACGGCTCACGATCCGCGCCTGGATGATCGCGTAGCCGTTCCCGGCCGCCCCGCCTGAGTTGGTCACCGTCCCGTAGACCCGCGACAGCACGATCTCGCCGGCCCCCCGCGCAGGTGCAACGTAGAGCACCTCGAGCGGGGCCTTGCCCGTAAAGGTCATGCCGGTGTCGCCGTCGTCCGCGGTCATCGAGGGGACGGAGATCATGACGGTCGCCGTCGTCGCCGACGTTCCCGCGCGGCGGCGCGTCTCGAATTTGAACCCCGCGGTGCCACCGGCGAAGTCCTGGTCGTACATGCCCCCGCCGCCGGGTGGCGCGTAGACCGAACCGCTGCCCTTCGCCGCACCGCCGACGTCGAGATCGACGACGAGTTGCTGCCAGGTCGTGCTCCCGCCGAGCGTCCCGGCCTGCTGGGCGGTGATCGTCAGCCCGAACAGACCCTGCATGGCGTACGTGTGCGCCGCCCAGCCACTGCAACGATCGCCGTCGCACCACATCGTGATTTCCGCGTCGGTCGTCGTCACGCTGGTCGGCGGCGTTCCGTCGTCCCAGTCCACGGTCACTGACACCGGGTTCGTGAGATCGCCGACGCCCCACACGTCGAAGTACCAGCCATAGTCACCGCCGACGAAGACCTGGCTGCCGGACCCCCACACCTCGATGTCGAGTGGATACGTGTCGGCTGAGACCGGCGCGACCGAGCCGGCAGCGAGCAGGGCAGAA
>Ga0214472_10007111_pt1 | contig 11731 bp, 10 predicted proteins | sample RVTome_6_FD_207662 | JGI IMG/M metagenome (GOLD analysis project Ga0214472, IMG submission 207662) | Soil microbial communities from uranium-contaminated site in the Upper Colorado River Basin, Wyoming, United States - RVT140D175 | ecosystem: Environmental > Terrestrial > Soil > Contaminated >...
CTCGGGCTGACGAATCCGACCGCCGAGAGCCGGCCCTATGTCTACGGGATTCGCCTCGTCGCATTCCTGTTGATCATCGTGGCAATCGTCGACAAGAACCGCGATGCGTCCCGCTGACGCGGCGCCTTCCGTTCTCGTCACCCTGCACTGATCTGACGGCTGAAATCCTCGCCCGGATGTGATGGCCTTCGACCGCAATCAGCCGTCACCCCTGTGCGGGCGGGCTCCCGGGTGATCGATGCGGCGCCTGAGGCCGTCACGTGGTGCGCGTCGTTCCCAGACCAGTCTGGAGCGACGGGCACATCAGATCGGGAGGTCCGCGCTCGCGGCGCGTTGCAGCGGTTCGGGCATCGTCATTGCCTCGCCGGTCTTCAGGAGGGCGCGACGCGTGAGCAGGGGACCGACGATCTCGAATATGACGACTGCCGCCAGGACAATCCCCGTCACGGTTGCGGCGTACTCCGGAAACGCCGATCGGATTTGAATGGTCAGACCGACCGCCAGCGAGGAGGAGGAGACCAGACAGAAACCGAGGTGCCGGCGCACCATCGTCGAGACGTCCTGCCCTCGCAGTCCAATCTGCGCCCCGGCGATCTTTCCGGCCGTGCGCGCCAGGGCGTAGCCCACGCCGATCAGCCCCAGGCCGAGGACGGAGGACGGCACCAGCTCGGCCCCGGCCAGCACAAAGAACGCCGCGTACAGGGGCGGGTCCATTCTTCTCAACGCGCGCAGGAGATGATGGCCGTGCGCCGAGGCATTCGCGACGGTCGCGCCCAGCGCCAGCGTCGAGATCAGCGGGGACAGGCCGAGCGATCGGGACGCGCCCACGGCGATGAGCACCGCCCCGATGGACAGGATCATGGCTTCGCCCGACTCCTTGGCACGAGCCGCCCAGAAGTCCATCAGCAGACCGAGCAGCGCGCCCAGTGCGATCGAGCCGACCGTGGTCCACAACAGGCCGTGGACGGCGCGGTAGCCCGACATCAGCCAGCCGTCTCCCGGCGACCCGAATAACGTGAGCCCGGCCGTGACGATGCCGAACATCACCAGGACGTAGACGTTGTTCAAGGCCACCAGCGCGAGCAGCCGATCGGTCAGCGGCCCCTGCGCGTCGTACTCGTTGAGCACCATGAGCGTCGTGGCGGGAGCCGTCTCCATCGCGACGACCCCGAGCAGCAGGGCGAGCGGCCACGTGAGGCCGCTGAGCAGCAGCACGACACAGACGAGGCCGAAGGCCAGCGTGGCCTCCCAGAGCGTCACGCGGACGACGCCAGGACCCACCCGGCGGAAGTTCGACGCCTCGAAGATCGCGCCGATATTGAAGAGAATCAGTCCGAGCGCGACGTCGCTGAGAAACCCCAGCGTCGCGATGTTTTCGTGGCTGATCAGGTCAAGGGCGGCCGGACCTATCAGAACGCCGACGAGCAGATATCCCGTCACCTCCGGCACACGCGCCAACTGCGCGAGGTGCCCCGCCAGGAGAGCGGCCATCAGAATCAAGCCGACGGACAGGATTTCGTTCATGGGGTCGGATCAATTGCCGCAAAGAACCGGTCGTCACCCTGCCGAAGGAGCATGAGCGCGGGACTCCGCCCAGGGCGCAGTTCTCGACGGGCCTGCGCGAGGGAAGAGATGGGACGTCCGTTGATGCTGATGACGCGTGCCGCCGGGGGGACGCCCTCGCGATCGAGCACCGGTGCCGGAAAGAGGATGCCCACCTCGAGTCCCGGCGTCGCATCCTGCGCGCGGGCGCGCGCCAGCGCCGCAACTTCGTAGGCGAGCGCGGGCGTGACCTCGATCGTGCGCCCGCGTCCTCCTCGTACGATACGCAGCGTTGTCGGTATGCCGATCTCCCTCGAACTCAGCGCGCGCCGTGCCGTGTCGACGGAGTCCACGTCGATATCGCCGATCGCCAGGAGCACATCACCCGCCTGGAGACCAGCCTGATCGGCCGGTCCGCCTGTCACCACGTCGGTGACGACGACACCTGTGTCTCCAAAGGTGCGTGCCAGCGCTCCAACGGGCTGTTGAAGGGTCACACCGACTGACGATCGCCGCTCGCCGGCGGCGGCGCGCGCGATCAGCCGCGCTGCGGCCTCCCTGGCTGGAAACGCGAGCACTTCGGCGCCATCAGGTGCCGCGATCGCGAGGAGCTCGCCCTGCAGGGTGTAGATGGGCATGCCCCGCCGAATGTCATCGTTCAGGGCGGTAATCGTGAAGCGATCGCCGCCGGTACCGGTGACAAAGACGGGCACGGCGACGTCACCGCCGTCCCAACGTCCGACCGCAACGGCCAGCGTCCCCAGCACGGGAGCGCCGTCCGCCAGCGCGGCAGGCAGTCTGCCGAGCGGCTCCGTCTGCAGCAGGACCAGTCCGGTGGAGGGTTCGTACACGACGACGCGACCCTCGGCTGCCCGTCCATCCGTGATCGAGAGCGGAACGGCCGATCGGCCACCGAGCGTCACGCTATGAGCGAGCACGTACGTGTCGGAAACGAACGCGCCGAACCCGGCCGCCTGCGGGAGCCTGGTGCCAGGCTCGGAAAAATCGTTTCGCGTCGGGATGGCGACCAGCGCCGGCGCTGCGATCGCGACGCTGTGTCCGCGCACCCGTGCCGCGACATCCTGAACGCCGAGAAAGGGCTGACTGGCTTCCCGAAGCTGCACCTGCTCCTCGAGCAGCGGGGCCGCCCGTTCCTGCGGCGCGGACAGGGGTGTGGGGGTCTGAGCCGCGCGCGGCGTCAGCCAGGCCCCGACGGCCAGAATTGCCACGCCCGCCGCTGCGATCCGGGTCTTCATCCCGCGACCGGACAGCAACTTGCGCGTGGGCTCCTCGTCCGCAGCGTGTCCGTTCGTCATGCCAGGCATTCCGACATGCCGTCAGAGTACATGAGGAATGGCGGCCGCGGGAACAAGCGGGCACCGGCCACTGGATCGGCATTCGCCGTCGGGCCAACACCCTGCGACAGGGTCGCGGAGGGAAGCCGGCTGCATCGTTCTCGTGATCAGGCCTTCGACCGCGCCGGCCGTACAATAATATTAGTTTGAGTTCAAAATAATTCACCAAGCGCGGCAATATGTGGCACCGGCGTTGCAGGTGGCGAGTTGAGTGGAAGACGTGAATCGAGACATGGATTTCGTGACGACAGCCGTCAATCGTGCGAGCGACAGGCTGCTGTTTATCGCGTCATTCGACGGTGTGTTTGCGGGGTATCAGAGCGATCCGAATCATGCGCACGTGACGCAGGCCCGGCTGGCACTCCTCCGGCGCCTGCAGCAGGTGCCAGGCGTTGTCGTCGGTGTCATCAGCGGGCGTCCCATGGACGATCTGCAATCGCGAATAGCGCTCGGTGCCGAGGCCAACGATGTCGGTCGTCAATACGACCTTCCGCCAGGCCTCATCGCCGATACGCTCGCGGCGATCGTCATGTCCGAATCCTGGTTCGATCTGGACCTTGCCGTGCGTGCGTACGTACAATCGCGGCATCGCGGAAGCGTACGACGCGCGCGGCACCGAGTACCTCGAGAGTGTCCGGCGCCGGTTGCGCCGGTTCATCAGAAACGAAGACGCCCCGCCGGCATGGGACTGCGTGTGGCGGAAGGCGCGCGATCGCGAACGGCAGGAGTGGCCCTGGATGGCCGCCCGTCCATGAACTGGCATCAGCCGCAGCTGCCGCGAGCACGTAAACACGTACACGGGCCCATCACTGTCCGGGGCTGGAGGTACAGATGCGCACAAGACTCATCGGCGTGGTGGCCCTGGTGATCGTCGTCGCGGCCGCTTATCTGGCCGGCTCCTGGCCGGAGCGTAATCTGCGGCTGGCAGCAGAGACACAGGCTGGAGCGCTCGAAGCGAAGGCCGCCGCCGCGGAAGCGCGCGTGCGTACGGGTGAGCTCCTCGGGCGGGTGCTCACCGTGAAGGAATTGGCAATGCGGCAGGACTACGGCCAGGCACTGGAGCGCTCGTCGGCGTTGTTCGATGCGATTCGCGGCGAGGCGGCGATGATCTCCGATCCTCGACTCCGCGACGGTCTGAACGCGGCTCTTGGGATGCGTGACAGCGTGACCGCGCGTCTGGCCAAGGGCGAGCCGGCCGCCGTCGAGAGTCTCCATGACATGGAGCTCGTGCTCCGGAGCGCGCTGGGGTACGAGATGCCTCCGGCTGCCAACCCCGTACCGTAGATTTCACGGGAATCGCGACGTGACGATCCGTCCCGGCCAGCCGTACCCGCTCGGGGCGACGTGGGACGGCCGCGGCGTCAATTTCGCGCTCTTCTCGGAAAACGCCACGCAGGTTGACGTGTGTCTGTTCGAATCGGCTGGAGACGGCATCGAATCGCGGCGCGTTTCGCTCGTCGAACAGACCGACATGGTGTGGCACACGTATCTGCCGGACGTGCGGCCCGGGCTTCCGGCGTTCGTCGCGCAGCCGCGCTGGGAGACCCTCCTGGACACCTTCGACGCCGGCCGGGAGGGACTGGTTTTCGAAGGCGGCTCTGCGTACCCGCTCGCCGAACATTTACTTGCCGTCTTCCGGCTGCGTCGGTCCGGCGAGGACCCGCCGTCATGATGCCGCGCGCCGGCCTGGACCGGCCCGACGCGGCGTGGCTGCCCCGACTGGGCGCCCGTCCGGAGGGCGATGCCGTGAGCTTTCGCGTGTGGGCGCCGGCCCGGAAAGAGGTCGAGCTCGTGCTCAATCCAGGCTCCGCTTCGTCCCGACGCCGTCGCCTCACGTCCGATGGCGACGGAATGTTCACGGGGACCTTCCCTGATGTGGCACCCGGCGACCTGTACGCGTACGCACTGGACGGCGAAGGTCCATTTCCGGATCCCGCGTCCCGGTTTCAACCGCTCGGCGTCCACGGCCCCTCGGCGGTCGTCGATCCTCGCGCCTACACCTGGTCTGACCGCGCGTGGCGCGGCGTGCCGATGCGCGAGGCGATCATCTACGAGCTGCACGTCGGGGCGTTCACGCCAGCCGGCAGCTTTGCCGGCGTGACGGAGCGCCTTCCGTATCTTGCCGAACTCGGCGTGACGGTCATCGAGCTGATGCCGGTCGCGGATTTTCCGGGGTCGCGCAACTGGGGGTACGACGGGGTCAGTCTCTTCGCGCCGTCGCGTGCCTACGGGCTCCCCGATGACTTGCGCCGTCTCGTGGATGCGGCGCACGGGCTCGGCCTCGCCGTCCTGCTCGACGTCGTGTACAACCACTTCGGGCCGGATGGCGCGTATGGTTCAGTGTTCAGCCCGTACTATCTCTCCCGGCGGCATCGCAGCCCGTGGGGGGCGGCGGTGAACCTGGACGGCGAAGGGTCGGCACACGTCCGTGAGTTCTTCATTGAAAACGCGCTGCACTGGCTTCATGAGTACCACTTCGACGGGCTCCGCCTCGACGCGACGCACGGCCTGATTGACGACTCGCCGCGACACTTCGCCGCCGAGCTCGCGGGGCGCGCGCGCGCCTCCGTCCAGGATCGCAGCGTCCTGCTCATCGCGGAGGACGACCGCAACCTGCCGTCGATCGTCCGCTCGCCCGCAGAAGGCGGATGGGGCCTCGACGCGGTGTGGGCCGATGATTTTCACCATCACCTGCGGCGCCTGTCGGCCGGCGATCGCGACGGCTACTACGAGGACTATTCGGGCGCCGTCGCCGACATCGTGGAGACGATTCGGCAGGGCTGGTTCTACCGCGGGCAGTACTCCCCGCATCGCGGGGAACCGCGCGGCACGGATCCCGCCGGCGTACCCCTCGAACGCATGGTGGTCTGCCTCCAGAACCACGACCAGATCGGCAACCGTCCGTTCGGCCAGCGCCTCAACCATCAGATCGAGCCCGCGCTCTTCCGGGCGTTGAGCGCGCTCCTGCTGTTCCTTCCCGAGACGCCGCTGATCTTCATGGGGCAGGAGTGGGCCGCGAGCACGCGTTTCCTGTTCTTCACCGACCATCACACCGACCTTGGCCGGCTGGTCACCGAGGGAAGACGCGCGGAGTTCTCCCGCTTCGAGGCGTTCGCCGACCCGGTCACCCGGACCCGCATTCCCGATCCACAGGCATCATCAACCTTCGACGACAGCCGGCTCGTCTGGGACGAGCGTACGAGGGTCCCACACGCCGGCGTCCTCGAGCTCTATCGCACGCTTCTGAGGCTCCGGCGCCGCGAAGCCGCGCTGCAATGGAGCGAGCGGTTCGAGGCGGTCGCGCTCGACGAGGCCTGTCTCGCGCTGTTGCGTGGAACGCGCCAGCGAGACACCCTGCTCCTCGTCGCGTGCCTTGGTGAACCTCGACGCATCGATCTTGCCCCGTGGCGATCGGTCGAGCCCTCAGGGCGATGGGAGGTCGTGCTCACGACGGAGGAGTCCCGATTCCAGGAATCACGGGATGCGGGCCCGGCGCCGGGTCCCGCGATCGAGTTCGACGGCGATCTCGCGGTGATGTTCCACCGGCCGTCGGCCGTGATACTGCGGCGCGCATGAGCCGGCTCCGTATCGCCGAACACCGCTCACGCCGCCGTCCGCCATGCGTCCTCGATCACGGCGTTCAGCTCCGCGCCAACCAGAATCGCCAGGCTGGAGATGTAAAACCACAGCATCGTGACGATCGCTCCGCCGATTGCACCGTAGGTTGCGGTGTAATCGACGAAATTGACGACGTACGCCTTGAAGGCGAACGAGCTGCCAACCCACAGTCCAGTGGCGAGCACGGAGCCGGGCGTCATCCACACCCAGCGTCCACGTCGGTTCGGCGCGAAGTAGTAGACGAGATCCACGCCGAGCACGACACAGAGGATCATCAGTGGCCACCGGGCCAGGGCCCAGATCACGCTGGCCGATGGCGTCACCGGGAGCCAGCCCGCGGCCCACGACACCACGTCCGGTCCGACGAGCACGAGCGTCAGCGCGACGATCGTGAACACGGCCAGCGCGATCGTGAGGACGATCGCGACCAGTCGCCGCTTCCACCACGGGCGCCACTCGGAGACGTCGTACGCGTGGTTCAACGCATCGATGATCGCGACCATCGCCGCCGAACTGCTCCAGATGGCGCCCACGATTCCGAGCGTCAGCAGGCTGGCATGGCTGCCTTCGGCGATCTGGGACAATTGGCCCCGCAGGAGCTGCACCAGCTCCCGCGGCGCCACGGTGCCGATCGCCATGACAAGCTCGCCGAGTGCGTTCTCGACCGGCACGTACCCGACCAGCGCGACGAGGAAGAGCAGCGCTGGAAACAGCGCGAGCAGGAAATAGAAGGCGAGCTGCGCCGCCAATCCGAAGCAGTTGTCCTCGTCGATTTCCCGCAGCGTCCGCCTGATCACGGCAGACCACGGAATCGGTGCGCGAAAGAATGCAAACAGCACGGTGATACCCCGCACGCGGGAGCGCACGTCAGACGCCGGTTGCGACTCCGCCAGGCAAGGCCGTGATGGGGTCTTCCCGCTGAGCGATGGTGCGAATGGGAAACGGGATGACGATGCCTTCCTGCGTGAAACGCGCGTGCAGCCGCTTGATGAATTCGTGCTTGACGAGGTACTGATCGACGAACTCCGCCGCGCGCAGAATGACGGTGAAATTGACGCTCGAGTCAGCGAAGGTGTGATATCGGATGAACGGGTCGAAGCCGGCGACGCCGCCGGGCACTTCCGCCATCACGGCCCGGCCGACATCCATGACAACGCGCTCTACATGGATCAGGTCGCTCGAATAATCGACACCGACCTCCACCAGCACCGCGAGGTCCGGCGACGGCAGGTGATGATTGACCACGATCGCCTGCGCGAGCTTTGCATTCGGCACGACGACGAGGTTGTTCGGCAGCATGCGCAGACGGGTCGACCTCCAGCTGAAATCGGCGACATACCCCTCCTGACCTGAATCCAAACGGATGTAGTCGCCGAGCCTGATCTGACCTCCCAGCGTGATGAACACGCCGGCGAAAAAGTTCGCCAGGGGCTCCTGCAGCGCCAGGGCCACCGCGAGGCCGCCGACGCCGAGGGCCGTGAGCATGGGCGTGATGGACACGCCCAACCCATTCAGGACCACGAGCAGTCCGATCGTGACGACGGCGCCCCAGGCGATATTGCGTGTGAGACTGCTGACCGGCAGGGCGGGTGCCATCACCGCCCCATACAGCTCGATGAACTGAGCGGCGATGGCCGCCGCGGCGAGCGTTACCGATAGCGCGCCGAGCACGAACACGGCGCGTCCAGCCAGGAGACTGCCCTCGGCGGTGAGGGGCCAGTATCCGGCGGCCAGCCAGGCGCCGATCAGGAGCGACCACCACGGCAGGCGCCTGCGCAGGACCTGTGCGGTCGATGTCACGAGCAGCTGCTGGCGCGGGGGCAGCCAGCGCGGCACGCGCGCCGCGGCGAGCGCGCCCAGCAGATGGCCCGCGCCCCAGCTCGCGGCGAGGGTCCCGAGCGTCCAGGCCAGCCGCGATCCCCAGGTGGGCCATGCGCCGAGATCCATTACCGGGATCCTCCTGAGTGGTGGCGGTGCGGCCGGCTTCTGCCAGGCGACCCCGCCCCGGCGTGTGCCGAGGGCGGCTCCAGGCACTCCGCCAGCCGTTCAAGGACGCGCCGTGTCGCGGTGCGATCGTGCACGGTGACATCGTCAAGCGCTTCCCCGACGGCCGCCTCGATCGTGCCCTGCCGTGTCGTGTTGACGCGCACACCACGTGCGGTGAGCCGGAGCATGGCGCGCCGCCGATCGCGCGGATCGTCGACCCGCCGGAGGAGTCGCTGCGCCGCCAGCCGCTGCAGCACGCCCGTGAGCGTGCTGGGATGCACGTGCAGGACGGCTGCGAGGTCTCCCGCCGACATGCCCGGAAAGAGACCGACCACGCGGAGCACGAGCCGCTGCGGCCCCGTGACGCCCATGTCGCTGGTCATGCGCTTCGACGTCGTCTCGAATCCGTGCACGACGGCCCACAGCAGCTGCATGAACTGCAGCACATCCGGCAGGTCGGTGAACGGGTCAGCAGGAGTGGCAGGCGGTGTCTGGGGCAGCGGCATGTTATTTTGAGCTCAAACTATTAAATGCTACCATGAGTCCATGATGTCCCGCCGATTGCTGATCGTCTCGAACCGCCTGCCGGTGCGCGCGCAGGTGACGGCAGGCGCCGTACGCCTGGTCGCGAGCAGCGGCGGACTCGCGACCGGGCTGCGGCCCTGGCACGAGCGCTCGCAGGGCCTCTGGCTGGGGTGGCCCGGCGACGTCTCCGGAGCGACGACCGCCCAGCGCGACGATTTCGACCGCCGGCTGCACGAACGCGGCATCGTGCCGGTGCACCTGTCCGCCGATCAGGTCGACCGCTGCTACCACGGCTTTGCCAACAGGGTCGTGTGGCCGCTGTTCCACTATCTGATCGACCGGGTCCCCATCGACGGAGCCGGGTGGGACGCGTATCGCGACGTCAATGAGGCCTTTGCCGAGGTCGTGGCGCGGGAATACCGACCCGACGACACCATCTGGGTGCATGACTATCCGCTCATGCTGCTGCCGGCATTGCTGCGTGACCGGTTGCCCCACGCGCGCATCGGCTTCTTTCTCCACATCCCGTTCCCGTCGTCCGAAGTCTTTCGCATCCTGCCCTGGCGCCGCGACATTCTGAACGGCCTGCTCGGCGCCGATCTCGTGGGCTTTCACACGTTCGCGTACATGCGTCACTTCATGACCTCGCTTCTGCACGTCGACGGCGTCGAAGCGGATATCGATCGGGTGCGGACGGGCGATCGCGAGGTGAAGATCGGCGTATTCCCCATGGGCGTCGACGCCGCGGCGTTCTCGCATCTTGCCGACGATCCGGACGTGCTGGCGCGCGTGGAGGCCATCCGGCGCGATGCCGGCGGGCGTCGCATCGTCCTCGGCATCGATCGGCTGGACTACACCAAAGGCATTCCGCGGCGACTCGAGGCGATTGAGCGCCTGCTCGCACGCGAGCCGGACCTCCGGGACGGCATGCGCTACATCCAGGTCGCCGTGCCCTCCCGCGGGGAGATGGACTCGTACCAGCGGTTCCGCAGGCAGGTGGAAGAGCGGGTCGGCCACATCAACGGCGCCTATGGCACGCTTCGCTCCCTCCCGGTGCATTACGTTCATCAATCGGTGTCGGAGCGCGACCTTGTCGCGCTCTACTGCGCGGCGGACGTGATGCTGGTGACGCCACTCCGCGACGGCATGAACCTCGTGGCCAAGGAGTTTGTCGCCTCGCGCGGGGACGAGGACGGCGTGCTCGTGCTCAGCGAATTCGCGGGCGCGGCGGCGGAGCTCAACGGGGCGATCACGGTCAACCCGTACGATGTCGAGGGGGTCGCCGACAGCATCCACCGGGGGCTGTCCATGCCGCCCGAGGAGCGCCGCGCGCGGATGCGAGGGCTGCGGCAACGCGTGTTCGAGCACGACGTTCATGCCTGGACGGGCGGCTTCATCCAGCAGCTGGACGCACTGCGTCCAGTCGACGCCCATGCGGGAGCGCGCCCCGGTCCCTCGCTGTTCACCGCGCTCGCCGAAGCGCAACGGACCATGACGCTCCGCCTGTTGCTGGACTACGACGGGACACTGGTGCCGCTCGCCCGGTCTCCCGACCTTGCCGCTCCCGACGACGAACTGCTGTTGCTCCTGGGGCGGCTTGCCGCGTCGCCCGGTCTCCAGGTCGACATCGTGAGCGGCCGGTCGCACGAAACGATGGACCAGTGGTTCCGCGGCCTGCCGGTCTCACTGTGGGCCGAGCATGGCTTCTGGCATCGTTCGCGCCCGGGGGAGGCATGGGAGGCGGCGATCACGGTGGCGCCGGCCTGGATGGACCGCGTCAGGCCCATCCTGGAGCAGTTTGCCGCCAGCACGCCGGGATCGCTCGTCGAGGTCAAGAGCGCGTCGGTCGCCTGGCACTATCGCGGCGCACCCCGCGATTTCGGGGCGCGTCAGGCGCACGAGCTGCGCATGCTGCTGGGTGACCTCCTGAGCAACCAGCCGCTCGAAGTCCTCGAAGGGAAGAAGGTGATCGAGGTGCGGTTGCGCGGGGTCAGCAAGGGTGTGGTGGCCCAGCGAGTCGGAGAGGAGACGCGGCCGGGGACCGTCATCGTGGCAATCGGCGATGACCGAACCGACGAGGAACTGTTTCGGGCGCTGCCGCCATCGAGCCTCACGGTAGCCGTCGGCCGCCCCTCGACGTCCGCGACGTTCCGTCTGGATGACCACCGGGCGGTCCGTCGGATTCTTCGCTCGCTGGTGGCGGACGCTGGGTCCAGCGAGTCGCGTCTCGAAAGTGGACAGCGCAGGACCTGGTGTCTGCGTGAACGCCTGAATACGGTGGCGACAGGATTGTTGCCTGCGTTCGAGTGTGGTTCAACTAGATGAAGGACGGACGACTCGCACACGGCGCCCGGCGCTCGGGGGATGAAGGCCTTGGAACAGGCTCACGCTAGATACTCACTGCTGACACTCGCAGCGTCGCTTGGAGAGCGCACGTGCGTTCGGCCGTTGAGATGGAGCGTGGATGTCGTCGCTCAGATGCTCGGTCTGCCCGGAGAGCCCGGCCAGGGCCTGCACGTCGGATCCATGAGCAGCGCCTGGCTGCGCCACCACGAGGCGGAATCCAAGAAGCACAGTGCGGGCCCGTAGGGCCCGCATTTCACCGTAGCGTTTGCGCCGATCAGCCGCCTCTGGAGTCGACAGGGGATGGCATCTCCCCCGCGAAATCCGAGGGAATACCGTCTCGACACGATTCCTCGCACATC
>Ga0214472_10007112_pt1 | contig 11731 bp, 14 predicted proteins | sample RVTome_6_FD_207662 | JGI IMG/M metagenome (GOLD analysis project Ga0214472, IMG submission 207662) | Soil microbial communities from uranium-contaminated site in the Upper Colorado River Basin, Wyoming, United States - RVT140D175 | ecosystem: Environmental > Terrestrial > Soil > Contaminated >...
GCAGGCGTCGTATCCGGCGATTCACATCACCGGAACGAACGGAAAGACCACGGCTGCGCGCGTCGCGACCGCGTTGCTGCGCGAGCTCGGTTTGGGTGTAGGCAGCTACACGTCGCCGCACCTGGATTCGCCCCGCGAGCGCATGGTCTATGACGGCCGCCCCATCACCGAAGCCGAATTCGCTGAGACCTACGCGTATCTGGATCCGTATCTTCGCGCGGTGGATGAGCAAGGCCCGCCGGTCACCTGGTTCGAGGCGGTCACCGCGATGGCGAACGTCTGGTTCGCCGAGCGTGCGGTGGAGGCCGCCGTCGTCGAGGTCGGGATGGGCGGGACGTGGGATGCGACGAACCTGGTCGACGGTCGCGTCGCGATCGTGACCGAAGTTGCGCTCGATCATCCCGAGCTGGGCGCAACTTCGGTCGAGATCGCGGTCGAGAAGGCCGGCATCGTCAAGCACGGCGCCGTCTGCGTCACCGGCGCACGCGACCCGGAGGTCCTGGAGGTGATCCGGCGTCGCTGCAGCGAGGTCGGCGCGACGCTACGACGCGTCGGCGCCGAGTTCGGGATCGAGCGGATCGCGGTCGCGATCGGGGGGACGGCGCTCACGATTCGCGTCGGCGAGCGGGTCTATCGCGATCTGTTCCTGCCGCTCTACGGCGCGCATCTCGCCCACGACGCGGCCGTCGCGCTGGCGGCCGTGGTCGCCTTTCTGGGCGAGCGGGACGTGCACGACGAGGTGGTCGCCGGCGCGTTCGCGGCCGTCACCGATCCCGGCCGCGTCGAGGTGCTGCGCCGCCGCCCGCTCGTGGTCGCCGACGGCGCGCACAACCCGGACGCGGCCCGCGCGCTGGCCGCGACGATGGCCGAGTCTTTCCAGTTCGAGCGGCTCACGCTGATCGTCGGAATGCTTGCCGGCAAGGATGTCGACGGAACGCTCGCGCCGCTGATCGCGATCGCGACCGACGTGGTCGCCACACAGCCGCCGTCGCCCCGCGCCGTCCCCGCCGCCCAGATCGCCGCCGCCGTCGAAGGGCTCGGAAAGCGTGCGTCGATCGTCGAGGATCCGGCCGCGGCGCTCCAAGCGGCGTTGAAGAACGCGACCGAGCGCGACGCCGTGCTCGTTTCGGGCTCGCTATACACTGTCGCGGCTGTACGACCCCACGTGACGGAGGATAAACCGAGATGAGCGAACGCACTTTTGTGATGGTCAAGCCCGACGGCGTGCGCCGCGGTCTCGTCGGCGAAGTCGTCGGCCGGCTCGAGCGCAAGACGCTGGGGATCATCGGAATGACGCTCTTTACGATCGACAAGGAACTCGCCGAAACGCACTACAGCGAGCACGTGGACAGGCCGTTCTTTCGCGAGTTGGTTTCGTTCATCACCTCCGGGCCGGTCGTCGCGATGTGCGTCGAAGGGGAAGAGGCCGTGAGCGTGTGCCGCACGCTGATGGGAGCGACCGATCCGAAGCAGGCCGCGCCCGGCACGATCCGCGGCGATCTTGGACTGGCGATCGGCGAGAACATCGTCCACGGATCCGACTCGCCCGAGTCGGCCAAGCGCGAACTCGGCTTGTTCTTCCCGGAATTGACCTGACGCAAAGGCTCATCTTGATCCCGTTCGGCGCGATCCGGACGGGATCTTCTTTTCTTCGGCGCCTCGACGCATCAGGATGCGGGGCATGCCCGCTCGAAGCGTCCGCGTCCGTGAACGTCCCCCGTCCGATCGTCCGCGCGAGCGGCTCGCCGCGCACGGCGCCGCCGTGCTCGCCGATCACGAGTTGCTCGCGCTGGTGTTGCGAAACGGCAGCGCCGACGAAGATGTCGTCGCGCTCGCGCAGCGGCTGCTCACGCACGCCGGCGGCGCTGCCGGACTGTCGCGGCTGGGCCCGCGCGAACTCGCGCGCGTGCACGGCGTCGGCGACGCGAAGGCCGCCGGCGTCGTCGCCGCCTTCGAACTCGCGCGACGATCGATGGCTGCGATGGCGGCCGAGCGCGCGCAGATCGCCGGGCCGGCCGACGCGGCCGGACTGCTGATCCCGCGGCTCGCGCATCTGGATCACGAAGAGTCGATCGTGCTGGTGCTGGACCGCCGCCACCGGCTGCTGCGCGGCGTCGTCGTCGGCGTCGGCGGCGTGGCGCACGCGCCGATGGAGCCGCGCGAGGTCCTGCAGGCCGCGCTGCGCGAGCCGGCCGCCGCCTCGATCCTGGTCGCCCACAACCATCCCAGCGGCGATCCCGAGCCCAGCAGCGACGATCGAGCGGTCACCCGGCGGCTCGAGCAGGCCGCCGCACTCGTCGGCCTGGACTTCCTGGACCACCTGATCGTCGCCTCGCGCGGCTGGCGGAGCCTGCGAACCGGCTCCTGGTAGGGTATGCTGGCATACCATGAAAAGGACGACGGTGAAACTGCCCGACGACCTCGACGCTCTGCTGCGGGACGAGGCGAGGCGCCGCGGCGTCTCGATGTCGGACGTGACTCGAGAAGCGATCGAGGCGTACTTGATCCCCCGGGGACCGCGCCGGCTCTCGTTCGTGGGCGCGGGGGCAAGCACCGACGGCCGCAGCATCGCGGAGCACTTCGACGAGATCTACGCCGAGGCGATGGAGGAGCGCTTCCGGCGGAAGATGGGCCGCGACTCCTGATCCTTGATACGAGCGTCCTGGTTGCCGCCGCGGATCGGCGCGACGCCGCTCACCGAGCGTGCGCGGATCTGATCGCCGGCTGGGCGGGGCCACTTTTCGTTCCCGTCTTGGTGGCGGGCGAAGCCGCGTGGATGATCGAGCGAAGGGCCGGCCTGGTGGCCGAATACCGGTTCATAGCCGAGCTTGCCGCCGGCTCATTGACGGTCGGAGCGATCGAGCCGGGTGACTCGCTTCGGATCGGGGAACTCGTGGAGCGGTATGGAGATCTTCGTCTCGGCACGGTCGACGCCTCGATCGTCTCCCTCGCAGAGCGGCTGGGCATCACCACGATCGCCACGCTCGACCACCGCCACTTCTCCGTCGTGCGCCCCGCCCACACCGACCGCTTCACGCTCATGCCGTAGCGCTCTTTACCGCAACTGCCGTGCCTACCAGTCTTGATCACGCGGACTCGACTATGGTCGCGACCTCGTTCGAGGTTTGCCGAGGCACGCCGACAGCACTGATATGGGCGTGGTTGCGGATCACGAACCCGCTCGCCGCATCGCCATCGACGAGGACGGTGAACGTGAACGAGTCTCGGTAACCGGGCCTAGCCGTGTCATACGTCGTGGCGTCGAAGTGTCCTTGGGAATCTCTCGGCGGCGCCGCCAGGGAAGGTTCCGAGACGCAGATCTCATCGCCTGTGTCGGGTTTTTGGTCGGGGTTGACACAGGTGGAGCCGCTCCCGACCCATGAGGTGTGCTCGGGGATGTGGGCGCGGATCCGCACGTTCACCGCCCTGCCTCGTCCCGCATTCTCCCAGGAGATCGTGTATGTGATGATGTCCCCGGGGCGCGCGGTTGAGCGGTCGGCGCTCATCGCGATCCGGAGGTCGGGCGAGTTCGTGATCTGCTCGCGGATGCTTCCCGGGGAGGGCGTGGGCGACGGCTCGGGTCCGGGTGTGGGCCGACCCGCGGGACGCGGCGCCCCTGCGGGTTGGGGGGGCGGTGCGCCGAGGAGTTGCTGCGAAGTCCCCTCCCCGAAGAGCACGTCGAGGATCTCGGCAGAAAGCGGAGCGAGAGATGTCGCCGGGGGACCGCCCAGTGCGTCGAGAGCCGATTCGAGGCGTACATCCAGCGCCGCCTTCGGCGGGACTGCCGGGCTCGTTGCGGCGATCATCGTTCCGACGAGGACGAGCGATACGAGCGTGCTCCACGCGATGCCGGCGGCGCCCACGCCGGCGAAACGCCTGGTGCGCTCGAGCGTCAACGACTTCTCGCCGGGGGCGTGGTGCGCGCCGACGCTCCGGTCGGCACCTGTGTCGCGGCCGTGCCCGCTACGAGTTCGCGCGAGGCGGCGTCGTCCTCGACGACAACGATCTGCCCGACCGCGCGTGGGAGGGCGACGGTGAACGTGCTTCCCTTCCCCGTCGCGCTCGACACGGTGATGCGCCCGTCCTGCATCTCGACGATCCGCTTCGAGATGGCGAGCCCCAGCCCGGATCCCTGGGCGCGGGTGCGCGACACCTGCTCGAACGGCTCGAAGATTTTCGCCAGGTCGGAGCGGGCGATGCCGATCCCGGTATCGCGCACGGCGATGCGAACCTCGGCCTTCGATCTCGACACGCGAACCGACACGCGACCACCGCGATCGGTGAACTTCACTGCGTTCGTCAGCAGGTTGAACAAGACTTGCCGCAGCCGCACCGGATCGGCACGGAGCCAGGAGTCGCCGATGGCCGGTATCTCGACGCTCACGCCCTTCTGCTCCGCGATTGGGACGATGGCCTCGCGCACCTCCTCGATCAACGGAGCGAGCGCCAGCGCCTGTACGCGCAGATCGAGGTTCCCGGACTCGATCCGCCCCAAGTCGAGCAGGTCGTCGATCAGCGCGAGCAGGTACTGGCCGCCGCTGTGGATCCGCGCGCCGAGGTCGCGAACACGATCGCCGGAGAGCCGGAATCCCTCCGGATCCTGGAGCATTTCCGACCCGATGATGATGCTGGAAAGCGGCGTTCTCAGCTCGTGCGATACGTTCGCGAGGAAGAGCGACTTCGCTTCGTTGGCCCGCTTCAGATCCACAAGTGTTTCCGCCAGTTCGCGCGTTCGCTGCTCGACGCGATCCTCGAGTTCGCCGTGCGACTTTTCGAGCTCCGTTGCCATCTCGTTGAACGATCGCGCCAGCTCGCCGACCTCGCCCCCCTGATCGAGCGTCGCGCGATGGGACAACTCGCCGCCTCGGAGCGCGCGTGCCGATCCGACCAGGGAAAGGATCGGCCGCGAGATCCATCGCGCCATTGTCGATCCGATCAGAAAGACGCCGACGATCGCGCCGATTGCGAGAAGGAAGATCTTTGCGGCGTCATCGCCGAGCGCGCTGAGCCCCGACACCTCAGGAAGTGCGACGACGATGGTGCCGGCCGGCTCTCCGCGAAGCGTCATGGGTGCGAACAACAGGCCGGCGGCTTTGCCGCGAAGGCTCCCGCCGGCTTCGGTAGCGCCGCCGCCGGCGGAGCGCCCGACTTCGATGCGGGCACCGGCGACATGCCGCCCGTCCGGCCCGAGGATCGCGAGCGAGGATCGCGTGAGACGCTGCTGATTGTCGAGGAGCGGGCCGAGGTCCTCGCCTACGATAACCGCGCCGATCACAACGCCCTCGAGGGAGACGGGCGCCGCAACGCCAAGGAGGGCGTCCGGTCGTTCGAGGATGCCCGCGCTGAGGGCGGTCGCCGTCGTGCCTTCTTCCAGGACGGTCGCGAGGAAGGGAACACCACTCCAGTCGCCACCCGCGCTTTCGTTGGCAGGACCGGCGCCGCCAACCGAAACCTCGAGGAGCGATATTCCGCGGCCGTCGGTCACGGCGATGACGGACGACTGCACGTTGCCGGCAATCGGGAGCACGAGGCGTCGAAGGCGCACCCGATCCCCGCGAGCAACCGCGTCCGTGACACCTTCGGTGAAGACGATGCGTCGAGCGGCTGCAGCAAGACTCGACTCGCGCCCTGTGATGGCGTTGCCGAGAACCGTCGCTGCGTCCTGCCGATGCACCGCTTGACTGGCATGCAGCTCCCGTGCGGAGGCGCGGGAGAATATGTACGTGCCCGCCACCGTGTATATGACCGCGAGGAGCGCGAACGGAATCAGGATCTTTCGGCGAATCGACCAGGATGCGAACCGGGGCATGGGCGGCCTGTCAGCTAGGCGCAAAGGTTCTGCAAAAGCCCGAGTAAATCTACCAGATTCGGGGGTTTGCGGACGAACGCCGCACCGCCCGCCGAAAGCACCCGTGGCTCCGTCGATTCATCCCCGGCGGCCGTCATCGCGACGATCGGGATGTGGTTCCGTTCGGGGTCGTCCTTGAGCCGGCGGATGAGGGCAATCCCATCCATGTCCGGAAGCCCGAGATCGAGCACGACGACGCACGGCCGGGGTCGATCGATCGCATCCAGACACTCAGCGGCCGACACGGCTTCGACGACGCGGAAACCGCGCGACCGGATCGCGTCGCAAAGCGCCAGCCTGAAGGAAGGGTCGTCCTCGACCACGAGGACAGTAGCGTCGCCGTTCCATGCCCGGTTCACCCGGAGGAAACGTTAGGGGGACTGGCCTCGTGGGGCGAGGGTCACCTGAGTGATTTCTCCTACCGAATTTAGGTGATTTCCGATTTCCGGGTATCGGTCAGCAACTGCGGTGCCGCGATGAGACCGCGTCGCATCGCGGCCACCACGGCCTCGAGCTGACTGTGGACTTCGAGCTTCGAAAGAACATTCTTCACGTGAGTGCGTGCCGTGTGGAGGCTGATCGAAAGACTCCGGGAGATCGCTCGCGGATCCAGCCCCTCTGCCATCAAGCTCAGGATCTGGATCTCCCGCGTGGTCAGCGGCACGACGACTTCTCGATTCTCAGGGCGCGCGGACTCCACGCGCGCAAGCACAGCCTTCAGTGTCGAATGGTTGATCATCATGCCGCCCTCGCCCGCCGTGCGGATCGCGCTCAGGATCTCGGCGACCGGGCTCTCCTTGGGAAGGAAGCCGCACGCGCCGTGCGCGGCGGCGCGCGCCATCATTTCGACATCGGTGTGCGCCGTGAGAATGACGACGCGCGAGTTCGGGCTGCACTGCTTGACCCGCCCCGTCCCCTCGATGCCATCGCCATCAGGGAGGTGAACGTCCATGAGCACGACATCGGGAGCATTCTCCTTGACGACCTGCAACCCCTGCTCCAGGTTTGACGCCACGCCCACGCAGCGGAGGTCCTTCTGCGAATCGATCGCGGCCCCCAGCGACTCTGCGAAGGAAAGGTGGTCATCCACGAGCACAACCGTTGTTTCGCCCAAGCTCTCCCACCCCCTGTCTCGCCTCTGTTGTCGCGTTCCTTCACGGCGCGTTGCGCTCGATGGCCGCCAAAAGCGCCGCGATCGATCCGGGCTTGGTCATGAATTCATCGCATCCGGCTTCACGCGCGCTCAGCTCGTCCTCGATTGTGGCGTATGCCGTCTGAACGATGATGGGGATCGCTGCCGTCGCGGGATCGGATTTGAGCTGACGCGTCAGTGCGAGCCCGTCCACGCCCGGCAACTTGATGTCCATGAGAATGAGGTCCGGCAGGCCTTTCCGGATCGCCGCCAGCGCATCGTCCGCCGTCCGCGCGCCGTCAACCTCGAAGCCCGCTTCCTCCAGCACGAGCACCATCAGCTCGAGATTGCTTACCGTGTCCTCGACGACAAGAACGCGGCGTTCGCGAACCGGCGAATCGCTCACGAGTCGCTGCTCGCATTCCGCCACGATGAATCGTCCACCGGTGGGGGATCCGCCTTTCGTATGAGAGTGGCGGCGAGCACGAGATCCTCCTTCCGGCTGCCGGCTTTCTCAGCGAAACCAGCATATACCGGAGAAGGTTCGTGTCCTTCATCGAGCCCGTCCTGGTCGAGCGTGATGTCGCCCGATCGGGACTAGCGCGAGCATTCCGGGTTACTCTCGATTTTAGGCAAGCAGGAGAAGAAGGGCGACGGAGAGAATCAGGCAGATGTGATGACCCGCCGCCTGAGTACCGGGGTTTGGTTTCTTGTTTCGATCGCCGTTCTCGGGTTCCCGAGCGCGGCGCCCGGGGACACCGGGATCGTGTGCATTCCCTCAGTCGTGGAAAGCCCCGCCGATTGCACGTTCAACATCTGGGGATACGTGCATGATGCAGCGGGCAAACCGGCTGTGGACGTCAGCGTCACCGATGGAACCCGAGACACGCGAACCGACAGCAACGGCTTCTACGATCTCTACGAGTTGCAGTTTTTCGCCTGGTACTCCGTGAGAGCTTTTCGCGGGCAGAGCTGCACGAGTCCCATTAAACAAGTGTACGTCAGTCCTGATCGCGCGATCCTCGATGGAGGCACGCGACAGGACCTGACGCTGCCGTGCGTGCTCGACTAATTCGTGCCCAGATGAAACTGCGAACAACGATTCTTCTCGCGTTGAGTGTCGGTGCAGGGGCGTGTGGTCAGCCGGGATACGACCCCGAAGTGACGATCGCCGGTTCAGCTTCCCCCGAGAAAGAGACTGCCGCGGAACCGTGCCGGAGTTCGGGATCCGCCGGAGAACGAGTCCACGACGACCGCGGATTGGCGCCGGCCACACGGTTGGCCGCACCTCCATCGGACGCCGATCCCTTTCTGACCGCCGGCGAAGTCATGGAAAAGGTTGCCGCCCTTGGAATGACCCAACCGAATGCTGAGTGCACCCAAGTCCTCTTTGGCCTTTTCGAGAACGAAAGAGCTCAGATTGGTCCTCGACTCGCGTGGGCCGTTCTCTATCGGATGTACGGAACCCAAGTCGACGGCACCAAACAGGGGTACATTCTCGGCGGTGTGGCGCCGACGAGTGGCCCCCCAACCCCGATCTGGCATGAGGCGGCAGTTGTCATTGATTCGACGACCGGTGAACTCATCCAAATGCTCGAGTACCCGATCTAGCGCCCTTTACCGCAACTGCTCACGGCGCGGATAATGCCGGCGATGACACGGATCGTCCTCGCCCTGTTGCTCTGCGCGTTTGCGCCGGCGTGTACGAGGTCGGCGCCACCGCCGCTCGTTGTCGTCGGCGATGTGATCCCGAACGGTGCGCTCGAGATTCAAGCGGAGGGGTCCGATGAGCCGACGCTCCTTCGCGTCCCGTATCGTGACGGGGAGACGTTCGACTTCGTCATCGACGCCGCTAACCATTCGGACGCCAAAGTCCAGATCGTGGGCTTCGACGAGACGACCGGCGGCATGGCCGTTCCGGTTGAGTATCGCGTCGAGCTGCACAATGGACATGCGGTGGACTTCCTCGGCGTCACGCTCGAGCCGGGACAGTTCGTTCGCGTGGTCGTGCGCCTTCTTTTCACCGCCTGCGAGCGATATCAGCCGGGTGGACGCTCCACGTTGAACGGGCTTTCCTATCGATATCACGTCGGTGCCGGCAGAGACCGCTCCTCTTTTCTGTCGTTCTCTCGACTCATCGACGTCGAATCCCCGCTGCGTGAGTCCTGCCCCAGAAAGCGTCCCCCGAATGAGTACAGCGGGGACGATGCGGTCTGGCCCGCCTAATTCACTACGCTGCGCGTCCGATTCGCGTGGTCTATTGTGTTTTGCGGGCCTGGGCGGCACAATGCGGCAATGAATGGACGGGCCGGGTCCGCTGTACTCGCCGAGAGTCCTCCCGATGGATCGGCTCCCAGCATCTCGCCTCGTCAGAGCGCGAAGTTCGGTGCCATCGTTATCGCCGCGCTCCTGACACCGCTGTTTGCGGATCTCCTGCTCGACGGCAGGGGATGGCCCGTCATCGGCTACCCGTTTGCCGACGGCACGTCATGGCCATGGATCACGTTCTACGCGCTGGCCGGATTCTTCTTGGTTCGGGTCTCCGGTCGCGGAACCATGGCGTTCGTGTGTGGGATCTTCCCCGTGGTTGGGCTTTTTGCAGTTGGCCGTCCTCTCCCTGCGATCGCGCTTATGGTGACGTTGGGCATTGCGGCGGTCGCGGTTCGCAGGCTGGGTACCCGCCAGGTCCCCATCGGCTCGAGACAAGGCATGGCGTTGGGCCTGGTCGTTCTTCTGGCCGTCCCGGTCGCCTACTTTGCTCAAAAGAACTCCCCGGCCGAAGCGGCAGAGCGCGTTCTGTCGTTTCCGCAAAGAGTCATCGACTCTTTGCGAAGCGGTGACGGAGACTTAGCCGTCGCACTGCTCGGCCACGACCTGGCCGCCCTCGACAACTCGTACCTGGCTGCTTACGTCATGCGCCGCACGGCAGGGGGATACTGGGTGGCGGGCACGCTCGGTTCTTTCGCGGATGCGTTCCCGCTTCCGGACGGGTACCAACCTTTCGACCGGCAGTGTCGCGGCTCGCAGCCGTACTCGCTGCTCGCGGATCGATATGGCGTCTGCCTCATGCTCACCGGCTACGGGCCGGTGAGCGCGTTCCTTGCCGGATGGGCCCCGAAGAGCGCCGTTGTCGTGGAAGCAGACTTCGGCGGAGACAGGCGCATGCGGAAACATTTTTCAGCCGGCCCGGGTCGAACGTACGCATTCTTCGGATCCCAACGGGACCTTCAACGGGTGCGACGCGTCGCCTTCTTCGACGCCCAGGGCACTCTGGTCGATGCGCGGCCCGGCCCGGCATTGTACGACGCCCTCTATGCCCACGAGTTCGCCCGTGCGGCGGCGGGATGCTCGGACACATGTCCGGCCCTCAACGATCGTTTCGTCGTCGCCCTTTCTATCTTGCGGCCCGAGGAATTCGAGCGAGCTTGTGGGATGGCGGCTCCGCCGGGGGATGAGATCATCGTGGGAAGCGTCTACATTGGGGACTACGACACGCCACCGTACGACCGCGCGGGAAAGGCCGATCGCAGAATCCTCGGCTCTCGAGTCGCACGGTTGGTGCGTTCGAACGCCGACGCGAACATCCGCACGCTGCCCTCGAGTGACGAACCATGCTTCCCGCTGGCAGCGAACGCCGCGTACGACTGACTACCAGCCGCCGAGGGCTCCGGGGTCGGCTCCGTCGCGACATCGAGGGAACCGAACGCGTCGTTTTCGAACTTCGACGTCGTCGAGCCATTCGATACGGTTGCTGAATCAATGCGGCTATGGGACCATGAGGCCATGGCTGCCCTAAGACGCGAGGACATCGAAAAGCTCCCAGTGGAGGAGCGCCTTCGCATCATCGAGGAAGTCTGGGAGAGCATCCGCGAGAACCCCGATAGCCTCCCCCTCACCGACCCGCAGCGAACGGAGCTGGATCGCAGCATCAGGGCTTACGAGGCTGATCCAGATGCCGCGAGAGATCTCGACGAAATTCTCGCGGACCTCCGTCGCCGAGCGTGACGCTTCAAATCCAAGTCTTGAGGTTCGAACGACTGACTACCAGCCGCCGAGGGCTCCCGGATCGGCTCCGCCGTGGCCGGCGTCCAGGCACACGATGATCGCGGGTGTTCGCGCGCGCACGACCGACGGGGGGGATTCCAGCGTGGCCGGTCCTTCGGTGCGCGCCGCGACGATCTCGTATTCGTAGGACTGGCCGGGCGCGGCCCACCGGTCGGTGAACGACATCGGCATCGTGGCCGAATCCAGCAGGCCCGCGACACCGGATGCGTCCGCGTTTTCGACGATCGCGATCAGCGTTGCGTCGCGGCGCACGTGATAGGCGGTTGCCTGCGCGCTGGCCGTCCATCGCAACCCGACGCGATACCGTCCCTGCACTGCGGCCGCGACCGACTCGGGTGGCGGAACCAGGTCCGTCGGCACGCGAAGCGCCGGTTCCTCCACAGCGGGCGGCGGCGCGCCCAAAGACCGCTGCCATTCAAAGATGCCGCGTGCGACCGATGTGGCGATCGCCTGCCGGTACGCGGCCGACGTGCCCAGCAGCCAGGCTTGCCGCCGGTTCGAGACGAACGCCGACTCCACGAGGACCGACGGTCGCCGGTTCATTCGAAGCTGCCAGTAGTAGTCGCCCTTCTCGCCGCGCCGGGCCTTCACGCGGGCCGGCTCGCCGGTCGCGGCGGGCAACTCGCCGGCGATGAAGGCCGCCAGCGTCTTGGACGAACCGCCGGCGACTTGGTGGTAGACCTCGC
>Ga0214472_10007113_pt1 | contig 11729 bp, 9 predicted proteins | sample RVTome_6_FD_207662 | JGI IMG/M metagenome (GOLD analysis project Ga0214472, IMG submission 207662) | Soil microbial communities from uranium-contaminated site in the Upper Colorado River Basin, Wyoming, United States - RVT140D175 | ecosystem: Environmental > Terrestrial > Soil > Contaminated >...
CCGCTACCGATTCCCGGCTCCACGGGAGCAGTCCATGGGCGGTCGGCATTCGTCTCGAGGATCGCGGTCGCCAGCGGGTTCAGCAGGTAGAGGGAAACAGGATTGCTCTCGTAGACGCTGGTGAAGTTGGCGCTTGCGTATTCGGCAAACGGAGTCGTCTCGTCGATGTCGTGGCTGACACGGGCGAGGGCCTTGGGGTTGCTCTCTGCGAGGTCCTCGACGAACCAGTCCCAGGTTTGCGGGAGGACATAGGCGCGGCTCGTTTGCCCCAGGTATATCTCTCCGACCATGAAGCTCTTCCAGATGAAGCGAGTCGCCGACACGCGCTCGAGCGAGAGATAGGGCCAGGGGTCATTGGTCCATCCGAGGAGGGGGTCCCCTTCGTCTGTTACGAGGTCCAGGATGGCGCGGGAGGTGCGCACATTGCCGATGAGGTGACGATCAACCTCGTTCGCGACTTCGTCGGTTCCTCGGAATCCGATGGTCTCATCGACCGCCAGACGGACGTTTGTGGACCCCGAGAGGTAGGCGGTCACCACGAGTGCGGCGACCGGCCACCAGGCCTCGTGGCCGGGGAGAAGTCCTCGCTCCGCGAGCAGGCGCGCATTACGGCCGACGAGCAGGGCTGCCATGATCGCCACCGGGAGTGCCGTCACGACGAAGTAGTGGCTCGAGTATCTCTGGGAGAGAATCAACTCGATCCATGCGGCCGCCCACCACGCAAGGGCCGCCGCATGGATCGTCCTCTCTCGCGGGGTCAATCTGCGCCATACGGTCACCAGCACGACCACGAAACCGGCCACCACGGCGAAAACCAGCGGCCGGGTCTGGTGGTACGAGTAGAAGTTGTCCCAGGCCAGCCCCAGCTGCGACCCGAGACTGCGACCCGTGCCCGTGCTCATGTACTGGGCTTGCAGCCACCAACTCGCCCAGAACTCCTCCAGCGCTCCGCGCAGGAAGTACCAGGCGTGGGCTCCGAGGACCACCAGCGGGAGGGTCATGAGGGCGACGCCTCCAAGCCATAGCCGCTCCCACGGTTCTGCGTGCTGCCTTACCCGGAGGTACGTGGCGACGGTCAGGGCGAGCCCGCTAATGGCCGTGGTGACGAGGGTCTGGACCGCCAGCCCGAGGATCACTGCCGCCGAGATGACTGTGAGACGCCGCGATCGCTCGGTCTTCCAGGCGCGGTCGGATAGGAGGAGCAACCACCAGATGGCGAGAAGGCCGGCGGTGAGGTTCCTCGAGTAGACGACGCCGGCATAGTCGACGTCTGAGAATGTGAAGTGGAAGAAGGCGACTGTGCCAACCACCACGGCGACCGCCGGGCCTGCGCCGGCGAACCGCGCGGTGCGCTGCGCGGACAGGGCCAGCAACAGCGAGAGCAACGCGCCGATCGCGGCGACGACGAACCAGTGACCGTCGAAGCCGCCGATGATGGATGAGATCTTGTGGACCACCAGTTCGAGTGGCCCCTTGTTGAATATGCCGTTCTCGTAGAACGAACCGCCATACGCATTGGTCCGCTCCACGATTGTCCTGGCGTATTGCGGGTCCCAATCCTGAACGCGACGGTGGTTTCCGAACGTGGCAGTCACCACGCCGATCACGATGAGCGCCAGCATCACCGTCCGCAGCCTGTGCGGATTCCGCGCGTCAGCTACATCCACGGCGGCGCGTGCCTCCTCTTGTTGCCGACTCATCGGTGCCTCATTATCGGACTGCGGCGTCACTCACGCGAGGGGGATCGTCGCGATCGCCCCAAGAGACGCGCTACGCCCCACCGGGTGACCAGCCACATCGCCTCGATCACGATGCGGCCGCTCAGCTTCGACTTGCCGTGGGTGCGCTCGACGAAGATGAAAGGTATCTCGGCCACATTCATGCCAGCCCGATGGGCCCTCCATGCCATCTCGATCTGGAACCCGTAACCGTTGGCGAGGCAGGACGCGGGGTCGAGCTTGCGCACCGCCGCCGCGGTGAACGCCCGGAACCCGCTCGTGGTGTCGCGGATCGGCACCCCGAGCATCGTCCTGGCATAGAGATTCGCCAACCGCGACAGCGTGCGCCGCCACAACGACCAGTTGGAGATGCCTCCGCCTGGAACAAGTCGGCTGGCGATGACTACCTCTGCCCCAGCCTCCACCTCACGAATGAGATCGGGCAGGTAGGCTGGGTCGTGGGAGAGGTCGGCGTCCATCTCGCAGACGATCTCGGCGCCCGCCGCCAACGCCATCTCGAAGCCGGCGACGTAGGCGGGTCCCAGTCCTTGCTTCTGCTTCCTGTGAAGTACATCGACGAGCTCGAGACGGGCGGCGAGCTCGTCCGCGAGGCGGCCTGTTCCGTCCGGGGAGGCGTCGTCGACGACCAACAGCCGGTATCCATGGGAGATCACACCGACTGCGGCGGCCTCGAGGGATCCGATCTCGTTATAGGTCGGGACGACTACGGTCACCCGGTCCGGCGCGGCCAACGGATGCCTCCGGTCTGGATGCCCGGAGCCTAGACTTCGGGCTTCGGTCTCCCGCGGACCCCCTGGTGCACCAGTGAGGCCGACCCGTGCGCCGTCCGGTAGGTTCGGTCCGTGGCTGGCCCGTTCCACCCGACCTCACACTTCTACGACCGCGCCTACGCGCAACTCGACTACGCCGGGCACGCTGCGACCGTGGAGGCGATCATCCGGGCACGCAACCCGGCAGCCGCCTCGCTGCTCGACGTCGCCTGTGGGACCGGAAAGCACCTGGAGATCTGGCGTGAGCGTTTCGAGGTCAAGGGGCTCGACATCGACCCGGGAATGGTGGCGATAGCCACTGCCCGGGTCCCCGAGGTGCCGCTGCACATCGCCGACTTCACCGACTTCGACCTCGGCAGGAGGTTCGACGCCATCACCTGTCTCTTCTCGTCGATCGGGTACGCCCACACGACGGAGCTCCTCGACTTGGCGATCGCCGCCATGGCGCGGCACCTGGCCCCGGGCGGGGTACTCGTGGTGGAGCCGTGGCTCACCCCGGAGAAGATTCGCCCGCCGTGGGTTCGGGTGCTCGTCGCCCAAGAGGACGATTGGGTGATGGCTCGCACCTCTCGCCTGGCGTGCGACCCCGACAGTGGGATCAGCGACATGGAGTTCACCTATGTCGTTACGACGATTGAGGGATCCGAGATCGTTGCCGAGCACCACGTGATGGGGGTCCACCCGCCGGAACGACTTGTGGAGGCTGCCGGGAGGGCTGGGCTGAAGGCCCAGTTCGACCCTGTCGGCACGTACCTCGAACGCGGTCTTCTCATCGGCACCAGGTAGTCCGATGGGTGCAGTGCTGGCTCTTTAGACTCCGGCCCGACGCCGACCGGGGGAGCCGATGAGACGCTCGACCATCCGCATCGTCTGGGTGCTCGCCGCCGTTCTCCCTGTGAGCGTCCTCGCCCTGTGGTGGCTGGGGTCGATCCCTGACGAGCACCATCCCGAGGTGGGCCGGATCGTGTTCGGAAACGTCCCCGGCCCTGTCGTCGTCCTCTTCTATGTCGCCTCGACGGTGTTCGTTGCCCTGTTCGCGTGGTTCTTCCTGGTGCGGGCAAAGAACTGGATGCGCGGCGCCGACGAATCGCGTGTCGACCGCTGGTGGCAGCGCATCCGGGCGCTGGAGCGGGGACTCTCCCAGCGGTCGGTGTTCGAGGATCGCGCCGCCGGCCTCATGCATCTGGCGATCTACTCGGGGTTCATCGTGCTCTTCCTGGGGACGGTCACGCTGGAGCTCGATCACCTCGCCCCGGCGAACCTGAAGTTCCTCGAAGGCGACGTGTACCAGTGGTACTCCGCGATCCTCGACGCCTTCGCCCTGGTGTTCCTCGGGGGGCTGGTGATGGCGGCGGTGCGCCGATATGTGCGGCCGCCGCGCAAGATCCGCACCAAGACCCGCCCCGAGGACGCCTTCAACCTCGCACTCCTCTTTGTCATCGGCGCCACCGGGCTGGCCGTGGAGGCGGCGCGTATCACTGTCGACGGCCGCCCCTCCTTCGAGACATGGTCGTTCGTGGGTTATCCGCTCAGTTCGCTGGTGCCCGAGTCGATCGCGTCGGGCCTCCACCAGGGCCTCTGGGTCACCCATGTCGTGGCCTTCCTCGCCCTGCTGGTGGCGATCCCCACCACCAAGCTGCGCCACATGATCACCTCGCCGATCAACATGGCGCTCTCCCCGCGCGAGCGCCCCAAGGGGGCGATGCGGGAGATGCCCAACCTCATGGAGGCGGCGGACATCGAGTCGATCGCCGCCGCCGCCGTGGCCGACTTCACCTGGAAGCAACTCCTCGACACCGACGCGTGCACGATCTGCGGGCGGTGCACCTCGGTGTGCCCCGCCAACCAGACCGGCAAGCCGCTCGACCCCCGCGAGATCGTCCTCAAACTCGGTGAGGTGGCGGCGCGCACCGGCACGCCGCCGGTGAGCCCGCCCGTGGGTGTGGACCGGGCGATCACCGTGACCGCCGACTCGGTGTTCGAGCGCATCACGGCGGAGGAACTGTGGGCCTGCACCTCCTGCCGGGCGTGCGACGAGGTGTGCCCGGTGGACATCGAGATCCTCGACAAGATCCTCGACATGCGGCGCCACCTCGCCCTGATGGAGGGCGACTTCCCTCAGGAGTTGGGCCAGACCTTCCTCGGCCTGGAGAACTCGTCGAACCCCTACGGCGTGAGCCAGCAGGGGAGGGGCGACTGGACGAAGGAACTGGACTTCGCGGTGAAGCGCCTCGGCGAGCCCGGGGTCACCGCGGAGTACCTCTACTGGGTGGGATGCGCCGGGTCGTTCGACGACCGCAACCGCAAGACCACGATCTCGACGGCCCGCCTCCTCCACGAGGCCGGCGTCGACTTCGCCATTCTCGGGCCGATGGAGCTGTGCACCGGCGATCCGGCACGGCGCGCCGGCAACGAGTACGTGTTCCAGCAACTGGCCCTGCAGAACATCCAGGCCCTCAACGACCTCGGGGTCTCGAAGGTGATCACCCAGTGCCCGCATTGTTTCAACACCATCTCCAACGAGTATCCGCAGTTCGGCGGCGACTACGAGGTGATGCACCACAGCCAGGTGCTGATGGGGCTCGTCCAGGATGGGCGCCTGAAGCCGAAGAACCGGGGCGACCAGACGATCACCTTCCACGACCCCTGCTACCTGGGGCGTCACAACGACGTGTTCATCGCGCCCCGTGAGGTGGTGAAGCGCGCGGGCGACCTGGTGGAGATGCCGCGCAATGGCACCCGATCGTTCTGCTGCGGCGCCGGCGGCTCCCGGATGTGGATGGAGGAGCACACCGGCAAGAAGGTGAACATCGAGCGGACCGAAGAGGCGCTGGCCACCGGCTCCGACGTGATCGCCACCGGCTGCCCCTTCTGCTTCGTGATGCTCGATGACGGCGTCAAGGAACTGGGCGCCGAGGATCGGGTCCAGGTCAAGGATCTGGCCCAGTTGCTCGATGAGCAGGTGAGGCGGGTCTGAGCCCGACAAGCCGCGAAATCGATCGCTAGCTTCGAGCCGTGATCGAGGGCGACGTCACGGCGCTGCATCGCGGCCGCGAGAAGGGGGCCGGCGGGTTCGCCGACGCGGTCACGTTTAGCGGAATCCTGTTGATCCTGGCGCTGTTCACGGGCACCGCCACCCTCGCCACCGGCCTCGCCCTCCGGAGCCCGGAACCCGTCAGGGTGCTCGGTCCCGAGCCCGACCCGACGGTGGCCGGTTCCGCCTCGGTCGCGGTCGACCCAGGTCAAGCCGAGCCGGTGTCTTCTGCGCCGGTCGACTCCGATCTGTTCGGCCTCCGGGCGCGGGTCTTCGTCTGGGGTCTCGACGGACCGACTGCAGCCGTGGCGATCCCGTCGACCGATGCGTTCTTCGTACTCGAGCGGCCAGGCCGGGTCAGAGTGGTCTCGGAGGGGGAGATTCGACCGGAGCCCGCTCTCGACATCAGCGACCAGGTCAGCACGGACGCGATCGAACGGGGCCTGATCGGAATCGCCCTACATCCCCAGTGGGCGGCGAGCGGCCGGGTGTTCATCTCCTTCACCGACCGGGACGGGTCGCTGCGCCTCGCCGAGTATCGCTCCGATCCGCGGTCGCTCATGATCGACCGCTCCTCCGAGCAGGTCCTTCTCGTGGTCGATCATGCCGATGAGGGTCTCTACCACCTTGGGGGACCGATCGCCTTCGGGCCTGACGGCCACCTGTGGATCGGGCTCGGCGACGGCAGCAATCCGATAGGCGCGGACACCTACCACCACGGGCCGAATCCCCACACGCTCCAGGGGGCGTTGGCCCGCATCGACGTCGACGCCGGCCCCGGGTACGCCATCCCGGCCACCAACCCGTTCTCAGACGGACTCGGCGGCGCCGCCGAGGTGTGGGCTTTCGGGTTCCGGAATCCGTGGAGCTTCACCTTCGACCGCGGGCATGTGATCGTGGCCGACGTGGGCCAGGAAGCGTACGAAGAGATCAACGTGATCCCCCTGAACCGGCCGGGCGGCTTCTACGGATGGTCGTGGTGGGAGGGGAACGAGTGCGTCCTGTCGATCGGGTGTGGCGACTCGGCCGTGGCACCGACTCTGGTGTTCCCGCACGAGGAGATCTGCGCCATTATCGGCGGGCCGGTGTATCGGGGCGACGCGATCCCTGAGCTGACGGGCCGGTACTTCTACGGCGACTTCTGCAGCGGGAGGATCGCCGGCATCTCACTCGCCGGTGTCGGAGACGCCAGCGAGCCAGTGGACATCGGGCAGTTGGAGTTTCCTGTGCTCACCGGCGTCTCGAACTTCGTGGTCGACTCCGAGGGCGAGGTGTACGCGATCCAGTTCGGGTGGGGCCGCATGGTGAAGATCGAGCCGGTCCGCCTCAGCCCGGATGCAGGGTGAGCGGATGCACAAACCGTTCATGGGCCGTCACCGTTCGGCCGATGGGACCCGATGGAATGCAGCCGGTGTGGCGGAGACGCCGTGGTCAAGCGGGGCGACTCGTTCTTCTGCGGCAACTGCGCCATCAATCGTGATTGGCAGGAGATCATCGCCCTGATCCAGGACGCCCGCGTCGAGACCCCGGTGGCCGGACGGCAGGAGCCGCAGGCAGCCACTGCCTGAGACGGTTGGCGACCCTCTAGTTCGGGAACCTGATCTCGTCGGCGGCGTCGGTGAGGGCGATCCCTGCGCTCGTCCCGTCGTGGATGCGCTCGAAGGCGCGGGCCAATGCCTCCCACGCCGCCACCCCTTCGGGGATGTAGGGCACCGCCGCACCCGTGCCGGCGGCAGTGATGATCACTCGCTCCCCGTCGGAAGCCCCGTCGGACCACACCGGGGCCATGCCGAGCGCTCGGGCGATGGCGGTGGAGCCCTGGATGCTGGCGAGATGCTCGACCGCGAATTCCGCCGCCTCCGTGGTGTGCGATCCGGCTGCGTTGATCCACGCGGCGGTCACCCGTACCGGGCCGATTGCCGGGATGGAGCCGATCATGGGCAGCGGCTCGACCACCGCGTCGCTGAGGTTCGGGAGCACGGCGGCGCCGTCCCAGATCAGCGCCGCCTCGCCCGAGGCGAACCGGCTACGGCTCTCGGCGCGATCCGTGGCCGACGCGACGGCGCCCTCCTCGATGAGACCCTGGAGGATCGCAGCCGCGGTGATGGCTTCAGGTGATGCCACGCCGACGTCGTCGGTGGCGAACCCGTGGGCGGTGTCCGCACCGAACACATAGCCACCCAGAGAGGCGAGGAAGGGGTAGTGCACGTCCGCGTCGCCATCGCCCGGCAGCAGCAGGCAGGCGACACCGTCGGCACAGGCGATGTCCGACACGTCGGCGGGCGCGGTCGCCATCAGGCTCGGGTTGCGATATTGGACGATGGTGTCCACCGCCACCGGCACGCCGACGGTGAAGCCGCGGAGCGTCACCGCCTCCACGGCACCTGCCGGCAGGCCCTCCGGCAACGCGACCGGTCCGGCGAGCCCGGCTTCCGCCAGCTCGGCGAGCCAGGTGTGGGGGCCGATCACCAGGTCGGGAAGTCGCCGCAGCTCTTCGAGGGTCGGCGGCAGGTCCACGCCCTCGGGGGGCTCGGGGAACTCGCCGGCGAGGAGCTCGTCGAGGAACAGCTGCTCGTCGTCGGGGGCCGAGAGGATGGTCAGTACGAACACCTCGACGCCGGTGGCCGCGGTGTAGGCATCCCCCCGGGCGATGACGGCGTCGGCCACTTCCTCGCTGCTGACCCAGATCAGCAGTGGCCCCTCCGCCGCCGACGTCTCGGCAACGGCGGTCGTCGGCGTGGTGTTCGCAACCGTGACTTGCGGGGTCACCGGCCGGGCATCCGTGGTGGTGGTCGTGCTGGCGCCGCTGCCAGAGCACGCCGCCGCCAGCGTCGCCAGCCATGTGACGAGGATCGATCTTCTCATGCGTCCTTCCAGCGTCGCCGAGGGACGATACCTCGCCTCGGCTTCCGCCTTCCGCCTTCCGCAAGAGGCTTCTCACCACCCGGACGCGCTGACGCGGTTTCGCCCTTCGCTCTTCGCCCATCGCCGCGAGCGCAGCGAGGTCCGTCGAATTGCGAATTGCGAATTGCGGGCGAGCGCAGCGAGCCCCAATCAATCCCCAGCTGCCTGTGGACAACTTGATAGGGTGACTCCTCGCATCGGGGAGGTCACGCGCGGTGGCGACGGAGACCGCCAGTTTCGGCGCAGGCAAGAGGGAGAGCCACGACGCCTCGGCGTTCTATCGCCGTCGGCTGCTCGACCACGCCCCCGAAACCGTCCTCGGTGAACCACAACCGGTGCCCCCGGAGATCATCGATCGCCTCGTCTGCGCCTCGTCGGAGGTCATGGAGATCGTCCCCGACGACTGCGTGGCCCTCATGGTGACCTCACCGCCCTACAACGTGGGCAAGGACTATGACGAGGACCTTTCGCTCGCCGACTACCTGGACCTGCTGCACCGGGTGCTCAAGGAGACGTTCCGGGTGCTCGAGCCCGGCGGCCGCGCCGCGGTCAATGTCGCCAATCTGGGGCGTAAGCCGTACCTGCCGCTCAACCATCACGTCGCCGGGCTGATGCACGACATCGGGTTTCTCATGCGTGGCGAGATCGTCTGGGTGAAGGCAGCAGGAGCCGGGGGATCGTGCGCCTGGGGATCGTGGCGCTCGGCGAAGAACCCCACCCTGCGCGACGTCCACGAATACGTGCTGGTGGCCTCCAAGGGCTCGTACAGCCGGGCCCGGGTGGGGGAGGACTCCATCTCGAAGGACGAGTTCCTAGCGGCGACCACGTCGGTGTGGCAGATCAAGCCGGCGTCGGCGCGCCGCCTGGGTCATCCCGCCCCGTTCCCGGTGGAGCTACCCCGGAGACTCATCGAGCTGTACACCTTCGAGGGCGACCTGGTGCTCGACCCGTTCATCGGGTCGGGTTCCACCGCAGTGGCAGCCGTGGAGACCGGCCGCCACTTCATCGGATACGACAACGAGCTTGCCTACCTGGAGATCGCCCGCCAGCGGGTGGAGGCGGCGCGCCAACCACTCACCCCGGGCTAGCGCACCGAGACCGCGACCTCCTGAACCAGGTTGTTGCCCATGCCCTGGAGGTTCCACGGCGCCTCGCCCGGCTGGATGTTGCCGTCGGCGTCGATCGCCCGGCAGGCCAGCACGTGATCTCCGGGAACCGCCTCCCAGGAGCACGACCAGCGGCGCCACGCCCACGGGCCGGGGGCTTCGTCGAGGACCGCCGGCTGCCAGTCCCCGTCGACACCGAGTTCCACGCCGGCCACCAATTCCGTGCCGCACCAGGCGCGCCCCGTGACCGTCACCGCTCCCCCGTCGACGAATCGGCTCCGGGTGCGGAAGTCGGGGATGCCCGGAGGGATCATGAGCGCCCTCACACGGATCCGGGTCACCGGCTCACCCGGCTCGTCGCGGGACTCCTGATAGCGGTAGGCCGTTGCCTGCTGGTAGCCCGCGAACGGGGCCGTGACGGCGTCGATCCCGGTGAGCCACTTGACGCTCGCCATCCCGTACCACCCGGGGACGATCAGCCGAAGGGGGTAGCCGTGCTGTGGCTCGAGGTCCCGTCCGTTCATCGCCCAGGCGAGGAGGATCTCGGGCCGGCTCGCCTCGGAGATCGTGAGCGAGCGCTGATAGTCGTGCTCGATCCCGCTCTCGATGCCGCGGTCGGCCCCGGTGAAGACGATCTCCACGGCGTCGTCGGCCAGACCCGCTTCCTGGAGTAGCCCGGCCAGCGGGGTTCCCGTCCACTCGGCGGTGCCCACCGCCTCGACGAGCCACGGCTGGCTGATGGGTCGGGGATCGAGGCGGGCGCGCCCGTTCCCGGCGCACTCCATGGTCACCGGGATGGTCACCTCGGGACGGGAGCGGATCTCGGCGATGGCGAGCTCGACGGGGCGATCGACCGCCCCACCGACTCGGAGGCGCCAGTCGCCGACATCGACCGAAGGGATGTCGAAGTGGACCAGCAGGTAGTGCATCCCGACCGGCGTGATGTCGTAGTGGAGCCCTTCCAGCGGCATTCCCCGGTTGCGCGTCGCCAGCTGGAGCTCGTCGAAGGTGATGTCCTGCCCGGGCCGGGCCAGTGGAGCCATGTGGCAGTCTGCCACGAGCGGCCCAAAGGGGGCTGGCCGCCCGTATGGATCGTCCATTCTCCGACGATTACCCATGTGAGTACGGGAGACGACGATGAATCAGGATTTCGAGCGATTGGCGGCTGAGCTTCGCGGCGAAGCCGACCGCGCCCACTTCACGGACCTCACTGAGCCCGCGGTGGCCGCAGCGTCCCGTCCCCGTCGGGCCGCCTGGCTCCGCACGCGCGCCGCCACGGTGACGGCCGGGTTGATGATCGGCCTCGGGAGCTTCGGTGGCGTCGCCTATGCCGCCAACGATGCGGCTCCCGGCGATCTCCTCTACGGCCTCGACCGGGCCCTCGAAGCCGTCGGTCTCGGTGACGGCGGAGCCGCCGAGCGCCTTGCCGAAGTGCGGGCCCTGGTCGACCAGGGCGATACCGCCGAGGGGCTGCAACACGCCGTCGAGTCGGTCCTCGGGACGTCCGAGGAGATCGCCGAAGCCAGGGAGGCACTGCTGGCCGCCGCCAACCGGGTCGCTGCCCGGCCCGCCGGGTCCCAGGGCCTCTCACCCGAAAGGGTTGCAAACCTGCTCACCTATCTGTCGGAGAACGTCGGTGCCGTCGACGGGCCGACTGTCGCGGAGATGGCGAAGCTGATCGGCGCGGATCCGGGCGGTCCACCCGAGGGGGTTCCGGCCGACCGGCCGGCGGTACCGGCCGACACGCGGAATGACACTCCGGGGCCGCCCGACGACCCGGGGCCGCCCGACGACCGCGAGCCGCCCGAGCACGCTCCGGGAACACCCGGCGAGTCCCCGGACGACTAGGTCGGCGGCCCTGTGCCGTGATCATCCGTGGCCCGGGCGGCGGAGGCGGGTGTAACGCGTCCGTAGTGGGGAGAATGACCGGCAGATGGGATCTATCGACGCGCCGGACTTTGCCGCCCGCCTCGGCGCCGCCAAGGCGGGCGACGAACTGGCGTGGCGGTTCCTGTTCCGCATCATCTCGGGACGGGTGGTCGCCTTCCTGGTGTCGCGGGGCGCTCCCGATCCGGAGGCTGTGGCCGGCGACACCTTTCTCGACATCGCCCGCTCGATCCGCCGCTTCCGCGGCGACGAGCGGGCGTTCGTCTCTTGGTCGCTGACGATCGCCCAC
>Ga0214472_10007116_pt1 | contig 11729 bp, 10 predicted proteins | sample RVTome_6_FD_207662 | JGI IMG/M metagenome (GOLD analysis project Ga0214472, IMG submission 207662) | Soil microbial communities from uranium-contaminated site in the Upper Colorado River Basin, Wyoming, United States - RVT140D175 | ecosystem: Environmental > Terrestrial > Soil > Contaminated >...
CGCCGAGGGCGCCGGCGGCTCTGGCTCCGCCTCGGCCCAGACACCCGACGGGCGGCAAGCCCCCGGGGCCTCGGAGTCGCCTTCGCCCGCCGCCGCCTCGACTGAGCCTGGGGCCTCGGAGTCGCCCTCATCCGGCACAGCACCGGCCCAGCAAGCACCGGCTCAGACGCAGGTTCCGGCTCCGGCGACGGCGGCGGCGGCCGCGGCGGCGTCGGGGGGTGGGGCTGTGGTGGAGATGCGGGAGCGGGGACCGCGGTCGAAGATCCTGTCTCCGCTCGTGCGTCGCTTGGCGAGTGAGCACGGGATCGATCTCGACACCGTCGAGGGCACGGGGGCCGGGGGCCGCATCACGAAGCACGACGTGATGGCCGCGATCGAGCGTGGGCCCGCCCCGGCACCGGCGGCCGGGCCGCCCGCGGCGGTCGGTGCGGCGCCCGCGGGTGTAGCACCGCAGGCTGTCCCGACCCCGGCGGCCCCCTCGGGCGCCGCCGAAGAGGTCGTTCCGATGTCGCACATCCGCAGGGCGATCGCCACCCACATGGTGGCGTCGCTGCAGACGACGGCCCGGGCGTGGACGATGGTGGAGGTGAACGTGGAGCCGCTCGTGCGCCTGCGCGCCGACGCGAAGGAGTCGTTCGTGCAGAAGTACGGCGCCAAGCTCACCTACCTCCCGTTCGTCGTGCGCGCCACGTGCGATGCGCTCCTGGAGTACCCGATGGTGAACGCCGAGCTGCGCGGTGAGGATGTCGTCGTCCGCCGTTTCGTGAACATGGGGATCGCGGTGAGCTACGACGAGGGACTGATCGTGCCGGTGATCCGCCGGGCGGAGACGATGAACGTGCCGGGTCTCGCGCAGTCGATCGCGGACCTCGCCGTGCGCGCGCGGGAGCACCGCCTCCAACCGGACGAGGTCCAGGGCGCGACGTTCACGATCACGAACCCCGGCCCATACGGCTCGGTCGCGAGCGTCCCGATCATCAACCAGCCGAACGCCGGGATCCTGTCGCTCGACGCGATCCAGCAGCGGCCGGTCGTGGTGGACGACGCGATCGCGATCCGCCACATGGTGTTCGTGTCGATGTCGTGGGACCACCGGGTGATCGACGGCGAGCTCGCCACCCGTTTCCTCGCCCGCGTGAAACACAACCTCGAGACGTGGGACTTCTCCCCAGAGGTCGGGCGCTGAGGGCGCCGAGGTCGTGACGCGCACCGCCTGGCTGATCGAGCCGCCCGGACTCGTCCCGTACGACGTCGCGAACGAGGCGATGCACGACCTCGCCGTCCGCCGCCTGCGCGGCGAGGTGCCGGACACGCTCGTGCTCCTGGAACATCCGCCGGTGTTCACCGCCGGCCGCCGCGCCCGGCCCGAGGAGCTCCTGTGGTCGGCCGATGAGGTCGAGGCACGCGGCGGTTCCGTGCGCCGGATCGACCGCGGCGGCTCCTTCACGTTCCACGGCCCCGAACAGCTCGTCGCCTACCCCGTGATCGACCTCGGCGCGCGGCCCGACGTGGCCGACTACCTCCGCCGCCTCGAGGAGGGCGCGATCCGTGCAGCCGCCGACCTGGGTGTGGAGGTGGGTCGCCGGCCCGACGTGCAGACCGGCGTGTGGGCCGGTGACGCGAAAGTGGCAGCGATCGGTGTGCGGCTGCTCCGCGCCCGCGTGACGCTGCACGGGCTGGCCCTCAACTGCGACGCCGACCTGTCGTGGTTCGGCGGGATCGTGGCCTGCGGACTCCCGGACCACGGGGTCACCTCGCTCTCGGTGCTCGCGGGTCGCACGATCTCGGTCGCCGACGCGAACGGGCCGCTCCGGCGCAGGCTCGCCGAGTCATTGGAGCTCGACCTGCGCCCCGCGCCCGAGCCCGAGACCCCCCGGTTCGCGCCGGAGGTGGCGCCGGCTCGTACATGAGCGACGGCCTCCATCCCGCGGCAGCCGAAGGGTTCGCCGCCGCGGCGACCCGGTACGAGTCCGGACGACCCGGCTACCCGCCGGAGGCCCTGTCCTGGCTCGTCGACGAGCTCTCGCTCGGCACAGGCCGTCGTGTACTCGACCTCGCGGCGGGGACCGGCAAGCTCACGCGCGCGCTCGTGGCCACCGGCAGCGACGTCGTGGCCGTCGAGCCGGTGTCGCCGATGCGCGCTGTCCTCGCCGGCCACGTCCCGGCGGCCGAAGCCATTGACGGCACCGCCGAGGCGATCCCGTTGCCGGACGCGGCCGTGGACGCGGTCACGGTCGCCCAGGCGTTCCACTGGTTCGACGCCGAGCGGGCGGTCGCCGAGATCCATCGGGTCTTGCGCCCCGGAGGACGGCTGGCGGTGGTCTTCAACGTTCGTGACGAGACGGTCCCATGGCAGGCACGGCTCACGCAGATGCTCCATCCGCTGGAGGGCGACGCGCCGCGGCATCGCCACGGGACCTGGCGCGCTACCCTCGACGCGGCAGAGGGGTTCGCCCGGGCGCGGGAGCGGTCCTTCGTGTACCGACCGGACACGTCGCCGGAACTCGTGCTCGATCGCGTGGCGTCGATGAGCTTCGTCGCCGCCGCCGAGCCCGCCGAGCGGGCACGCGTGCTCGACGAGGTCCGAAGGTTGCTCGCAACGGATCCGGAAACCGCCGGGCGCGCCCGCTTCCCGTTCCCCTACCGGACGGACTGCCTCGTGCTCGATCGCGTCGCGGCCCGGTCGTCGCCGGATCCCGACTGATCCCGCGCGGCCCGCCGCCAGACGATCCCGAGCACCGCGGAGACCGTGAGGAACCCGGCCGCCGAGGCCACCAGGAACACCCATCCCTCCGGCGTGGCGCCACCCGCGGCGCCGAGCGCCAGCCCGATCACTCCCACCCCGGCCCCGGCCACCAGGGCCAGGACGGCCCCGAGGCGATCGTGCGCAGGGAGCAACGCCCCCACGAGCCCGGCCTCGAGCGCCCCGAGGCCCACCAGCACCATCGCGATCGACATGGTCTGCATGGTCGGAGCCTCGGCCTCGGGCGAGGCCAGCGCAACCGATGCGACCGAACCACCGCGGCCTCGCTACACCGTCGCCACACACACGGACACCTAGGTCGTTCGGGTCCCTTTCCGGACCGAAGGTCGGTCGTTCGTCAAGAACCTCGAGCCCCGAGCCCGATAGACGGCACGGACCGGGAGAAGGGGCTTTCGATGGGCGACGTGGATCGGCGCAGGTTCTTGACGACCGCGGCAGCGATGACCTTTGGGGCGCTCGCGATGCCGGGGACCGGGCTCCCGGCGATCGCACGCCCGCGGGCTTCGAGACGGGATGCGGTCGCTGGCCTCGTCCGACCCGACGGTGTGTCGTTCGGGATCAGCGCGCAGCGAAGGGGCACGGAGACGCAGATCGATGCCGTCCTCCGGATGGAGCAGACCGCCGATCGCCCCTTCGACACCGTGATGCAGCGGATGCCATGGTCCCGTACCCCGGCGAACGCGTTCTCACGGTGGATCGGGAACTCGGGCCGCATCCCGCTGCTCGCGTGGTTCTCCCGCAAGCCAGACGTTCCGTGGAACCAGATCGCTTCGGGCGCGCACGATGACCGGATCCGAACCGAGGCGCGGAAGATCCGTGATGCCGGGTGGCCTTGCTACTTCTCGTTCCACAAGGAGCCGGAGGATGAGCCGCAGCTCGGGGATGCCCTCGCGTTTCGTTCCGCGCACGACCGCGTGTGGCAGCTGTTCCACGACGAGGAGGTCTCCAACGCCGTGTTCGTGCCCGTCCTCATGGCCTCGACCTTCGCGGGAGGACACGGCGGCGCCGATCGATGGCTGCCGAAGCGCTACGACCTGCTCGGGGTCGACGGCTACAACCGCAACATCTCCGGCAACTGGCGCTCCGCGGAGGGGATCTTCGGTCCGGCCCGAGATCACGCCGTTCGCAGCTCCCGCCCGCTCATGATCGTGGAGTCAGGCTGCGTGGAAGGCGCCCTGGGGCAAAAGGGGCAGTGGTTCATCGACGCGGCGGCCGTGCTGGCATCGTGGCCGGAGGTCGTGTACTTCAGCTACAACGACGAGATGGGCGATCGGAACTACCGGGTCGACACCTCGTCCAGTTCCGTCGACGGCTACCGTCGGATGGGCGCGGACCCGTCCTTCAACCCTGCGGAGACCTGGGTCGAGCGAGCCGTGGCCTGACGATCAGTCGACGTCGTCGCCGGCCGGCAGCTCGGCGAGTCGGATCTCCCCGTCCTGGACCTCGAACCGGGTCAGTGACCCGCGACCCACGGGGATGCGCCAGCTGGCATCGTGCAGATCCCGGAGACGAGCCACCACGAGCCTGATCATGACGGCGTGGGTGACGGCGGCGATGCGCTCGCCCCCGTGCCTCGAACCGATCAACCGCACCGCTTCGACCATGCGGTTCTGGGCGTCCGTCAGGCGTTCGCCGTTGGGACAGACGGCGCGAGATGGGTCCTCCGTGTAGCGCTGGAACTCCGCCGGATCGAACATGGCCGCCTCCTCGGCGGTCATGCCCTCCCACTCCCCGTAGTCGAGGTTCACCAGCCCGTGCAGGATGCGGACGTCCGGGATGCGGCACTCGTCAGCGATCACCTGTGCCGTGTTGATCGTGCGACGGAGCGGGCCCGCGTAGACGGCGGCCAGCCCCACCGGCGACAACTGGCGGGCCGCGTCCACCGCGTCGGCCCACCCCTGCGCGTCCAGCGGCACGTCGCGGCGACCGCGATAGCGGTTCTGCACGTTGAGGGTGGTGGTGCCGTGACGGATCAAGAAGAGCTCGCACACACCGGGGCGCACGGCCCGGAAGGCGTCCTCCTCCACCTGGTTCTCGGTCGCTGACATCGAAGCACGCGCTCCTTCAGGGGTCGTCGACGACGTGGTCGGGGTCGGTCGTCGATCCGACGGTACGACGACGAGCGAGCGAGGGTCAACGCTCCGAGGGGCCTTCCCGCCCTTGGTGCAGGGGTTGCCGACCGGCGACCTAGGACGGAGGGCCGTCACGCAACCGCCACCGAATCGCGACTTCCCGCTGAGGCTGCGGCCTCCCGCGCGGGCTATCATGCTCGGGATCGACGAGCCCCGGCCTCCCGCCGCGGGCGGGCCACGGGAGCCGACTTGGACACACAGGTCACGAGGACCCTCGACCTCCGCGACTACGGGAGGATCGTCCGCGCGAGCTCACGCTTGATCGTCGCCACGGCCGTCCTGGTGGGGATCCTGTCGGCAACCTACGTGCTCGTTCGCGGGCCGGAGTACACCGCCACCGCGAGGGTGCTCGTCGAGTCGATCGTCCCACCGGCGTTGAGCGGTCTTTCGGGTCAGGCGGCCACCGTGCTGCAGCCAGTCATGAGCACCGAGACGCAGGTGGCGCAGTCCGTCGAGGTGGCGGGGGTCGTCAAAGAGGCGCGTGAGCTCGACCGGTCTCCCGAGCAGCTGATCCCACCCCTCGAGGTCGAGAACGTTCGCGACACCACCGTGTTGTTGATCCGCTACACCAGCGAGGATCCCGGCGATGCGAGGACGTTGGCGAACGCCTTCGCCGAGGCATACCTCAACCAGCGGAAGGGTCAGGTGACGGCGCTCGCCGAGGCGACGAAGAAGGGCCTGGAAGCCCAGCTGAACGGGGTCGATTCCGATGGAGACGGCAGGCCCGAGGGAGGGCTCCTCGAGCAGTACCAGGAGGCCTTCGCCCAGATCAGCGAGCAGGCTCAAGCTGAGAAGCCCTTCTACCAGGCGCAAGCGGCGCAGCTCCTCGAGCAGATCAACACGATCGGGACCAAGCTCGCCGAGACCCAGATCCTCGCCACCACGTCGCAGGGCGGCCGGATCGTGTCCCGTGCCCTGACCCCGACCTCCCCGTCGAGCCCGAGCCTCGCCTTCGCGGCGCTCGTCGGCGCGGTGTTCGGGGCCGCGATCGGATCGGCCGCCGCGATCGCCCGCAAGGTGGCCGCCGACCGCGTCGCGGGGCACACGGAGCTCTCCGACGAGATCGGGGCACAGGTGATCGGCGTGATCCCCGCCATCGCAGGCTGGCACGAACGCCGCAAGGAGCGTCTGATCACGCGGGAGGACCCGACCTCCCCGGCGTCCGAGGCCTACCGCACCCTCGCCACCAACATCCGATTCATCGGCTCCAAGCAGCGACTCCAGGTGCTGATGCTCACCAGCTCGCTCCCGGAGGAGGGCAAGACCTCCACCGCGGCGAACCTCGCGGTGGTGCTGGCGCAGTCGGGCCTGCGGACGATCCTGGTCGACGCGGACCTGCGCCGTCCCCGCGCCGATCGGTTCCTCGGCGTCCCGCGCGGCAGCGGCCTGCGCGAGGCGCTCGAAGGATGGACCGACCTGGTCGACGTGATCCAGATGAGCGACGTGTCCGGCCTCGCCGTCCTCCGCAGCGGCGATCCCCCGTCCGATCCCGCCGCCCTCTTGTCGTCTCCCGCGGCGCAGAAAGTGCTCGCGGACCTGCGGAAGGCCGCGGACATCGTGATCGTCGACGCCCCGCCGGTGCTGCCGGTCGCGGACTCGTCCGTGCTGGCGCCCCACGTCGACGGGGTGCTGTTCGTGCACGATCCGAGCATCGCCCCGCGCACCGCGCTCTTGGACGCGGTCCGCCAGTTGCGGACCGCGGGCGGCGAGGTGATCGGAGGCGTCTACAACAACGTGTCCAAGTCCCAGCGGACCTACCTTGGGTACTCGCGGTACGAGACCTACTACGGCGCACAGGGTCAAGCAGGGCCCCAGGGGGCCTGGACCCCGGGTCGCGTGACGACGCTGGATCACCCGGACCGACCCGACGGAGAGCGGCGCCAGCGCGAGGCGGAGCGCGCGAGCCGAGGCTCCGGCGCCTAACGCTAGATGGATACGGCGCTGCCGGGCGATCGCGCGGGCACCGTCCGGATCGCCACGGCCACGGTCCGCTCGGCCAGCTATCGACTCGCCGTATCCGTGATCCTCGTGATCCTCGCGTCCGCGGTCGACGTCTTCAACATCCTGGATCGCCGCAACACGGCGATCCTGCAGGGTGGCAGCGCGATCCGCTACCTCGTGTTGCTGGTCCCGTTCGGCGCGGCGGTCTGGATCCGCGCCGCCCGGCCGACGTTCTTGATCCGGCGCCCTGGTCTCGGTGACGTGCTCCTGTTCGCGATGTGGGCCTACGGCATCGCCGGAACCATGTTCGGGAGCGCGTTCCTCAGGACGGCGTCGACGGCTCGGCCGGTGTTCCTGCCGATGACGGTTGGCCTCCTGTTCCTCCTGGCGGTCGATCGGCCCACCGATCGGGAGACCTCACGCATCTTCCAAGCGATCGCGATCGTCTCCTCCTTGTACGTGCTCTTGAACTTCCTGGTCAACGTGGGCCTGCTCCCGGGCCTGGCGGAGTACCGCCAGTACCGCAACGCCAGCTTCGCGTTCGTGTGCACCGCGCTCTCGTGCGCGATCGTGGCGAGGCGCTACCTGAGGTTCATCGCGATCGCGGGGATGGTGGTGGGCATCTTTGCCACCTATCCCTCTGCGACTTCCGCATTGATGCTTGGGAGCACGGTGCTCACGCTGTTCATCACCCGCCCGGGGGCGACCGCCGCACGATCGACGGTGGTAGGGGTCGCGCTCGTGGCGGGTGGCGCGCTGGCCGTTGCGAACCTCGACGCCGGGGTAGAGATCACCAGCCAGTACTTCGACCGCGTGCAGAAGGCGAACGCGAACAACGGGCGCCTGGACCTGTGGTCCCAGGGCCTCGCGAAGTTCGCGGAGTCTCCCGTGTGGGGGCAGGCCTGGACCGGCGAGGTGGTCGCGGTGCGCGAGCGCGACAAGCGGGCCCTGCCGTACCACAACGACTTCATCCTGTTCCTGGCCGAGGGGGGGCTCGTGGCGTTCGGTCTCCTCCTGACGTGGGTCGTCTGGCTCGAGGTCACGCTGCTCCGCCGGTACCGGGGCTACGTTCAGTTCGAACGACGCAACGAGGCGATGCTCACGCGGGTGATCCTGGTCACGCTGAACGGGTTCTTCACCGCCATGGGCTTCAACCCCGTGCTGCCGGGACTCACTCGATCGATCGCCGTCTTCGGGCTCGCGGGCATGGCCCTGTCGCTGGCGCCGCCGACCCCGATCCGGCGAGACGAGCCGCTCGAACGAGCGGCGGCGAGCGTCTAGCGGACGCGCGGCGCCGCCCAGCGGAAGGCGGCACGCTTGCGGGCCTGCAGTGCGCTCCAGGCGGCACCGTGGACCAGATCGGAGGCGAGCGGCCCGAGCCGATTGTCGAGGTCCTCCAGGGACGAGCGGAGCGCGTCGGCGTCGTAGCCCATCCCGCGGAGGCGATCGTCGCCGATCCGATCCAGGTACCGCCGGCACCAGCGTCGGCGCCAGGGGGTCCCGAGCGTCGTTCGCCGCTTGTCGGCGGGCTCCGACGAGATCCGATCGTAGCGCTCCACGCCCGTGGGATCGCCCATCGTGCCCTCCAGCCGCACGTGCCGGAACCCCGTCAGGACCTCCGGATCGAAGGTCAGATCGAGGAAGGCGAAGAGTCGGGCCCAGGGATCCTCGCCTCCGGAGACGAGATCCTCGAACCGCACGGCGATCGAGCGCTCCGCGTGCTGGATGCTGGCATCGAAGAGCCTCCCCAGTCCCAGCAGATCGCCCCGCCACCGGTCGACGTTCCACTTCCCTCCGCACCACGTCTCGGCGATCGAGGCCACCACCGCGAGCGGATTCCGCCACAAGAACACGATGCGTGCATCCGGGAAGGTCGCGAAGAGCTCATCGACGACGAACTGGTAGCGCGGCGTCTTGTCCACGAAGTAGCGGCCGGGGCCGGGCGCCGCGCGTTCGTACAGGTCGCGCACGAACGAAGCGAGCGCCTCCCGGTACTCGGCCTCACCGCCCGGGAGCCGTCCGACGAACTCACGGACGGCTCGCACGGCGATCGGGTGCGTGTACTCGGCCACGACGCCCTCCTCCCGCAACGCGTACGCGTGCGGCAGGAAGATCCACGGCTCGGCGACCGTCTCCACCTCCGGGTGCGCAGCGAGCACCCGCTGCACGAGCGTCGAGCCCGACCTCGGCAGGGACAGGATGAACACCGGGGTACGGCTCATCCGCCCAGCACCTCCAGGTAGCGGCGCCCGATCACCGCCGGAGCGTACGCCGCGCGGAGCTCGGCGACCCGGTCGGCGGGAGGTCGCGCCGCTCCCGGATCGGCCAGAACCTCCAGCATCGCGTCCGCCATCGCGACCGCGTCGGTGGGGTCGTCGAGCATGCGCGCGAGGCCCCGGGTGGCCTCCGGGATCGAGGTCCGCCCGGAAGCGAGCACGGGCAGCCCCAAGCCCAGCGCCTCGACGGGCGGCTGAGCGAAGCCCTCGAACAGCGACGGGAACACGAACATCCGGGCCCCTCGGTACCACCTCCCCAACGTGCGGTCGTCCACGTAGCCGGTCACGAGGACACGGCCTGCCAGCCCCAGCTCTCCGATCGCCTCCTCCACCGGCCGGTGCCAGGCGATGCCGCGGAGCGCCGACCCGAGCTGCCCCACGAGCACCAGCCGCAGGTCGGGATGCACCGTCGCGACGCGCCCGAAGGCCGAGATCAGGGTGTGCAGGTTCTTGTGCGGGTACTGGGCGGCCACGGACAGGACGTAGGGCCGCTCGTCCTCGTCGGCCGGCGCGTCGTCGGGACCGAACCGTTCCCACGACACCGGGTTGTGGATCGCCACGACCTTGTCAGCCCACCGGCTCCCGTAGGTGCGCAGCACGTCGTCACGCACGTGCTCCGAGATCGTCACGACACGATCCGCCAAGCGGAGTGTCGCCTCGTGCGAGGCCCGCAGCCAGGCTCGCTTGCGGGCGCTGAAGTACTCGGGGTGATGCCGGTACTGCAGGTCGTGGATCACCGTGACCCAACGGGCCCCCCGCTTGGGCACCGGTGGCGTGAAGTAATTCGTGAACAGCACGGCGTCGTAGCGGCGAGGCCCGGCGAGTGTCCTCGAGATCTTCGCGAACCTGGGCCCGAAGCCGGTCGGAACCCGGAACCGCACCTCGGGGCCGGGCCAGGTGTGATCCGTGAGGACCGTGAGCTGGTGCGCCCCCTCGCCCGCAAGCCAGATCCCCTCGACGAGATGCTTGGCCATCTGCTCGGCCCCGCCGACGCGCCCCGGCACGATGAAGGTGGCGTCGATCGCGATCCGCATGTCGTTCCCGCTCCCGGCGGGCCCGGCCTCGCCGGGGGCGCCCCCATGATAGGGGTGGGTCCTTGGTCGGCCGTGGACCCGGTCAGTCCGCGACGTAGCGGATCTTCCCGGTCTTCTTGGCGTACAGCCATGCGAGGTTCCGCATGTTCAGCCGAAGGCTCAGGTAGCGCCCGGCCACCCACCCCAGCCGGTCCACACGGCCGTTCTTCTCTTGGACACGCCGGCTCTCCCGCGACATCACCTCGGGATCGAAGGACAGCTGCTCCCCGTGCAGCCGGAACCGACCCGTGACCTCGTCGAGGATGAGGGGCGCCGCGAGCTTCCGGGCGCGTACGTACAGGTCGTAGTCGCCCGTGTTGCGGAACGTCGTGTCGAACGGCAGAAGTCGGTCCATGAACGGCCTGCGCATCCACACGGTCTCCTGCGGCACGCACGACCAGCCGAGCCCGATGTACTCGCGGAGGGAGAACGGCACCGGCTGCATCCACCCGAACGCGCGTCCGTCGCCGTCGATGAACTCCCGCTTGCCGATCAGCCACTGCGCTTCCGGGTGGCGCAAGAACGCCTCGGCGACCGCGGCCAAACCCCCCGGCGCGATCTCATCATCCGCGTTCAGGTACCCCACCACGTCGCCGCCGACGAGAGCAAGGCCGCGGTTGATCGCGTCGTACATGCCGTGGTCGTCGGTGGCGACCACGACCCGGGTCGGATACCGGCCGGCGATCTCGACCGTTCGATCCGTCGACCCGCCGTCGACGAGGACGTGCTCGATCTCGACGCGCTCGGACCGCTGGCTCCAGACCGAGCGCAGGGTCTCCTCCAGGTATCGCTCTGCGTTCAGCGTGGGCGTCACGACGCCGAACCGGACCCGGCTCGCGGGGAGGAACGCGTCGGGGGGATGCGTCGTCATCGTGTGCACGGCAGCGGGTCGCAGGCGCTGTCCTCCATCGTCCCCACGCTAGCATCGGCCGCCATGCCTGGCACCGGCCGAAGGGCGCCGGACGAGGCAGACCTTGGATGGTGGCACCCCTACCGCAACTGCGGTATGCTCCGCCGTGTCCTCGCCGATGGCGAGGATTTCCATTTCGGCTCGGAGGCTGACGGGAAGGGGGATCGGGAGCCACCGGAAGCTCGAGACGCCGACAGGAAAGGAACCCTCCGTGATCACCTGCGTGTACCTTCTCCTGCCTCAGCTGTCGCTTCCCCTCCGCGTTGACGCGGACCCACGGCTCGGGACCATCGCCGGTCCCGAAGCCCCTCCGGCGCGAGTCAGCTCCGCCCCACGGCACGCGATCGCCGCCTTGGCCTCGCTCGCCGTCGGCCGAACCCTGGCCCTCGTCCGATGGCTGTCCCTACGCCCCATGGCTCCAGTCGCGGTGGTGGCGGGCAGCACGTCGCCCGCCCCGCCACAGCGAACCGGACCCTTCTCCCGGCGACCGACCGTGCGACGGCGGGCCGTGCTGTCCGCCGCGCCGCGCGTCCGACCCCGAACGACGTAGGTCGTCGGTCCCTCAAGACCGCCCCACCGCATGCCCGATACGTCGGGGGACGGGCGACGACGCACGCTCGAGCAAGGGGGTCC
>Ga0214472_10007117_pt1 | contig 11725 bp, 13 predicted proteins | sample RVTome_6_FD_207662 | JGI IMG/M metagenome (GOLD analysis project Ga0214472, IMG submission 207662) | Soil microbial communities from uranium-contaminated site in the Upper Colorado River Basin, Wyoming, United States - RVT140D175 | ecosystem: Environmental > Terrestrial > Soil > Contaminated >...
GTCCGCGCCGCCCGCCGCACCGTCTCGAGCGGGGCGTGCCGGGAACGGACCACGAACACGACGCCGTCGAAGTGGTCCTGCAGCTGCAGTCCCTCCGCGTCGGGCAGCAGCGGTGGGCAGTCTCCGATCACGAAATCGAAAACCCGGTCGGCCGCGCTCAGCAGCCGCGGCAGCCGCGCGGCCGACCGCGGCTCGAGCGGCCGGGGCCGCAAGCCACCGCCCGACAGCACCCAGAAGCCGCCCGACGGGTGGCGCAGCACCGGCACCTCGCTCTTGCCCTCGAGGAACTGGGTGACGCCCACGGCCGGCGCCGGAAGGCCCAGCTCGCGGTCCGCCGCCGGGCGCTTCAAGTCGAGCTCGAGATACAGCACGCGCTGGCGCGGCTCGGAGGCGAGCGCGCGCGCGAGCCCGAGCGCCACGGTCGTCGCGCCCTCGCCCGGTCCGCAGCCCACGACGCCGACACGGCGCAGACGCTTGTCGCGGCCGAGAGCGCGCACGCGAGTCGCGAGCACCCGCAGGCCGGCGCCCGGCGCGGTGCGTTCGTCGAGCGCGGCCTGGGCCACCGCGCGCGGGCGCACGCGCACACCCGTCTCCTCCTCGAAGGCCGGCAGCAGCTCGAAGATCGGGATCTGGGGGTCGTCCTGGCTCACGCCCGGGACCGGCGCCGCAGGCGATCGTAGAAGCCCATGCGCTCGAGGTCGTCGGCGTGACGGCGCGTCGCCTGGCGCACCGGGTCGGCCACCTGCTCGTCGTCCACCAGCAGCGCGGAGGTCGCGAAGTCGTGGCACCAGCCGGCCACCGCTCGCACCGCCCGGCGCGGCAGCTCACGGCCCCTGCCCATCTCCACGACGACGCGAGCCGCGGGGGTGATCTGGAAGGCGCGGAGCGCGTCCTCGGCGACGAGCGCCCGCTCGCGCGTGAGGTGCAGCTGGCGCGCCGTTTCCTCGGTGCCGATCTCCGCTTCCGCGAGCTGCGCGACCGCCGACAGGGTCCAGGCCAGCAGGCCGGCATCGACGCTGCGGCTCTGATCGGACCACAGCACGCGGCGACGCGCCCCGTCGAGCACCAGGTCGTCGAGCCGCCGCAGCACCTCGTCGTGCTGCAGGTCGAGCTGGCGCCTCACGGTCTCGGCGTCCTCTTCGCGGGCGAGCGGATGCGGCAGCGCCGTCTCGATCTTCCGGAGCGGCACGCTCTTCTCGGTGATGACCGTGGTGACCGTGAACTGCGGCTTTGCGACGGCCTCCGTCAGCACCACGAACGAGCGGCCGCCCGTCTCGACACGCGTGAAACGCCCGAAGCCGAGGCCCTTGTCCTTGGGCCCGAGCTCGATCCGGCGCGCCTCGCTGTCGGCGGCCAAGGGCGGCCCGGTCTGGAGCCGCACCGGCGTGAGCGGTCGCGTGCGGGGTGCCGTCTCGCTCGTCGAGCGGCCCGACGTCAGCACGCGTACCGGACCCGCCATGCGCACGACCGGAGCCGGCCCCGGCTCGGGGCCGGGCGCGGCCTCTGGGGCCGCCTCCGCCGCAGGCGCGAGCGCTGCGGGCGCCGCTTCGGGCGCGGGCGCGGGCGAGCGCAGGGGCACGCGCACAGGCGCGGGTTCGGGGTCGGGATCCTCCAGCCGGACCGCCGAGGGCTCCAGGATCGGAACCGGTGCCGGCTCGAGCGCCCGGGCGGGAGTCGGGTCGGGTGCGGGTTCCGGCACGGCCGGCGCGGCCGGCGCAGCCGAAGGCGGAACCGGCGGCTGCGTCTGCGGCGGGCGCCGGCGCAGCGAGGTGGTGCTCATCGTGTGCGGCGCCTTCACGACCGGGCGCGTCGGCTGCATGTCCTCGCCGAGCGGCCCGCGAATCTGGCGCGCCGCCTGTGGCCGCTCGACGAGCGAGCGGACCTTCTCGGTCAGCTCGCGCAGCGGGAAGGGCTTGAGCAGGAACGCGTCGGCGCCCGCGCCGACCACGGCGCGGATGCGCGCCTCCGAGCGCACCGCCGAGAGCGCGATGAACGGCACCGCCTCGAGCCCCGGCACGGCGCGTAGCGCCCGCAGCAGGCCCTCGCCGTCCATGTCGGGCATCAGGATGTCGCTCACGACGCAATCGGGCTTGATCTGTGCGACGCGGGCGAGCGCGGCCTTGCCGGTGGGGAACGAGTGGGTCTCGAACTCCGGGGCCCGGAACGCCCGCTCGAGCAGCAGGCGGACCTTCGGATCGTCGTCGACGACGATCATTCGGCGGGGCGTCGTCATCTCGTGGCTCGCGTCAGCAGCGACTCCCACGCGATACTCTCAGAGGCCCGAACGGGGTGTCAACGCGCCGCCCGGCCGCGGCCCCGCTATCATGGATGCGGATGTTCATCGTCGCCTGGGAGGGCACCCCGCCGCCGGACAAGCACGAGTGGACGGCCATCCTGCGCGAGGTGCTCGCCGGCGAGCTCGGCTCGTACCGCGTCGTGTTCCGCCGCGGCGGGCGCGGCTGGCGCTTCGAGCTCGAGTGGCGCGACGACGGGCGTACCGGCGACAGCGAGCTCGTCGCGAACAGCCCCGACAGCGTGGGCTACAACATCTACGTGAACCTGGCGGGGGGCGGCAAGCCGCTCGACCCGGGCTGGCGGCCGCTGCGGCCGGGCGACGCGGCTACGGTCGCGTCTTCTTCGCCAGCCGCACCACCGAGCCGCCCCGCCTCGGGAAGACGAACGAAACGCGGTCGGTGAAGCAGCGCATGTAGTGCAGGCCGCGGCCACTGCCGCGCGCGCGGTTCATCTCCTGGCAGGGGTCCGGCACGGCCTCCGGATCGAAGCCGGGGCCGCGGTCGCGCACCGTGATCACGAGGCTGTCCGGCGTCAGGTGCAGACCGATGCGCGTGGGCGCTCCGTCCGGGCCGTGGCCGTGGCGAAACGCGTTCACCACGGCCTCCCTGAGCGCGACGCCCACGAAGACGGCCCCGTCGGCGTCGAGCCCTCCGGCGCGACCCATGCAGACCGCGAGCTCCTCGATGTGATCGAGCGCGGCCTCGGCCGCGGGGCCGGGGTCGAGGACGAACCGCGCGGACCAGGTTCCCGTGGGGTGGCGCCGGAACCGCCCCAGCCGCAGGGCCTCCGCATCGAGGTCAGCCATCTGGACCACGCCATTATGGACGAGCCCGGCCGGCCCAGGTTCCGCAAAACTACCGTAAGGACCGGGAAAATCCCGTAGGGCTGATGGCGAAGACGGGGTCCGAAAGAGTGTATATTCGCCGCCCATGGCGGGTTTCAAGGTCAGGCTGGGCGACGGCAGCGAGATCGGACCGATGGACCTGGCCGCCTTGCGCACCTGGCTCGCCCAGGGGCTCGTCGACGGCGACAGCCCGGTGATGCGGCCGGGCTCGCGCAAGTGGGTGCCGCTTTCGACCATCTCCGAGCTCAAGGGCGCGCTCGGCGTCTCGCGAGGCAAGGCGAAGGCGAAGGCCTCGCGCGCGCAGAAAGCCAGAGAGCGCGAGGGGATCGAGGAAGAGTTCGACGACGAGCCCAGCGCAGTCGACCGCCTGCGCGTGCGCGTCGTGTGCGGCCTGCTGCTGCTGCTGGCCGCGGGCCTCGGCTTCCTGGCGTTCCGCCCGAGCGAGGCGCTTTCGGCCTTCGACGGCGCCCCCTGGCTCGAGATCGCCCTCGGTGCGCTCGCGCTCGGCCTCGCGCTCGTGCCCGGCTGGAACCTGGCTCGCAAGCTCGTGCGCATCGTCCTGATCCTCGCCGCCTTCGCGCTCTTCCCGCTCGCCGGCATCCTGTACGCACAGGGCGAGCGCGGTGCGGGCCTCCTGGCGCTGGGCTCCGTCTGGCTGATCGTGTCGGGCGTCGCCGCGCTCCTCCCGCAGCGGCTCGGATGGGCGGGGCTCATGGTCGCCGTGCTGCCGGTGCTGGTAGGCGGTTACGGCATCTACAGCTTTGGCCGAGCGCAGGCCACGGAGGCGGAGCAGCGGCTCAACGACTGGTCCGTCCCCGAGCGCCGCTTCGTGGACGACGGGCTCGGGCTGACGCTCGACGTGCCCGAGGGCTGGGTGCTGCTGAAGCCCGGCAACCCGCTGGTGCAGGCGCCGAAGGACGCGCGCATCACGCTCGCGATCCCGCGCCACGGAGGTGCGGCGTACCTCGTGACCGAGCCCGCCCCGCGCGGCGTGGCGACGCCCGACCAGTATCTCGACAAAGTGCAGGAGAAACGCCGCAGCGAGCGGCCCGGCTTCGAGCCGAAGGAGCGGGTGAACGCCATCCTCGGCAGCGTCACCGGCCGCCAGCTCGAAGCCGCGTGGGCCGACGGCAACACGCCCTACCGCGAGGTGGTGGTGGCCGGTCTCGACGGCTGGACGGGGTTCGCGCTCGTGGCGTGGATGCCCGAGGCGACGGCCTCGCGCACGAACGGCCTCGACGCGCTGGCGCGCGGCTTCGCGGCCCGCGGTCTGCTCGCCGTGCGCCTTCGCGAAGCGGTGGATGCGGCCGTGGCGGCGGTCCCGCACCTTTCGGCGCCGGCCGCCGAGCAGCTGATGGCGCAGAGCGAGGCGCGCGTGCTCGAGCCCGAACAGGCCTTCCGGCGCTCGCTGCAGGCGCTCGCCGCGAACATCGGCTCGCTCACCCCCGCGGAGAAGGGTGAGCTCAGCCGGCTCACCACCTCCACCTACGCCGGGATTCCCTGGAAGGACCGCGCCACGCTCGCCGACTACGTCGAGCGCGTCCGCAAGGGGGTGACGACCCCGCCCGGCGAGGATCGCGCGATGGCCGCCTTGCTCAAGACGGCCGAGTCCCGCCTGAGCGGCGAAGGCCGCCTCAAGCTGCAGGGATTCTACGAAAAAGCCATCCTCGCCAAAAATTGACTTTTTCGTACTGATTGAATAGTCTGAGGTTTCCCATGCTCGAGATCCGGAATCTGCACGCCCGGGCCGGCGACAGCGACGTCCTGCGCGGCCTCGACCTCAGCGTTCGCAAAGGCGAAGTGCACGCCCTCATGGGCCCGAACGGCTCGGGCAAGAGCACGCTCGCGCACGTGCTCGCCGGCCGCCCCGGCTACACCGTCACCGCCGGCGAGGTGCTCTACGAGGGGAAGGACCTGCTGGCGCTCGCTCCCGAAGAGCGGGCGCGCGAGGGCGTTTTCCTCGCCTTCCAGTACCCGGTCGAGATCGCGGGCGTGAGCAACATCTACTTCCTGAAGGCCGCGACGAACGCGATTCGCGCCCACCGCGGGCTTCCCGAGCTCGACGCGGTCGAGTTCCTCTCGCTCGTCAAGGAGAAGGCGAAGACCGTCGAAATGGACGAGGAGCTCGTCAAGCGCCCGGTGAACGAGGGCTTCTCCGGCGGCGAGAAGAAGCGCAACGAGATCTTCCAGATGGCGGTGCTCGAGCCGAAGCTCGCGATCCTCGACGAGACCGATTCCGGGCTCGACATCGACGCGCTGCGGATCGTCGCTCACGGAGTCAACCAGCTGCGCAGCCCCGAGCGCGCGATGCTGGTGGTGACCCACTACCAGCGCCTGCTGAACCACATCGTCCCGGACTTCGTCCACGTGCTGGTCGACGGCCGGATCGTCCGCTCCGGCGGCAAGCAGATGGCGCTCGAGCTCGAGGAGAAGGGCTACTCCTGGCTCGAGAAGGAGCCTGCGGCGGCCAGCCCGAGGACGCATCCATGACTGCCGTGAGCGCGGAGAGGGACGCCTACCGGGCGGGCTTCGAGCGCTTCGCGCTATCCCCTGCGGCAGCGTCCGAGCCGGCCTGGCTGCGCGAGCGGCGCACCGCCGCGTTCGCGCGCTTCGTGGAGGCGGGGCTCCCGACGCCGCGCGACGAGGCCTGGCGCCACACGCCCCTGGCGCCGCTCACGCGCGGCCGCTTCGAGCCGGCTGATCCCGAGGCCAGTCCCGATCCGGACGTGTTGTCGCTGCTGCCGGACGCGGGCCCGCGTGGGCCGAGGCTCGTGCTCGTGAACGGGCGCCTCTCGCCCGAGCTGTCGCGGCTCGACGCGGGCCAGGCGGGCGTCTCGGCGATGAGCCTGCGCGACGCGCTCGCGTCGCGGCCCGCGAGCCTCGAGCCGTGGCTCGCGCGCGTCGCGGACGGCGCGACCGGTGCCTTCGCGGACCTGAACAGCGCGCTCGCTGGCGACGCGGCCGTGGTGCTGATCGCCCCCGGGGCGGTCGTCGACACGCCGGTCCGCATCGAGCACGTGGGCGCGGGGCCGTCGGGTACGGCCGCCTATTCGCGGACGCTCGTCGTCGCGGGACGCGGCAGCGAGAGCCGGATCGTCGAGGTCTTCGCCTCGGGGGCCGGCCGGGCCTCGCTCACCAGCGCGGTCACCGAGCTGGTGATCGAGGACGGCGCCAGCGTCGACCGCTGCAAGCTGCAGCAGGAGGGCGGCGACGCGCTCCACATGGCGACGCTCGCCGTGCGGCTCGGCCGCGACGCGCGCTTCCACGACCACTCGCTGGTGCTGGGCGCGGCCTTCTCGCGGGACGACATCGACGTCCGCTTCGAGGGCGAGGGCGGCGAGTGCGTGTTGAACGGCCTCTTCGTCGTGGATGGCCGCCGTGTCGCGGACACCCACTCGCGCATCGACCACGCGCGGCCGCACTGCTCGAGCCGGGAGCTCTACAAGGGGATCCTCGACGGCCAGGCGCGCGGGGTCTTCAACGGTCTCGTGATCGTGCGGCCGGGCGCACAGAAGACCGACGCCTGGCAGATGAACCGCAACCTGCTGCTCTCGGGCGAGGCGCTCGTCCACTCGACGCCCCAGCTCCAGATCCTGGCCGACGACGTGAAGTGCCGGCACGGCTCGACGACCGGCCAGCTCGATCCCGCGGCGCTCTTCTACCTGCGCTCGCGCGGCATCGGCGAGGCGGCGGCCCGAGGCCTGCTGACCTGGGCCTTCGCGAGCGAGCTGCTGCGCACAGTGCGGGACGAGAGGGTGCGAGCCGCGGTCGAAAAGCGGCTGCAGGAGCGCTTGCCCGGCGTGGCCGGGCTGGTGGAGGCCGTGTCGTGAGCGTCAGCCCGGCGCGCGCGACGACGGCCTTCGACGTGGCGGCGGTGCGGCGCGAGTTTCCCGTTCTGCGCGAGACCGTCAACGGCCACCCGCTCGTGTACCTCGACTCGGCCGCGAGCGCCCAGAAGCCGCAGGCGGTGATCGACGCCGAGCGCGCGGTCTACGAGCACTACTACTCGAACATCCACCGCGGCGTGCACCGGCTCTCGATGCTTTCCACCGAGGCGTACGAGAAGGCGCGCGGCACGATCCGCGACTTCCTGGGCGCCGCCTCGAATCGCGAGGTCGTGCTGCTGCGCGGGACGACCGAGGCGATCAACCTGGTCGCCCAGAGCTACGGGCGCAGCCACGTGAGGTCAGGCGACGAGGTGCTGATCAGCGGGCTCGAGCACCACTCGAACATCGTCCCCTGGCAGCTGCTGTGCGCCGAGAAGGACGCGAAGCTGCGGATCGCACCGATCGACGACGCCGGCGACGTGGACATGGCCGCGTTCGAGCGCCTGCTCACGCCGCGCACGAAGGTCGTGGCGGTGAGCCACGTCTCGAACGCGCTCGGCACGATCAACCCCGTCGCGCGCATGACCGAGCTGGCGCACGCCGCCGGCGCGGTGGTGCTGATCGACGGCGCGCAGGCGGCTCCGCACCTGCGCGTGGACGTGCGCGCGATCGGCTGCGACTTCTATGCCTTCTCGGGCCACAAGGTCTACGGTCCGTCGGCGACCGGAGCCCTCTACGGCCGCGAGGCGCTCCTCGCCGCCATGCCCCCGTGGCAGGGCGGCGGGGACATGATCGCCTCGGTCAGCTTCGAGAAGTCCACCTGGAACGAGCTGCCCTACAAGTTCGAGGCGGGCACACCCAACGTCGCGGGCGTGATCGCGCTCGGCGCGGCGATCGACTGGGTCGGCCGCGTCGGGCTCGACAGGGTGGCCGCGCACGAGCAGGAGCTCCTCGAGTACGGGACGCGGCTGCTCTCGGAGCTGCCCGGCCTGCGGCTCGTCGGCACGGCCCGGCAGAAGGCGAGTGTGCTCTCGTTCGTGCTCGAGGGCGTGCACCCGCACGACGTGGGGACCGTGCTCGACCACGAGGGCATCGCGGTGCGCACCGGCCACCACTGCGCGCAGCCGGTGATGGAACGCTACGGGATCCCGGCCACGACGCGCGCCTCGCTCGCCTGCTTCAACACCAAGCAGGAGCTGGACGCCCTCGCCCGCGGCATCCGCAAGGTGCAGGAGCTCTTTGGATGATTCCGGAGCCCTGCTACGGACCACGGGTAGCGGCGGAGCCGGAAGGCTCCCGGGACGGGTCGCCGGTCAGGGCCAAAGGACCCGTCACGGGATCCCGGTCCGCCGCGGAGACGATGACAGTGGATCTCGGGATGAGTCATGGACCTGCGTGAGCTGTATCAGGAGCTCATTCTCGAGCACTCCAAGAAGCCGCGGAACTTCCGCGAGCTCGAGGGGGCGAACCGTAGCGCCGAGGGCTACAACCCGCTCTGCGGCGACCGCGCGACCGTCTACCTGCGGGTCGAGGACGACGTGGTGCGGGAGGCGAGCTTCAAGGGCAGCGGCTGCTCGATCTCGACCGCCTCGGCCTCGATGATGACCGACGCGCTCAAGGGGAAGACGCTGGCCGAGGCCAAGGCCCTCTTCGAGCTCTTCCACGAGCTCGTGACCGCCGATCCATCGAAGGCGGCGGCCGTCTCGGCCCAACTCGGCAAGCTCGCCGTGTTCGCGGGCGTGCACGAGTTCCCGATGCGGGTGAAGTGCGCTTCGCTGGCGTGGCACACGATGAAGGCGGCGCTCGAGGGCGGCGCGCGCGCCACGACGGAGTAGCTGCATGGTGACCCGCGAGGCCCGCACGCTCAGCCGCGACGTCGAGGTGGCGGCCATCCCGTACGGGGACCGCATCACGCTCGCCGCCGGCACGAACGTGTTCCTCACGCAGGCGCTCGGCGGCTCGTTCACCGCGATGACCGACCACGGCTACCTGGTGCGCATCGAGGGCAAGGACGCCGACGCCATCGGCGAGACGCCGGTCCTGCCGCCGACGGCGGAGGAGGCGGCGGGACGCCCCACGCGGGAGCTGGCCTGGGAGCAGCTCAAGAGCTGCTACGACCCCGAGATCCCGGTCAACATCGTGGACCTGGGCCTCGTCTACAAGTGCGAGACCGAGCCCGTCGACGGCGGCGAGCGCGTCAAGGTCGAGTTCACGCTGACGGCGCCGGGCTGCGGCATGGGCGACTTCCTGCGCCAGGACGTGCAGCAGAAGCTCCTGGCGCTGCCGGGGGTCAAGGAGGCCGACGTGCAGGTGGTGCTCGACCCGGCGTGGGACCAGAGCATGATGTCGGACGCCGCGCGGCTTCAGCTCGGGCTGATGTAGCCATGAAGCTCAGCTCACAAGAGGAGTACGGCCTGCGCTGCCTGCTGCAGCTCGCGCGCGGGGGCGCCGGAGCCGCGCTCACGATCGCCGAGATGAGCGAGCGCGAGGGCATCTCGGCCCCCAACGTGGCCAAGATCATGCGCATCCTGCGCCGCGCCGGGCTCGTGCGCAGCACCCGCGGCAAGTCCGGCGGCTACCACCTCGCCCGGCCCGCGGTCGAGGTGCGGGCACTCGACGTGCTGGCGGCGCTCGGCGGCCGCCTCTTCGATCCCGGCTTTTGCGACCGCCACGCGGGAGTCGAGACGCACTGCCTGAACACGCGCGACTGCTCGATCCGGCCGGTGCTGCGCGGCCTGCAGGACGCGGTCGACCAGGTGCTCGGGGAGCTGACGCTCGCGAGCCTGCTCGGCAGCGAGAGCGAGGTCGCCGGCACGCTCGGCCCGCGCGTGATCAAGCTGCAGCTCGCGCGTCGCGCCTGATCCGCGCGCGCCTCCCGTTGACGCTGGCCCGGGCGGCCGCTAGCGTAGAGGGAATGCCCTCCCTGAAGCGGGTGATGGCGGCGGGGCTGCTCGCCGCAGGCGGCGCCGCCTCGGCGTCCGAGAGCGAGAGCTGGCCGCAGTGGGGCGGGCCGAGCCGCGACTTCCGCGTCGCGACGGAGTCGGCACCCTGGCCGGAACGTGGCCTGCCGATCGTCTGGCAGCGGGATCTGGACGAGGGCTATTCGGGCGTCGTGGCGTCGCACGGGAAGCTTTTCACGATCGGACGGCGCGGGGACAAGGAGCGCGTCGTTGCCTTCTCGGCCGACGCCGGGAAGACGCTCTGGACCTACGAGTACGAGGCGCCGCTGCCGAGCTTCATGCTCACGAACCACGGTGTGGGCCCTCGAGCCACTCCCTTGCTGGCGGGAGATCGGCTCTTCAGCGTCGGCATTGCGGGCACCCTCCTCTGCCTGGAGCGCGACAGCGGCCGGCTGCTCTGGCGCCGCGATCTCGTGAACGAGCTCGGGGGGAGCCGCAACACGCGTGGCTACGCGTCGAGCCCGCTCGCCTTCGGCGATCTCGTGATCCTGCCCGTGGGGGGCGCGGGGCAGGCCCTCGTCGCGTTTCGCCAGGCGAGCGGTGACGTGGCGTGGAAGTCGGGAGACTTCGCGAGCGGGATGGCGTCGCCGTTCCTCGTCGAGCTCGGCGGAGAGCCCCAGGTGGTAGCCCTGCTGCACGGCGCGGTCGCAGGCTTCGAGCCCGCGTCGGGCCGTCTGCTCTGGTCCCACCCGCACGGCGGGCGGGGTGAGCGGAACATCAGCACGCCGGTCTTCGGCGACGACGGGCGCCTCTTCGTCAGCTCCGCCTACGGCGGCGGGAGCCGGGTGCTGCGACTCGAGGTGCTTTCCGGGAGGACCGAGGTACGCCAGCTCTGGGCGGACGAGAAGGTGCGCGTCATGTTCACGAACGCGCTCCGGCTCGGCCGCCACGTCTTCGTCTCGAGCGGCGATTTCGGGCCGGTGCCGCTCACCGCACTCGCCGTCGAAACCGGCGCTGTGGCCTGGCGCGACCGCAGCTTCGCCCGGCTCAACCTGGTGCAGCTCGGCCGCCACGTGCTGGTCCTGGACGAGAAAGGCTCGCTCGGGCTCGTGAGCCTCACCGCCGCGGGCCTCACGGTGCACTCGCGCATGCAGCTGCCCGTGGACAAGGCCTGGACCCCCCCGTCCGTGGTGGGCCGGCGCGTCTACGTCCGGACCAACACCGCGCTCTTCGCCCTCGAGCTGCCTTAGGCGGTGCACCCTCCTACTGGATCCGCTCCTTGGTGCATCGGTCGCGTCCTGCCCAATACGGGCACCTCGGGCAAGACGTTCCCTCTGGATAGTCCACGACCTCTTCGTGTGGGCAGCCGAAGATACCGTCGGTCATCACCACCGTGTGAACTGCGTGCGAACGGATGAACTCGACGATCGCCAATTCCACCGCGTGGTCGAGACGGATGTCGGCGCCGTCCGAACGCCAGCGCTCGAGCGCCACGACCTCACCACCTTCGCGATCGAAGATGCCGACCGCCACCTTGGTGGCCACTTGGTCATCCGGACCGTACACCGATACCGTTGCCAGTGGGTAGCCACGGAAGCCACGCTTCGCTTTCTTCCGGAGAGCCGATTTGCGCCCCTGCAGACTCATTGGTCGACACCCAACTTAAATTAGGGTCTTCGGGGAATCGAGTGGGTGAAATTAGGAGTGCGAGGGGCTTCGGAGCCGCTCTGGGCGCGGGCGGGAGTGGGGTGCCGGGGTCACTGGAATCGGGCATGATTTGCGGATGCCCGAGACGCGACGCAGGCTTCAACTCCACGATTCGTATGGCTTCCCAGGGTTTCGTCCGAGCCGCACGGTGC
>Ga0214472_10007118_pt1 | contig 11724 bp, 7 predicted proteins | sample RVTome_6_FD_207662 | JGI IMG/M metagenome (GOLD analysis project Ga0214472, IMG submission 207662) | Soil microbial communities from uranium-contaminated site in the Upper Colorado River Basin, Wyoming, United States - RVT140D175 | ecosystem: Environmental > Terrestrial > Soil > Contaminated >...
TCGTCGGTGCCGACGTTGAAGACTTCGCCGACGGCGGCCGGCGCGGCGAGCAGTCGCACCAGGGCCTCGACGACGTCGCGCACGTGAGCGAAGCAGCGCGACTGCCCGCCGGTGCCGTGCACGGTGAGCGGCTCGCCGGCGAGCGCCTGGCGCGCGAAAGTGGGCAGCACCATGCCGTAGCGGCCGGTCTGGCGCGGCCCGACGGTGTTGAACAGCCGCGCGACGACGACCCTGGTGCCGCGCTCGCGCGCGTAGGCGAGCGCCAGCCACTCGTCGAGCGCCTTCGAGCAGGCGTAGGCCCAACGCGAATGGCTGGTCGGACCGAGCACCAGGTCGTCCGACTCCGCGAACGGCACCTTGGTGCTCTTGCCGTAGACCTCGGAGGTCGAGGCGAGCAGCACCGGTTTGCCCTCGCGTGCCACTGCGTCGAGCACCACCTCGGTGCCGCGGACGTTGGTCTCGATGGTGCGCACCGGCCGCTCGACGACGAGCCGCACGCCCACCGCCGCCGCCAGGTGGACGACGAGGTCCGCGCCCTCGACGAGCTCGGCGACCAGCGGGGCGTCGGTCACCGAGCCGATGCGATGGTCGAAGCGCGGATGGTCGACGATCGCGGCGAGGTTTTCGAGCGAGCCGGTCGAGAGGTCGTCGAGCACCGAGACGTGGGCGCCGTCGGCGAGCAGCCGCTCGACGAGATGCGAGCCGATGAAGCCGGCGCCGCCGGTGACGAGGGCTCTCATGCCGCGCGCCCCGCCGCCGCCGCGACCTGCGTCAGCCCCTTGCGCTCGGCGGCGCGGCGGACGAGGTCGAGATAGCGCGGCACGACAGCCGGCTCCGACCAGTGCTCGCGAAACGCCCGCTCGCCGGCGCGCCCGAGCTCGTCGCGCAGCCCCGGCTCGTCGAGCAGGCGATCGATGACGGCGGCGAGCCCGGCGGCGTCGTCGAAGAGGAGGCCGCCGCCGCGGGCGACGATCTCCGGGAACGGCCCGATCCGCCGCGCGACGACGGGCGTCGCTTGGCGCATCGCCTCGATGAGCACGATGCCGAAAGTCTCGAAGCCGACCGAGGGGACGACGAGGGCCAGCGCATGGTCGTAGTAGCGGCGCAGCTGGTCGAGCTCGACGCGGCCGAGGAAGCGCACCCGCGGGCAGCCGGCGGCGGCGCGTCGCAACGCCGGCTCGTGCGTGCCGGAGCCGGCGACGAGGAGATCGGCGCGGCCGCCGGCGCGGAAGAGCGGCAGCACGTCGTCGAGCCCCTTGATCGGCTCGAGCCGGCCGACGAAGAGGAAGAACGGACGCTCGTGCGGCGACGGCGAGCGCGGCGCCGCGGCCTCCGCCAAGGGGAGGAAGTAGGGAACGACCTCCATGTCGAAGGGGAAGCCGAACTCGCGGTGCTTGGCGCGGCTGAACTCGCTCTTGGCGATGAAGGCGTCGATGTCACCGAGCCGGCGCTCGAGCAGGCCCGTGTAGCGCCAGGGCTGCGGCGGGCGGCCGTGGTGGAGCACGCAGCGCACGCACTGCCGTCCGGTGCAGGCCTCGCGGTTGTGGCGCCAGAGCACGTGCGTCGGGCAGACGAGCCAGTGCTCGTGCGCCTCGTAGAGCTTGAGGCTGCCGCCGTATGCGAGCAGGCCGGGGCCGCCGACGAGCGAGACGTTGTTGAAGTGCACGACGTCGAACCGGCCGCGAGCGAGGACGCCGCGGAGCGTCGCGCCGTGCACCAGCGGCCGGCCGGTCAGGTAGGTGAGCAGCGGCGCGAGCGCGCCGAGGCGACTGCGCAGGCGGACGACCTCGAGGCCCTCCGGCTCGGGGGGCTCCGGGCGCGCGCGGCGCGAGCCGAGCGCTCGGTAGGCGTCGACGTCGTGGATCACGGTCACCCGGTGGCCGCCGGCGACGAGAGCTCGCGCCAGCCGCTGGACGCCGACGCCGTCGCCGCCGAAGTGGTACGGCGGATAAAACGTCGTCGGGAGGCAGAAGCGCAAGCCGGACATGGTGGACGAGCCGAAGTCTCGATCGCGATCGGGCAGTGACCGGCCACGCCTCGGCCGCCTCGGGCTCGCGCGCGGGATGGGCGAGGAGGGAGGCTATCGCCTCGGTGCCCGAGGAGGCAAGCGAGCGGCTCCATCGCCGGAGCGGAAGCGAGGACGGCGGAGCCGGCGGAGCGCGCCGCGACTTCAGCGCGGGTCGGCGCTCCGCGGCGGTTCGCGGCGAAAGCTGGCGACGAGCACGAGGAGCTCGTCGCGGCGCACGACGCCGAGCGCGAAGAGCGACGCGAGGTAAAGGGGAACGGCGGCCGCCGCCGCCCACTCGGCGCCGTGGGCAGCGACGAGCAGTGCCGCCGGCGCGGCGACGGCGAGCAGGTGGCGGCGCGTGCGCGCCGCAGCGAGCACACCCGTCGGCCGCAGCCGGAGGAAGGCGACGAACGCGCAGGCGAAGCTCGAGGCGACGAGCGCCGCGGTGGCGCCGAGCGAGGCGAGAGTCGGCACCAGCGCCCAGGCGGCGAGGCAGAAGACGGCCACCGCCGCCGCACCGAGCTCGAGATTGCGCCGCAGGCGGGTCTCGAGGACGGCGAGCGAGAGCGCCGTGCGCACGAACGGCTGCGACAGCGCCGCCGGAGCGACGAGCAGCAGGTTGGGCACCACGCCCGCGAACTGGGGGCCCCAGAAGGTGCGCACCGCCCACGGCCCGGCGGCGAAGACGACGAGCACGAACAGGACGCCGGTGACGTTGAGGAACTTGAGCGCGACGCCGAGGCCGAGGTCGCGGCCGGCGCTGTCGCCGGCCGCGTGGCGCAGGCTGAGCGAGGGAATCTGCAACGTCGTCGCCTCGCCGAGCAGGCGCGTGAAGGCGACGGCGGCGGAGAGCGCGATGTTGAAGTAGGCGATCTCCTCGCGCGCCACCTCGGCGAGCGCCAGCGCGCTCTCGCCCAGGCGCCAAGGCAGGCGCAGCAGGAAGTTCGCCGCCAGCACGGCGAGGCCGAAGCGGAGGTGGGCGTAGACCTCGCGCGGCGCGAAGGCGCCGCGATCGAAGCGGAAGAGGTCGCGGCAGAGATAGGTGCCGACGGCGAGCGCCACGAGGTGGGTGAGCAGCAGGGCGACGGTGGCGCGCTCGAGGCCGGCGGCGGCGCCGAGGGCGACGAGCAGGGCGAGGAGTGCCAGCCGCCCGAACGACTCGCGGGCGATCGACGCGCCGAGCTGGTTGAGTCCGTAGAAGATGCCGAACATCGGCGCCGCGACGGTCATGGCGACGAAGGCGGCGCAGCTCGCAGCGAGGGTCGAGGTCGACGCCTCGGGCAGCGCCCGGGCGAGGAAGAGCGCGAGCGCCGGCCCCGCGACGAGGGCGACGGCGAGCCGCGCGCCGACCATGTGCATGAACAGCTCGCGCACGCGCTCGTCGGCGCCGCGCGCGGCGTACTCGGGGACGAAACGGCCGAAGACGTAGCGCGCGCCGAGGTTGGAGCTGGTCATCCAGAGCGCGGTGAGCGAGAGGACGACGGCGAAGCTGCCGAACAGCTCGGGACCGAGATAGCGCGGGGCGAGAACGCTGAACAGGGCGAGGCTGAGGAGCTGGACGGCCTTGAACGAAGCGATCGCCGGCAGCTGCCGCACGAGGCTCGCGGGGTTCATGCGCGGGCCGTGCGGGCGGGGGGCCGGGGAGCTCACGATCGTCGGCACGATGCGGCCACTCGCCGAGCGGCGTCGCACGCTGGTGGGCCGGGGGAGGAATGATAGCGTCTGCCGACCATCGCAACGAACGCCGATCTTGCGGACGTACCGCTGGGCTGACCCGACGCGCCATGGCCTGGATCGAAGACCTGAAGATGTACGCGCGTTTCGCGCGCAAGCTGCCAGGCTACCTCGCCGCACGCGACACGGTCGAGAGCGCCCGGGCCGTTCTCGCGGCGCGGCTCGCCCGCCGCGCCGAGAGCTTCCTCGACTTCGCCGCGCGCGCCGTCTACGGCTACGCCGCGAGCCCGTACCTGCCGCTGCTGCGCGCCGCCGGCTGCGAGCTCGGCGACCTGCGCCGGCTGGTCGGCGAGCGCGGCGTCGAGAGGGCGCTCGACGAGCTGCGCCGCGCCGGGGTGCGCATCCGTTTCGAGCAGTTCAAGGGGCGCGAGCCGCTGGTCGTCGCCGGCCGCGAGCTCGCGGGCGGCGCCGCGCTCTTCCGCAATCCGCTCGTCGAGAAGCACCTCGAGACGATGACGAGCGGCTCGAGCGGGCCGCGCACGCGCAATCCGATCAACCTCGACCACAAGGCGGCGCGCGCCGCCGTCGCGCCGGCGATCCAGGCGGCGCAGGGGATCCTCGACCTGCCGCGGGCGCGCGTCGGCGGCACGCTGCCGGAGTCGAGCGGCTTCGGCGGCGCGCTCTCCGGCAGCCGTCGCGGCCACGTCGCCGAGCGCTGGTTCACGCCCGTGCTCTCGCCGCCGCGCCGGACCGAGCTGCGCTTCCGCGTCGCCCACCATTTCGTCGTCGCCATGGCGCGCCTCTACGGCGTGCGGGTGCCGAGACCCGAGCCGCTGCCGATCGACGAGGTGATCCGCGTCGCGCGCTGGGCCGCCGAGACGCTCGCCACCCGCGGCGCCTGCGTCGTGCACGCGACGCCGAGCATGTGCCTGCGCATCGCGCTCGCCGCGCGCGCGGCGGGGCTCGACTTGACCGGCCTCGTCTTCACCGCCGGCGGCGAGCCGCTCACCGCGGCCAAGGCAGCGGGCATCGCGGCCTCCGGCGCGCGGGTCTTCGCCAACTACCACATGAGCGAGGTCGGCGCGATCGGCGTCTTCTGCACCCGCCCGGTGGGGGTCAACGACCAGCACGTCATGCGCGACCAGCTGGCGGTCGTCCAGGCGCCGCGCCGCGTCGGCGACGTCGAGGTCGACGCGCTGCTCGTCACCAGCCTGCTGCCGACGGCGCCGCGCGTGCTGTTCAATGTCGAGACCGACGATTACGGCGTGCTCGAGGAGCGCCGCTGCGGCTGCCCGCTCGACGATCTCGGCCTCCACCTGCACGTGCGCGACGTGCGCAGCTTCAGCAAGCTCACCGCCGAGGGCATGACACTCGTCGGCAGCGAGATGGAGCACGTGCTCGAGCACGTCCTGCCGACGCGCTTCGGCGGCAGCGCCCTCGACTACCAGCTCGCCGAGGAGGAGGACGCGCGGGGCTTCACGCGCATCCGTCTGCGCGTCCACCCGGCGGTCGGCCCGCTCGACGAGGCGGCGGTGGTCGCCACCGTGCTCGCGGCGCTCGAGAGCGCCTCGATCAGCGCCGATCTCGCGGTCAGGCGGTGGAACCACGCCGGGGCGATCGGCGTCGTGCGCGAGCCGCCGGTGGTCGGCGCGCGCGCCAAGCTCCTGCCGCTCCACCTCGGCCAGCGCTCCCGCCGCCCGCGGGCCGAGCGGGAGAGCGCGTGAGCCCGGGCCGCGCCACGGCCGGGCTCGTCCTCGCCGCCGCGCTCGCCGCCTGCGCCGCGCCGCCGGCCGGCGACCGGGTGAGCCTGCGCGTCGCGCCCCGGCTGTCGTCGTTCGTCGCCTACCTCGCCGCCGACGCCGGCTACTTCGCCACCGAGGACCTCGAGGTCGAGCTGCTCGTCTGGGACAGCGCGGCGACGGTGATCCCGTCGCTCGCGCAGGGGGACCTCGACGTCTCGACCGTCTGGCGGCTCGACCCCGCGTACCTCAACGTGATCGGCCGCGGCGGCCGCATCCGCCTGGTGGCGGGAGGGATGCGCTACGCGCCGGGCGAGTGCGGCTACTCGTCGTTCCTCGTCCGGCCGGAAGTCCTCGCCGCGGGCCGACTCGACGAGCTCGCCGGCCTGCGCGGCCTGCGCATCACCAGCGAGCGCACGTCGAGCAGCTACTACGTCTGGGCGCGCCTGCTCGAGCGCGCCGGGCTCGGCTTCGACGACGTCGAGATCGTCGACCTGCCGGCGGAGGCACGCATCGACGCCTTCGCCAGCGGCCGCGTCGACGTCACGACGGCGACCGAGCCGTGGCAGACGCAGCTCGTCCGCTCGGGCCACGCCGTCCGCTGGCGGCCGGTGGCCGACGTCCTGCCCGGCTTCCAGAGCAGCTTCGTCGTCTTCGGCCGCCGCCTGCTCGACGAGCGGCGCGACCTCGGCGTGCGCTTCCTGCGCGCCTGGCAGCGCGCGGTGCGCGACTACGTCGACCACGGCCGCGACGAGCGACTGATCTCGATCGTCGCCGCCCGCACGCGGCTCGACCCGGGCGACCTCGCCGCGATGTGCTGGCCGACCTACGATCGCGACGGCGAGGTCGACCGTGCCACGCTCGAGGACTACCAGCGCTGGGCGCTCGCCGAGGGCCTGATCGATGCCGCCCTGCCGCTCGAGACGATCTTCGACGCGAGCTTCCTCGCCAACGCCGCGGCGGGCGGCGGCTGAGGGCGACGCGTTCCGTCGATGGAAGCCCGCTGCCGCGACCTCTCGCTCGCCTATCCGGGGCGCAACGGCTCGACCGTGGCGCTGCGCGACGTCTCGTTCGAGCTCGCGGGGCACGAGTTCGTGGCCCTGGTCGGCCCGAGCGGGTGCGGCAAGTCGACGCTGCTCAAGCTCCTCGCCCGCCTGCTCGAGCCGAGCACGGGCGCGCTCGAGGTGAGGCTCGAGCCCGATCCGGATCGGCTGCCGTGCGCCCTCGTCTTTCAGGACCACTGCGTCTTCCCGTGGATGAGCGTGCTCGAGAACGTCGCCTTCGGCCTCGAGTTCCGCCGCCTGCCGCGCGCCGAGCGTCACCGGCAGGCGCGCGCCTTCATCGAGCAGGTCGGCCTCGGCGAGTTCGTCGACGCGCTGCCGCACGAGCTCTCGGTCGGCATGCGCCAGCGCGTGTCGCTGGCGCGCGCCTTCGTCGCCAACCCCCAGATCCTGCTCATGGACGAGCCGTTCGCCGCCCTCGACGCGCTGACCAAGCTGGTGCTGCAGGAGGAGCTGTTGCGGCTCTGGCAGCGCCACCGCTCGCTCGTCGTCTACGTCACGCACGACCTCGCCGAGGCGGTGCTGCTGAGCGACCGCGTGCTGGTGATGTCGGGGCGGCCGGGGACGATCCGCATGCAGGTGCCGATCCCGCTCACGCGGCCGCGCAACCTCGTCGACCGCGGCCACGCCGAGGTGGTCGAGATCGAGCGGCGGCTGTGGGCGGCGCTCGAGCCGGAGGTGCGCGCCGGCCTCGGCGCGGCGGGAGGCGAACGGTGACGCCGCGGCGCCTCCGCCGGCTGCGCTGGGCGGCGCCGCTCGTCGCGCTCGCGCTGCTCGCCCTCTGGGAGCTCGCGGCACGCCGCAGCTGGATCCCGACGCTCTTCTACCCGGCGCCGACCGTCATCCTCGGCGCCGTCGCCCAGCTCGTCGCGAGCGGCGAGCTGGCGCAGCACCTCGCGGCGACGCTCGGCCGCATGGCGGCGGCGTTCGTCTGGGGCGGCGGCAGCGGGCTCGTCCTCGGTCTCGCCCTCGGCTGGTGGCCGTCGCTGCGCGCCGTCGTCGACCCGTTCGTCTCCGCCCTCCATCCGGTGCCGCGCATGGCGCTGCTGCCGCTCGTCCTGCTGCTGTTCGGCATCAGCTTCTTCTCGAAGACGCTGGTGGTGGCGATCGCCACCTTCTTCCCGATGGTCATCAACACCATGTCGGGCGTGCTGCAGCTCGACCCGAACTACCACGACGTGGCGCGCCTCTACCGCGCCTCGCGCTGGCGGGTCTTCGCGCGCGTCGTGCTGCCGGGCAGCCTGCCGATGATCCTCACCGGCGCCCGGCTGGCGCTCGTCCGCGCCTTGGGCGCGACGATCGGCCTCGAGCTGATCACCGCCGAGAGCGGTCTCGGATCGCTCCTCTACTTCGCCTGGCAGACCTACCGCACGGAGGCCCTGTTCGCCACCGTGTTCGTCATCGCCGCCCTTGGCTACGGCTTCCGCGCCGTGCTCGACGCGCTGGCGACGCGGCTCGTGCCGTGGCAGGGCGACAGGCGGCAGAGATGACCTACCAGGCCCCCTCTCGCGCCCGCGTGGCGCACCGGAGACCGCGATGAGCCCGTGCCCGAACGCCACCCCCCGGTCCCTGCCGCTCGCCCTCGCGGTGTCGGCGCTCGCCCTCGCCGGAGCGGCCGCCGGCTTCGGCCGCGACGCCGCCGCGGAGAGGCGCGACGCCGAGCCTGCTGCGACGGCGCCGGCGAGCGACGAGCCGACGACGTGGAGCGAGCAGATCGTGGTCACCGCCAGCCGCGGCGAGCGCGAGACGGGCGAGGTGCCCTTCCACGTCACCATCGTCGATCCGCTCGCCATCTCCGCCGCCACCGACGTCACCGCCGCGGACCTCGTCGCGCACGAGGTGCCGAGCCTCAATCTCAAGGTCGCCAACTCGAGTCTGGTTTCGGCGCCGCGCGATCAGGCGCTCAGCTTGCGCGGCGTCGGCGGCGGCTCCGTCAGCCGCGCCCTGCTGCTCGTCGACGGGCTGCCGATGCTCGACCCGTACAACTTGTCGGCGATCTGGTCGAAGGTCCCGCTCCACCTGATCGAGCGCGTCGAGGTGGTGCCCGGCGGCGGCGCCACGGTGTGGGGCAATCTGGCGCTGAGCGGCGTGGTCAACCTGATCACGCGCGCGCCGGCCGATGGCCGGCTCGACGTCGCGGCGCGCCTCGCCGAGCACGCCACCGCGACGATGACGGCGAGCTACGCGGCTCTCGCCGACGAGTGGGGGGGCTGGGCGGCGGTCGACGCTCTGACGACCGACGGCTACACGACTACCCGGCAGGAGGCGCGCGGCGCGGCCGACGAGGCCGAGTTCCGCGACTACGGCTCGCTCACCGCCGAGGCGAGCTACGCCGCGTCGTCGCGCTCGGTGCTGCGCTTGCGCGCGCTCGGCTACCGCGAGGAGCGCGGCGAAGGGACGCCGATCGACCGCGCCGAGAACGAGGAATGGATGGCCTCGGCGGCGCTCGACCTCGTCGCCGGCCGGCGCTCGAGCTGGGCGCTGCGCGCCTTCGCGCGGCGGCAGACGCTCGACGACTTCACCGGCGCGGCCACGGCCGACCGCTCGGCGGTGAGGCCGAGCGCCCACATCTTCGACCTGAGGAGCGAGAACTGGGGCACGAGCGCGGTGTGGAACGGCGCGCACGGCGAACGGCTGGCGCTCTCGGCCGGACTCGACTTCCAGCGTCTCTCCGTCGACCGCGGCGAGGACCTCGAACACGATGGCGAGCGTTTCACCGAGCGCTACGTCGTCGGCGGCGAGCAGCAGCTCGCCGGCGGCTTCGTCGAGAGCCGCTGGACGGTGGGCCCGCGCGGCCGCGTGCAGGCGGCGGCGCGGTTCGACGCGATCCGCACGAGCGGTGGACGGTCGACACGGCGCGACCTGACGAGCGGAGCGCTGCTCGAGAGCGAGGTGCTCGCCGCGCACTCGGAGTCGACCGTCAACCCGAGCGTCGGCTTCGTCTTCCAGGCGACACCGGTCTCGCGCCTGCGCGGCGCGGCCTATACCGGCTTCCGCGCCCCGGTGCCGAGCGAGCTCTTCGTCGGCGCCGTGCCGCGCAACAACCGCGAGACGGCGGCGAACCCCGCGCTCGAGCCGGAGCGGCTCGTCGGTGGCGAGATCGGCTACGACGCGACGCCGTCGTCCGCGCTGCGCGCGCGCCTGACGCTTTACGCGAGCGAGACGGAGGACCTGATCGAGCGGATCACCATCGGCCGGGTCGGTCCGGGCGGCGGCGTCGTCGAGCCGTGCGGCACGGTGGGGCCGAACGGCTCGTGCACCCAGCGCCGCAATCTCGGCGAGACGCGGGCCCGCGGCGTCGAGATCGGCGTCGACTACCAGCCGCATCCGCGCTGGCGCTTCGAGCTGGCCGCGGCGGTCGGCGAGACGGAGATCGTCGACAACCCCGCGGACCCCGACTTGGTCGGCAACGAGCCCGAGCACACTCCCTCCCGGCGGGCGACGCTGGGGATCGACTGGCGCGGCACGGACGGGCTCACGGCCGGCCTCAGGGTGCGCCACGTCAGTGCGCGCTGGGCGGAGGCGGAAAACGAGAACCGGCTGGACGACCACACTCTCGTCGACCTCTCGCTCGCCCGCGCGCTCGGGGCGCGGCTCGAGCTCGTCGCCGGCGTCGAGAATCTGCTCGACGAGGAGTTCGACGTCGATTTCTCCTCGAGCCGAGGTTTCCTCCTCGGCCCGGGGCGGATTTATCAGCTCGGCGTCCGCTACCGCTCCGGAGGCTGACGGCCGGTGACGGCGTGAGCACGACGACGGCGGGGAAGCGCGCGTGAGCGGGCTCGTCCCCGCCGCGCTCGCCCGCCTGCGCCTGCTCGGCGTCGAGCCGGCGGGCGTCGCCGCGCTCGCGCTCGACGCCTTCGTCGTCGCGGTGGTGGCCGCTTGGCTCGCGCGCCGGGCGCGCGTCGGCCGCGCCGGCTCGGCGCGCGAGTTGCTCGCGGCGAGCCTGCTCGGGCTCGCCTGCGTCGTGCTGCCGGCGACGGCGCTCGGCGCCGCGGGCGCGCTGTCGAACCGCGCCCTCGTCGCGAGCCACCTCGCGCTGCTCGCCCTGGTCGTCGCCGCGGCGCGGGGCGGCGGCTGGCGCGCGACGCTCGCCGCCACGCTCTCGCCGCTCGGCGGCCAGCTGCGCGCGCTCGCCGCCCTCCCCGCCGGCCTCTTTCGCCGCGACGCCTGGCGCCGCCGCCGCCGCGCGGAGAGCGCGCTCGTCGCCGGCATCCTGCTCGTGCTCGCCCTCGACCTCGTGCTCGCCCTCGGCACGTTGCCGCTCAACTACGACGCGCAAACCTACCGGCTGAGCCGCGTCGCGCTCTGGCTGCAGGAGGGCTCGATCGCGCATTTCGCGACCGACGACGAACGGCTCAACTACGTCGGCCAGAACGCCGACCTCGTCGTGCTCTGGCTCGTCTCGTTCTTCCCGCGCGACTACCCGCTGGTGCATCTGCCGCAGTATCTCGCCGCCTGGCTCGCCTGCGGGGCCGTCTACGAGCTCGGCGCCCTCCTCGGTTGGCGCCGGCGCTGGCGGCTCGCGGCCGCCGCGACCCTGCTCGGCATCCCGAGCGTCGGCATCCAGGCGTTCACCGCGCAGAGCGATCTGTTCACCGCCGCGACGCTCGGCGCCGGGACCGTCTTCGCCCTCGCCGCCCTGCGCCGCGGACGCACGATCGACTGGGCCCTCGCCGGCGTCGGCGCGGGTCTCGCCCTGGGTGCCAAGGGGACGGTCTTCTACTTCGGCCCCGGCCTGCTCGTGCTCTTTGCCGTCTGGGGACGGCTCGCCCGCTGTCCGTGGCGGGCGGCGCTGCGCGGCGCGGCGCTCGCCGTGGTGCCCGTCGTCGTGCTCTCCGGCTTCAATTTCTGGCAGAACTTCCGCACCTACGGACATCCGCTGGCGTCGCCCGGAGCGATCGAGGGCGTCCACGGACCGGGCCGCCAACCCGGCAGCAAGACGTGGCTCAATTGGAAGCGACTGGCCTGGCAGCTGCTCGAGCCGGGCTCCAACCCGTTCGTGCCCGAGGCGCTGCGCGCGCCGCTCTACGAACGGCTGTCGGCGAACCTGACCGCCGTCTCCGGCGGCAGCCTCCGCTGGCGGCGCACGCTCGAGCGGCTCGAGGGACGCCCCGACGAGGACCACGCCTCTTTCGGCCTGGTGGCGACGCTGGCGATTTTCGCGGGCGGCCTCGCGGCCCTGGCGCGCAGCCACGGGGAGCGGCGCGGAGAGGCGCTGGCCGCGGCGGCGATGTGCGGCGCG
>Ga0214472_10007119_pt1 | contig 11723 bp, 5 predicted proteins | sample RVTome_6_FD_207662 | JGI IMG/M metagenome (GOLD analysis project Ga0214472, IMG submission 207662) | Soil microbial communities from uranium-contaminated site in the Upper Colorado River Basin, Wyoming, United States - RVT140D175 | ecosystem: Environmental > Terrestrial > Soil > Contaminated >...
GACGGGGTCGTGGATCTGTGGATGCCGGTGTGGACGCCGGGGTCGTACCTGGTGCGGGAGTACTCGCGGAACGTCGAGGGGTTCGCGGCCGAAGACGCCTCGGGTAGGCCCCTGCCGTGGACCAAGACGGCCAAGAACCGCTGGCGGGTGGAGGCGGGGACGGCGGAGTCGATCCGCGTCCGGTACCGGGTGTACGGCCGCGAGAAGTCTGTGCGCACCAACTGGATCGACACTTCGTTCGCGCTCGTCAACGGGGCCCCCACGTTCCTGACCGTACGGGGACTGGAGCGCCGGCCCCACCGGATCACGGTGGATCCGCCGCCGGGCTGGGAACAGGTGCATACCGCCTTGCCCTTCGAAGACGGCGCCTTCATCGCCCCCGATCTCGACACGCTCGTCGACTCGCCCGTGGTGCTGGGGAATCCGCGTGTGTACCGGTTTTCGGTCGACCACCGCGAGATCCTCCTGGTGAACCTGGGTGAGGGCGGTCTGTGGGACGGGGAGCGGGCCGCCGCCGACGTGGAGGCCGTGGTTCGCGCCTACCGGGACATGTACGGCGGGCTTCCCTTCCCCCGGTATTTGTTCTTCAATCTGATCGTGGAGGCGGGGGGCGGGCTCGAGCACAGGGACTCGTGCGTGCTCATGACCTCGCGGTTCGCCTTCCGGAACCGAAAGTCCTACGTGGGATGGTTGGGACTGGTCAGCCACGAGTTCTTCCACGTGTGGAACGTGAAGCGCAGCCGACCCCGGGAATTCGGACCCTTCGACTACGAGAACGAGGTCTACACGCGGTGCCTGTGGGTGGCCGAGGGGTTCACCGCGTACTACACCGATCTCGTGCCCCGGCGGGCCGGGCTCACCACCGAGGAGGAATATCTCGAACTGCTGTCCAAGCAGATCGAGAAGCTTTACTCCACGCCCGGCCGCGCGCTCCAGTCGCTCGAGGAATCGAGCTTCGACGCCTGGATCAAGCTCTACCGGGCCGACGAGAACACCCCCAACACCACGATCAGCTACTACCTCAAGGGGCAGATCGTAGGGTGGCTTCTGGACGCGGAGATCCGGCGCCTCTCCCAAGGCGAGCGCACCCTCGACGACCTCATGCGGCTCCTGTTCGAACGTCACGGCGGGGAGAGCGGATACACGCCCGGGGATCTGCAGGCCGCGGCCGAGGAAACCGCGGGGGGGCCCCTGGATGCGTTCTTCGCCCGGGCGGTGCGCTCGCGCGAGGAGCTGGATCTGGAGCCCGGGTTGCGAGGGTTCGGTCTGCGATTCGCGCCGGACGACGAGGATCCGGTTCCGTGGCTGGGAATCGAGAGCGAGACCAAGGACGGCCGCCATGCGGTCAAGACGGTCCGCCGCGACGGCCCCGCTTACGAGGCTGGTCTGAACGCCGAGGACGAGATCCTGGCCGTGGGGGGCTACCGGGTGCTGCCCGCGAATCTGGGCGAGCGGCTGAAGCAGTACGAATCGGGCGAGCGGGTCGTCCTCACGATCTCCCGGGACGACGCCCTCCTCCAACTCCCGGTCACGCTGGGGGAGGCGCCGGGTTCCCGATGGCGGCTGGAAGCCGACCCCGACGCCGGGGACGAGGCGGCGGCCGAGCGCGGGCGCTGGCTGGGCTGCGCATCCGCGGGCCGCGGTCCCCGGCCCTGACCTCCCCCCGGCGCGGGTCAGCCCGGGGAGGCGCCGCCGGTCACGGCTTCGACGTGTCGATCACCGCGCCCTCGGGCACCGTCATCCGGTCCTCGTCGAACCTCTCCTCGAAGGACCAGTCCGAGATCACGCAGACCGCATAGACCGCGGAACCCTCGAAGATCGTGTACCGGGTGGGCACGAGCAACCCGTTCACGGTGGCCATCTCGTCGTACACCAGCATGTGGGGCGGCGTGCTCTCCACTCCCTCGGGGAGGAGCGACTCGTAGGTCACGATGTACTCGCATCCCTTCAGCCGGTGGGACTCGGGCGCGATGTAGAGGACGTACCAGTCGTCCGGCGTGTCCCCCACCCCGGGTTCGTAGGTGACCTTGATCGTCACGTATTCGGTGTCGTCTCCGGGGATCGTTCCCGTACCCGGTGTCCCGAGTCTCACCCCCGGATCGGCGACAAGCCAGGGGAGGTTCAAGAAGTAGTAGTTGAGAAGGGCAAGGAACCGCGGCGGGGTGGGAGCGTCCCAGTGCTCGCTCCAGGCTTTCTTCCCGTCCCAGGCCATGCTCGCCCCGGAACCCGGCCCATCCATGTACATACGGCGCCGCCCCTGCTCCACGGTGACCCGAGACTTTTCTCCCGATTTGGCGCCCCCCGCCCGGAACTCGTCCACGAAGGTGACCGTGGGCGCCGACGCCCACCGTTCCATCCCTCCGTGAGCCTCGATCATCCTCTCCACCACCTCCTCCGATGTCGCGGCTCGGGCGGGAGCCGCAAAGATCAATGCGCAGAACACAACTCCGAGTGTGGTCGCTCGCTTCAAGGCTTCTCCTTGTGCCCCCGGGCACGGTTCCGGCGGCCGGGCACTCCCCCATGCCATCCGGGATACAGGTGATCGCATCTCCCATGGTGAATTTCTGCAGGAAACCAAAGGAACGGACGGTACGTGGACGTTCAGCGGACACATCGGGTCCGGCATTGCCCCTCATGCCATGTTCTTCTTGGATCGCGGGAGCGCTGGGCGTAGACTGAGATCGTCTTCCTAACCCAGGACCTCGTCCCCCGGGGTCCCGCCCGAATCGTTTCACCATATCACGCTAGGGGCTCCCATGAAGTCGCTACTTCTCGCATGCAGCATGGTGTGCTTTGCCGCCGTATTGGCCGCTTCCACCGCTTCGGCGCAAACCGTCAAGTGGGTGGATCAGACCGGTGGCAGCGACGCCAACGACGGCAACACTTCCGGCACCGCATACGCCACCCTGCAATTCGCCATCGACAACTCCACCAGCGGACTCTCCACCGCTTCCCCGTCCATCATCAACGTGATGAACGGGGCCTACCAGACCCCGGGCCAGATCAACGCCGGCGGCTTCGCCACCGGAATCCGGGTCAGCGGGTTCGACTTCCTCGTCATCCAGGCCGCGCCCGGACACGAGCCGTCGGCCAGACCCAACTCGGGCGCGGCCATCAGCGTCGACGCCTCCACCTTCGTGGTGATCGACAACCTGGATCTGGACGGCTCCTTGGCCGGCTTCGACCTCATGCACGTTCACACCACCGACAATCTGACCATCCGGAACAGCGAGCTCAGCTCGGGTCTGGACGGAATCGACGTCGAGACCGGCGGCACCGCGTTCCTGATCGAGGAGAACCGGTTCACGGGTCTCTCCGAGGACGCGGTGGATTTCAGCGACGGTACCTACGACGACATCGTCATCCAGGACAACCTGTTCGAGGCCGACAACCGCCGTCCCCTCCTCGCCCGAGACACCGGGGGCACGCTCCAGAACTTTACCGTGCGCCGGAACTACTGCCGGGGAACCAACAGTCAGGAGGCCTTCCGGTTCATCGGCGTCCAGGACGTGCTCTTCGAGAACAACTGCATCGCCAACTGCACCCAGCAGGCGCTCTATCTCGACTCCGGCTGTGCGAACGTGACCGTCCGCCACAACACGTTCTACAACAGCGGCGAGGAAGAGCTGAAGACCAGGGTCACCGGCATCGACATCGTGATCAAAAACAACATCTTCTACGCCAACGGCGCAAGCGCGGCCATCAGCATCCCCAGCGGCAACGGCCCGCTTCCCTCGGAGGACTACAACCTCGTGTACAACGACGGCGCGTCCACCGAGGGCGGTTCCTTCAGCCAGGTCACCAACTGGGGCGCCAACACCATCACGGGGTTGGATCCGTTGTTCGTCAACGCCGGAGCCGGCAACCTGAGCCTCACCGCGGGAAGTCCGGCCGTGGAAGCGGGCACCGATCTCGGCGTCACCGAGGACATCGACATGAACCCCCGCCCGGATCCGAACGGAACCGATCCCGACATGGGAGCCAAGGAACTGCCCGGAGCCACGCCGGTGGAGAACGCCAGCTGGTCGCACATCAAGTCGCGGTTCGGCTCGAAACCCTGACCGGACCGCCCCATCGGTCCACGGGGTAGACCGAAGGTTTCCGGGCCGCGCCTGCGGCCCGGAACCTCCCTCCCCACCCCGGCGCCGGTTCAGAACGGGTTGGTGGCGAACACCGCGAACTCGGGCACGAACCCCCGGTCGTCGATCTCCAGGACGCCCACCACCGCACGGGCGATATCCTCGGGCACGAGTTTCTTGGGGTCGACGGCATCCAGCTTCCGCCCCCCCCACTCGGTCTGCACTTCGCTCGGATTCACCAGCACCACGCGGACGTTGTGGCGGCGGAGTTCCTCCCGCCAGCACTCGGTCATCCCCTTCAGGGCGAACTTCGACGCGCAGTACGTGGTTCCCCGCTGGAATCCCTTGAGTCCCGCGGTGGAGGAGATGTTGACGAGGTTGCCGCTCCCCTGGGCGACGAAATGCTTTGCGGCCTCGCGGGCCATGAGCAGGGGTCCCACTACGTTGGTCCGGTGCACCTCCTCGAACATCTCCAGAGTGGTTTCGACAAGGGGCGCCCCCCGGCCGATTCCCGCGTTGTTGACCAGGATGTCCAACCCTCCCAGCTCCTCGAGCGCGGTGCGGACGGTGCGGACGGCGTCGTCCTCGTTTCCCACGTCGCCCGGGATGGGCACCGCACCGATGGCCTCCGCGGTGGACCTCAGGGTGTCGGCGTCACGGCCGGTGATGGCGGTCGCGGTCCCGCGGCCGATCAGGGCCTCCGCGATGGCCCGGCCGATTCCCCGGCTGCCCCCGGTGACCAGAGCGCGCTTGTCCTCGAACTGCATGGTACGAATCTCCTTGTTGCGTGTGGAACGAGCCCGCGGCGCGCGTCCGGCCGGCCCGGGACCGACGGTCAGCCCAGAACCCTCACCGAGATCAAGCAGGGGTTGCCGTCTCCCCAGGGCGGATAGGGGTCCACGGTCTCGATCGGAATGAACTCGTGTTTGGCGTAGAACGACCTGGTCCCGGCGTAGGGCGGATAGTCCACGGTCGGAGCGAGGGTCTTCACCACCAGGAGGCGGAATCCGAGGTCGGAGGCATGACGGGCCACGTGTTCGAGCAGAGCGCTTCCGATCCCGGCCCCGAGCCGGTCCTTGCGCACCGCCATCCACGTGATCTCGGCCACGATCGCATTCTTCATCTCCAGGGTGAGGAACCCCACGACGGCGCCGTCCCGCCGGGCCACGAAGGGCTCGTGACGGCCGAGATCCGCCTCCATGGCCCGTAATCCCGGGTCGTTGAAGTAGTCGGGCAGGCCTCGGGCGATGGCCATGCACGCGGCGAGATCCGCGGCCGAGGAAGCCACATCGAAAACCAGGGGGTCGGGGCTGTCCGGCATGACGTCCCCATCCTACACCGAAACCGCGCGGTTCCGAACGCCTCCGGCGTCGAGGGCCCGTGCTAGGATCGCGCTCATGACCGGACGCCCGGCTTTCGAAGTGCTCTTCCACCCGGACTATATGCGGCTGGAAACCGAACTGGTCCGCAGGGTTTCGGGGTTCTATCCCGTGCCCGCCGGCGCCCCCCCCCCTCGCATCCTGGTGCTGGCTCCGTCCAAGCGCCAGGTGCTCCGTCTGCGCCGGATCCTGGCCGGAAAAATCCCCGCCGCCCTCGGGCTCGAGGTGCACACCCATCTGAGCCTGACCCGGGCCCTGCTCGAACGCCGCTCCCCCGGAGCCGTGCCCGATCTCGCCGCCCCCCCTCTGCGGGAGGCGGTCATCGAGCACGTGCTCGCACTGAAACCCGATCTCGATCTCTCCGCGTACGCCGCCGAGCACGTCTCGGTGCCCACGGCGCTGGCCGGCGTGTTCGGCGAGCTTCGAGAGGCGGGCATCGCCCCCGACGATCTCGATCCCTTGCGGACGGAGCGGCGGATCACCGAACTTGCGGAGCTGTTTCGGGCCTACGAGACCGCCCTGGAGTCGCTCGCCGAACAGGACGCGTCCAAGGGACAGACGCGCCCCTGGACCGACCGCGCCGGCCTCACGCGGGCGGCGGCCGCGGCCGCCGCGGATCTGGAACCCTACGACGCGGTCTTTCAGTACGGCGCCTACGATCTGGTGGGCATGAACCTGAATCTGGTGCTTGCCCTCCCCGCGGCCGCACCGCCGGTGTTCCTGGTGCCCGCCGATCCCACCGCCCCGGCCTGGGAGCCGCCCCGGAAGTTCTTCGCCCGGCACCTCGATGCGCGGCCCGCCGTCCTCGACGACCCCGAAGACGGCCCCCGGGCGTTCGTGGCCGCCGCCCGCAGCTACCGCGACTGGGAGAACGAACCCGCCCGTCTTCCTGAGGGCGCGATCACCCTCACCCATGCCCAGGGAAGCGAGTCGGAGCTGAACGGGGTGGCCCGCCGCGTGCTGCGCCTGCTTGCCGACGGCACGCCCCCCGCGCGCATCGGGATCGTGGCCCGCAATCTCGAGGGATACTCCGCGGTGGCCGAACAGGTCTTCGAGCGCCACCGCATTCCCGTCGATTCGTCGATGGGGTTCCCCCTCTCGCGCTATCCCAAGGCCCGCACCTTTCTCTACCTGCTCCAGGCCATGCATAACGAGTATCCCCGGCAGAAGCTGATCGATCTCGTGCGCGCTCCCAACCTCCGGCGGCCCGAGGGGTCTCCTGCGGAGACCTGGTGGCCCGACGTGTGGGACCGCTGGTCCCGGCGGTTCGGCATCGTCCGCGGGGCCGGGCAGTGGCGCCGGACCCTGTCCGATCTGGTGGAGAACGAGCGGCTTCCCCCCAGCCTCCGCGAGGACGACGAAGCAAAGACCGAGTTTGAAGAGCAACGGGAACGGCGGGTAGCCTCCGCGCGCGCCCTCGGGGACGCGGTGGGCGCTTGGGAGCGGGAGCACGCGGCCTGGCGGCGCTGCGGGCACGCCCACGAGCATCGGGAGTTCCTCGACCAGCTCGCCAGGCGGTGGATCCGGCGGTGGGACGCACGGGATTCCCCCGACGAGGGCGAGGTGCGAATCAACGACGCGCTTGCGTCGGTGTTGTTGAACCTGGAGGCGCTGGAAGTCGGAGCCCAGGCCGCATACGCCGCCGTCGAAGGACGTCCTCGCGAGGACGCCGGCCTCACCCCCGATGAGGTGCTCGCCTATCTTGAACGCGCCGTCCACGAAACCGAGGTGCCGTGGTCCGTGGAGAACGGAGTGCACCTGCTCGACGTCATGCAGGCCCGCGGCCTCGTCTTCGACCACACCTTCCTCATCGGATTCAACGCCGATGTATTCCCCCGGAGACCCCGGGACGACGTCTTTCTCCCCGACGCGGTGCGGGCGGCGCTCCGGGAACGCACCGGGCGGCCGCTGGCCATACGCGGAGAGACATCCCGGGAGGAGTACCTGCTCCTTGCCCAGACCCTCGCCGGCACCCGCGAACATCTCGTGCTGAGCTGGCAGCGGGCCGATGCGGCGGGCTCGGCGCGGTCGGTTTCGCTGCAGTTGCGCGAGGTGGCGCGGCTCTTGCCCCGGACTCTCCCGCTCAACGAGCTGCTCGAGTCCGAGCCCCCCGAGGGTCCGGAACGCGTTCCCACCCACCCCGCCCACGCCGCGCGCTGGATGCACGACCGCTTCGGCATGGTGACGCCCGAGGAGGGTGCCCTGTTCGCGGCCGATGCCGCGGTGCCGCGATCCACCGACGCCGCCCGGGCCTTCCTGACGGCGGTGGACCCGGAGCGCGCCGGGCGCCTGTCCGACTCGTTCGCCCTGATCGAAGCCGTCGAGGACACCTCCGGGAACGGCGCCTACGACGGAACCCTCGGCGAGCCGGTTCCCTGGGACCGGCCCTACTCGGCCACCGGTCTGGAGCGCATGGGCACCTGTCCCCTCAAGTTTCTCTTTCGCGACGTATTGCGGGTGCGTCCCCTCGACGAGGCGGCCGAGGAGCTGAAGTTCGACGATCGCGAGCTGGGGATCGCGGTGCACAACCTGCTCGAGCGAATCTACCGCGACCTGCTCGGCCGGACCCAGCGCGCACAAGACCGCGGCACGGACCAGACCGATCTGTTCGCGAGCGGTTCGGCGGCGCACGCGGATACGCCCGACGTCTCGAGCGACCTGGCCTTCGCGGAGGCGTCTCTGGAGCGCCACTGGCCGGACGTCATGGGAGCCATCGAATCCCGCGTCCGTCCCCGGTTCCCGGTGCTGTGGCACGCGGCCGCCGCGACCTGGAAGGAGGAGCTGCGCCGGTTCCTTGCCCGCGATCTGCGGCGGCTGGCCGATGAGGGTCTGACCCTCGGCGCCATGGAGGTGGAGTGGGACGCGGTGCTGTCGCTGCCCGACCCCTCCGGCGGGGATCTCCTCGAGCTGCCCCTTTGGGGAAAACTCGACCGCGTGGCCACGGGGAGCGGCGGCCGGGTGCTGGTCAGCGACTACAAAACGGGCGGAAACCTGGAGAATTGGATCAAGCACGAGGAGTTCCTCCAGGCCAAGCACCTCCAGCTTCCCCTCTACACCTTCCTTGCCGAGAGCAAGACCGGCTCCTCGTCGGTGGAGGCGGAACTCCTGGGTCTGGGATTCAAGTTCCTGCCCGACCGCGGATTCGTGCGCAGGGGCGAAGTGCGCCTCACCTCGAAGGTGTTCGATGAGGCCCAGCGCGGCGGGCTGGAGGAGACCCTCGCCGTCCTTCTCCGTCTCAACCGGGCGGGGACGTACCCCTTCAATCCCGACCGGCATTGCTCCTGGTGCGACTTCAAGACGGCCTGCCGCCGGTATCACGCGGCGTCCCGGAAGCGTGTTGAGGATCACCCGGACCACGAGGATTACTTCCTGGTCAAGGGGAAGAGTATGAGGTCCCCCCTCATCGAGGCCGTCCGCGAGAAACGGAAGAAGGGCAGGCATGACTGAGCTTCGCGACGGGGCCGTCCGCGAGACCGCGGTCACCGACTTCGACGCCAACCTCGTGGTCATCGCGGGCGCGGGGACGGGGAAGACCAGCCTCCTCGTGGAGCGCGCGCTCAACCAGTACCTGTCGGGCCGGACCCGTCTCATGGAGATGGTCGCCATCACCTTTACCAGGAAGGCGGCGGGGGAGCTGAAGGTGCGCTTCGCCGACGCTCTCGGCGCGATCCTCGCGGCCACCGACCCCGGTCGTCCCGTCCCCCCCCCTGCCGGTTCCGAAGCCGAGCGCAGCCTGGTCTGGCTGCGGTCGGTCCCGGGAACGAGCGACCTCGTCCTCCATGAGCGGGCGCGGGCGGCGCTCGAAGAGCTGGACGGAGCCGCCATCAGCACCATCCACGCCTTCGCCTCCGACATCCTGCGCCGCCATCCGGTGGAGGCGGGTCTCCCTCCCGACTACGCCCCCGACGAGGGGGAGGCCATGAAGCTCCTGTTCGAGGAGCTGTGGCCGCTCTTCCTCACCGAAGAGCTGGGGGAGAAGGGAGAGAACGGGACGCTGTGGATGCGCGTCCTCGGCGAGTTCGGCCAGGAGGATGTGGAGAAGGTGGCCCGGGCGCTCTCGCAGTCTCCGGCCGCGCTAGATCTCCTCGAACGCGAGGGGTACGAGGCCCTCGATCCTCTCGTGGTGTTCCGGGACCGCATCGAGAGCGCCCGGCCCCTGCTCGAGATGTGGACGCCCAAGGTGGACAAGCAACTCCGGCAGATGATGGAGACCCACATCGAGCTGCTCGGTGTCCTGGAAACCGAAGGGCTCATCGCCTTCCAGTCGTTCCCGGACCACCGCGTGCGCCCGGCCACGTTCTGGAGAAGAAGATTAGCGTACGCCACCCCGCGGAAGATGCCCGAGGAGGACGCCGTCCCCCTCGAGGACGCGGTCACCGACATCCATCTGTTGCTCCTTCTCCTCCGCCGTCTCGAATCGCGGGACCTCGGCTCCCTGATGGCCGTCCTCAGGCTCTTCGCGAGGCGGTTCCGCAGGGAGTGCTCGCGGGTCGGAGCGCCCTCCCTGGACGATCTCCTCCTGCGGGCCCGGAATCTGCTGCGGGACCATCCCGCGATCCGCGACGAGGAGGCGCGTCGCTCGCGCGTCCTCCTCGTCGACGAGTTCCAGGACACCGATCCGCTCCAGTACGAGATCGTGTTTCTCCTGGCTGCGGCCGCGAGCCCCGAGCCCGATCTCGATCCCTGGCTCTCCGCGCTCGAGGACGGACGGCTGTTCATCGTGGGCGACCCCAAGCAGTCGATCTACCGCTTCCGCGGGGCGGACATGGCCGCGTTCGAGCGCGCCGTCCGGCACGTGGAGGCGGCCCGCGGGCGGCGCCTCACCCTCGAGGTGAACTTCCGGAGCCGCCCCCGGATCCTGGACGCGGTGAACCGGCTGTTCGGAGCGTGGGTGGAGAGCACGGACCCCGAGATCGACCCCGAATACACGGCGATCCACCCGCACCGCCCGGAGACCGGGGAGTCTCCCCGGGTGGAGGTGTGGTCGCTGGAGGCCCCCCTCGAGGACCGGGCCGACGCTTTGCGGGACCACGAAGCCCGTCTCCTCGCCCGGTCGATCCTCGAGTGGAGGGACTCGGGGCGATTCGCTTACCGGGACATGGCCGTGCTGTTCCGGTCGTTGACCAAGCTCGCCATCTACACCACCGCCCTGCGCGACGCGGGGATCGAGTACGTGGTGGACGGCGGCAAGCATTTTTCGGAGCGGCCGGAGATCGTGGAAGCGGTGGCGCTCCTGCGCGCCCTGGCCAACCCCGCCGACCCCGTCGGCGCCCTGGGCGTCCTGCGGTCGGCGGTGGGAGGCGCCACCGATGCCGAGCTTGCCGCGTTCAGCCGGGCGGGCGGCGTGTTCTCGTGGCGGCCCAACGCCGCCAACGACGAGGTGCTGGAGACGTTTCCCGCCGTACAACGCACGTTCCAGACCCTTCGTGACCTGGAGACGCGGACCCGCAGGCTCCCCGCCGACCGGAGGATCCTCTCCCTCCTCACCGAGGGTGACTTCCCGGTGCTCATGGCCTCCTATTTCGAGGGGGCGCAACGCGTGGCCAACGTGCGCAAGCTCGCCCACCGGGCCGCCGAACTCGCCCGCGACCGCAAGCTGTCCATGGACGAGACCGTCCAGGCTCTGGAGCAGGAGTTGCTGGGCGAGTACAACGAAGGGGAGAGCCCCCTGGCCGACGAGGCCATCGATGCCGTACGGATTCTCTCCATCCACGCGGCCAAGGGGCTCGAGTTTCCCCTCGTCGTGCTGCCGGATCTTCCGCGGAGGGGAGAGCATCCCGAGATGGATCCCGCGGTGAAGGTGGCGCTCCGCGACGGTGCGCCGCGGGTCGCGGTCCGGACCGGGTACAAGGCCGACATGGCCATGGTCGAAGCGGGGAAGGTGGACACGGAGCACGAGAAAGCGGAGTTCAAGCGCCTCCTCTACGTGGCCACCACCCGGGCCAAGGAGCGGTTGATCGTGATCAACAGCAACCGCACGCAGATCGGATCGTGGGTCAAGGCCATGGAGGAGCCCTGGTCCTATCACGTGAGCGAGAAGACCTTTCCCCGGCGCGAGGTGCTGGTCGAGGGAATGGTCGCGCATCGCTTGATTCCCGCGGATGCGGCGCCGGTCACCGCCGTCCGGCGGGAGGCCCCCGACCTGGTCGAGCCCATCCGCGCCTTCGAAGCGGCGGCCGCGGCGGCGGCCGTCGAGCGGGAGCCCCGGCACCGCACCCCCAGCGGCGACGCCCACGCCGCCGCCCTCGATCGGAATCTGGACCCC
>Ga0214472_10007120_pt1 | contig 11722 bp, 14 predicted proteins | sample RVTome_6_FD_207662 | JGI IMG/M metagenome (GOLD analysis project Ga0214472, IMG submission 207662) | Soil microbial communities from uranium-contaminated site in the Upper Colorado River Basin, Wyoming, United States - RVT140D175 | ecosystem: Environmental > Terrestrial > Soil > Contaminated >...
ATGGCCGTCGAGCTCGTCAACGACGGCCCGTTCACGCTCTGGCTGGACACCGCCGCGCGATAGACGGTGTCCGGGCGGCTGGGGCAGAACGCAATCAACCGCCCGCTCAGCCGAGGCCCGGCGACGGCGGCGCCGAGCAGGCGAGCGAGCGTACTTCGAACGTACGTGAGCGAGCCCGCGCAGGCGCCAACGCCCGCCGGGCCCGGATCAGCGGGCGGTCTTAGTGAGGGTCCGGCGGCAGCGGGTGCAAACGAGCGACTTGACCGGCGAGCCCTTCACGTCGATCACGAGCGGCTGCAGGTTGGGCTGGTAGCGACGATGCGCTCGAACCCGGTTCATCCCCGACGACTGGGGATTGAAGCCGCCCATCGATGCCTTGCCGCAGATCGCGCAGGAACGGGCCATGATGTCCTCGAGGGAGTTGATTCAGCAGAACGCCGGGCCGGTGGGGCCCGAGCGGGGCGGTATGATACCACGCACCTCGGCGGCTCCCGACGGACGGCCCGCCGCGCCTGACGAGGACCTGCCCACCGTGCCCGACGAACCGATTCCCGGTCGAGCCCTGGCGACCCGACGCGCCGTGATGGACATCGTCCGCGCGGCGACGCTCGGGTCGTACGGCGTGGCCGGGTTCGCCGGCGGCCCGATCGAGCGGATCCTGGCCTTCCTCGAGGGCCGCCCGCCGGGCCTCCATGTCGACGTCACGGACGGCGCGCTCGCGATCCGCCTGGACCTCAGGGTCGCCTACGGCCTCCCGGTCGCCGAGGTAGCCCGGCAGCTCGATTCGGCGATCCGCTACGGGATCCGGCGGGCCGTCGGGCGCGAGGTTGACCGGCTCACGATCCGCGTCGGCGGCCTCGACACGCCGCCCGGCACCGCGCCGCCGGCCCGCCATCCGGGCGCCGGGCCGGGCTCCTCGGATCTCGCCGACAGCGGGACGGACGTCGCCTGATGGGCCGACGGAGCTGCGACGGCCCCGGGCTCCTGGGGACGTTTCGGGCGGCCGTCGTCAACCTCGAGCTCCACGTCGACGAGATCAACGGCCTCAACGTCTTTCCCGTGCCCGACGGCGATACCGGCTCGAACATGCTGGCCACCGTCAAGGCGGCGCTCAACGAGGCCGAGGCCGCCGCGGCGGGCGGCAAGGCCGGGGTGGACCGGATCGCGGCGGCCGCCTCGTTCGGGGCACTCATGGGCGCTCGTGGCAACTCGGGCGTCATCACCAGCCAGATCCTGCGCGGCTTCGCCGAGGCCCTCGCCGGGAAGTCGCGCTTCAACGGCCTCGACCTCGCGAACGCCCTCGAATCCGGGACGAAGGCCGCCTACGGCGCCGTCGCGAAGCCGGTGGAAGGCACGATCCTCACGGTCATCCGCGAGGCGTCGGCCGCCTCCGTCGTGATCGCCGAACGCGAGAACGACCTCGAGACCGTCCTCACGGTGACCCTCGACGCGGCCGAGAAGTCGGTCGCCAGGACGCCCTCGCTCCTGCCGATCCTGCGCGAGGCGGGCGTCGTCGACTCCGGCGGCCAGGGGCTCTACCGCCTCTTCCAGGGTGCCCTCCTCTTCCTCGTCGGGCGTGCGCCCGAGGCCGCCCGGCGTGCCGTCCCGGCCGCAGCGAAGCCATCGGTCCTCGTCGCCCACGCGGACGAGGGCTTCGGCTACGAGACGATGTACCTCCTCCAGGCGCGGGCCGGCGAGCACCTCGACGTCGACGGTATCCGGGGCCGCCTCGAGGGCATGGGCGAGTCGGTGCTCGTGGCGGGCGATTCGCGGGCGGTCAAGGTGCATGTCCACAACGAGCGGCCGGACCTCGTCATCGCCTACGGCCTCGAGACCGGCTCGCTGTCGCGGATCAGCGTCGAGAACCTCGACAACCAGGCCCGCGACGTCCGCGAGACGCGGGCGGCCGAGTTCACCGCGGGTGCCACGAACGAAGAGCCCGCCGGCCAGGGAGCGGAGCCCGCCGGTCGCGTCCACGTCGCTGCGGTGCCGGTGGAGGACGAGGAGGGGCTCCTCGCCGACGGCCTGAACGGGAAGGGCCCGGCCGCCGGGGCGTCGTCACTGCCCCTGGCGGTGGTCGCGGTGGCTGCCGGCGACGGGCTGGCCGCAATCTTCCGCGACTTCGGCGTGAGCCGCGTCGTCGTCGGCGGGCAGTCGGCGAACCCGAGCACGGGCGAGCTGCTCGAGGCCATCCGCGGCCTCGACGCCCGCGAGGTGCTCGTCCTTCCCAACAACCCGAACGTGGTCCTCGCGGCGCGCCAGGTCGCCCACCTGGCCGACCGGCCGGTGGCCGTCGTCGCGACGCGCAACGCGGCCGAGGGCTTCGCCGCGCTCCTGGCCCTCGATCCGACCAAGAACGCAGCGGACAACGCGACCGAGATGACGAGCGCGGGTCGCGCGGTCCAGACGCTGTCCGTGACGACCGCCGTTCGCGATGCCACGATCGGCGGCGTGAAGGTCCGCGAGGGCCAGGCCATCGTCCTGGATCCGGACGACGGGCTCGTGGCCGTTGACAACGACACGTCGACCGCCGTCCTGGCGGCGATCAAGGCGCTCGAGCCCGGCTTCGAGCTCCTCACGGTCTACTACGGCGATGGCACGGATCTCGCCGCCACCGAGGCGCTCACCCGCCGGATCGGCGAGCTCGGGACCGGCGCCGAGGTCGAGGTCGTGCACGGCGGGCAGCCCCACTACCACTACCTCATCTCGGCCGAGTAGGCCGTGGCGGGAGCGGCCGGCCGCACCCCTCGACCGGCTGCCCGCGGCGGCGCGGGGCGACGGACCGCCTCGGCCACGCCCACGGCCCTCCCGCCCCCGACCGACCCCGTTCAGCTCCTCGACTGGCCGATCGGGCGGTCCGGACTGCCCGGGGCGGTCGCCATCGCCCGACGGGGCAAGCGACTCGGGCTCGGGCGCGTGCGCGACCTCCTGTTCCACTTCCCGCGCCGCTACGAGGACCTCCGCGAGATGCGGCACCTCGGCGAGCTCCTGCTCGTTCCCGATGGCGAGGCGATCTCGGCTCGGGTTCGGGTCGGGGAGCTGCGGGTCGAGGCCTCGTTACGGCGCCGCGTCCAGCGGACGATCGCCCGGCTCGAGGACCCGACCGGATCCATCGACGCGACATGGTTCGGACGGCGGTTCATCGAGCGGCGCCTCAAGGCGGGCGACGCGATCGTCGTCAGCGGCAAGGTCCGCCGCTTCGGCCACAGGATGACCCTCGACAACCCCGAGTTCCAGCCCGACGACGGCTCGGCGCTCCTCCACGCCGGCCGGATCGTGCCGATCTACCGGCTGACCGCCGGCCTCGGCGTCGCCTCCCTCCGCCGGGCGGTCCGGGCCGCGCTCGACCGGACGGCCGCGGCGTATCCCGAGTACCTGCCCGGCGACGTCCGCCGGGATCTGGGCCTGGGTCCGATCGGCGAGACGCTCGAGGAGGCCCACTACCCGACGACGTTCGACCGGCGCGACGGGGCGCTGCGGCGGCTGGCCTTCGACGAGCTCCTCGCGCTCCAGCTCGGGATGGTCGGGCGACGCCGGGCGAGGGTGGGGGAGCGGAGTCGGCCGGTGATGGTCGACGACGCGACCGAAGCCACGATCCGGGAGGCGATCGTCGCGGGGCTCCGGGACAAGGTCGGCCGGGACGTCGAGCTGACGCCGGACCAGGCAACGGCGGTCGCGGCGATCCGGGACGACCTCGCCCGGCCGGTGCCGATGCTCCGGCTCCTCCAGGGCGACGTCGGGTCGGGCAAGACCGCCGTCGCGGCCTGGGCCCTCGCCGCCGCGGCCCTGGCCGGGCGCCAGGGCGCCCTCCTCGCCCCGACCGATCTGCTCGCCCGCCAGCACCAGCGGACGCTCGTCGACCTGCTCGAGCCGCTCGGGCTCGAGGTCGAGCTCCTGACCGGCTCGATGAAGGGTGGCGACGCGAATCGGACCCGCGAGCTCCTCGCCGGCGGCATCGCCAGGGTGGTCGTGGGGACCCACGCGCTGATCTCGGCGTCGGTCCGCTTCGCCGATCTCGCCCTCGCCGTCGTCGACGAGCAGCACCGCTTCGGCGTGGAGCAGCGGTCGGCTCTCGAGGGCAAGGCCGGCGGCGGCGTCCCGCACGTCCTGCTGATGACCGCGACCCCCATCCCGCGGACGCTCGGCCAGGTCCTCTACGCCGACCTCGACGTCACCGACCTGCACACGCCGCCCGAGGGCCGGGTGGCGGTGGGGACCGGGATCAAGCATCCGTCCGAACTTGACGCCACCTGGGCGCGAGTTGGCGAAGAAGCCTCCCGTGGGGGTCGAACGTTCGTGGTGGTACCCCTGATCGTCCCGGAGGACGATGGCGAAGCGGAGGGCGACGGAGGGGCCGGGCTATTGGACCTGGACGACGACGCGATCGCCTCGGCCGCCGTCGCCGCCGAGGCCGAGGCGGTCAGGCTCCGCGAACTTCTCGCACCCCTGAAGGTCGGGATCGTGCACGGTCGGATGCGACCGACCGAGCGAGATGCTGAGATGGCGCGCTTCCGCAATGGGGACCTCAATGTCCTGGTGGGCACGACCGTCGTCGAGGTCGGCGTCGATATCCCCGAGGCGACCCTGATGGTCATCGAGAACGCCGAACGTTTCGGTCTGGCACAACTCCACCAGCTCCGTGGGCGGGTCGGTCGAGGAACCCAGAAGTCGTACTGCGTCCTTGTGTCCGCGGCAGCTCCCTCGAACAAGGCGTGGGACGAGCTGGTCCACGGGCGAGTCAGCATCGCCAGCACTGAGCAGGCCCGGCTCGTGGCGGTGGCCCGCATTCGCGACGGGTTCGAGCTCGCCGAGCGCGACTGGGAGCTCCGTCGGGAGGGCAACGTCCTTGGGCTCGTCCAGAGCGGCCTGCCCGAGCTTCGGGTGGCGTCGCTCCAGCGGGAGGGCCATCGCGAGCTCGCGGTCCGGGCTCGCGAGATCGCGGAGTCCCTCCTCGACGAGGCCGGCGGGCTCCGGCCGGACCACGACGCCCTGGCGGCCGAGCTCCAGGCCGGCTGGCTGGCCGGCGTCGCCCGCGCCGAGTCGGGCGCTTCGGCGTGAGCGGCGGCCGAGGTGTCACCGGCGGGGCGCAGGGCGCCGGCAAGGGGAGCGCCGGCCGGGTCATCGCCGGTACGGCTCGCGGGATCCGCCTGGCGGCGCCGGGCGAGGGCACCCGGCCGCTCGCCGATCGCGTCAAGCAGGCCCTCTTCGCGATCCTTGAGCCGGACCTCCCCGGGGCTCGCGTGCTGGACCTCTTCGCCGGCAGCGGCGCCGGCGGGATCGAGGCGCTCTCGCGCGGCGCGGCGACCGCCGTCTTCGTCGATCGCGACCCTGGAACGGTCGCGACGATCAAGGCCAACCTCGCCCGGACGCATCTCACCGGCGCGTCGGCCGTCGTCGTCCAGGCCGATGCCGTGCGCTGGGCGGCCGAGGCGGCCGGACCCGTCGCGGGCCCCTACGACCTCGTCCTCGTCGATCCGCCGTACGACCGGCCGGAGCTCCTGGCCGCGGCCCTGGAGCGGCTCGGTACGGGGCGCCTGCTCACCCCGGCCGGCCAGGTCGTCGCGAAGCACTTCTGGAAGGACCGACCGCCGAACCGGGTGGGGCTGCTAGCATCGGTCCGCGAGCGTCGCTTCGGCGAGACGGGCCTGACGTTCTACCGGGCCGGCGGCACCATGGACGGCGACGCAGGCGCGGACGTCGAGGCGAGCGTCGAGGCGAACGCCGATGCCGCTGACGAGGAGGTCGGGTGAAGGTCGCGGTCTACCCGGGGTCGTTCGATCCGGTCACGAACGGGCACCTCGACATCGTCCACCGGGCGCTGACCGTCTTCGATCGCATCGTCGTCGCCGTCCTCGGGAATCCCCGCAAGGCGCCCCTGCTCGACGCCGACACGCGGGTCCGGGTCCTCCGCGAGGCCCTCGACGCCGCGGGCCTGCCGGCCGGCCGGGCCGACGTCGCGACGTTCGACGGCCTGACCGTCGATGCGGTCCGGGCGCACGGGGCATCGTCGATCGTGCGCGGCCTGCGGGCGATCTCCGACTTCGAGACCGAGATGCAGCTCGCCCACAACAACCGGCGGCTCGCCCCGGACGTCGACACCGTCTTCTTCATGACCGCCGTCGAGCACGGCTACGTGAGCTCGACGCTGGTCAAGGAGATCGCCTCGTTCGGCGGCGACGTCTCGGAAATGGTCCCGCCGGCCGCGGTCGCCGCGTTGGCCGCGGCGCTCGGCGGCCGCCGGTGAAGCCGCGCCCCGTGCGATAATCCCGGGCAACCACCCGTCCCGCCGGAGGATCCTCCCCTGGACATCATCTTCCTCCTCGAGCGGCTCGAATCCCTCGTCGCGACCGGGCGATCGCTGCCGCTGACGCGGAGCGCCGTCGTCGATCGGGATGCCGTCCTCGACCTCGTCGATCAGCTCCGCGTCGCCATCCCCGAGGAGGTCCGCGCCGCGAAGCGGATCAACTCGGAAGGCGAGCGGATCATCGAGAAGGCGGAGGAGGAGGCGACCCGGATCGTCAGCCGGGCCCAGGAACAGGCCGCGTTCCTCATCGGCGAGCGTGGGCTCCTCGAGCTCGCCGAGGAAGAGGGCCGGCGGATCATCGGCGAAGCCCAGGACGCGGGCGACGAGGTCCGCGCCGGCGCCGACGACTACGCCCTCCAGATCCTGGCCACGCTCGAGGCGGAGGTCACCAAGGCCCTCGCCGGCATCCAGAAGGGGATGGCGGTCCTCGACGATCGTCGCGCCGATCTCGCCGACGCCGAGGCCGAAGAGGCAGAGGCATCCGACGTCGACGAGGACGAGGACGACGAACCCATGGACGACGAAGGCGAGGGCGAGGACGCGCGGCACCCGGCCTACCGGTGACCCGTGTCGAACCCCTGACCTACCCGCTCGCGGGGCTCCTCGGGCAGCCGCCCGGCACTCGCCAGTCGTTCGCCATCGCCGGGGTCACGATCCCGCTCGATGACGACCTGCGCCTGACGTCACCGATCGAGGGCGTCCTCAACGTCACCCGGACGAATCGCGGGGTGCTCATCGGCGCCCCGCTGCGGACGGCGATCGCGGGGACGTGCAGCCGTTGCCTCGTCGACCTCGAGATCCCGCTCGAGCTGACGATCGCCGAGGAAGCCCTGCCGAGCATCGACATCGCGACCGGTCAGGCCATCGACCGGACCGCCGAGCCCGATGCCGTGCGCCTGACCGGCCATCACGAGCTCCAGCTCGAGCCCCTCGTCCGGGAGGCGATCTCGCTCGCCGAGCCGATCGCGCCCCGCTGCGGGCCCGATTGCCCCGGCCTGTGCGTCGTCTGCGGCGAGCGCCTGGGCCCCGGCCACCGCGTCCACCCCGACGACGACGTCGACCCGCGACTGGCCGCCCTCCGGGGCTTCCGGGTCGACGACGAGCCGGAGAACGGGTAGACTCCGCCCTCGGTCCCGCGCCCCCGCGCCCCGGGCCATCCGACATCAGGTCCGCGATTCCGGCGGCATGCCGCGCGTGCCGCGACACCCGGGCCGTCAGGCGACGGCGAGGGTCTCGAAAGGAGCAGCATCACACCATGGGCGTGCCCAAGCGAAGGGTCTCCCACGCTCGCCAGGGCGACCGTCGCGCGCACCTCGCGCTGACGCTCCCACAGCTCGAGGAGTGTCCGCACTGCCACCAGCCGAAGCGCGCCCATCGCGCCTGCCCCACGTGCGGCTTCTACGGCGGCCGGCTGGTCCTCGAGATCAAGACCCCCAAGGACAACGAGCCCGCGTCCTGACCCCATGAACGACCAGCCCGCCGCGTCCGGGAACCCGGGAAGCGGTGGCGTACGGATCGCGGTCGACGCGATGGGCGGCGATCATGGGCCGGTAGAGGTTGTGGCCGGCGCCCTCGATCACGCCCGTGCGCACCCCGAGGACCAGGTCCTCCTCGTCGGTGCCGAGCGCGCCATCCGGGCGGTGGCGGGGACGCTCCCGCCGAACGCCTCGATCGTGCCGGCCAGCCAGGTCATCGAGATGCACGAGCACCCGGCGCTCGCCCTGCGCGAGAAGAAGGACGCCTCGATCCTCGTCGCCTGCGACCTCGTCCGAAACGGCGACGCGGATGCGGTCATCACGGCCGGCCATACCGGCGCGGCGATGGCCGCCGCGATCCTCCGCATCGGCCGGCTGCCGGGCGTCGATCGCCCGGCCCTCGCGGTCCAGATGATCCGGACCGGCTCGCCCTTCGTCCTCCTCGACATCGGCGCCAACCCCGATTCGACGGCCGAGAACCTGGCCCAGTACGCCCGGATGGGCGCGATCTTCGCCGAGCGCGTCGTCGGCATCCGCGAGCCGCGCGTCGCCCTCCTCTCGATCGGCGAGGAGAAGGGCAAGGGCGACCTCCGGATCCAGCAGGCGACCGAGCTCCTCGATGTCTCGGGGCTCCGCTTCGTCGGCAACGTCGAGGGCAAGGACGTGACCGGCGACCTGGCCGACGTCGTGGTGACCGACGCGGTCACGGGAAACGTCGTCATCAAGTTCTTCGAGGGCCTCTCGACCTTCATCTTCGACCTCTTCCGCGAGGAGTTCCGGGGCTCGCTCCGGGGCCGCCTGGCGTACCTCCTCCTGCGGCCCGGGATCGCCCGCATCCGCGACGTCTTCGACTACGAGAAGGCGGGCGGCTCGCCCCTCCTCGGGGTCCGCGGATCGGTGATCATCACCCACGGGCGGGCGAAACGGCGCATGATCGGCTTCGGCTGCGGCGTCGCCGCGGAGACCGCTCGAACCGGCGTCCCGGCCCTGATCGCGGAGGCTCTCCGCGAGGATGCCGCCCGGCTCGACGCCGCGCGCATCGGCGCGGCCGGCGTCGGTGCGGATCGCAGCCCGGAGGACTCGACCCTGGACCCGGAGGACGCGCCATGAGCGGACCGGCTCTGTCGGTGGGGCGGGGCGTCATCGTCGAGATGACCCGCCTGGCCGCATTCGAGGTGCCCGGTGTCATGCGGGTCGCGCGCGGCGGGCCGGCCTGGCGAGCCGTCTTCCGTGGCGCCCCGGTCGCCGTCCGCGTCCGTGGCGACCAGGTCGACGTCCGGCTCTGGGTCGTCGCCCGGCCCGGCGCCGACCTGGCGTCCATCTCGCGCCAGGTCCGAGCTGCCGTCGCCGGGGCCGTCGAGCGCCTCCTCGGGCTCCATCTCGGATCGGTGACCGTCGTCGTCGATGGCATCGGCAGCTGACAGGCTCCGGAATCCTCGGGCGGATGGCGTCGCGGAGCTCCGCCTCCGAATCCTCGGACCGATGGCTAGCGAGGCGTCGCCTCGGTCCTCGGAGGGCGGGTGATGGCTCGGCGGGGAAGTAGCCACTCGTCGGATTCGCTGCGATCTCGACGGGCCGCGCGACGGGCGGCGCTCTCGGCCGTCTTCGAGGCCGAGTTCGGGCAGCGCACCGCGACGGCCGTCCTCGAGCGCCAGCTGGCCGAGACCGAGGCGGACCCGTCGACGGCGGAGCTGGCCCGCGCGCTGGTCGCCCAGGTGGTCGCCCACCGGGACACGATTGACGCCCGGATCGAGCTCACGGCGCCCCAGTACCCGGTCACCCAGCTGGCCCGGATGGACCGTGCGCTGCTCCGTTGCGCCATCGGTGAGGTGCTACACTCCGCGACGCCGGCCCGGGTGGCGATCGCCGAGTGGGTCGAACTGGCGCGAACGTACAGCGGAGACCCGATGCGCCGTCTGATGAACGGCGTCCTAGGACGGATCGCACGAGACACCGGCGGCGCTTGAGCCGCCGGCACCCGATACTCCGAGGAGGGAGTCAGTGGCCACCACCTACGAGCGACTCAAGAAGATCGTCGTCGAGCAGCTCGGCGTCGACGAGGAAGAGGTCAAGCCGGAGGCCTCGTTCGTCGACGACCTGAACGCCGACTCGCTCGACCTCGTCGAGCTGATCATGAGCCTCGAGGAAGAGTTCGGGACGGAGATCTCGGACGAGGACGCGGAGAAGATCCGGACCGTCCAGGACGCGGCCGACTACATCGACGAGCGGACGACCTGAGGGCGGATTCCCGCAGCCCCCGCTCCCCGATCCCCGGGCCGCCAGCCGCCGCCCGGGTCGTGGATCGGATCGATGACCTCGTCGCGCGACTCGAGCTCCCGGTTCGCGATCGCGCCCTGATCGCCCAGGCCCTGACCCACTCGTCCTGGATGCACGAGCATCCGGGCGAGGCGGCCGGCCACAACGAACGCCTCGAGTTCCTCGGTGACGCCGTGATCAACCTGGCCGTCTCCGAGGCCCTCTTCGTCCACCATCCCGAGGACGACGAAGGCCTCCTCTCGTCGCGACGGGCGGCGATCGTGAGCACGACCGGCCTGGCCCGGCTGGGGGCCCGGATCGGCCTCGGCGACGAGCTCCGGCTCGGCGAGGGCGAGGCCCAGCGTGGTGGCCGCCTCCGGCCGTCGCTCCTCGCCTCGACCTTCGAGGCCCTGGTGGGGGCGATCCTGCTCGACGCCGGCTGGGACGTGGCCCGGGCATGGGTGACCCGCATCGCCCAGCCGGAGATCGGAGCCGAGCTCGCGCCGGCCGCCCTCAAGAGCCCCAAGAGCCGGCTCCAGGAGCACACCCAGCGGTTCTCGGGCCGTCGCCCCGAGTACCGCCTCCTGGAGGCCGTGGGCCCCGACCACGAGAAGGTCTTCCGCGTCGAGGTCGTCATGGACGGGCACTCGCTCGGGACGGGCGTCGGGCCGTCCCGGCGGACCGCCGAGACGAACGCCGCGGCGGAGGCGCTCGAAGCGCTCGCCCTCGCCGAGCGACCCGGCGGTGGGTCGGCGGGCGGGAGCCGGCAGTCGAAGCGGTCGCCCTCGCGCCACCGGGTCGCCGCCAGCGACGACGGCGGCGAAGCGTGAGCGCGCCCGCGCGCCTCCTGTCCGTCCGCCTCCAGGGCTTCAAGTCATTCGCCGAGCGGACTCACGTCACGTTCGGGCCGGGGATCAGCGCCGTCGTCGGCCCCAACGGGTCGGGCAAGAGCAACCTCGCCGACGCCCTCCGGTGGGCCCTCGGCGAGCAGGGCCGGGCCCTGCGCTCACGGAAGTCCGAGGACGTCATCTGGGCCGGGTCGGACCGGCGGCCGGCGGTCGGCATGGCCGACGTCCAGCTGACCCTCGACAACGCCGACGGGCTGCTGCCGGTCGAGTTCGGCGTCGTGGAGCTCGGCCGGCGGCTCTACCGGTCGGGCGAGAACGAGTACCTCCTGAACCGCCAGCGGGTCCGCCTCCGCGACCTCGTCGATCTCCTCGATTCTGCCCACCTCGCCGAGAACGCCTTCCTCTTCATCGGCCAGGGCATGGTCGACCAGGCGCTCGCCCTCCGGCCCGAGGAGCGCCGGCCGCTGTTCGAGGAGGTCGCCGGCGTCCGCCGCCACGAGCGCCGGCGGCGGCGCGCCGAGGAGCAGCTCGTCGAATCGGAGGCGAACCTGGCCCGGGTCGAGGACATCCTCGCCGAGCTCCGGCCGCAGGCTCGTCGCCTCGCGGCGCAGGCGGAGCAGCAGGCGACCCGCGCAAGCGCGGGCGACGACCTTGCCGCTGCCCTCCTCGTCGCGGCGCACGCCCGGTGGCACGAGGTTGCCGGCCGGATCGGTGCTGCCGGCGACCGCCTCGCCGAAGCCCGGACGGAGGTCGATGCCGCGCTCGCCGAGCTCACCGCGGCCGAGGCCTCGGCGAGCACCGTCGCGGCGGCGCTCGGTGAGCGCGCGGCCTCCGCCGCC
>Ga0214472_10007121_pt1 | contig 11721 bp, 11 predicted proteins | sample RVTome_6_FD_207662 | JGI IMG/M metagenome (GOLD analysis project Ga0214472, IMG submission 207662) | Soil microbial communities from uranium-contaminated site in the Upper Colorado River Basin, Wyoming, United States - RVT140D175 | ecosystem: Environmental > Terrestrial > Soil > Contaminated >...
GCAGCACCGGCGCGCGCCCGGCGCTGTTCCTGGCGCTGCTCGTCGGCGTCATGGGTCTCAACGAGGTGCCGCGCATCCGGCGCGCCGGCTACACCCTGCGCCTCGGCCTCTATGGTTTCTGCGTGTTCTCGTTTCTCATCTACTTCTTCCCAATTGTCCTGGGAAGCATTGGCGGGTGGGTGTTCCTGCTGTCGCTGCTGTCGTCAGCGGCCGTGGTGTGGCAGGTGGCGCGCGGGCTCGCGCCTGCCTCGCCGAAGCCCACGCCGGAGCCTTGGCAGAGGCTGGGCGAAGGCGGGGGGCGTGGAGCCGATCGATCGGCCGACCGGCGGCGCCTCTTCGCGCCGGCCGCCGCCGTGCTTGTGTTCATCGCCGTCCTGTACGTGCTCCACCTGATCCCGCCCGTTCCGCTGTCCGTCCAGTTCCAGGGCATCTATCACGACATCCGCCGCGAGGATGGCGGCTACACGCTCGTCTACCAGAGCCGCCGCCCTGGGAGTTCTGGCGGCGCGATTCGAGGACGTTCGAGCGGCGCGAGGGGGACCGCCTCCACTACTTCGCGCGCGTCTTCGCACCGACCGGCTTCGAGCACCGCGTGATCATCCGTTGGGAGTTCCTCGACCCCTCGAGCGACACCTGGACGACCACCGACCGCGTGCCGCTCGACGTCGTGGGCGGCCGCGCGGAGGGGTTTCGGGGCTTTGCGGTGAAGTCGAACTTCACGGCCGGCCGGTGGCGCATGACCGCCGAGACCGAGGACGGCCGCGCGATCGCGACCCTTGGATTAAAGTGAGGGGCGTGCTTGTCTGACGGTTTCGCCAGCTTCCGCTCCGCTACCCTCGCCACATCGTTCCAGAGCGGCTCCCACTGGTTCTCCTCGTTCCAGACGTAGGGTCGCTGGAACAGCGGGACAACGAGCCGCTGAGGCATCATGAACACGGATTGGGGCGTACGGACCTGCGTCTCCATCGATTCCCTACTTTGCGCTGAATGGATTGCGAATCGTCAGCGTCCCGTCGATGACCTGGTCGGTCTGCAGGTCCTCTGAGTACAGCGTTGCGCACTCGGCTTCGAGTGCCGCGGCCACGACCAGCGCATCATAGATGTGGAAGCCATAGCGCGACGCGATTCGGAGGGCGGCGTCGTGCGTCTCGACGGTCAGTGGGACAGGGGCTGAGCACAGCGCCCTGATTGCCGCGAGCGCGTCGGTGATCTCCTCCCACGACATCCTGAGCTTTCGGTGCGCCACTGCGGCCAACTCGTTGAGCACCTGGACACTGACGACGCCCCCCGCGGCGAGGAGCACTTCGGCCAACGGCGTCCGTTCGTCGTGCTGCCCGACGACGTAGACGAGGACGTTGGTATCGAAGAATGGTCTATCGCTCATTTGCGTCTTCCCGGCTGAACGTGAAGCCGGGTGGCAGGGGCCGCCGAAGCTGCCGCAGACGCTGGAGTGCCTTCTGCTTGCTCTGGTCGTGGCTCACTTCGAACTCCCGATCGCCCACGATCCGAATTTCGATCTGGTCCCCTTCCTTGAGGTCCAGCGCGTCGACAACCGCCGAGGGGAGCCGAACGGCGAGGCTGTTTCCCCACTTGGCAACCTGCATTGGTTTACCCTCCCAGGATATACACAAATCAAGTGTATATCATCCAGGCGAGTCTCTCGCGTAAGATGAGCCTCCCCAATGACCTCCGCCGATGTCCGCGCCCGACTGACCCACGCGCTCAGATTGGATCTGATCGGACCTGAGCCCGGCGAGCCGCAGGCGGGCGAGGTCCTGGGCATCCCTCCGTCCCGGTTCTACCTGACCGGCTTTCTGGCACCTTTGAACGCCCCGGTCTCGCAGAAGGCGGATGACGCCGAGCAGCCCGCGCTGACAAACCAGCTCAGTCGAGTGGTGAAGGTTCATCGGCTGTGCGTGCGCGATCACCGGCGAACACTCGCTGCCGGCGCTCGAGGCCGCGCACATTCGACCCTACAAACAGGAAGGGCCCCACGAGGTAAGCAACGGTCTGCTACTGCGGGCCGATCTGCACCGACTGTTTGACCAGGGTTACCTGACTGTCACCCCCGACTTACGACTCAGGGTCGGACAGCGACTGCGCGAGGACTATGCGAACGGGAAGACTTACTATCCGCTCGACGACCTGCCCTTGAACCCACCTGGAATGTCTACCGAACTGCCGGCCAGCGAGTATCTCGCGTGGCACAATGAGCGCGTGTTTCGCGGCTGATTCAGTGGATCTCTTGGACTGACCCTTGCGGTGTCCGACGATACCATCCGCCTACTCGCCTTGAACCGTGTTCGCGAGCTTCGCGAACTGTGGGGAGACTCGATTCCAGAGTCCGAACTCGCCAAGGGCTTTCCCCATAGTGGCGACGTCGTTCTTCTCAAAGGCCCTCAAGGAATCTTCAAGCCAAGGCAGCTTACCGATGGCCCGCTGACCATCATGTCGACGCTCGGTTCTCAATACGAGGACGAACTGCTCGATGAGGCGAATACGCTTCGATACGACTATGCGCCGCCGAGCCGTGAGCACGAGAATCTTGGACTGAAGAATCTAATGGCCGCAGGCAAGCCGGTCATCTTGCTCAAACAAGTCAAGGCTAAGCCCCGTCCGGAATACATGGTCGTTGCGCCGCTCTACGTGGAAGGATTCGACGACAGGGTTCGACAGTTCAGCCTCAGCACGAGGGCCGATCTGAGCCCGCGCACGGACACGCAGGCAGGTGTTGTTCTGCGCGAAATCCAAAGAGCCTACGGCGAAACAACGGTGCAGACACGCCTGCATCAGGCCTATTTCCGGCGAGACGTGTTGTCCGTGTATCGGAGTCGCTGTTGTGTGTGCGAGCTACGCGTGCGACCGTTGCTGCAGGGCGCGCACATCGTGCCTGATTCGGAAGCAGCAGGAGTACCCACGGTGCAGAACGGTTTGTCACTGTGCAGCATTCACCATGCCGCTTACGATCGGAGTATTGTTCGAATCAAATCTGATTACACGATTGCCGTCGAACAGGAATCGATCGAAGCGGGGGACAATTTCGCGCGCATCTCGCTATCGGAGTTCGACGGCCGCCGCATCTTCGTACCTTCGGACATTACGCAGCAGCCGAACCCTGATTTTCTCGATTGGCGGTTCCGGCGCTGACGGCAAGTCTCCCCATTACGTGCATTGATCGACGTGAGCAATCCACGTCGAAATCGCGTTCTGCAACGCGTGGATCCGATCGACTGATCTTGATCCGACTGCGGAGATCGGGTCAGCTCGATCGCGATTCGAGGTCGTGCCAGCGAGTGTAGGCGTCACCGAGCTGCCTGGTGACTGCCGCTAGTCGCGCGAGAGTGGCGTCAATCGCCTCGCGGCCCTCCTTATAGAACTCGGGGCCGGCGATCCGCGCGTTCAGCGCCTGCTCCTCCGCCTCGAGGGCCTCGATTTCGATCGGGAGGGCGTCGAGCTCGCGTTGTTCCTTGTACGACAGCTTCTTCGATGCGATTGCTGCCGCCGCACGACTATCCGTTGGGACGGACGGCGTTGGATTCGCCGCGCGGGACGCGGCCGGGGAAGGCGGGGGAGCCGGCCGTTGTCGTATCCAATCCTCATAACCGCCGACATACTCGCGCACGTTGCCGTCGCCCTCGAACGCGAACGTCGTGGTGACGACGTTGTCCATGAACGCGCGATCGTGAGTGACGAGCAGCAGCGTCCCTGACCACTCCAGGAGCTGCTCCTCGAGCAGCTCCAGCGTCTCGATATCGAGGTCATTCGTCGGCTCGTCCAGCACGAGCACATTCGCGGGCTGCGTGAACAGGCGTGCGAGCAGCAGCCGGTTACGCTCACCGCCAGATAGCGCCTTGACGGGAGACATTGCCTGCTCTGGCGCGAACAGGAAATCACGGAGGTAGGCGTTGACGTGGCGTACGCGGCCGTTGACAGTGACGGTGTCATTGCCATCACCGATGGTCGCGAAGAGCGTCCGTTCGGGATCGAGCCGCTCGCGCTGCTGATCGTAGTAGGCGATCTCCACGTTCGCACCGCGCCGGACGGTGCCCTGGTCAGGGCTTATCTCGCCCATGAGCAGCTTGAGAAGGGTCGTTTTGCCGATGCCGTTTGGACCGACCAGGCCAACCCGATCACCCCGCATAATCCGGGCGGAGAAATGACGGACGACAGGCGTCTCCGCGTACGACTTGCTCACATCGTCCAGCTCGAACACGAGCTTTCCCGACGGCGGCGCCTGTGCATCGCCGATGATGGTCTGCAGGCGGACCTGTCCCACCTCCTCGCGCCGCGCCAGCCGTTCGGCACGCATCGCCTCCAGCGCCCGCACCCGTCCTTCGTTTCTCGTGCGCCGCGCCTTGATGCCCTGCCGAACCCACGCTTCTTCTTCAGCCAGCTTGTCGTCGAACCTGGCTCGCTCGGCCGCTTCATTCGCGAGCGCTTCTTCTTTGCGCCGCAGATACATCGCGTAATCGCCCGGCCACGTCGTCAGCCGTCCTCGATCGAGCTCGACGATGCGCGTCGCGAGCCGCTGCAGGAAGGCGCGATCGTGCGTCACCAAGGCAACGGCGCCGCGGTAGCCGGCGAGGAACTCTTCGAGCCATGTGATGGCGTCGACGTCCAGGTGGTTGGTGGGTTCGTCGAGGAGCAACAGGTCCGGCTGCCCGACCAGCGCCCGGGCCAGGAGGACGCGGCGCCGCCAGCCGCCGGAGAGGGTATCGACAATGGCGTCGCCATCGAGGTTCAGCCGGGACAGGACGAGATCGACGTGGTGTTCACGTATCCAGTCCTCATCGTCGGCCGTGTGATGGTGATGGCCTTCGGCGACGACATCGAATACCGGCCGGCTGTCGGAGAGCGGCACGTCCTGCTCCAGCCGTGCGACCCGGACCCCGGGCTGCCGCCAGACGTTCCCGGAGTCGGGCAGCGCTGCACCGCTGAGAATCTTCAGCAGCGTTGACTTGCCACTGCCGTTGCGTCCGATGATGGCGATTCGCTCGCGCGGCTCAATCCGCAGCGCGACCTGGTCGAGCAGCGGCAGATGTCCGTACGCGATCGTGACCGCGTCTAGCGAGACGAGCGGCATCTCACCAGCGTACGCGGTTACTGAAGCCCGCCGCGCACGGACGTGATGCGTTGAGTGTTGAAGCCGAGCCAGTGCATCCGTCCCACGTAGCGGGCATGTTCGACCTTGATGCACCGATCCATGACGACCGAGAGGCCGCCGGCTTCCGCGATGCGCGCGCCTTCCTCGCTGATCACGGTGAACTGACACCAGAGGTTCTTCGCGCCAATCGCCACGGCCTCCTTGGCGATGCCGGGTACGGCCTGCGGCGCGCGGAAGACGTTGACGATGTCTACGGGAACGGGCACGTCGGCGAGGTTTTTGAAACACTTCTCGCCGAGCATCTCGGACTCCTTGGGGTTCACGGGAATGACGCGGTAGCCGTGCCGCTTGAGATAGAACCCCACGAAATAGCTGGCGCGCAGCTCGTTGCTCGACAGCCCGACGATCGCGACCGTTTTCGCAGTGTGGATCACGCGCTGGATCGTCACGGGATCCTGGTAGCGGGTCAGATCAAAAGAGGGCGTCACAGCGAGGCCACCTCGGTTCCGGCAGCTTCGGCGACCCGCGCGAAGCCCTGCTCGAGGTCCCAGATCAGATCGTCAACGGATTCGATGCCGACCGAGAGACGGATGGTCCCGGGCCGCACTCCAGCCGCGAGCAGCTCATCGTCGTTCAGCTGACGATGGGTCGTGGGCGACCGTTGAGAATCACATCGCCGGAGGACCATGAGAGCGACGGTCAGGAAAGCAGCTCTATGAGAGAAAGGGCGCAAGCAGTCCGGCGACTCTCGCCACTTGTTCTGCGAGTCCGGCCACAGTATCTAGCTTCTTGACCGTTTCCCATGCACCCTGAATCACCGTACGATTCGGGTTTGCTTTGGCAAGCTGGCTCTGAATGCTGTCGACATCGGCCACGACGTCGAGCTTCTGTGCGTCCGGAACCGAAGGCGACTGGAGCAATGCTTGCTTCAGATCTACCAATGCACCGGCCACCTCCTTGAACTGAGCATTCACCTGATTGCCGTCGCCGACGGTTATTCTGTTCTGCCCTGTGGCTTCGATTTTGATGCCCTTGAACTTGTCCATCGTGAACTCTCCCGGTCCCTCAATCTTGTCAATGCCGGCGGCCGTGATCTTGGAGTACGAAGTGGATTGTGGAATGACTGTCCCAGTGGGTAGCGGGACGCTTTTTTCAACCTTGTCTTCCTCGACCCACCCTTGACTCAGGAGGTAGTTCAGATTGCCCATCACCTCTTGCTGCGACAGGCCATGAGCGGCCTTCAGCTCCTTGCGAATGTCGAGGATCTTAATCGCATACCCCTTCTTGCCCCTCGCGCTGGTGGCAGTCCTGTTGCGCTCGTAGAAATATCGAAGCATGATTGTCCGGATGTCGTTGTTGGAACGATCCGGTGCTGAGACCTTCTTGCTTCGATTAATACTTGGCATCCCCGCCTCACTTAAGCATTCTCATGCCGAGGCGTCGAGTCACACGCACCTCGGGGTCGGCATCAACGGTGCTGCCGGCGGCAAGCTGCACGATGCCGATCACCGAGAGTGCCTTCAGCGCGAGGAGACTGTCGGAGTCGGCACCGTGTCACTAATTGGCAACGCGCATGGGTCAGGGCGTCCCGCGAACCGGACGACGCAAAACGTTCCTCGCTGCGGGGCTGCATTTAGGCGAGCGAGGCCGCCACGGACAGGCCAGCCCTCCCAACTCAGGGAAGACAAAGCAAACATGGAGCGTCACGGTCAGTGAGGCCTAACACACCCATGATCAGCGCCGGCGCGTCCCACTGCGCCGCAACTCGCGACTCTCGTCCTTATCCGCGAGCAACGAAACCTGAGATCTCACGACATAGCGGAGAGGCTTGTTGCGTGTTTCTAGTTCGCCTTCCTTAACGAACCGCTTTAGCCATGCCCTTGCCTGAGACACGGACACCTCCAACGCGGCTGCAACCTGTGCCTCGGTCATCGGAACTGTCAGCAGTCTCAGAATAACGTCACGCACACTGCTCAACAGCGTTTCAGCAGGACGGGACTCGTCCCGGCTCGCGGTTACGGTACGGTCTGACACTGTTTCGCGAGAAGTGTCTACAATAGATGACTTCGGAACAGCCGCTGACGCGGACGGAGCGTCTGGATGAACCTCGATAGCGCGCGCTACCGTTGTCGGGAATCGCGTTATCTCTTCGTCAGCAGGCGTCGCTTGTTCGCGGCTTGGCGGTAAGGCAGCGATAGGCGTATCACTCGATGTAAGCGGAAGGGCCACATCCTCTTCGCGCGGGGCCATCACTGGCGCTTCGAAGACATCGTTAAGTGCGTCTACATTGTGAGGCTCGGGCCAGCTGAGCGCACCATTCTTCCGCAGCGCCTCAAGACCAGCTGATGGCTCACCTGTCGACCGCACGAAGACTGGAACAAGCCTGAGCCGTTCAAGTTGCTCTATTGCACCCGTCCATGTTCCGCCCTTGTTCAGATCCGAGTTGACCACCAACGCGATGTCAGCGAACGCATAAATCAGTTTATTGCGCTGCATGGCGTTGCCAACATTGAATCCGGCTTTTGGGTCGTATCGCGAAATCAACACCAGCCGACCATCCATGAGGAAGTCACGGTGCTCACGATTCATCGCGGCGTCTTCCAGACTGTCCGCCAAAACACCACAGACGCGACCCCCTTCTTCTAGTGCACCGCGCATCGCCGACCGGTCGACGCCCTTTGCACCACCCGACACGATCGTCTTCCCAGCTCGTGCCGCGAGTCGTCCGACTGCCATCGTGTAGTCAATCAAGCCGTCGCTGACGTGACGAGATCCGACGACTGCTAGGCCGCCGCGATCAAGTAGCTGCGGGTCGCCGCATCCGTACAGTACTGGCGGCGCCTCCTCGCGTAGCCGAACCTTCAAACGCCGTGGGTAGCCGCTATCGGCCCGACTGACAATCCAGATCGCGCGGGCTCGCCAGCGTTCAACCACTTGGCTCAGTAGAAAGCCGCGCCCGAGCAAGCGCTGCAGACGGGCCTCTTCGACTACAGAGCGGCAGGCACGGAGCAAATCGCTCGCACCCGAAGCGATAAGGTCCGCCGGCTGATGCTGCATCTCGCGCAAATGTCTCGCGAGGCGATTGTATTCACTCGGTGAGAGCAAATCGGTCGCGCTCGTGCCCTTTCCAGCGATAAGTGGTGCTGTAAGCAACAGAACAGCCTGCGTGTTCTGTGACAACTCAGAAGTCATTGATCCTGCCCTGTTTGCGACAGCGCCAACGGCCAGACTTCGCCGCTGCCATGCTGGCGGAGCAGCCATGCAGCGACCGTCAGCGTCCATCGCGAATCGACCATGTCGTCAACGAGCAACACTGGGCCAGTGGGAACATCCCCGTTGATGCCAAGCGACCCGTCTACGTTTCGGGCTTGTTGAGTGCTGTTGGCCATCCCCTTTTGTTCTGGTCGCCTGTCTGTCTTCACGAGAACCTCATGGAAAGGTAGACGGAGCGCGGCCGCAACACGACGGGCGAAGTCCGGCACGAGGTCAGGGTGGCGCAGTGAAGGAATACACGTGACCCACGTCGGCCTGGGCTGTGGATTCCATTCTTGTATCATCGCCACCGACGCGTCCACGAGCTCGTCGGAAAAGCGACCATCTCTGTACTTTCCAGCCTTGACCAAACCACCCCAGCCCGCATCGCCCCAAACGCATAACGCCTTTCCAGCCTGTGCTCGGAATTCAACTGGAATATGTCCTTTCACGCCCAGGCGAGGCATCCCGCCACCCGGCCAAGCTTTCCGAGGTTCAATCGGCAAACTGGTTCGCCGAAGGTAGGCTTGGGCGTCGCGGACGAGAGTGGAATCTACTGTCGATGGTAAGGGCGGCAGTGCGGGTCGACGAATCGCGCTCGTATCCCCGTCGAGCGCGTTTACCAGGAATGTCATGTGGTCGCCGAACGCGAGGCGCACGTACTCCTGCATCTGCTCTTGCTCAATGTGGCGGATCCGTGTGAGTCGATCAGCTCTCTCCCAGAAGTCGTCACTCAGGCGTGCAGCAGTGAGCTGCCATTTCGAGGCTTGCTTCGCGACAGGTGCGGGCGATTCAAGAGAGAGCAGGTCAATCGTCTTCTCGATGCGACCCTTGCTCAGGTTTACTTGCGCCATGAGTTCAGGAACAGTCAGCCCTCCTGGTGCTTGCTCAAGGGCGTGCAGAACCTGACCAACTTCGTCTGGTGTCGGAAAGGCGCTTTGTATGAACCAGCCTGTGATCTCCGTTTCTTCTTCGCCGCTGAGGAGAACGCCGTACGCGGACGGCAGGGCGCGTCCAGCCCGGCCGACTTGTTGGTAGTAGGCGACGACTGACGCCGGCGCCTGGTAGTGAATCACAAAAGCCAAGTCTGGCTTGTCGTACCCCATTCCAAGAGCCGTCGTCGCCACGAGTGCCTTCACTTCATTGCGAAGCAGCGCTTCTTCCAGTGCCTCGCGACGATCGCCAGTGTCCCCTGTGTACGCCTCGACATTGAAGCCTCTGGACTGCAGCCATGCTGCGACGAGATTGGCATCACGGACAGTCAAGGCGTAGATGATGCCGTGACCTTCGAGTTGGGCAAGACGCTGTGCGAGCCACGCTAGGCGCTCCGATTGGTCTGGCAAGCGGATCGTTTGGAGCGACAGCGACGCGCGGCTCAGGTCTCCCCGCAACACGTCGAGATCTGGGCCCAATACTGCTTGGAGGTCGTGCATCACGCGATCATTGGCCGTTGCAGTTGTGGCCAGGAGTCGCAGATTTGCAGGCAGTGTTCTGACAATCCGCTCCAACAGACGGTAATGAGGCCGGAAATCGTGGCCCCAGTCGGATATGCAATGGGCCTCGTCGATCACGAGGAGCGAAATCCGGTTAGCGATGTGGCCGAGTACTTCCGTGACGAATCTTTCGTTCGCGAGGCGCTCTGGAGAGATCAGGAGAATATCGACGTCGTTGCGTCGGACGCGCTCCTCAACCGCGGCCCAGTCAGCTTGGTTGTCCGAGTTAATGGTAGCGGCGCGAACACCCATCCGCTCTGCGGCGGCTATCTGATTACGCATCAGAGCGAGCAGCGGGGAGATAAGCACCGCGGGACCGCCACCGGCCTCGCGGAGCAGCTTGGTCGCAATGAAGTAGACGAAGCTCTTGCCCCATCCGGTTTTCTGCACGACGAGAAGCCGACCGCGACTCTCGACGATGTGTCGAATCGCGTCCTCCTGGCCGTGACGAAAAGTCGCATCGCGTATCCCGGAGCCGAGCCGAAGAAGGCGCAACGCACTGTCGTTGTCGTAGGTCACTTGCCTGGTCACGCGTTCACAGAGCACATGCCTCAGCTGAACCGCCGCTGGACCGGTGGTATCCGAAGCGAAATGATCAACCGCTACCTTCAAGTCCATTCCGAGCACGGTCACCTCACGATGCAGCTGGCGCGCCGGGCCGGCTTCTTGTTCTGAAGCGCGGACGGTTGCGGCAAAAGAGACCCCGAGCTATCACCATTCTAGCTTTCTGCCCCGTTTTCCGGGGGGCGGCCGATCGCTCATTCAGGGGGCCAGTGCGGAGGATTCGAGCATCGTTCACGCGAACGGGCAGAAGTCGCCCGAGGCTCACTTAACGCTCCGGCGCTGATGCGAGTCAGGGCACCGGACGGCGACAGGAGACGCGCCGAGTGCCACTTCGGAAAGGGCGTATTGACGCGTGGAACCCCCGGAATCTGTCGGGGCGCCTGGATTCGAACCCACCTTCGCCGAGGCTACGGCGGGCAGGCCAGCGACCCCCTGCGCCCAAGGCAGGAGATCTGTATGTTTTAGTTACTGAAGCCCGCCGCGTACGGAGGTGATGCGTTGAGTGTTGAAGCCGAGCCAGTGCATCCGTCCCACGTAGCGGGCATGTTCGACCTTGATGCACCGGTCCATGACGACCGAGAGGCCGCCCGCTTCCGCAATCCGCGCGCCTTCCTCACTGATCACGCTGAACTGACACCACAGGTTCTTCGCGCCGATCGCCACGGCCTCCTGGGCGATGCCGGGCACGGCCGCAGGCGCCCGGAAGACGTTGACGATGTCCACGGGAACGGGCACGTCGGCGAGGGTCTTGAAACTCTTCTCGTCGAGGATTTCGGATTCGCGCGGGTTCACGGGAATGACGCGGTAGCCGTGTCGCTTGAGGTAGAACCCGACGAAATAGCTCGCGCGCAACTCGCTCTTCGATAGTCCAATGATCGCAACGGTCTTCGCCGTGTGGATCACGCGCTGGATGGTCGCGGGATCCTGATAGCGGGTCAGGTCGAATGATGCGGTCACAGCGAAGCCACCTCGGTGCTTGCAGATGCGGCGACGTGCGCGAAACCCTGTTCGAGGTCCCAGATCAGATCGTCGACGGATTCGATGCCGACCGAGAGACGGATGGTCCCGGGCCGCACGCCCGCCGCGAGCAGCTCATCGTCATTCAGTTGACGATGGGTCGTGCTGGCGGGATGGATGATGAGACTCTTCGAATCGCCGACATTGGCGAGGTGAGACCAGAGCGTCACACCGCGAATGAAATCCTGACCGGCCTGGCGGCCGCCGCGGCAGTCGAAGGAGAACACGGCACCGGCGCCCCGCGGCAGATACTTGTCCACCAGCGGCCGATAGCGGCTCGTGGGTAGACCG
>Ga0214472_10007122_pt1 | contig 11721 bp, 18 predicted proteins | sample RVTome_6_FD_207662 | JGI IMG/M metagenome (GOLD analysis project Ga0214472, IMG submission 207662) | Soil microbial communities from uranium-contaminated site in the Upper Colorado River Basin, Wyoming, United States - RVT140D175 | ecosystem: Environmental > Terrestrial > Soil > Contaminated >...
CAAGCTCCACCACGCGGCTTACGACCGGCATTTCCTCACGGTGCGGCCGGATTACCGGATCGAGGTACGGCAGTCCATCCTGCTTGAGACGGACGGACCCATGCTTCTCCACGGACTCCAGGGCCTGCACCTGCAGGAAATTGTCCTGCCACGGTCGGAGGCCCTGCAGCCTGATCGCTCGCGGCTAGAGACTAGGTATCAGGCCTTCCAACAGGCGAGCTGACGCCTACTCCTCTCTACCTTCGACATCGGCTTCCGTGTCCGAGACGACCGGTTCCTCGTGCACACGGCTTGCTTCGACGATGGTCGGGCGGCCGTCGCGGTCCTTCCAGCGCGTCTCGAGGCGGAGGCTGTCGCCCTCGCCCACCAGGTGCAGGACGACCTTGTAGCCGGTCGGGGTCGACTCGACCGACTCGATGCTGGCCTCGGTCATCGGCATCGGCAGCATGGCCACGATCGGGCCCAGGCTCTGCTGCAGCTCCCGGCTCATCTCCTCGGCAGCCTTGCCGATGTCGCCGGCCAGCAGCGCATCGGCATGGGCCTGGGCGTGCTCGCGGACGGCCTGCTCATCCATCAGCTCAACCTCCTGGCTCCATCTTTAGCGTCCACGCGGAGGCTGACCACCTCGATCGCCTCCTCCCGGCCCTTCAGCTCGAGCGTCTGCCGCGCCAGCGACGAATCGAGGCCGGCCTTCTCGGCCGCCTCGGCTGAGACGAGGATCTCCCCCGCCTCGGCGCGGGCGGCCAGGCGAGCGGTGATGTTCACGGCATCGCCCACGACCGTGACCTCGACATGCCCACCATCGCCGATGGCCCCGAACCACACGCGGCCGGTATGCACGCCGGCACCGATCGGAACCCATGGACCCTCAGCGTCCGTGTGGCCGGTCGCGAGGAGCAGGTCCTGAGCCGCCTCGACCGCGCGCTCGGTGTGCCGCTCTCCGCTGAGCATCGGCGGGAACATCGCCACCAGCCCGTCACCGACGAACTTGTCCACCAGTCCGTCATGCGCGAAGACGACGCCGGACGCGGTCGAGTAGAAGCGTTCGAGCACCGACCGAAACTCGGTTGGCGTCATCTTTTCGGCGAGAGTTGTGGAACCCCGGATATCGGCGAACAACATGGAGCCTTCGACCTCGGCTCCACCGTGGTGCTTGACCAATACCTTCTCGCACGAGTTACAGAAGTTCGGGTTCAAGGACGACTGTCGCTTGCCGATGAGCCGCATCGCCATTCCCCCGCCACCCGCGAAGGGCGCCGCGCACAGGCGGCACCGCGGCTCGGCAGGCATTCGGCTGAAGAAGCGCCGCCCGGTCGCCATCAGCGAGTCCGGGTGGGAGAGGTAGTCCCGCCAGAATTCCTCGTTCTTGTCGGTCGCGGGCATGCCCTATTGTGCGCGGCTCCGTCCAGCGGCCGACCTAATCAGCCGCTCGGCGGACGGCCTCCTTGTTCTCCAGGTCGACCTGTGCACCCATGGCTGAGGACCGCCAGTGTCCGACAAGCTGTGCGATTCGCTGGTGCGATACGCCCAGCAGGACGCCGGCATCGCGAACCGTCAGGCCTGTTTCGACAAGGCGGCGCGCTGCATCTCGGGTGAGCTGTGCAGCCGCCTCCTGCGCGTGGGCAGCATCCAACCTGGCCCTTGTTGCCTGAGTGACCGCAGTGCGCGCAGCGGCTGGGACCTCGGGTGCGATAACCACCTCGAACGCGGTCGGGGCTACGTCGAGGACGCCTGCGATCGCCTCGCGCGCCATCTGCTCGGCCAGGTCGATGCGGCGAACCTGGGTGTGGGCACCGCCGACGCCCTCCACATCCAGCGCCCACCAGCTGCCAACTCGTCGCGCGCGGACGGTGTAGCGCTTCATCGGCGCCACCACCCTTCGCCGAGGACCGGTTCGAGATCGCGCATGATGGCCTCCGCCGTCCAGTCGTTGATGTCGCGATGGCGTGGGATCGATAGCCGAACGCCGCCGACATCCCAGAATTCATGCCGGGCGCCCTGGCGGATCAGGAAGCAGGCCACACCGCCTACGGCGGCAGCCCCCTGGATCCGTTGGATGAGGGCGCGGCGCTTCACCGAAGGTAGTCTATGGACATAGCCAAGTCAAGGCTAGCGGAGTGGACTTACCAGCCAGTTAGCGCCGGCTTATCGCCCGCTACCCATCCCACGACCTGGGCCTTATCCCCGGTTCCCGCTTGCGAGCATCGTGTCAGTTCTCTCGTCGAGCAACCCGCCGAACCATTCGTCGAGCACCTGGCGAAACGCCGGTTCCTCTGGCGCGGCCCGGTGCACGAGGGTCATGCACGAGCGAAGCTTCCTTGCATCGATCGGGCCGAAGACGTCCTCCGGCGTCCTATCGTTCAACCCGAGGATGAGGCCTGCGCATTCGCGAAGCCGCGGCCCGAGCACCGGGTGCGCGAGGTAGGCACGAGCCTCCTCGAGCGATTGGATCGCGAAGTGTTCCGCGGTCGGGCTATGACCAAGCCCGGCGATCTGCGGAAAGATGAACCACATCCAGTGGCTCGTCTTGCGCCCCCGCCGCAGCTCGGCGAGGACCTGCGGGTACACCGGCTCCTGCGCCGCCACGAAGCGCTCGAGATCGTCGGTCATTGCCGTTCGAAGCGGGCGATCGTGATCTGATCATCCTCACCCCAGGGCTGCCTCCATACCCGAACCACGCGGTATCCCCGTGGTGACAGGACGGCCTCATCTCGGCGTCGGGCATCCTCGCCCTCGGGCGAGGCGGGGTACTCCCGCTCAAGGGCTGGGGCTCGCAGCTGATCCGTAGCGCGCCACAGCTCGCGGCCGATGGCCTCCTCGGCAGTCATCGGCGTCAGCGCCTGAACAGTCGCGCCTGCGACCACACGCTGAGCCAGCCAGCCCAGGCCGTAGCCAAGCACCGTGAGGCTCGACAGGCCCACGAATGACCCGATCGCGATCGCGACGGACGCCACCATCGCGTCGCGCGGCGCGACCTCCCCTGAGGCCGAGAAGAGGCCGAGGATGAACGCCGCAACCGCGGGCGCGGTGAACAGCCGCCACCAGCGCGCCTGACCGAGCCGGACCACGCCTCCGGAAAGGAGCGGAGCGCTGGCAAGCAGTCCGAGCCCAAGCATGGCGTTTGCCCCGAGCCCCACCCACAGGGAGGCGATGGCTAGAACCCAGAACATGCTCTCGGGCTGCCTCCAGGCGGCCATCGCCGATGACCTGGTTCGGGGCGCTGGCAGTTCGGCGATCGCCGCCGACGGACTGGTCGCCAGCCGTGGGGCGCGGCGAAGGGAGCCGCGGAAGAGCCAGATGGCAAGGCCAAGGGCGAACGTAGCGGAGACGGCAACGGCTGCGGCCGCTCCGGAGGCGCCAATGACCAGCATCGTGACGCCCAAGGCAATCAAGCCCACGAACAGGAGCACCGCCAGTGCTGCCGATAGCAGGCGGCCGACTCTGATGCTGGTTGCCGGGCCGTTGCCCTTCGGCGGAGTCATCGGGCTGTCTTGGGTCGTTCGTGCGCTCGTGCAGCCTGGCCGCACGAAGAGACTTGACGGCGGGAAGGTGAGCCACGTCCAGCGGTCAAAGCGAGAAGTCGCAGGCGGCGAAGATCATGTCGTACCGGGACGTCATCCGTAGCAGGAACGACGGCACGGTGGGCGGGGCAACTCCAGGTTGCGGGCTCTCGATCACCGGCGGGCCGACACGGAGGATCAGCGATCCCTCCTCGACGATCGCGTCGACCACACTGAAGAGGCGGTTCCGGATGGGTTCGCCGAATTGGAGGCTCAACCCTTCGGTGGCCAGCCTTCGGCGGCCGTCCACGTCAGCGGTCGCGTCGGCGGGGTCGACATATCCGAAGACGATCCGGCCCGCCGGGTCCAGGTCGGCGCGGTAGCCCACGGCGACCAGGGTGTAGGCGTGAAGTGGACCCACGTCAGCGAGGAGCTCCTGCACGATCGGCTGGGCGTTCGGTCCCGCGGGGTCACAGAGGGCATCGAGGACAAAGCCGAGAAAGGCGCCCGATGGGTGTTCGAGGGCGGCCACCGCATCGAGGACGACTGGCGGTGCATCGGGTCCCAGCAGTTGGCCGCGCCGGGCGAGGACCAGCTCGAGAGCCTCTGGGAGGCGGGAGACGACAAGCGTGCGACCATCGGGCATCAGCGCCACGTTGAGGAATGCGAAATCGCCCGCGAAGACCCAATCCTCGTTGGCCATCTCGTGGGTGCGGACGGTGACCCCCTCGATCACGCTGGTCGCGAAACCGCGCTCGTCCAAGCGCGCGAGGACTGGTGCCAGGTCAAAGCCATCGCGCAGGCGCAGGGCGTAGGCGATCCCGGAGCTGTCGTGGATCGACGCCTCCCAATCCAGATCGAGGTTGTCGAAGCCCCAGGTGGTGAGCAGCGTCTTGAAAACGAATCCCCGCTGATCGATGAAGGTGAACGGCGTGTCCGACGCGCCGACGGCGCTCAGGCTGCGGGCGAAGGTCTCGCGCTCGTCGTCCGGGGCGGCACTGGTGAGTTCCGGCACGCCCAGCGAGGCCTTGACCGAGACCCAATCGGTGAACTCGAAGACTCTCGCACCGATGGGGAGGTACTCGAGGGCCTGGAGGATCGGCTCCGCCGCCTCCGCCGGCGTCGCGCTGGACTCGGCTGTGGCCGATGCGGATGCCGGCTGGCTGGCTGGCACCTCGGACGTGTCGGTTGACGCGTCAGGGGTGGCAGGCGTGCAGCCCAGCAGGACCAGGGCCAGAACGAGGATCGCGGGGTACCGGCAACGAGCGTGGCCAGACTGGGCGGGTGCCTCCACGCCGCCATGATATGGCGAGCCGTACGACGCGAGGGCCCGCGCGGCCGGACCTGGCATGGCCTTACGCGCCCTTCGGACTGAGCTCACCGCCGGCGCGACGACACCCGACGATGGCCGCCTGGACCAACGCCGGGTGTTCCAGCCTGGGAACACTCTGGCCCGTCGCCGATCACGTCGGAGTCATGGTATGGGCCTCGGACGTTCCATCCACGTATCACGCGGGATCGAGCCGATCGAGGTCAAGGGGCTGGGCCTGATGACGACCTACCTCTTGGCCTAGCCCGGCATCGCCTGCAGGATGCGAAAGCCGCACGAACGCATCACGCGGGCAACGTCGTTAGGGTAGGGCAACCCATCCAGCCGAACGCCTTTCCGTCGCGGAGACAGGACCTCAATCCCGATCACCGATCCGTCGGCGGCGTAGTTGATCCCCCTGGCATCGTCGAGGCGCACCTGGTGATCCCAAGCGGCATCGGTCACTCGTAGGTAGGCGGCGTCGACCGACTCGTCGTACTCCAGCAGGAGATCAGTCATCTTCGGTGTGGCTTTCGCCATGTGGTCACCACTCTGCCGTCGATTGTATCAACCACCAACTCGATCGCCGTTTCGCCGAACCAACGCGTCCGGACCTCGCGGAACTCATCATGCGCAGACGGACGTGTCAAATCTGGGTCGATGTAGGTGTCCTCCATCTCCCCCAGCGTGATCCCCTCCCGCTCGGCTTCACGCACGGCGTGGCGGCTCACGAGGTCCCGAAAGGGCATCGGCAGACGTTATCCGCGCCTTCTTACTGCACCGTTACGCGGGTGGCGCCTGAGCGCCACCAGGCCGCTGGGCCTGGCAGGGCTTGACCCGTCTACGCTCAGCATCTGAGCACCGTCGCCGTGCGCGGGCATCGTCCGCACGCCGTTCTCGCGCTGCCGAGTAGAGTGGCCGGGTGATCGATCAGCGCGACACTTCGGCTGCAGCGCGCCAGGTCCAGCTTGCAGCCTTCCGGCGGCTCACCCCATCGGAACGCGCGCTCGTCGCGTTGCAGATGAGCGAAGAGACTCGTGCGCTAGCGGCTGGCGGACTTCGGCAGCGGAGTCCGCACGCCGCCCAGGCCGAGATTGACGCTGCGCTCCGGCGGCTCCTCCTCGGACGTGAGCTTGCGGACCGTGTCGACCGCGCGCGGTAGGAGCTTTGCGTGACGCTCGGGGAGCTGCTGGCGAGTATCGGTCAGCGCTTGGCGGCGGCCGGCATCCCGTACATGGTCACCGGCTCGGTGGCCAGCTCGTTCCATGGCGAGCCGCGCGCGACCCGCGATCTGGACCTCATCATCGACCCGTCGCACGAGGCACTCGACCGATTCGTCGGCGATCTGCCGCCCGAGACGTTCTACGTGGACCCTGAGGCGGCGAGAGCCGCGCTCGTGGAACGCAGCCAATTCAACGTCATCGATCACGCCAGCGGCTGGAAGGTGGACCTGATCATTCGCAAGGATCGGCCGTACTCGATCCAGGCGTTCAATCGCAGGCTGCCGGCCGAGCTGCTGGGAACACCCACCTTCCTCGCGACAGCGGAAGACGTGGTGATCGCCAAGCTGGAATGGTCGAAGCTGGCCGGGTCGGAGCGTCAGCTGCGGGATGTGATCGGGATCCTGGGAGTCACCGATGGGCTCGACGATCGCTATCTCGAGCGGTGGGTCGAACGACTCGAACTCGGCGATGAGTGGGCGAAGGTGCGGAGAGCCCTCGAGTCACCGCCATGAAAGAGGCTGTCGCCTGGGCCGCGGCCGTCTTGTCCTGCGCGCCGTGATGGGAAGTCGGCGCCTGCAGCTGCCGCCCTTCGGCCTTACCGCGGGAATCGTCCTGTACGCGGTGGCCATGGCCTACCTCGAGGCGGCCGTGGTCGTCTACCTGCGCGCGGCGCTGGGCGTCCCGACCGGGACGGTCTTCCCCATCGACCTGTCGCCGGCCGCCATGCCGTACGGGTGGATCGAGGTGGGCCGGGAGGCGGCGACCCTGGTGATGATCGGCGCCGTCGCGTGGATCGCCGGTCGCAGCCCGCTCGAGCGCCTCGCCTGGGCCGGCGTGGTGTTTGGGATCTGGGACATCGGCTACTACGCCTTCCTGTGGGTCTTCAGCGGCTGGCCCTCGAGCATGGCCACCTGGGACCTCCTCTTCCTCCTGCCGGCACCCTGGGCAGGCCCGGTCGGGGCGCCGATCGCAGTCAGTGCGGCCCTCATCGGCTTCGGCCTGGCCTGCGCCGGACGCCTGCGGGCAGGTCAGTCACTGCGCTTCGGCCGATGGCACCTGTGGGTGCTCATGCTTGGTGGCGCGATCATCATCGCCAGCTTCCTGCTCAACGCGGGCCTGGTGCTCGAGGGCGGCATCCCGAACTCCTTCGCCTGGCCGATCTACCTTGCTGGCCTGGCGATCGGAGTGACGGCCGCCTGGGTCGCGCTGCGGCCTGACCCGCACGATTCGCGTTAGCGGTCGATCTCATCGCGGAGCGCACCGAGGATCTCGAGCTCGGCCCGATCCCGCGGCCGCCCGGCAGCCCGCTTCATGCGGATGAGGTCGTCGATGCCCGCGGTCAGGAAGGTCTGCCCGAAGGCCTCCAGCCTCTCTGCACCAGCCACCAGGTCGTCGTAACCGGTAGTGCCCGATGGCGTGGCCAGGATGTCGATCCAGCCCAGATCGGTCGTGAAGGTGAACGAGTCTCCCTGGGCGAGGGTCCTCGCGTCGAGCCGGAAAAGTAGGTCGGCCGGGGCGCCGCGGAGCCGCGCATGGACCTCGGTCAGGGCACTCGTCAGGCGTGCGAGGTTCTCGGCGTCAGGCGCATGGCAGAGGTCCACGTCCTGCGTCACCGATGGCGACCCGCGGAGTGCGGCCGCCAACCCCCCGATCAGAACGTATCGGACGCCATGTCGGTTCAGCAGGCCGATGACCGCCGCCGGCTGGAAGTCAGGCGCGGTGCGATCGGCCAACGGGACGTGCCTGATTGAGGAGATTCACGAGGTTGCGGCCAGCCACCGCTGCCCCTCGACCGCGTTGGTCGGGTGTCAAGGCCAGGAGGGCGCGGATATGGCTGCGATCGACGTCGGATCCCAGCCGAGGGGCGGACTCTAGCTCCCGGCCGCTCGCTCGCAGCAGGCGCTCCAGGGTGTCCACGCGGGGAATGCTGGCACCGGATTCGATGCGGGCAATCGAAGGCTGGGGGATGCCAGTCGCCGCGGCCAGGTCACGCTGCGTCATTCGCGCGCGACGCCGCGCCGCCTTGAGGACTCGTCCGGCATTCATCGCCGTCAGGGTATCACCGTGATATGGAATTCGCTATCAATAGCTGAGGACCTCGATCCCCTGCCGCTCGAAGTCGGGGCGGTTCCGAGTCACGACGGTGGCGCCCAGCTGGGCGGCCACGCCGGCGATCAGCGAGTCCCCCAGGCCGAGCTTTCCCCCGGCCCGATGTCGCTTCAGACGCGATGCGGCGGCCCAGCGGGCCGCCTCCGGCGAGGTGGCGACGTACTCGAGCGGTCCCAGCAGGCGCGCGACCGCCCGGAGGTGCTCATCGGTTCCCCCGGAGAGGGCTTCGCAGGTGACGACGTCGCAGGTGAATAGGTCGCGCCATCTGCAAAGAGGTGCGCGAGCAGCGCCATGGCCGGTTCGAAGCCGTTCGCGTGATCAGCGATCAGCGTGGTGTGTTGTTCGTGGACTCGTGCAGCACGGCCGCACGAAGAGCCATGACGGCGGTTGGTCGTGGTGACCGAATCAAGACCGATAGGCCTTGCTGCGGTGCAGGACCCGGATCACGAGTACACGTACCGCGTCGCCGTCGATCCGATAAAGGGTCCGGTAGTCGCCAACCCGCACTCGCCAGATGCGGTCCGGCCCGGCCAGCAGCCTCGCACCCCGCGGCCGCGGATCGTCGGCGAGTGCGCCCACGGCGCGACTGACGCGGCCGCGGACGAGGTGGGGCAGGTCCGCCAGGTCACGGGATGCTGACCGAAGGAGAACAACGCGACAGCCCATTTCCCCCTCGATGGATCAGAGGCCGAGCTCGGCCTTGACCTGCTCCCACGGGATCTCGTCCTGGTTGCGGGGATCTGCGAGGGCTGCGCGGGCAGCCTCGAGATCGTCGCGGTCTTCGAGCGCTTCGAGGAGCTCCAGGTCGTCGGTAGGGATGATCGCCGCGACCGCCTTGCCATGCCGGGTCAGCAATACCCGCTCGTGTCGGTAGGCAGCGCGGTTCACGAGCTCGGCGAACTCGCCGCGGGCTTCGCTGATGCGCTTCGTTTCGGACATTTCGTACGAACCGTACGATATCGCAATCGCCACGTCAATCCCGCGCATGGCATCCTCCGTAGCATTAGGGTCGACGCATCGGATCTCGCAGAGAGGAACCTGCCATGAAGGACAAGCAGAAGTCCGCCAAGCGAACCGCCGTGGACCCGGCGAACAAGGGGTTCACGGCCGATGAAAAGGCCGCCATGCGGGAGCGCGCCAGGGAGCTGAAGGCGGAAGCGCGCACGAACAAGGACAGGGCGGCGGGGGAAAGCGATCTGCTCGCGAAGATCGCCGAGATGCCGAAATCGGATCGCGTCATGGCCGAGCGGATCCATGCCATCGTCAAGGCCAGCGCGCCGGTCCTCTCGCCCAAGACCTGGTACGGGATGCCCGCCTACACCAAGGACGGCAAGGTCGTCTGCTTCTTCCAGGCAGCGGACAAGTTCAAGGCGAGGTACGCCACCTTCGGCTTCAACGACGACGCGAAGCTCGACGAAGGCGGCATGTGGGCAACCTCCTGGGCGCTGACGAAGCTGACTCCCGCCGACGAGGCAAAGATCGCCGCACTCGTGAAGAAAGCGGTCAGCTGACCTCCAGGCTCACCCAGGCGCCACTACGAAGCGGCGACCTTGATCTGACCCTCCGTCACCGGGTGCGTCCGGGCGTTGCCATCGGGCCAATCCTGCAGCTCGCAGTACGCCTCTGACGATTCGATCGCGCCAACGAAGCCCATGGCGGTGGATCGGTCGCCATCGGGGCTATCGAGGACGCGGAACCATGCGTCGTCACCCGGCACCACGCCGGGGTCCGGATCGGTCGAGCTGACCTTGGTCAACACGCCGCCGATCCACGCGCGGTGATTGGCGGCATCGAAGGTGACGCAGGTGACCGTGCCCCACAGGTTGTAGGTGAAGCCGCCGAACACATAGAAGTGGTGGAAGCTGCCGTCGGCCGAGCCATCGGCGTGCGCTAAGGCCGAGAAGCCGAACTGCATTGGGATGCTGCCGCCGAACAGGAACGAGCCTCCCCCGGTGGCACGATCTTCGCCGCTGGCCGCGACCGGGGCGGCCGTCAGCAGGGCGGCAAGGACGAGCAGGGCAGGCAATCGGCGAATTCTCATCAGGGTCATCTCCGAACTTGGGAGGGCGGTGCCAACAGCCTGCGATGGGCCTCGCCTGCCGTCTTGGACCGATGGGCCCGCGTTGAACGAACCCGCCGCCCGGCGACTACCTCTTGTGTGAGCTTGCAGCTGGCGGTGAGTGCCGGGTCGGAGCGCGTCGTCGCGCGCAACCTCTCCGTTGGGCGCATGACGGCCATGACGTTCCCGGCCCGGTTGGACTTGCCACGCCACGTGCACCCTGACGCGACGGTGGCGGTCGTCCTGCGCGGCGGCTTCCTGGGGCGGTACGCGGGCGTCGAGCGCGAGTGTTCGCCGATGTCGCTCATCGTCGAGCCGGCCGGGGCGTCGCACGCCAACCGGTTCGGTGGGCAGCCCTCCACGATCCTGTCGCTCTCGCTGGTCGCCCCGTCAGCGGCCCTGGACGCCGTGGCGCGCACCCCGCGCTTCACGCGCGATGCCTACGCCGCAGGCCTCGCCCGACAGGCCGATGCCGAGCTGCACCGGCCCGACGAGCTGACTCCGCTTGCCGTCGAGGGACTGGCACTCGAGCTGGTGACCCGCCTGGGGCGGACGCCGACGGAGGGAGGCGCCCCAGCCTGGCTCACCGAGGCTCGCGACCTGCTCCACGAACGGTTTGCGGAATCGCTGCGCCTGGGGGATGTGGCGTCAGCCGTTGGCGTGGAGCCGGAGCGACTGGCCCGTGCCTTCCGCGGCCACTACCACGAGCCGATGGCGACCTACGTTCGTCGCATCCGCGTCAACGCGGCAGCGGATCTGCTGGTCGCGGGTCCGGATCCGACGATCGCCGCCATCGCCGCGGAGGTGGGTTTCGCTGACCAGAGCCACCTGACGCGTTGCTTCATTCGCGCGCTGGGCACGACGCCGGCCCGCTATCGCGAGGCGCATCGGCTGAGCTGACCGCGGGCACGAAAGCACCCGGCGCTGGGCGGGAGACCAGCGCCGGGTGCTACGGAATGCCGGACTAGCGCGTCCGGGTGCGATCCGGATCGGTGTCGAGGTTGTGGGCGTGTGTCAGGCGGCCCGCTTGGCGAGCCGCATCCCGGCCACGGCCAGCGCCGGCAGGAAGGCCAGAAAGGTGAACAGCCGCGGCGCGCCCAGGATGAACAGCACGGCACCGAGGCCGAGCGAGGTCCGGGTAAGTGTCTTCTGCTGCGACCTCGGCATCGTCTCGACGCTGCGATAGGCGTCCATGGCGCTGCCACGCACCGCGTCGGCGGCATCGGGTAGGGTCTCGACCAGGGTCGCGGAGACGGCACCCATCTGGCCGACGAGGTCACGGGCGGACGAGACGATGCCTCCCGCCCGGGAAGCGGCCCCTTTCGTGGTCTTCTTGATCCGGCTCCTGGCTGCCGTCTTCGCCGTCTTGGCGCTGTCGTTGGTCAAGGGGTTCCTCCTTCATCGGCCCATGCGGGCCTTGCCGGCATTTCTCTGATCCACGATGGCGCCTGGGGGCATGCCGCGCGGTCACAGGTGATGGGCAGGGTCTTGCACCGGCGTTGCGACCGCCGGGCAGCGGGT
>Ga0214472_10007123_pt1 | contig 11720 bp, 13 predicted proteins | sample RVTome_6_FD_207662 | JGI IMG/M metagenome (GOLD analysis project Ga0214472, IMG submission 207662) | Soil microbial communities from uranium-contaminated site in the Upper Colorado River Basin, Wyoming, United States - RVT140D175 | ecosystem: Environmental > Terrestrial > Soil > Contaminated >...
CCGAGCAGGGGGTGGACGTCGAGGCGCTCGAGGCGGCAGCTCGCGAGGTGGCCGCCGCCGGCCACACCCCTGTGCTGGTGGCCATCGAGGGCGTCGTCATCGGGGTGATCGCGATCGCCGACACGGTGAAGCCCGAATCGGCGTCTGCGGTGCAGCGTCTCCACGAAGCGGGCCTGGAGGTCTGGATGCTGACCGGTGATCGCGCGGCCGTGGCAGAGGCAATCGGGGCCCAGGTCGGCATCCCGCCGGACCGGTTGCTGGCCGAGGTCCGCCCGGGAGAGAAGGCGGCCAAGGTGCGGGAGCTGCAGAACGTCGGGGCCGTCGTCGCCATGGTCGGCGACGGGATCAATGACGCGCCTGCCCTGGCGCAGTCCGACCTGGGCGTGGCGATCGGCACGGGCGCCGATGTGGCGGTCGAGGCGTCGGACATCACCCTCATCGGGGATGACCTGCGCGCGGTCCCGGCGGCGATCCGCCTCTCGCGCGCCACCATGCGCACGATCCGCCAGAACCTCGTCTGGGCCTTCGGCTACAACCTCGTCCTGATCCCGGTCGCCGCCGGAGCGCTCTTCCCGCTCACCGGCTGGCTCCTCTCGCCGGCGCTGGCGGCCGGCGCGATGGCGCTCTCGAGCGTGAGCGTCGTCACCAACTCCCTTCGACTCCGTGGCTTCCGAACCAGCTGAAAGGATGGATACACCGATGGAGACTCCCCACGCCACCACACTCGCGCACGACCCGGTCTGCGGCATGAGCGTCAACCCCGAGGTGGCGCACGCCGCCGGACTCTCGGCCGAGCACGAGGGACACACCTTCTACTTCTGCGGCCGCGGCTGCCGGCTCGAGTTCCTCGACGACCCGAAGCGATTCTTCGATCCGGACTACGTTCCACAGATGTAGGGACGGCGGGCTAGACTCGGGCGAGATGCCGCTCATCTCGACCCAGTCCCTGACAAAGCGGTACGGATCCTCCGTCACGGCCCTCGACGCGCTGACGCTCGACGTCGAGCCGGGGATCATCGGCCTAGTCGGCGCCAACGGCGCCGGCAAGAGCACGCTCCTGAAGATCCTGCTCGGCCTCCTCAAGCCGACCAGCGGCAGTGCGACGGTGATGGAGATGGACGTCGCCACCCGCGGGCCAGAGATCCGCCAGTACGTCGGCTACCTGCCTGAGCACGACTGCCTGCCGCCGGACGTCTCCGCTACTGACTTCGTGAGCCACATGGGCCGCATGGCCGGGCTGCCGCCCGCCGCGGCACGCGAGCGAACCGCCGAGGTGCTCCGCCACGTGGGCCTGTACGAGGAGCGCTACCGGCCGATCGGCGGCTACTCGACCGGCATGAAGCAGCGCGTCAAGCTGGCGCAGGCGATCGTTCATGACCCCAAGCTCCTCCTCCTGGACGAGCCGACCAACGGGCTGGACCCGGCCGGCCGCGACGAGATGCTGGACCTGGTGCACCGCACGGGATCCGAGTTCGGGATCGCCACGGTGGTCGCCAGCCACCTGCTTGGCGAGATCGAGCGGGTCTGCACCTTCCTGCTGGCGATCGACGCCGGAAAGCTGCTGCAGTCGGCCCCGATCGCCTCCTTCGTGCAGCACACCGGGACCCTGGGCGTGGAGGTCGAGGACGGCGCCGATGCGCTTGCCGGGCGCCTGGTCGCGGCCGGCCTCACCGCGCGCGCCGACGGCCGCAGCGTCCTGGTCGATTGCCCCGACGAACGGCCGTACGACATCGTCCGCGACGTGATCGACGAGATGGGGCTGTCGCTCACCCGTCTCGAGCAGCGGCGACATCGGCTCGAGGACCTCTTCCGCGCGGAGGGTCGCACCGATGACGCGGCGTGAGGCGGCGGTCGCGCCACGCGAGAGCGCGACAGGAGCGATCTACGACCTGGGCTACCGCGGCTACGACGGGCAGCGCCTCGGACGCAGGGCGGCCTTCGCGACCCTCTTCTGGGCCAGCCTGAGGGCCGCCTTCGGGCTCGGGCGCTCGGGCCGCTCGAAGGTGGTCCCCTGGGGCCTGAGCGCGATCATGATCGTGCCGGCGGCCGTGGCCGGAGCGATCCAGGCGCTCGCGCCGGGCGGCCTCTCCCCCTTCAACTACGACAACTACCTCTGGGACCTGCAGCCGATCCTCGCCCTCTTCGTCGCCGCGCAGGCGCCCGAGCTGGTCAGCAGCGACCAGCGCAACCGGGTCCTGTCGCTCTACTTCAGCCACGCACTGGCACGGAGCGACTACGCGCTGGCCAAGGTGGGCGCCATGGCCGCCGCCCTCTTCATCCTGGCCCTCGCTCCCCTGCTCGTGATCTTCTCGGCATCGATCCTGGCGTCCACCGATGTGCCCGCCGCCGTCGGCGACCAGCTCGGCAACCTGCCCCAGATCGTCGGCTCGCCCCTGGTCTACGCGATTCCGCTCGCCGCCCTCGGGATGGCGATCGCCTCCTTCACCCCCCGCCGCGCGTACGCCACCGGGGCGATCATCGCCGTCTTCCTGGTCAGCGCCGCCGTGGGAGGCATCCTCGCCGAAGCCGGCCGTGGGCGGCTGTCGCTGGTCGCCCCGCTGATCAACCCCTTCGTCCTGCTTGACGGCACGCGCGACTGGCTGCTCGGCGCCAGCATCCCGGACTCCCCGGTCTCGCGCGCCGACCTGGCGGAGCCGGTGTTCGGTGCCCTGACCGCGGTCCTCACCGTGATCGGCATCGCCGCCGTTTTGTGGCGCTACCGGCGGATCGCCGCATGAGCGCGACGACCGCAGGGATCGGCGAGGCGGTCGAGCTGGCCAACGCCTCGCGCTGGTACGGCAACGTGGTCGCCGTCAACGACATCAGCTTCAAGCTGGAGGGGGGCGTGACCGGGCTGCTCGGCCCGAACGGCGCCGGGAAGTCGACCATCCTGCACATGGTCGCGGGCTTCCTGGCCCCTTCATCGGGCGCGGTGACGGTCGGCGGCTCGCCGTCATGGCGTCACCCGGAAATGTACCGGCGCATCGGGCTGGTTCCCGAGCGCGAGGCGGTCTACCCGTTCCTCACCGGTCGCGAGTTCGCTCATGCGAACGCCCGCCTGCAGGGGATGACGCCGGGGGACGCGAACGCGGCCGCGGCCCGGGCCATCGGCCTGGTGGAGCTGGAGGACGCCGCCGACCGGCCGATCGGCACCTACTCGAAGGGGATGCGGCAGCGGGCCAAGGTGGCCGCCGCGCTGGTCCACGATCCGCCGATCCTGCTCCTCGACGAGCCGTTCAACGGGATGGATCCCCGTCAGCGGCTGCACATGATGGACCTGCTCCACGGGATGGCGGCCGAGGGGCGGACGATCCTCTTCTCGTCCCATATCCTCGAGGAGGTCGAGCGGCTCGCCGGGCGGGTGCTGGTGATCGTGGCCGGGCGACTCGCCGCGTCGGGCGACTTCCGCGAGATCCGGCGCCTGATGACCGACCGGCCGCACACCTTCACCGTCCGCTCCTCGGACGACCGCGCCCTCGCCTCCGCCCTGCTGGCCGAGCCGACGATCGCCGGCACGGCGCTCGACGGCGGGCTGCTGACGGTGCGCAGCAACGACTTCGGCGCCTTCAGCCGCGCCGTGAGCGGCATCGCCCGGAGGCACCGGATCAGCCTGCATGAGCTGCTGCCGACCGACGAGTCGCTCGAGTCGGTCTTCAGCTACCTGGTGCGCCGATGAGCTGGGTCATCGCGCGGATCACGCTGCGCCAGCTCCTCTCGCGGCGGCGCACGCTGCTGCTCCTCCTGCTCGGCGGCGTGCTGGTGCTGGCGGCGGGGATCTTCCGGCTCGCCGGGGAGGAGGCCCGGGCCCTCCCGTTCACCGCGGGACTGCTCAGCAACCTGGGGATCGGCACCCTGATGCCGCTGGTTGCGCTGATCTTCGGCACCGGGGCAATCGGGGCCGAGATCGAGGACGGGACGGCCATCTTCCTGCTCGCCAAGCCGATCAGGCGCAGCACCGTGGTCCTCACCAAGCTGGCCGTCGCCGCGCTGTGCGCGGCGGCGCTCACCTGTGGGCCGATGCTCGTCGCCGGCCTCATCGCCGCCGGCGGCTGGGGCGAGGGCCTCGTGCTCGGGATGGTGGCCGCTGCCGCCATCGGCTCGATCCTGTACTCCTCGGTGTTCGTGGCGCTCAGCCTGGTCACCGGGCGTGCCCTCGTCTTCGGGCTCGGCTACGTGCTCATCTGGGAGGGGTTGCTGGCGGGTCTCTTCGCCGGGACGCGGACCTTCAGCGTCCGCCAGCTGACGCTGGCCTTCGCCGATGCGATCGGTGGCATCCCGGCCGACGTCTTCGATGCGCCGCTGGGCCTCACCACGGCGGTCGTGGTCGGAATGGCGCTGTTGGTGCTCACGACCGCGATCGCGATTCGACGGCTGAGCGCGTTCGAGATCTCCGGAGAGGCCGCCTAGGGGATCGCCGCGGCGATCGCGGCGCGGATCCCGTCCGCGGTGAGCGGGCCGCGGTAGTGCGCTCCCCCGATGTAGAGGGTCGGCGTGCTGTTCAGCCCCAGGGCCTTCGACGCCTGTCGGTCGCTGTCGACCAGGGCCGAGGTCTCCGGCGACTCGTAGGCGGCCTTCCATCGCGCGGTGTCGAGGCCTATTTCGCCGGCGATCGTCAGGAAGAGCGCGTCGGCATCGGCCGCGGGCAGGTCCTTCCACGCGTCCTGACGGGTGTAGAGCGCCTCGGACATCGACCAGAAGGACCCCTGCTCATGCGCGGCGGCCGCCGCACGGGCCGAGCGATCCGCGTTCGCGTGGATCGAGTCGAGGGGGAAGTAGCGGTACACCAGCGTCATCTCGTTCGACGAGGCCAGCTCCGCGATGATCGGCGCCAGGACGGCGCAGCCGGGGCACTGGAAGTCTGCGAACTCCACCACCTCGATCGCCCCGCTGCCCAGGCGTGGGCTTCCCGCGGGCCCGAGCCCAGGTGCGTCCTGCGTGCCCGACGGCGCCCCGCCAGTGGCACCCAGCGCCAGGAGCGCGGCCACGGCCAGGGTCGCCACCCCACCGCCAGCACGCCCGATGCGCAGCAGGCTCGCTCGTTCCTGGTCCCGCGCTCTGGCCGCATGCTGGCGGGTCCGGCTGGAATGGGCGGCCGGTGGGTCGTCCTGGGTGCGCACCGCCATCAGCGCCGCTGCCAGCAGGGCGATGCTTGCTGCGGCCTGGACGAGGCACCAGCTGCAGAAGGCGCGGATCACGAATGCCTCGAGGCCGGTGAGGACCAGTGACGCGATCGCACCCGCACCCGCCAGCCCCAGCAGCGCCACCTCCGCCCGGATTCGCGCAACCGGGCGCGCGTCGGGATCTGCAAGGGTGAGCCAGATCGCCGCGAGGTAGAAGAGCAGCCCGATCAGCGGGAGCGGGACCCCGAGCGGATAGGCGAAGTCGCTGGCTCGCACGAGGTCGCAGCCGCTGCCGGTGAGGCACAGCCCCGGCTGTCCCGTGACGTACTCCACCAGCAGGTAGGCGGACGCGGCAGCGCCGACGATGGAGGCCAGGAGGGCGACCGAGCGCCAGCGCGCGGCCGCCATGCTGCGATGCATGTCGCGCCGAGTGTGCGTGCCGCCGCGCGACGACGAGCAGTGCCGAAGGTCCCACCAGACCGGGACCAATCGCCCGCGGATCGGTTATAGTTGACCTAGCAACTAAACCGATGGAGCGAACCGATGCCCGCCGTCACCGCCGACCTGCTCACCCTTCCCCGCCTCTCGTCCATCCCACCCAGCAGCGTGGCGCGCCCGGTGCGCGGCATCGTGACTGCCATCCGGACCTTCGAGGGCGAGGGCTTCCCGGTCCGGCGACCGTTCCCGGGGATCGACCTCTCCCTCGTCGACCCGTTCATCCTGCTCGACCAGATGGGGGCGGTCGAATACGCGGCGGGCGAGGCGAAGGGCGCGCCGGACCACCCGCACCGCGGCTTCGAGACGGTGACCTACATGCTCGACGGGGTGATCGAGCACCGCGACAGCATGGGCGGTGGCGGAACGATCAGCGACGGCGCCACCCAGTGGATGACCGCCGGCGCAGGCATCGTCCACTCCGAGATGCCGCCCGAGTACCTCGTCCGCTCCGGCGGCCTCTTCCATGGCGTGCAGCTGTGGGTCAACCTGCCGGCGCGACTGAAGTGGAGCCCGCCGCGCTACCAGGACATCGTGCCCGGCGAGGTGACGCTCATCACCAATACCGATGGCTCCGCGCTGGTGCGGATCATCGCCGGCGAGCTGGATGGCCATGCCGGCCCGGGGGTCACCTATACGCCGATCGCCTACGCGCATGCCACCTTGCATCCCGAGGCTCGCCTCGCGGTGCCGTGGCGAGCCGACTTCAACGCGCTCGTCTACGTCCTGGCGGGAACCGGGCGGGTCGGACCCGAGGATGCACCCATCGGCGAGGGGCAGCTGGCCATCCTGAGCGCCGGCGACCACGTGACGATCAGCGCCGACCGCAAGCCGGCCGGAGCGTCACCGACGCTGGAGATCCTCCTCCTCGGCGGTCAGCCGATCCGTGAGCCGATCGCGCACTACGGTCCGTTCGTGATGAACACCCGCGAAGAGATCCTGCAGGCGGTGGCGGACTACCAGGCGGGGCGCATGGGCACGATCCCGCCGGTCCACGGTCTCACGGCGGGCTCGACGCCCTGAGGGTCCTGGGGGCCCGCCCCTCAGGCCTTCGGCTTCTTCGGCTTCTTCGGCTTGGGGGGTCGCTTGGGTGTCTTGTCGGCCATGGGAAACCTCCTGGCCGGAGTGTAGGACGCGGAGCCAGTCGCGCGTCGCGTACCGTTGCCGCATGCGCACCTTTCGGTTTGCCGTCACCGCCAGCCATGCAGGCAGCGGCGAGGCCTGGGTGGCGCTGGCACGACGTGCCGAGGAGCTCGGCTACGGCGCGCTCCTGGTCCCGGACCACCTGAGCCAGCAGCTCTCCCCGATCGCGGCCATGGCAACCGCGGCGGCGGCGACCAGCTCGCTGCGCATCGGCGGGTTCGTCTTCGCCAACGACTTCCGGCATCCGCTGATGCTGGCCCGCGAGGCCGCGACCCTCGATCTCCTCTCGAATGGCCGGCTGGAGCTCGGCCTGGGCGCCGGATGGCGCACCTCGGACTATCGGCAGCTGGGGATGCCGTACGACGCGCCCGGGCGCCGGATCGACCGGCTGGTCGAGTCGAGCCTGCTGGTGAAGCGCCTGCTCGCCGGCGAGACGGTGACCCACGACGGGCCGCACTACCATCTCGGCGCGGCGCGCGTCTGGCCTCGACCGATCCAGCGGCCGCACCCGCCGATCATCATGGGCGGCGGCGGCCCCCGCATGCTGCGGCTGGCCGCCCGCGAGGCCGATATCGTCGGCTTCATTCCGCAGTTCAGCCAGCGCGGACGCCCGATCCTGACCGATGCCGGCGAGGCGGCACTCGACCGGAAGGTGGCGATCGTGCGCGAGGCGGCCGGCGAGCGCTTCGAACGCCTCGAGCTGAATCTGTTCATCGTGGACGCCGGGATGGTCGGCAGCGGCCAGCCGGCGCCGCGCACGCTGGTGGCTGCCGCCAAGGCAGCCACCGTCGGGCTCGCCGGGAGCCCGTACTTCCTGTACGGGACGCTGCCCGCCCTCCGCGAGCGGCTGGAGCGACGCCGAGGACTGACGACGATCAGCTACTACGCCATTCGCCAGGGATCGATGGAGGCGATGGCCCCGCTGGTGGCGGCCCTGGCGGGTCGTTGACCGCTACGGCAGCTCGGATGGTGGCGTCTCCGCCTCGAGGAGCTCCGCCGTTCTGCTGAGACCACTGCGAAGCTCGCCGAGTGCTGAGTACAGCGCCTCGGTATCCACGTCCGCATCGGCCAGCTGCGCGAGGAGCGACCGGTATGCCACTGTGAACCCGGGGATGGCAGCCTCGAGGCGCTCGCGGCCGGCATCGGTCAGCCCCAGCAGGCGAGCACGCCGGTCCTTCGGATGCGGCTGCCGGACGACCTCGCCCGATGCGATCATCGGCTCGAGCATCGTCGCCAGGGTGGTGATCGGCAGGCCCACGTCCTGTGCCGCCTGCGACAGGGTTCGCGACCCGTTGGCGTAGAGGTAGCTGTACAGCGCGTACTGCTCGCCGGCCATCTCCGTCCCGACCAGCGCGAGCTTCACGAAGCGGCGCGACGCCTGGCTGGTCAGGTACAGCTGGTACAGGAGCGTGAGCCGACGCGGCCCTGTCTCTGCCACGGGCATTGAACCTCTGATGCTACGGTTCCGTAGTAAGTGTTACGGAACCGCTCCATCTTCACACACCTCAGGAGTGACCGAATGGCACCGGTGGGCACCCTTCCACGCCTCCGACACGGCGGCATCGCGCTCCTGGGCATCTTGCTGCTGTCCGCCTGTGGCGGCGCGGAGGGAGGAACCTCATTGCCCAGTGAACCGGTCAGCGTGGCTCCCAGCGCGGCATCGCTCGCCTTCACCTTCCCCCAAGGGGAGACGCCGACCGTGACGCGCCAATTGACGGGACTCGATGAGCTCTACATCAACCCGGGCGCGGTGATCGATGACGGAACGACGCTTCACATGTTCGCCAACGTCTTCAGCGACTGGCCCGGGCACGTGGACGTGCCCCACCTCACCTCGACCGATGGTGTCAGCTGGTCGCTCGACCCGGCGGAGCCGGTGTTGACCAGCGACGACGTCCCGTTCGCCGATCCGGGGATGGACGTCTCGACCGGGTTCCTGGCCGATGACGGGACCTGGGTGCTGATCTTCGAGACGGTCCAGCTCGGCGAGCCGTGGTCGCTTGGACGAGCCACGGCGCCGGATCCCGCCGGCCCGTGGACCGTGGACCCGGAGCCGATCCTGGTGGCCGGCGCCGAGGGGTCGTTCGATGCCGGTGGCCTCGCCTGGCCGAGCGTCGTGCGCCTCGGGGATGAGTACGCGCTCTACTACACCGCCTTCGACAGACCGCGCGGCAAGGGGGTGATCGCGATGGCCACCTCTCCCGACGGCGTGGCCTGGACCAAGCGCGACGCGCCAGTCGTCGTCGCCGACCAGGATTGGGAGCTGGCCAAGCTCGACCGTCCACGAGTCGCGGCCACCCCGAGCGGCCTTGTCATGGTCTACGCGGGGGGCCGGCTCACCGACCGTGGCGTGGCGTGGTCCGAGGACGGGGTGACCTGGGAGAAGGCGGCCGATCAGCCCGCGATCAGCCAGGAGATGTTCCCGGTCAGTGGCCAGGCGTGGGATGCCGCGCTGATCGTCCGCGAGGGCGCCGTCGTCTACTACCTCGAGATCGGTACCGCCAGCGGAACGGCTGGCACCCAGGTCTACCGAGCCACCGCCGATCTGCCCTGAGGGCGAGCCCGCGGTCTGGCCCGATGAGTCGTGGCCGGGTAGCATGAGGCTGCCGGCGCGGGAGTAGCTCAGTTGGCAGAGCGTCAGCCTTCCAAGCTGAATGTCGCGGGTTCGATCCCCGTCTCCCGCTCCAACCTCACCTCTGGCCCACCCCCAGACAAATTGAATCGGGGCCCACGATCGATCTCGTGAGCCCCGATTCGGCTGGATGAGAATCAGCTGCCGAACGCGCTCGCCCAGTTGGCGGCTGCCGACGCATCCCACGCCTGAGAGTAACCGCAGCCGGTGATGATGCCGTCGGCGCCCGAGACGAGGTATCGGCCACCGACTTTGAAGTCGACGAGGATGCCCTCCATCACCAGGCCCTCGCCCTGCCCAACCTGGGTCAAGGTCACGTTGGCATCGCCAGAGCCGCGGTACCAATGAGCCACCTCGAGCGTGACTGACTCGCCGTCGATGGCGGTCACGGTTCCGTCAAGCGCGAACTCCTGCTGCGCCAGCAGGTCGAGCTCGAAGGCGATGCACATTGCAGTGCCGCCTCCTGCACCACCGCCGATCCCACCGTCGCTGGGGCTGGGGGTCGGGGCTCCGCCCCGTGGCCCGAAGGCCAGCAGGGCGACGGCCGCGATGGCGGTCACGCCCGCAAGGCCGATCGTCAACCGGAGTCGTCGCTGCGGCAGATTCGAGCCTCCGCCGGCCTGGATATCGGTCATCACCTTCTCCTGGACTCTCGCGCGGATGCGGGCGAGATTCGCAGAGGGCAGCTGATCGGCATCGACAGGGTTGGATCGACGAAGCAGCTCGATCGGATCGGGATCGGTCGGCCTGGTCATTCCTCACGCTCCTGCAACGCGCCGTTGATGGCGCCCTTCTGCTCAATGGATGTCCCGATGGCTCCCGATTCTTTCAGCAGCGCATCTCGAAACCGCTTGCGCGCTCGATGCAGCCGGATGGCGACTGCATTGGGGGTGATCCCCAGCACGAGGCCCACGGCCCGGTGGTCGAGCTCGTCCCAGGCCACGAGCCGCAGGATCTCCTGGTCGTCACTCCGCAGGCGAGCCAGGGCGGCGAGGGCTGGCCCGTCCGAGTCGTCCTGTTCAGGGAGGATGGCGGACTCGGCGGATGCATGCCGCTCCAGCTTCAGCAACAACCATGCGCGGCGCCGACGGCCTCGCCGCTGATTCGAAATGACCCGCCGCGCGATCGAGAGGAGCCATGGCAGCGCGTCACCCGGCGCGAGCTCGATCTTGCGCCAGGCGATGGAGAAGGTCTCGGCGGCGGCATCCTCGGCATCCGCGACGCTTGGTGTGCGGCGCATCGCATAGGCAAGCACGCGTCGCTCATGCGCCCGGAAGAGCTCGTCCAGCTTCTGGGCAGCGCCGATCGTCGCGGGTCGCGTTGATCCCATTGCCGGAGGACGCCGGAGCTGCCCGTTCGGTTCCGCGGCGATGGAGCGACGGCAAACCGGGCGCGGTCCGAGGTGCGCGAGCGGCCCTATTGACACGGGTCATATATTCACAATATGACTCGTGTCGCTGCAGGATCGGGGCGCACCTATCGCAGCCAGCTGCGAGCGGAGCAGGCCGAGGAGACACGGGCCCGCATCCTCGACGCCACCGTCCGCGTCATGGCCCTCGGCTTCGCCACCCTCTCGATTCCCGATGTGGCACGCGAGGCGGGCGTATCGGTGCCAACCGTCTATCGCCACTTCGGCACGAAGCAGGCGCTCCTGGCCGCTGTCCACCCGCACCTCGCGCGTCGGGCGGGCCTGGGGCAGGTGGCCGAGCCGGAATCGGTCGACGACTTCCGCGAGATGGTGCGGAGCGTCTTCGGTCGGCTGTTTTCGCTGGGTGGCGACGCCCGGGCAGCGATGACCAGCCCCGCGTCGGAGGAGGCGCGGCGAACGCAGATGCCGGCGCGATATGCCATGAGCCGCAGGTTCGCGGCCACGGTGATGCCCGCCGCATCCGAGGTCGACCGGGATCGGCTTGCGCGCGTGCTGCTTATCCTTGCCAGCTCGTCGTCGATGCGGCTGTGGCTGGACCACCTCGGTTCATCGGTCGACGAGGCCGCCGACGACGTCGATTGGCTGCTCCGCACGGTCCTCGCCGCGCAGGGGAGTGCGACGAGATGAGTGGATCCCCCCTCGTTCGTCGCCTGGCCGACGTCCGCCTGACCGATGCCGCCGAGGTCGGCGGAAAGGCCGCCAGCCTCGGGGAGCTGATCGCAGACGGGATCAAGGTGCCGGACGGAGTCGTCCTGGCAGCCGATGGCGCCGAGCTGCCGTCCGCCGAGCGTGGCGCCCTGCTGCGCGACGCCGTCGCGGGCCTCGAAGGCGGGCCGTTCGCCGTCCGCTCGAGCGGCGTGACCGAGGATGGGGCCGATCATTCGTTCGCGGGGATCTACGA
>Ga0214472_10007124_pt1 | contig 11720 bp, 8 predicted proteins | sample RVTome_6_FD_207662 | JGI IMG/M metagenome (GOLD analysis project Ga0214472, IMG submission 207662) | Soil microbial communities from uranium-contaminated site in the Upper Colorado River Basin, Wyoming, United States - RVT140D175 | ecosystem: Environmental > Terrestrial > Soil > Contaminated >...
CGGACGACCGCGTTGCGGGCGATTTGGGCGTAATGGCCGTTCGGATAGGCGTCCAGATAGGCGCGGTAATCCTCCAGATAGCCGGTGGACTGCGCGGTGCGGAAGATATCCCTTTCAATCACGAAACCGGTCTGCCTGTCGCTGCTTTCGCCGGGTTCCGCCGCCTCGGCGGAACCGGATTCCGGCGCGGGCGCGGAAAGGTCCGACAAAGCCGGTTCGGGCGCGAGGAACACTTCTCCGGTCAGCGAGGCGGACATCCATGGCCGTTGCCGTCCGCGGGTTTGCGCCGCGACGTCGCGGTTGACGCGGGTCAGCATGGTCAGGACGCTGGCGCCGGGGGTTTCGATATGGCGCAGCAACGCGCCCGTGAACGGGCTGTTGCCCTCGGCGCCGTCGAAGGCGACATTCCCGGGATCCGTGGCAAAAACGATCAACGAACCGTTTCCGCCCTGCGGCGCGGTCATTTCCGCAAGGCCCGATCGCGCGGCCGCCGGCTGTTGCGATTGCGGATCGCCGGTTTCCGATCCCAGCGCCTGCGGAAAAGGATTGTCGCGGCAGGCATCGAGCATCACGATGCGATAGCGGATATTGCGATTGAGCCGGCGCAGAAGATAATCGGTGCGCACGCCGTATGTGTCGAGTTCCTCCACGGTTTGCGGCGCCGCGTCGATGGGCAACAGGTAATTCTCGCCGGCGGCCTGAACGCCGTGCCCGGCATAAAACACCAGGGCCAGGTCCGCGCCCCGCGCGGATTTCGCATAGCTGCGGATCAGCTTTTCCATTTCCGTCTTGGGAAGGTCGAAGCCGCGGTGCACGTCGAAACCGAGCCGGGCGAGCGCCCGCGCCATATCCTTGGCGTCGTTGACCGGATTGGCCAACCTGTCTCCATGGATATAGGCGCCGTTGCCGATGACCAGCGCGACGCGGGCTTGTTCCGCCGCGTGGGAGCCGCCGCCCAGCGACAGGAGGACCATCATCCCACATAAAAAACGCAACACATCCGCCTCCAATATTCTATTGGTGTCTGCGTTCGCGGTATTTTAGGCATTGATCGGCATGCAATGCAATCTGGATTCCACGCTCCGGCCGCCCGGGCGATCCGGACGATCAGTGTCGCGAACCCGGCTTTCCGATTTCCGCAACAATGTATCCGACAATTGAAACGGTGCGCCGAATTTTCCGAACAAACTGCCTTCTGCTTTTATCAAGACCAGAAATGAGACGAAAAGACGGCTTTTCTGCGACCGGTAACCCGCTGGAACAATCCGCTGGTTTCGGGTCGACCGCGGCGATCCGGTTTGTCTCGCGGTGTGACGCGCAAGGGTCAGGAGGCCATGCGCGCTTCGGAACGGGTTTGCAGGACACGTTCCCAGGCCAGCGCGTCGGCGACGATCCGGTTCAGATCGCCGAATTGCGGCTGCCAGTCCAGCAAGTTCCGCAGCCGGTCGGAATTGGCGACGACGCTTTCCAGGTCGCCCGGCCGGCGTTGCGCCAGGCGCGTCGCCACCGGTCTTTCGGCGGCCTGTTCGACCGCCTTGACCACGTCGCGCACGGAAAAGCCGCGTCCGTAACCGCAATTGGCCAGAATACTGGATTCGCCGTCGCGCAGAAGCGCCAGCACCCGGCGGTGGACGTCGACCAGATCGCTGACATGGATGAAGTCGCGCACGGCCGTCCCGTCCGGCGTGTCGTAATCGGTGCCGAATATCGACAGATGCGTGCGCTTGCCGACCGCCGTCTCGCAGGCCACCTTGATGAGATGGGTCGCGTTTTGCGTCGATTGTCCGGTGCGTCCCTGTGGGTCGCTGCCGGCGACATTGAAATAACGCAGGATCGCAAAGCGAATGTCATGGGCGGCGGCCGCGTCCTGCAGAATCATTTCCGACATCATCTTTGAACGGCCATAGGGCGATTGCGGATCGAGACGCGCCTCTTCGGACACCGGATGCGGCGGCACGTTGCCATAGACCGCGGCGGTCGAGGAGAAGACGAAATACCGAACCGAATTGGCGACGGCCGCTTCGACAAGGGTCCGCAGCTTGACGGTGTTGTTGTGGTAATAGGCCAGCGGTGCGGCGACGGAGTCCGGCACGACGGTCGAGCCCGCCATATGAATGATGCCTTCGATTTTGTGGCGCTCCAAGACCCGCATCAGCAGCCGGGGATCGCCGATATCTCCATGCACGAATTTCGCCTTTGAGGGGACGGACCATTTATGACCGACGGACAGATTGTCGACAACCACCACCTCTTCGTGCGCGTCGAGCAGTTCCCACGCCATGTGGCTGCCGATATATCCGGCGCCGCCGGTAACCAAGATCGCCATTGTCCGACCCGCAATTGTTGTTCTTGTTCGGCGGTCAGAATGGCAAAGAAAAGCTGAGATTCAGTTGGGTCAAAGCCTCGAATTTTTCAGGCTTTTGCAAGGGTTCGTTAAGCATGGCGGATATTTGGGGTCATCTGCCATGGATGCCGCGCGCGCCAGGCAGGATTGGAGCCGATCCGGGTCGCCGGCGGCGCATCGCGCCCTCCCCCGAGCCGTCATTGCAGCGGCGTTGCGAGCGCCCGGCGCTCGTCCGCCTGCTTGCCATAGGTGGCGAACAGAGCGATCACCCGGTCCATTTCCGCGTCGTCCAGGATGACCGGCTCGCCCATCTGCCTGGCGATGAAGAATTGCTTGCACAGGGTTTCGATTTCGCCGGCCAGCCACAATGCCCTTTTCAGGCTGGGGCCGAAGCAGATCTGACCGTGATTGGCCAACAGGCAGGCCGTGCGGCCGGCCAGAGCCGCAAGCATGGCGTCGGACAGGGCCTTTGTGCCGAGCGTCGCATACTCGGCACAACGCAGCGTGGCGCCGCCGGCCACCGCGATCATGTAGTGGAATGCCGGAATGTCCTTTCGCAGACAGGATAGGGCGGTCGCATAATTCGAATGGGTGTGCAGAACCGCCACCGCGTCCGGCCGCGTGGCGTAAACGGCCAGATGCATGCGCCATTCCGACGACGGCAGCCGCGCGCCTTCATAGCCGGAATTCATATCCATCTGCACGATCTGTTCCGGCGTCATCACGTCGTAGGGAATGCCGGACGGGGTGATCAGGAATCCGTCCCCGTTCCGCACGCTGGCATTGCCCGACATGCCCTGATTGATCCCCGAGGCGTTCATTTCCAGGCATGTATCGATGATCTGCCGGCGCAAGGCTTCGTTTGGCATGCTGTTTCGGTCCATCGATGGGTTCGGGCGCGATCCGGGTGGAACGCGCCGGGAACCCGGCAATGCCGCCCGCAACGCGTCTTCGATTCCGGTTCAATCCTGTCCGGCGACGGGGCTGCGGCGCTCCAGCAGAATCACGTCCCGCCATTGGCCACGCAGCGGGCCGTAAAGCATTTTTCCAATCTTCTCACGCATGCCGACGATGCGAAAGCCGTTTTTCTGGTGCAGGCCGAGGCTGGCGGTGTTTTCGGGAAAGATGCCGGCCTGCAGGGTCCATATGCCAACCGCTTCTGATTGCGCGATAAGGCTTTTCATCAACGCATCGCCGACGCCGCGGCCCTTTGCCGCGGCGCGCACGTAGACGCTGACTTCGGCGACGCCCGCATAGACCGGGCGCCCCGAAATCCCGGCCAGGGCCGCCCAACCGGCCACCGCGCCATCGAGGTCGGCGGCGATCCGCGGCGCGCTCAAATGCGCCGCGCACCAATCCTCGAAGGCGGGAACCGCGTCGGCGAAAGTCGCATGGCCGGTGCCGATGCCTTCGCCGTAAATCGCCAGCACGGTCTCCGCGTCCTGCGCGTTCATCGGACGGGTCATCGGTACTTGCGCGAAGAGATCGGTCATGCGGGCCTATTCGCTCCGGTTCGTCAAAAAATCCGGACCGTGGCCGAGGATCTCTTCGTCGATGGTGCCGATCACGCCCTTGTCCTTGTCGTCGTAGTCCAGCATGGTCAGCACGTGGCGGATGGCGTTGAGGCGGCCGCGTTTCTTGTCATTGTTGCGCACGACCGTCCAGGGCGCATGGCCGGAATGGGTCCGTTCCAGCATGCGGTTGCGGGCGTCGGTATAGTCGTCCCATTTGCTCAGGGCGGCGAGATCGATCGGCGAGAGTTTCCAGATTTTCAAGGGATCGTGGCGGCGGTCGTGAAAGCGCTTCAATTGCATTTCCTGGCCGATATTCAGCCAGAACTTCACCAGGGTGATGCCTTCGCGGTGAAGCATGCCTTCGAAGCGCGGGACTTCTTCGAGAAAGTCTTGCGCGTCCTGCGGCTTGCAGAAACCCATGACCGGTTCGACGACGCCGCGATTATACCAGGAGCGATCGAACATCACGATTTCGCCGTCGGTCGGAAAGTGGTTGATATACCGCTGGAAATACCATTGGCCCCGCTCGGTTTCCGATGGTTTCGACAGGGCGACGATCCGGGCGTGCCGCGGGTTCATATTCTCCGCAAACGCCTTGATGGCGCCGCCCTTGCCGGCGGCGTCGCGGCCTTCGAAGACCAGAATGATGCGGCGTTTTTCCTCCCGGGCCCATCTCTGCAGTTTGACCAGTTCGATCTGCAGGAGGCGCAAATGTTCGTAATATTCCTCGCGCGGCATCTTGTCCTCGTAAGGATAGCCGCCGGAGGTAAACGCCGCTTTGGCGATATGCTTCGGCAGATCCGGATCGTCCAGTTCAAAGCGGTCGAGGATCCCGGCATCGGAATCTTTCTTCGATTTTTTCTTGTTCGGCATTCGGTGGTTTCCGTTCATGAGCGTGAGCGATTTTCAAACAAGGATTCCACAGACATCGCGTGCGCACTGTCTGCAGGATTTTCTGCTCGCCCGCCGCTTCAGTCCTGGACCGGGAAAGCATTCCATGGGTTTATTGTGCGCGGAATCTTGGTGCATGTCATCGGGATGACGCGAATTTGCTGATATTTTTCGGGAATCGTCGTATCGAAAACAACGCGGTCGCGTCCGCGGTGTTATTGTCGATTCGGATTAATGGACAATTGGATGGATCGAAACGAAGATCAGCAACCCGGTGCGAAGCATGTCTATATGCGCCGAATTGCCGAAGCACGCTGGACTTTGATCGCCGCGTTCGGGCTTTTGGCCTATGCGGTGTTTCGAAACAGTCTCACCCTTGAATTTGCCTTGGGCGGCGCGCTCTTCGTCCTGGCGCTAACAATTCTGGTGCCGCGCCGCGACTCCCGGTCGGCGATGGCGCGCCGGCGGAGCAGCGCCCGATTGGTCTGGCCGGACACCGGCATGAAGACCGTCGTGGACGCTTTCCCCCTGCCGTGCCTCGTCGTCGATCGAAAATCCATCGTCCGTCATGGCAACGCGTCGGCGACGGGGCTGATCGGACCGTTTCAGCCCGGCGACCCGCTGGCCTATCGCCTGCGCGTCCCCCAGGTTCTGGACGCCCTCGAACAGGTCGCCGCCGGCGGGCCGGCCACGTCGGTGCAATGGCGGGAGAAGGTGCCCTCCGACCGCGCCATGGAAGCCCGGTTCTCGCCGATCCTTCTGCCGGGCAATCAACGCCGCAACGCCTTTCGTCCGGATTTCGTCCTCATCGTGTTTTTCGATCTGACGGAACTGCATCAAGTGGATCGCATGCGCGCCGATTTCGTCGCCAATGCCAGCCACGAATTGCGCACGCCCCTGGCCTCGCTGACCGGTTTCATCGAAACCTTGCAGGGTCCGGCGCGCAATGACGAGAAGGCGCGCGACAATTTCCTGAACATCATGCTCGAGCAATCCAACCGCATGGGGCGGTTGATCAACGATCTCCTGTCCCTGTCCCGCATCGAAATGCGCGGCCATGTCCGGCCCGACACACCGGTCGATCCCCATGCGGTCATCGCCCATGTGGTGGATGCCCGCGCGCCCGTGGCCAAGGAGCTTGGCGTGCGCATCGATACCCGCCTTCAGCACCAATCCGTGCGCGTGCTCGGTGACGAGGACGAACTCACTCAGGTGTTCGAGAATTTGATCGAAAACGCTTTGCGCTACGGCGCTGCGGGCGAACGGATCGAGATTTCGGATGATATCGAGGCGCCGTCCGTAACCGGGGCGGGTGTTTACCGCGTCTCGGTGCGCGATTGGGGGCCGGGTATTCCGGTTGAACATCTTCCCCGGCTGACGGAGCGGTTTTATCGGGCCAACGACGCATCGAGCCCGCTTGGCAAGGGAACCGGTCTGGGGCTGGCCATCGTCAAGCACATCGTCAACCGGCATGGCGGGCGCCTGACGATCAGCAACCATCCTGAGGGCGGAGCGGTGTTCACAATAAGCCTGCAAATCGCCCCGAATCCGGCGATATTCCTGCCTAAGGCGGAAAAAATCACATAATTTCAACGGTTACGGCGTCACAAAACTGTAATCGAAAGTTCATAGAACAGACGCGCTCGGTCTATAGCTTCAGATCGCAGGCGGCAGCTTTCAGCTGTCGGCGTGGAATTCACCAATTCTGACAAACAGAATTCTGACACACAGGAGTGGACAGGTGAAATTGAACTTATATGTGAGCGCGATCGCCCTTGCGGGGATGACGTTGGCGGGTGCCGCCCAGGCACGCGACCAGATCCAGATCGTCGGCTCGTCCACGGTTTTTCCGTTTTCGACGGCGGTCGCCGAACAATTCGGGCAAAAGACCGAATTCAAGACGCCGGTCGTCGAATCCACCGGTTCGGGCGGCGGCATGAAGCTGTTTTGCGCCGGCGTGGGGACGGACCATCCGGACATCACCAATGCGTCGCGCCGCATCAAGAAAAGCGAATTCGAAAAGTGCACGGCCAACGGCATCGGCATCGTCGAAATCAAGGTCGGCTTTGACGGCATCGTCATGGGCAGCGCCAAGGCCGGCGCCGATGTCGATTTGACCCTGAAGCAGATTTTCCAGGCTCTGGCCAAGGAAGTTCCAATCGACGGCAAGCTCGTCGCCAACCCGTATAAAAACTGGTCGGATATCGATGCTTCGCTCCCCAACGTCAAGATCGAAGTTCTTGGACCGCCGCCGACGTCCGGCACCCGGGACGCCTTCGCAGAACTGGCCATGGAAGGCGGCGCCAAGTCCTTCGACATGCTGACAGCCATCAAGAAGGAAGACAAAAAGAAATTCAAGGCCATCGCCCATGCGATCCGCGAAGACGGCGCTTATATCGAAGCCGGCGAGAACGACAACCTGATCGTTCAGAAGCTTCAGGAAGCATCGGATCGCTTCGGCATCTTCGGCTTTTCCTTCCTCGATCAGAACGCCGACGTGATCAAGGGCGCCATGGTTGGTGGCGTCAAGCCGGAATTTGAAGAAATCGCGTCCGGCGCCTACCCGATCTCGCGGTCGCTGTTCTTCTACGTAAAGAAAGAGCATATCGGCGTGGTTCCCGGCATTCAGGAATATGTCGCCGAGTTCACTTCCAACGGCGCTTGGGGCGATGAAGGCTACCTGACCGACAAAGGGTTGATCCCGCTGCCGGCCGCCGAGCGTGCTGAAATCGCCAAAACTGCCGCTGAGCAGACGACGCTTACCGGTCTCTGAGGAACGCGGAGTGCGGCGCGGGTTCGCGGCCTCGCGTCTTGCGATGCCCCGGCGCGGGCCGAACGCTCCCTCCTTTCAGTAAAATCGTTCCGCCGGCGACCCTTCCCCGTCGGCGGACGTTCAACGTCTCGCTGGAATTTTCTTCCGCCCCTCACAGCGCGTCCGGCCCGGTTCGGAATGGCGCGTGTCTCGAGAGTTTGCGATGTTTTGGTATTTCTTCCTTGCCTTGCTGCTTATCGCGGCAGTCGGTTACGGTTTCGGCATATCCCGTGCCGCAAAAGTTGCGGGCGGTGACGTTTCCAAACTGCATACGCTTCCTGCCTACCATGGCGCCTATGTCGCTATTCTGGCGGCCGGCCCCGCGCTTGCCCTTCTGCTCATCTGGACCGGTTTCTCGACCGGCGTGGTTGAATCCTTCGTTGCCGAGCGCGTGCTCAACCTGACCGAGGGCCTGTCCCAAATCGAGCAGAACGCCTTGATGCGCGATGCGCGTACGCTTGCGCTTGGCGGGGTGATCTCGGGGGACAGCGCCGCCAAAATAGAAGCCGCCGAAATCTACCGGTCCGTGCTTCAGCAATCGAACGTCCTGTTAGGCCTGTTATCGGCGGCATTGGCCGTCTTCGGCCTGTATTGGGGGCGCTCGAAGATCACCGTGCAAAAGCGCAACCGTCAGGTCGTCGAACGCGTGATCATGTGGGTTTTGATCGCCTGTTCGGCCGTCGCCGTCGTGACGACGATCGGCATCGTTCTATCCCTGGTCTTCGAGAGCTATCGGTTCTTCACGAAGGTCAGCATTTTCGAGTTTCTGTTCGGACTGCACTGGAGTCCGCAAACGGCGCTGCGCGCCGATCAGGTCGGCGGCACCGGCGAGTTCGGCGCAATTCCGCTTATGGCCGGCACTTTGCTGATCACCGCGATCGCCATCGCCGTCGCCGCGCCGATCGGGCTGCTTTCGGCCATCTATCTATCCGACTACGCTTCTTCGCGCTTCCGCGCATTCGCCAAGCCATTGCTCGAAATTCTCGCGGGTATCCCGACCGTGGTCTACGGGTTTTTCGCGGCGTTGACCGTTGCGCCGTTTTTCCGGGACGCCGGGACGTCGATCGGCTTGACCGTGTCGTCGGAATCGGCCCTTGCCGCGGGCTTCGTCATGGGAATCATGATCATCCCCTTCGTTTCCTCCCTGTCCGACGACGTGATCAACGCGGTGCCGCAATCGCTTCGCGACGGATCCGCCGGCCTGGGTGCGACCAAGTCGGAAACCATCCGCCGGGTGGTTCTGCCGGCGGCCCTGCCCGGCATCATTTCCGCCTTGATGCTTGCCGTGTCGCGGGCCATCGGGGAAACCATGATCGTTGTCATGGCGGCCGGGTTGGCGGCCAATCTGACCATCAACCCGCTTGAGGCCGTCACCACCGTTACGGTTCAGATCGTGACCCTGCTGGTGGGCGATCAGGAGTTCGACAGCGCCAAGACGCTCGCGGCCTTCGCCCTCGGTTTGATGCTGTTTTGCGTAACCCTCATCCTGAACATCATTGCGCTGCGCGTGGTGCAAAAATATCGAGAGCAGTATGACTGATATTTCCGTTGAGGGCGCCATGCCGACCCCGAAACCCAGCGACAGCATTCACACCAACACCGATGCGCGCAAGCGCTTGTCGCGGCGCTACGGGATGGAGGCGCGCTTCAAATATGCCGGCCTTGCCGCGGTTCTGGTCGCCTGCGGTTTTCTGGTCCTGCTTTTGTCGACGGTGGTCGGCCAGGCGATCAACGCCTTCACCTATTTTTATACGACCATCGAGGTCGAAATTCCGCAGGTGGACAGCGGCGCATCCGAAGCCGAGCGCCGTAGCGCGATGCTGAAACTCGATTTCAACGGCGTCGTGCGCGACGCGGTGCGCCGGGAATTTCCCTCCGTGTCCGGACGCAGGGACCGGCGCGCCCTGAACGGCCTGTTGTCCTCTGGCGCCGGCACGGATTTGCTCCGGCAGGTTCTCGACAACCAGGCCATGGCCGGAACGACGGTGCCGGTTTCCTTCCTGCTGTCGGATTTTGGCGACCTCTACCTGAAGGGTGAGATCACCGGGCGCGCCACCAGTCAGGGCAAGGGCATCGCCTCGCCGGTGCAATCCGGTTCCGACATTGAAATTCTATCCACGTCGAACGACTTCCGGAGCATTCTCGCCGAGATCAAGGGCCGGCTGTTGACGGCATCGGAAGCGCTTCGCAACGAGTATGTGCGCCTCGGACGGATCGAAGACCGGATGGTCGGGCAGATTGCCGCCGCGGCGCGCGATGTCGCCGACGCGTCGGACGCTGATCGTGCCCGATTGGCCAAAAACAAGGACTCCCTGGAGCATTCGCTGGCTTCAATCCGAGCCAGTCGCGTTGAAATCGACACCAAGGCCAGCGCTTTGGAGGCCCGCGCCGCTGCGGTAAACGAACGGGAAGTGCTGACCGCCGATATGCCGTCCTTTATCGTCAAGATCAATGGCGGCGCCGTCAAGTTATCCGAAGTCGACGGCGCTTCCGTCAAGGGTCAGGCGATTCTGCCTCTGACCACCATTAACGAGGCCGGCGCGGGAACCTGGTCCATCGACCGTCTCGCGGTACCGGAATCGTCCCGCAAGCTTTCGGATCAGGAGATCGTCTGGATCGATCAACTCGTCGCCAGGGGCGCGGTCGAGCGTCGGATCAACAGCGTGTTCTTCACCGCCGGCGCCAGCCGGGAACCGGAACAGGCAGGGATCTGGGGCGCGGTCGTGGGAACCTTCTACACCATGATCGTGACTCTGATCCTGTCGTTTCCCATCGGCGTGGCCGCCGCCATCTATCTGGAGGAATTCGCTCCGAAGAACCGGTTGACCGACCTGATCGAGGTAAACATCAACAATTTGGCGGCCGTGCCGTCGATCGTCTTCGGTCTCCTCGGCCTTGCCGTCTTCCTGAATTTTTTCAACCTTCCCCGATCCGCCCCCGTCGTCGGCGGCATGGTGCTGGCCTTGATGACCTTGCCGACGATCATCATCGCATCCCGCGCAGCCTTGAAGGCGGTGCCCCCGTCGATCCGCGAAGCAGCGCTCGGGGTCGGCGCCTCGCGCCTCCAGGCTGTATTCCACCACGTCCTGCCTTTGGGAATGCCCGGCATCATGACCGGTGCCATTATCGGCATGGCGCAGGCTCTGGGCGAAACCGCGCCGTTGCTGATGATCGGCATGGTCGCCTTCATCGTCGACATTCCGGCCGGCCCCTTCGATCCCGCGACGGTGCTTCCCGTGCAGATCTACATGTGGGCCGATTTTCCCGAGCCGGCGTTTCGGCAAAAGACCGCGGCTGCGATCCTGGTCCTGCTCGGCTTCCTTATCGCGATGAACCTCATCGCTGTTATTTTACGCCGCCGCTTCGAGCGGCGCTGGTAACCAATGGAGTGAATGGGTGATGGCGCAGGATCAGACAATGACGATGCAGCGGCCGAAGGATGCCGCGGCGCCGGGCGACCAGGCCTGGCCGGTCAAGATGCGCGGACGCGACGTCTGCGTATTCTACGGCGAAAAGCAGGCCTTGTTCGATGTGAATCTCGACATTCGGGAACGGCAGGTCACAGCCCTGATCGGGCCGTCGGGGTGCGGCAAGTCGACGTTTTTGCGGTGTCTGAACCGCATGAACGACACCATTGACACGGCGCGGGTCGCCGGCGATATCCTTTTGGATGACACCAATATCTACGACAAGTCGATCGATGTGGTGGAATTGCGCGCCCGGGTCGGGATGGTTTTTCAAAAGCCGAACCCGTTTCCGAAATCCATTTTGGAAAATGTCGCCTATGGTCCGCGGATTCACGGGTTGGCGCGTTCCAAGGCGGATCTGGAAGAGATCGTCGTCAGCAGCCTGCAAAAGGCGGGTTTGTTCGAAGAGGTCAAGGACCGGTTGGATTCGCCGGGAACCGGGCTTTCCGGCGGCCAGCAACAGCGTTTGTGCATTGCCCGGGCGATTGCTGTCAGCCCGGAAGTCATCCTGATGGACGAACCCTGTTCTGCGCTGGATCCGATCGCGACCGCAAAGGTTGAGGAATTGATCGATGAATTGCGGGAAAACTATACGATTGCGATCGTGACGCATTCCATGCAGCAGGCGGCGCGGGTCTCTCAGCGCACGGCTTTCTTTCATCTGGGTATTCTTATCGAGGAAGGGCCCACCG
>Ga0214472_10007125_pt1 | contig 11719 bp, 13 predicted proteins | sample RVTome_6_FD_207662 | JGI IMG/M metagenome (GOLD analysis project Ga0214472, IMG submission 207662) | Soil microbial communities from uranium-contaminated site in the Upper Colorado River Basin, Wyoming, United States - RVT140D175 | ecosystem: Environmental > Terrestrial > Soil > Contaminated >...
GCGAGTTGAACGGCTATGAGGCGGAGGCGGAGGCAGCAGTGCTGTTAAACGGCCTCGGCATCCCGGAAGAGATGCGCCAGAAGAAGATGAAGGAACTTGATGGGAGCGATAAGGTGCGGGTACTTTTGGCCCAGGCCCTGTTCGGCAGCCCGGACATCCTGCTTCTGGATGAACCAACCAACCAGCTGGATATGAAGACCATCAACTGGTTGGAATATTTCCTATCCCGCTTCCAGAACACCGTGATCATCGTCTCCCACGACCGCCATTTTCTCAACCAGGTTTGCACCCATATGGCGGATATTGATTACGGCAAAATACAGGCATACGTCGGCAACTATGACTTTTGGTACCAGGCCAGCCAGCTTCATTTCACCCAGAGGGAGTCCGAAAGCAAGAAAGCCAATGCCAAAGCGGAGGAGCTTAAAGAGTTCATCCGGCGTTTCAGTTCAAATGCATCAAAGGCCAAGCAGGCCACGTCCAGGAAAAAGCTGCTTGAGAAACTCACCCTTGAAGAGATGCCGGTTTCATCGAGAAAATATCCCTACATCGTCTTCAATCCGGAACGGCCGTGTGGTGACGTCATTCTGGAGATTGACAACCTCTCAAAAGAGATTGATGGGGTTTCCATGTTTAAAGACATCACCCTCACGGTCAACAAAGGCGACAAAATTGCTTTTGTCGGAGAAAACAGCCTTGCCAAAACAACCCTGTTTCAAATTCTCTCAGGAGAACTTGAACCGGATACCGGCAGCTTTCGCTGGGGCGTGACAATTAAAAATGCCTATTTCCCGAAGGAGAACAGCTCCTACTTCAATAATGAGGATCTTGATCTGGTCGGCTGGCTGCGCCAGTACGCGCCTATCAAGGAGACCGAAAGTTTTGTCCGGGGTTTTCTCGGCAAGATGCTTTTTAAAGGAGAGGAGGCGAAGAAAAAAACCTCCGTGCTTTCCGGTGGAGAACGGGTCCGCTGCATGCTCTCCAGAATGATGCTCTCCGGCGCCAACGCCCTGATTCTTGATGAACCGACCAACCACCTGGATCTTGAATCAATTACCTCGTTGAACAACGCCCTGGAAGCGTTTTCCGAGGTGGTTCTTTTTGCGTCCCACGACCATCAGTTTGTTTCCACCGTGGCGAACAGGATTGTCGAACTTACCGCGGACGGCATCACCGATGTCATGATGAATTTCGATGACTACCTGGAAATGAACGAAAAGTGCCTGACCGAGGGGAACGCAGGTGAAGACAGGCAGGCGGCATAATCTATTTGCTCAATAGATCGATAAGTTTTTGCTCAAAGGCTTTATCGGGATTCTTTTATTAAGTAAGACGGCGAAAAAATTCGCCAAAGAGAGGAAAACATGAATGACGCAAACAACCTATTCATATCATTTGATTATATTCTGACCCTTGAGTCCGGGGAGGAGATTGATCGCTCCGAGGAAAACGAGCCCCTTGGCTTTATTACCGGCTGCGATCAGATTCTTCCCGGTTTGGAAAAATCCCTGATGCTCATGCAGGTCGGTGATTCTTCAAAGGTGACCATTCAACCTGAGGACGGCTACGGTCTGTATAATCAGGAGTTGGTCCATGAAATTCCCAGGGATCAGTTTCCCCCGGAAGAAAAGATTGAACCGGGCATGACCTTTCAGACCGAGGGACCGCAAGGTCCGATTACGATCAATGTGGTTGAGGTGAAAGGTGACGAATCGGTTACCGTTGATCTCAATCATCCGCTTGCGGGCCAGCAGCTTACTTTTGATGTAAAAATCGTCGATATCCGGCAACCTAGCCGGGAAGAGATTGCCGAGCTGTCTGATGGGTGCGGCTGCGGCTGCGGTTCTGACGGCCATGATTCCTGCGGGCCGGATTGCGGCTGTGGTGCTGAGAATGAGGAGAAAAGCGGCGGTTGCGGCTGCTGCTAGAAAGATGCGCCACCGAAACAAGAGGGATGTGGAGCGGCAGGGAAGAACCGCCTCTCCGCATCCCCGCCAGCCTCATTTTTTGGCAAGCTTGATGCCTTTAGGGTCGATGGCGATCAACCTTCTTTTATAGAGGGCGCCGATTGCCCTTTTAAATGTTTTTTTGCTGACCCCAAACAAGGCATATATCTCTTCCGGCGGACTTTTATCAGTAACCGCCAATTTGCCGCCCCGGTCTCTTAAGGTCGTAAGAATACCCCGAGAGACATCGCTGACTCTTTCATGCCCTGATTGCTGCAGACTCAAGTCAATTTTCAGATCGGCGCGGATGGCTTTGATGTAGCCTTTGAGCTGCTGACCAATATGAAGGTTCTGGAACACCTCGTTCTCATAGATCATGCCCCAGTGAGAATTGTTCACGACAGCTTTATACCCCAAATCCGTTTTGCCGAATATTAAAAGGTCCACCTCTTCACCCTCATCATAGTTCGGCGGCCGTCGATTAAGGAATTTGTCCAGCTTTGAAGAAGCGGCAATGCGGTTGGTATCTTGCTCAAGAAAGACAAAGACGACATACGATTTTCCTTCTTCCATTTTAACCTGCTGCTCCGTCTTCGGCACAAGCAGATCTTTTTGCAGGCCCCAATCCAGATAAGCTCCCGACGAGGAGTTGGCCGCAACCCGCAGATAAGCAAACCGGCCAACCGTGGCATAAGGTTTTTGTGTTGTTGCCCGCAAACGCCCTTCCTTGTCCGCATAGACAAAAACTTCGACGACATCACCGGGCCGGCAATTCTTGGGAGCAGACTTTTTCGACAGGATAACATCCCCCGACTCGCCGCCATTGAGGACGATGCCGAAATCGAGTATTCTTTTTATGGAAAGCTTCTGTATTCTGCCGATCTGTATCATTTTTTTCCCAGTACAATCATCACGCAATAATTTTGGTGATTACCGTTAAGTTTCAGTCTTTGCATGCAAGGGCCGGTATTTATCCCATGTGCTGTCATTTGATCCATAGCGCCCGATTAATGTGGGCATAAAGTTCTTTCACAGAACTCAATGAAGTTAATTGTGTCAAGAGAAAATGGTATGAAAATATCAGATGCAAAGCGCTAGGTGAAGCGTTTGAACCGTTATGCCGTTAACACGGAAAAAGTTTGTTTCGCCTGGATCATAGAAGCTGAACCATAAAAAAAAGCGGCAGAGCCACTTTCGTGATTCTGCCGCTTCGCAACAAAGAAGGGGAAATTGAAAAAACTTACTTGTTTTGAATTTAAGCACGGAATGATGTATGTCAAATCGAAATCTGTATTTATTTTTCTGTCTGGAATTGTTCAATCATTCTTCCTTTCTCAATAAACGCTTCAATCCTTCTGTAGGCCTGAATTGCAATGGCCAGCGCTGCGGAAATCTCCTCGTAGACCCTATCGTCTTCCCCAAGAAGCTCTTTTGTTTTGGCCAGCAATTTTTTGCCGTCCTCTATTTTAAGCGCGAGATCCTGCAAAATTTTCTTTCTGCTCTCATGTTTTTTTTGCTCCTGCCGGATGAGGGGCAAGAGTCGCAGTACCGAATGTTCTATTAAAACATCCCTTGGAGTCTGGTATTCTTTGGCAACTTCCTCAAGGCTGCTGAGAGACCTCCTGCTGATAACATAGGTTTTTTGTACTCTGTTCTGTTTCTGCGGTTTGGCGGGATTAATATGTCTGGCAACGGATTCAAGGCTCTTTGTGTCATCCATAAGATGATCAAAAAGGGATTTTTGTTTTATGCCAAGATGGGTCGCAATAATGCTGACCGCGTCAATCGTCGACTCCGGCAGTTTAAACGTGGCCCGCATGGATTGGCGTCCTTTTAATCCGGCAGAGGACGCAATGGTTAGAGAAATTTCCGCGCCTCCGTTTCGGTTTTTTTCGTTCTTCATATCGTCTTCCCCAGACACACTGCATTACTAATTGGTAATAAAAAATAAAAGTAATGGCATGAAATAATAATATTACATAACTTGACTTGTATAAAATAATTATTACCATTTCACTTAGGAAAGCAACACTAAAAAAACAAATTAGAAATCAAAGGAGGAAAGGTATGGAATTGACAAAATGGACGCCACGGACAACGGAATTAGGCCCGCCCAGATTTTTTGATCGGTTTTTTGATGACTTTTTTGCTCCGAGTTTCGGGCGAGAGACGTTATTGGCCGATCAGGGTTGGAACCCGGCAGTAGACATTTACGAGAGGGAGGGTCATACTATAATCAAAGCCGACCTGCCAGGTGTGGACAAAAAGGACATTGAAGTTAAGCTGGAGGGGAGAATACTAACCTTGAGGGGAACTCGGACGTCTGACGAAGAGGTGAAAGAGGGCAGTTATTACCGCCATGAGATTTTCTCAGGAACCTTCGAAAGATCGTTCACCTTGGATGAAGGCATTGATCAAGACAAAATCAAGGCCGAATACAAGGACGGGGTATTAAGACTGGAGATCCCGAAAACGTTAGAAAGTAAAGCCAAAAGAATAGCGATTCATTAATCGTAAGTTGATCAAGAGGCGGTCGCCGGTTGGCGGCCGTCTCTTTTTTTTCGTTGCTGCACCAATGTTGCTGCATCGTCTACTGGAATTTTTTCATAAACTTTCTGTCGATGTAATCCTTTATCTTGAAGGCGGTTTTGCCGCCGATGGTAAGCCATCGTTTGTGCAGGACCCCTATTCCTTCCCCAAGATTAAAAATCAACAGATAGTCGCCGCCCGGCTCAAAAGCCTGCAACGGCTGCCCCTCAAGTGACGCCATCAGATTATTGAAAAGCACAGGGTTTTCCCTGACTGCGTATACTCCGACTTTATCCAGCGGGTTGTCTTTGTAGTAGATGCAGTCTCCGCCGCCGAAAATTTCGGCATACGCCGTCGACTGCAGGAAACTGTTCACCAAAAGACCGCCGTCCGGACCAGTTGGCAGACCTGATCTCATAAAAATATCGGATGGTTTGACCCCGAGGGCCAGAAATATAATATCAGAGGCGTACTTCTTCCCTGAATCAAGTTCAATGCGGCCTGTCCGCACATCATGAACCCGCGCCCCCTCAATGATATGAACACCCCTTTTTGTAAGAGAGGAGCGCACCATATTTCTGATTTTTTCAGGGAATCTGCCCATGAAATTGCGGCCGGAAAAAATTCTGACCTCCGGCGGAACAGTTCCCCGCCTTTTGGTTAACTGCAAAATGTTGCCGGCAATTTCGGCTGAGGAGGGGCCGCCCCCGACAATGCTGATGACCGTTTTTTGCGCGGCGCAAACCTCCAAAATTCTTGCCTGCGATTTTAGGAGTGTTTCTATGGGCTTAACCGGAAAAATATCTCCGTTGTCTTCACTGACGCAGGTTCTCGCGGCATAGGAGCCGACATTGCAGGAGAGAACGTCATAAGGGACAGTACCGCCCGATTCTAAAAAGACGGTTCGCGCCGCCGGATCAATATGGTCTGCTGTATCCAGGAGAAATGTACCGCCGTTTTTTTCGACCTCTTTTTGGGTGGCAAAGCGTATATCGTCCGCGCTATAGGTGGTTCCCAGCATACCGGGACCCATGCCCGAATAGTAATGGTACGCCGATGGTCCGATAACCGTGACGTGATGGCCTTTCTTGGCGAAAAGGCCCAGATTTTTCAGCGTGACCATGTGCGCATGGCCACCGCCTACTAAAACCAGCTTTTTTCCCATGTTCATCTCTTTATTTTGAAATTGATCGATTACGACTCCTCAAAAAGCTGCGCCAGCATATTGAGGTGGGCTTGTTCCTCGTTGGCGATTTTCAAGAGCACCTCCCCGGTCTCGGGTGGACTTCGCAAGGCCGCTCTCTGGTAGAGATCAAGGGCCTGGGCCTCAATGGAAATGGCAACAGCGGCTATCTCTTTTGTGGATTGCGGAGACGGCCCGAAAAGGGCGATATATTGATCGGTCGTCAGCCCTCCTTCCGCCGCCTTGACAACTATTTTCTTCTCAAATTCGGCGCGGTCTATATCTGTTGCCGAGACCTCCAGGTACAGCGCGAAAATACTTTTTTGATGCTTTATTTCCACATCCGCAAGAAAGATGAATGATTTTTTGGCCTTCTCGCTGGGAATTTGCTCGGCCATGCTGAGATAAAATTCACGCAGGCCCTGCTCAAGGGAGTAAGCGACAGTCAGAGTTTTTTCAGGTGTCTCATTGCCGGTAAAAAGCTCAAGCCCGGTGTACTGGTCACCAACCGCCGTTTCTTTGCCCCAGGCTTTTATCCCGCCTGAAAGATTATATATTTTTTTAAAGCCCCTGCCTGCGAGGATTTGGGCAGCAACCCGGCTGCGCCCGCCAACAGCTCAGTAGACAAGAGTGGGTTTGTTCGGGTCGAGTTCCGTCAGTCGTTCGTTCAACTCGGGAAGAGGAATCAGCCTGCTTCCCGGGAGATGAACTTTTTTGTACTCCCCCGGCTGACGGACGTCGAGGATGGTCAACTCATCCTTCGGCGTTGAGGCGAAGAGTTCATGGCCTTTGTGAACATCTATTGATTCAACCGGGGTGAAAAATTGTTTCCACTGCATTGGCTTGAGGTCCGCCTTTACACAAGCTGCAGCTGATCTATCGGGGTTTGCTCGTGAATGGCCTTGATCATGGACGCAAAGCCTTTGGTATCGCCAAGCATTATGACGCCGATCAGATGATTGTTGTCAATTACGAATTTTTTATAGACATCGCCCTTTTCCTCGACTTGCGAATCATATTTGCCTTCGGAATCTATTTCTCCCGCCGAGCCCAGGTCAATGCCTGCAACTTTAAGTTTATTGGCCATGGTTGTGCCGGCATATATTTCAGACCCTCCCGCCATGACTGATCCGGCCACTTTCCCCTGCTCGAGCGCCGCCGGCCATATGCCGTAAAGTGTTTTATCAAACTCCGCAACATCGCCGGCCGCAAAAATTTCCGGTTGGCTGGTGCGCATCTTGGAGTCGACGACAATGCCTTTCTCTGTTTTAAGTTTCAACATGTTGGCGAGCTCGATGTTTGACCGAACTCCCGCGGAGAGAAGGACCATATCGGCGGGAAGGGATTCTCCTCCCTTCAAAAGAACGCTTTTAACAGAGTCTGAGCCGACGATCTCCTGCGTGGCGGCACCGACCCGAAACGAAAAGCCCATACCCTCCATCATCTTTGTGAGTCTTTCCGCTCCTCGTTTGTCCAGTTGTCTGGGGAGAAGATGGGGGCAGAATTCAACGACAGTGACCTTCTTGCCAATTTTCCGGAGAGCATTGCCTGCTTCAAGGCCAAGTAACCCCCCTCCTATAAGGACAACAGTCTTGCTCTTTTGGGCATACTTGATGATCTTTCTGGCATCTTCAATAGTGCGCAGGGTAAAAACACCTTCTGTATCAGCCCCCGGAATCGGCGGGATAAACGAATGACTGCCGGTGGCAAGAAGCAGGGCGTCGTAAGAAAGGGTGCCGCCGTCTGCCGTTGCGACCTCTCTCTTGGCCGGGTCGCCGCCGGTGACCAGAAGTCCCGCTCGCAGTTCGATCCTGTTTTCTTCATACCATGTCGTTTTTTTAGCCAGCAGACCTTCTTCACTGATTTCCCCGCAGATAAATTCGTTTAGGCGAATTCGATAATAATAGGGGAAATCTTCGTCGGTCACGATTGTTATCCGCCCATCGGGATCTTTTTCCCGAATGTTTTCCGCAGCGGTTGTTCCGGCAACGCCATTTCCAATAATGAGATAATTTTTCATGTGATCTTTTCTCTTGTTATTTGTGGTTGTGTCAATACAACTCTTCACAAAAGCCGACCAGGAGCGCGGCCATATTTCAGGGTTGGAAACCCGCAAGGTCCTGCTTCCACCAAGGACAGGGGCCGGAACGATCTCTATCGTCAGCTTGCCTCAGGGAAGAAAGTCAAAGGATGTTTTTCTCTTTCGCGGCAAATGTCTCGGCTGCATACGGGTTTCATGCTGAACTCTAAAGAATAGAGTATCAATAGGACCCATGTATGGTCAAACCAAAATTGACAACCTCGCGAAAACATCAGCAGGCAAATGAGCAAGTGCCTGTCCAGGTGACGATTTCTTGACAGAAAACAACAGGGTGGAATTTGCTTGGAGGGTTAAACCAAAAAGACGGCCGTGTACATGCGGCGAGGATAATTTTGCCGGAGCCGTTAAAGCGCCCTAAGTATAAAATAGAGGCCCATGACGGCTAAAAACAACATGGAGAGTTTATGCCAGAGACCGCGTTTGGCAATGAGGTAATTGCCAAAGAGAGCAAGAGTCATCATGGCGACGGTTGTGCCGAGTCCGAAGAAGGTCATCGCCAATCCTCCGGCCAGGGGACTGCTTAGAGCAAGCGCTCCGGCCAGGGCGGAATAGACCAGGCCGCAGGGCAGGAACCCTAGCAGAAGACCGACCCAGAAAGGGTTGCCGGGTTGCAGAGTTGAGAGGCTGTTGAAGATGGCTTTAACAAGAACGAGGCTTTCCAATTTTTTTGCAAGGGAAATTCCAAACAGGCCAAAAGAGCCATACAGGAATAAAAAGAGACCGGCGGCAATGGCTGCGGCGCCTTGGAGTTTGGTCAGGTCGGCGCTTATCTTTCCTAGGGTTCCGAAAAAAAGGCCGAGGAAAGTGTATGTAATGATGCGGCCGAAATTATAGAGGAGATGGGGCCGGAACAGTCTCATTGCAGAGACGGATTCGGAAGGAGTGAAGCGGGAAGCCACATACAGAACAAAGGGATTGCACATGCCGGCACAGTGACCGTAGCCGCCCAACAGACCGAGAGGAAAAAAACTGAATATGCCGAAGTGATCCATCCGTTATATTTAACGAAATATAAAATATTCGTAAAGGCAGCTTTCACCTGCGGAGAAGAAAAAAACATATTCGTGACCGTATAGGCGTCCTTTCTCAGGACAAGGGGACTGGTTCTTGATGGGCAGCATCTGTTGGAAATTGCAATTTACCATATATGGAAGCTGTAATTTATGATATATTTATTAAGAATTACAAATTATGCAGGAAAAGCATGAAGATTAAGATTGTCAAAAATGTGGTGGAGTTTCGACCTGAAAGCCGTCAAGAAGCAACAGATATGGAGTTGTTTTGACTGGTTGTTGCGGACTGTGTGTAGTTCAATAAAATAAGCCAAAAAATAATAATTTAACATTGAAGGAAAACTGCTATGGACCAAATGGAATGCCCTTGCGGATATATATATGACCCGGCTGAAGGCGACATTGACAACGGTATTGAGCCTGGAACGGCCTTTGAAGATCTGCCTGAGGATTGGGTTTGCCCTATCTGCGGCGCGGAAAAAGAGGAGTTTTTCCCAGCTGACTAATGGCTTAAGAGCCGGCCTGACTCTTAAGCAATGAGTCAGGCCGGCTCTTACGATTGTTTGCTCGAATCCTCGCAGAGAGTGGGTTACATTATGGCGCGTTTACGCTTATGAATAGAGCTTAGACGTGTGTCGAGGAAAGCCGCCGCTGTTGCGATTTCGCATCTTTCAAGATTGATGAAATCGTAAAAACTACGTTTCACCGCAGATAAGCGCAAGACTTCGAAGTTCGCAAAGAACGCAAAGTTTTTTCTTTTTAAATCAAGGTGCTATCTTTGCGACCTTTGCGACTTCGCAGTTATTTTTGACTTTTTACGAGACCATCAAGATTTATTTCTTGATAATACGGATGGGGTTTGCTTGTCGAGCGCGTATTGTCTGTTGTTCTATCTTTCTGTTTTGCTATAATAACGTTTAAGAAAATACTTAAATTCAATACTGGGTAGGGCTCCTGGAATGGAAAAATATGAATGCCCATGCGGGTATGTATACAGGCCGGAAGAGGGTGACCCTGATAACGGTATCCCACCGGGGACGTCGTTTGCCGATCTGCCGGAAGATTGGGTTTGTCCTTTGTGCGGTGTGAAAAAAGTGGATTTTTATATAAGTGAATGAACGATTTTTTAAAAAAGATCGACAACTGATAAAAAAGGAGAACCGCGTGCTTACAAATAAAACCATAAAAGCTTTAAACGGCCAGATTAATGCTGAGGTATATTCTGCCTATCTCTATTATTCAATGAGCGCTTATTTCGAGTCCGTCAGTTTGCCCGGTTTTGCGAATTGGATGAGGGTTCAGGCTCAGGAAGAGATGTTTCATGTCACAAAATTTGTGGACTACGTCAATGAGAGAGGCGGCCGGGTTATTCTTGAGGCTGTCGATAAGCCGCCGTCGGATTGGGGAACGGCCTTGGAAGTTTTACAGGCGGTTTTGCAGCATGAGCAGAAAGTTACCGGTCTGATAAACGATTTGCTGGACCTTGTGAACAAGGAACATGATCATGCTTCGGCTATTTTTCTGCAGTGGTTTGTTCTGGAGCAGGTTGAAGAGGAGGCCAGCGTGGGCGCGGTGCTCGGAAAATTGAAACTGGTCAACAACGATTCCAGCGGTATGTTTGCTCTTGACCAGGAGATGGGTCAGAGAATATTTACACCGCCGGTTCAATAAGCTGGACATCCCGTGGAAGGTCCCGGGTATTTATATTGCAAAAGGCTCCATTAGGAGAAAATAAAAGGTAAACAGAAAGAGGCAGGAAATATGTCAATTATAGAACTTAAAGAAAATGTCTATTGGGTTGGGGCGGTTGACTGGGATATTCGCGATTTTCATGGATACTCAACAGAAAAAGGGACTACATATAATTCCTATCTGGTTAAAGACGAGAAAACAGTCCTTTTCGATACGGTTAAAAGCAACTTTAAAGATGATCTCATTTATCACATCAGTGAAATAATGAATCCTGCAGATATTGACTACATAGTGGTTAACCATGTTGAAATGGACCATTCCGGCAGTCTGCCTGAAATTGTCGATCTGGTGCAACCGGAAAAAATAATCTGTTCTCCCATGGGGCATAAGGCGATGCTCGCCCATTTTCATCGGGAGGATTGGCCCTATCATATTGTTAAGAGCGGTGACACGATCAACATTGGCAAAAAGAACATATCCTTTGTGGAAACGCGGATGCTGCATTGGCCCGACTCAATGCTCTCATATATCCCGGAAGATAAGCTTCTTATCTCGAATGACGCTTTTGGCCAGCATCTGGCGTCAACCGCGAGGTATGCCGATGAGGTAAGCGAGTGCGAGGTATTGCTCCAATCGGCGAAATATTATGCAAACATTCTTATGCTGTATTCCCCCCTTGTTGGGAAAGTGCTCGCCCAGGTAGCGGAACTGAAGCTTGATATTGATATGATTGCGCCAGATCATGGCCTGATTTGGCGCAATAACCGGAACCTCTTAACTCCTCACATCAATCCGGCAACCATTATCGATCTCTACGACAGGTGGAGTAAACGGACAACGGTTAATCAAGCGCTGGTGATCTACGACTCCATGTGGCAGAGTACGGCAAAAATGGCGAAGGTTATCGGCGGCGAGATCGCCAAGAATGGTGTAACCGTAAAAATGATGAATCTTGCCGTTAATCATCGCAGTGATGTCATGACGGAGGTTTTAGAATCCCGCGCCCTTGTCTTTGGCTCGCCGACCTTGAACAATGGGGTGTTGCCGAGAATGGCTGATTTTTTGACATATCTGAAGGGCTTGAAACCAAAAGGGAAAATTGGCGCTGCCTTCGGCTCATACGGATGGAGCGGCGAGGCGGTCAAGCAGATTACCGCGGATCTTGAGGCGATGGAAATTAACGTTGTTGATCCCGGCCTGAAGGTGCTATATGTTCCCCGTGCAGAGGATTTCATGCGATGCAAAGAACTGGGCA
>Ga0214472_10007126_pt1 | contig 11719 bp, 8 predicted proteins | sample RVTome_6_FD_207662 | JGI IMG/M metagenome (GOLD analysis project Ga0214472, IMG submission 207662) | Soil microbial communities from uranium-contaminated site in the Upper Colorado River Basin, Wyoming, United States - RVT140D175 | ecosystem: Environmental > Terrestrial > Soil > Contaminated >...
TGCTGGATGGGGGTCTTTTAGAATGGGTAGATTGTTAATCATAAGTCTCGCAGTGACCGTCGCATGGTCAAGCCCTGCAGCAGCGGGGTGGTTTTCCTCAACAGGCCCAGTCATTGCGATATACGCCGGCAAGTTGTTTCAGGGTGAAGCCGAAGGAAATCTTGACGGTTCCGGAACGATCGATATCCAGTCGAACACCCTGCCAAAAGTTACCTGCAGCGGTGAGTTCACTTCCAGCGCTGAACTTGGCGGCACGGGCAACCTGGAATGCAGCGACAGCTCCACCGTGACGATTCAGTTTCAGCGCCTGAGTATGCTCCGCGGTTATGGAACCGGAAGCTCCAGCCTGGGCGCGATGAGTTTTACCTACGGACTCAGCGCCATTGAATCCGAACTCTACCTGACGTTGCCGCCGGGAAAAGCACTCATACAGGACGGAGAAGATCTAGTGCTGGTGGATGTAAAGCAACCGGTTCCGGAGATACTTCCGGTGAAAGGTACAATCTCCAGGGACTATAAGCCAAGGGGGAAAAAGTAATGCCACCCTGTCTTCAAAAAATGCATACGTAGGGCGGGCACTGCCCGCCGCAACACTGCGCAACAAAGACATTTTATCTAGACACCCATCATAAATTCTCCACTGGCACAATCGTCGGCACAGAATTTGTGGGACGAAGGCTGTCGCTATCCCGTTTACTGCTTTGTATATTCAACCCTGTAATCTTTCCACAGATAAATCATGCCCGCAAAATACAGCGTCATCAACAATGAGAAGTTCCATTCCACGATGTTTTCGCTCTCGTAGCTCTTCGTCTGTGTTATACCTAACAGGTCACTGACAAGACCAATTATCAACATTAACAACAGGACGACTAACTGAAACTTGAGGGCCTTAGGTTGCATCAAAGACCCAGCCTCTTTATTCAAAATTTTATAATGCTGATTTAACATCAGCAGCTGAGCTAACGGCACCAGTGTGTAAAATATCAAAATACCATACCTACGCATGAAACGATTAACTTCGCCTGTCGTGCCTAAATAATCGACATAGATAATTAGAGAAATCGCACTAACAATTCCCAGCCCTAAAATTACACTAGCAACTTTTGTAGTATGACCGTGAAGCAAGTCCAGCCAGTGTTTTGAATATATCCAGAACCATATCAATAACACACCATAGGCGATCATCGCCGCACGAAATAAGAAGATTGCATTACCACTGCGTGCCGCACGGCTGATCGTAGTACAGCCATCGATATATGGTATACACCATGGAACAAAACCTTCATAGGCACTCAGCAAATAGGCGCCATTAAAAGTAAACAGAGGTATTAAAGTTAATAGTATTGCCAGCGTTCTCGGTCGCACTTTTTCACCAATGGGTAAGCAGTATTTCTGTAAGTTGCATACATTAAAATCATGCAGAAAATACCAGCACTGTTTATTTACCCTGTTTCTTATCTTGGAGTACCGGAGTACCGCCGGAGTACCGGGTCGGACCTATGCAATACATTGATTATATTCATATCTCAGCCCAGAAAGGCATGTTTTCAACGCTTAAACAGGCCTTTTTGGGTCTGAAATGGGCATTATAAGACTGTGTTGACTCTCTGACACGGTTTTTGAAGGATGACAATCCAAAAACAAGATTTCTCTGTGTTACTCTGTGACTCTGCGGTTTCGCCTTTAGTCATTTAAAACAATGGATTATTCCGGGTTCCTGCCGTTGCGAATTACTTCCTGTAATTCGCCTTTCAGGCCGCACTTTGTACGTTCAAATTCGATCCCGTCGAATTTGTCCCGCCAGAGCATGCGGGAATGACGGGGCTTGGTGTTTCGCGGGGATAACGGCAAAAGACAGATCCTTCGCAGAAGCGGCTCAGGATGACAAATTACCGGCCTGAGCGTGAAACGGGGTCAAAACACATTATTGGCTAATATTAGAGGAAAATGTGTTCTGACCCGGTTTATCCCCTTTATTCACAAGTGTTTCTAACTCTCTATTTGCTTTTTCTAGAAGCTCCGGCGATTCACTTACTTTTTTTGCTTCTTTTACTGCACGTTCAAGAATGTCACGCGCAGTATTCAGCCCCAATGATTTTTCGACCATGCCTTGATAAGTTAGAGATACTGATAAAGAAAAGTCATTTCGTGTCTTTCGAAAATATTCACTAGCATCATTGTATTTTTTACGACCCTCGTCTATAAATCCAGCCAAGTACAAATACATACCAACAGTTGCCGAGAAAACTGCGCGCTCTCTGTCATCACGAATTAATTTCTGCAGACCCATCAGCTCAATATCAATATTACTGGTATCCCCAAGCTGCATTTTTGAAACAATATAATTATTAACTCCCATAAAGCTTTTAACTACATCGCCACTGAAATATTCTTTATTGCTAATTAAATACCCTGGATTATCCAACACAAACATACTAATGTAGCCAGCATCAACCAGCGGTAAATCACTAAACGGCTGGAATCTGTGTAACATCATTAATGTATCGCGACACTTTTTATATTCTCCTTCATGAAATGAATGAATAGCATCCGCTTCAATAGATCTAATATCATAATCATATTCAGGGATCACTATATCATGCTGCTGGCGCAGCCATTCCAGTTGAGCAATGGTATTCTCTGTAGGTGACTCAACACATAAACTTAAGATTTTTTTTGATTTCTTTAGAGCACCATTTTCTACTTCAAGCGTACCTAGTCCAGCAGACAATTCAGAAATCATCGAAGGGTGGTCTTTATATATTGATAACAATTTTCTCGCGGCCGAAATATCAATATTACCGATATTGAATTTTGACCTAATCGCGATATCTGCGCTCAATAATTCCGGCCTATTTTTAACTTCCCCTGTACGCCTAAGTATTGACACCGCTTTTTCTGGATCATCATTATGAATCAAAAGCCTAGCATACGATCGCGCCAAGAAAGGGTGTGATCTATGCATGCTGTGCGCAATATACATAGAGCGCTCTGACTTTTCTCTCTCGCCCAATACCATGTAGTAGAATGAAAGATCATGCCAACTCAACGCATCCCTAGGAAAATATTTTAATATTTTTTTTAATGCTGCAATAAAACCAATTACACGATCTTTATTTATCGTATAGCTATTTGAAACATCTATTTTTTTCAAATCTGGCGATACAATTTGCGATACAGCTTTACTTTTATCACGGAAGTTTTCAGACAAAAATCGTCTAGTTTCCTCAAACTCAACATCATCTTTTTGCTCAGACAAAATAAGGCTGCTAAATAACTCTATCGCAGAACTTGCTGTCCTTCCCTCTTTCCATAGTAATTTTTTATGTGCTATTCGATAATCATCAGTCACATCAGCACTAGGTTTCATAGTTAGCGCAGTGCCTTTAGGCAGCATCAATTCTAGTTTTCTTGATGTATGCCAACGTGGAATTAGTTGGCGATAAATTGCATTAACTACTTCAGCCATCTTATTTGTCCACTGAATATATCGTTGCAGCTCGGACTATATTTGCAAACATCCCTACGTAACGTCTGGGTGACAGTCTAATACTTTTATCAACTTTGCCAGGACATCCTCTGACTGAGATATCTGGATTACACGTTTCAAAAACTACCTTATAAAGTAATTTTGCAATTTTTTCGCCAAACTTAGCTTGGCACGTATCATAAAATCTATTCATGACAGTAGCATATGCACTTACCAATACGGGCAATGCATCAGAATAAGTTCTACGGCGCACATGGCCATCTATTAGAGTCGCTTCATTATTTACAGATGCATTAATAGGCACAGACTCAATTATGTAGTACGCCAAGCCTCCAAGCATATACAAGTCGCATGACTTTCTATCTAAAAAATCAAGGCTTGCATGCCCGTAAAACATTTCTATTGGCTTATATGTATGATCACCTGGAAAGTGGGTGTTTTTGAATGGCGACTTACCCTCAGAATCAACGACACGACCTAAATCAGAAATTTTATACTGCTCTTCTTGAAATGCGAGAACGTTCGATGGCTTAATATCTTGATGAGCTATTCCGGTTGAATGTAATTGTTCTATCCCTATAGCAACATGATGAAGAGCTTTAAATGCAGGCAACCATTTAGGGCCAGAAGCTTCAAAATGTGCCCCTCTTAACGAATCTTCGGCCTTCTCAAAAATAACGTAATAAACTTTATTTAATGGTGGTGCGAAGCTAGGCACTATAATTTCGCCTGCATCAAGCGGAGTAACCACTCTGTTTAATTTAAGCCCTTTACAATAATCGAGTATATCCCGCTCAAATAAATATTCGTCTACCGTCGCCTGCAACCTATGCAAATCACCAATAGCATGAGATAGATCCATAGCTTTGAGGAAACCAACCACGCCATCTCTTGAGCGCGCGAGATACCGAACACAGAAATGTCCTCCAGTACCAAGCTTATTATTTAACGCATCAGTGATTTCCCAACCTGAGGTTGTTGTGAATCCAAGTATCGAACGTGATGGCATATTGAGAATATCCAGTGCGGGATACGGGGACAGTTTACTTAACTATAATGCGTATATGCATGAATCAATTAAGTAAACTGTCCCCAGAATTCCCAATTAAGTAAACTGTCCCCGGAATTCCCTTGAGGGTTTTACCACTGTAACCATTGCGGCTGTTGCCGGTATGATGGCCTTCCGGGTCGTGTTTCGCGTAACCCAGGTGCGCTTCCATCTCCGCGCCCAAGGCCGCCTCCACGGTCATCTTCTTCAGCTGCTTGCTGAAGTCACTGAGGTCCTTTTCTGTTTTGATGCTCTTTGCCAACTCGGCAGCCAGGGCACGCATTTCCTTTTCGTTCATCACTATACTCATTCGTTATTCTCCTGTTAATTTAGAGTAATAAATTATGAGCAGTTACACAATTTAATTTACAGGGTCTTTTTCTACGCTCCCTTTCGCATTTTCGATGCCACTTTTATTACTTGCGAACTGAACCGCTGGAAGAGTATATTTAGGTAAATTCATTCGCATACCTTGGCTCATAATGTATTCCCGCCAATATGGCCAAATGTGATAGCTAGCGTTCTTTAAAGCAAATTCATCCAGTGCTTCTTTTCCAGGTTTCCCGTCCAGTAAATATTCCGCAACATATGTTGCTTCTATAAAAGCCAGTATGTCTGCACTTTGTTCAATTTCTACTGAATTTTTATCATTGACCGCTTTATGATCAACATCAACACTAGCCCACCTGACTCCAAGTTCTACATATACTCTGAAAATACAGCTCTCTCCATTTTCTTCAAGTTGTACAACTTCACTTCGTTTCACAATGTGCTTAAGCTGAATACCTATCTCGTCTATCGAAGAATATTTTGGATCAAAAGTATCGCTTATTTTAGAAACTGCGGCACGCTGAAAAACATCCTGTATACTCAGGCAATCAATTGCATCTTGTAGCTTAGAATTACTCATCCTGTCTTTTTCCAATCACCTGCTTGCTTATCAAGATTATTGCTATAAACAACTTTAAGATTGGGTTTCCTTGTGCTTTCGTGATTATCCGTCTTAGCGATTGCCGACCAAAGCGTGTGATCATATCCGCGCGCGCCACCAGCTGCATATCCTGAAAAATATGACAATACATTCACCATATACTGATTGAGGCTAATACCTTCATCATCGGATGCCTCTACCATTGCTCTATGCAGGCTTCTAGGTAGACGTAAAGTTACGCGACCACTGTATTCTTCAGAGGAAATTCGTGGTACCGGCATGTCTCTTTTTTTCTCTAAGAACACCTCCGCAGTTACTTCAATTGCATCAACAGCTAGCTGATACACCTCATCATATGAGTCAGCGTATTCCGTCAAATCTGGTAGCTCTTTAACACGTGCCTCAAAACATGTATCACCCTCAAAGGTACCTTTGCGAATCGTGATGTTATAGGCATATGGATCTATCATGTATTATCTCCTGTACTACTCTTCACAGAGTTCACTTTCATATTGTTTCAATATTCTCAATACTTTCTTAACGTAAACTTTACGTACAACCGAATTTTTCCCGTGTCCGCAATCAAAGCTACCTGACTTAAAAGCAGCAATAGAGTCATGAAAAAATAATTTGTGCCCGCCTCGCTTTCCATCACGAACCACAAACCCCAATCCCGTTATTAGTTCAGTCAATTCCTTGCAGCGAATCCCGCCCAAGTTCCCTTCGATCGTGTCGACCACATGAGTATAGTTAGATTTATTAGACATGTGACACCATATACGGTGTCAAATTATAGCAGATTTGTTCCAAATTCAAGTTTATTTCTTCCCTATTTATGGATATACAACCGTGCGAGAGTTAGTATAAAAACAATAACTATTTGTTTATACTAATAAAAAACACATAAAAAGGTATTGTTACTGTATTAAACGTTACTTAATATTTACAAAATAAGTCCACATACGCAGAAAATAGCACTAGCGCCTACTTTTAGGAATAGCTCATTTTGCTTTCTGAGTAGACATAAGCCATCGAAAAAGACGGAGTTTGCAGGTAGCAAATGAGTATTTTTGAGATGGCTTATAACACCCTCAGAATGCAAAAGGCGCATTCCTAGCCAACCCAGACACGGGCATTCCTGAACATCCGCATCCACGGTGAATCCTCGCCCCACTCCTCCGGATGCCAGGAATTCACCACTGTTCTGAACACCCGTTCCGGGTGCGGCATCATGATGGTCACCCGGCCATCGTCCGAGCAGAAACCGGTGAGCCCCTGCGGTGAACCGTTGGGATTGAGCGGATACGCTTCAGTCTTTTCACCGTGGTGATCGATATAGCGCAGCGCGGTTTTCACCTGCGCGATCTGTGCCGGATCGTAATACTCGGCGCGGCCTTCGCCGTGCGCGACCGCGATCGGCATTTGTGAACCGGCCATACCGGTGAACAATATTGAAGGCGACTCCAGCACTTCGACCATGCTGAAGCGGGCTTCGAACTGTTCTGACTGGTTGCGCACGAAATGCGGCCAGTGCTGTGCGCCTGGAATGAGGTATTTTAAGTTCGCCATCATCTGGCAGCCGTTGCAGACACCGAGACTGAAGGTGTCTTCGCGCTGGAAGAAACCGGCGAAGACATCGCGCGCGCGGTTGTTGAACAATATGGTTTTCGCCCAGCCTTCACCGGCGCCGAGCACGTCGCCGTAGGAAAAACCGCCGCAGGCGGCAAGACCGCGAAAATCATCGAGATTGAGATTGCCCTTGATGATGTCGCTCATGTGGACATCGACCGCGGTGAAACCGGCGCGGTCGAAGGCCGCGGCCATTTCCAGCTGGCCGTTGACGCCCTGCTCGCGCAGGATCGCGACTTTGGGTCTGCCATTGTTGATATAAGGCGCCTTATTATACGGCGCGCTGATGTTTTCCGCGGGATCAAACGTGAGTTCAGCATAAAGACCGGGATCATCATCGCGGATAGCTTCGAATTCCTGCAGGGCGCATTTTGAATTATCGCGGATATCGGCGATCCGGTAACTGGTTTCGCTCCAGGTGCGTTGCAGGTCCTGCAGGCCGGCATTGAACACGGGTTTGCTATCGCGGGTAATATCGATCTGGTAGCTGGTGTTGACGCTACCGATGCAGTGCACGCAGTCATTCAGGCCGTGCTTCTGTAAAATTTTATAAACCTGTGGTTCGTCCTTGTCGTTGATCTGGAAAACACCGCCGAGTTCTTCGTTGAACAGCACCGCAATGTCATCGCTGGCTAATGTATCGAGCGTGATATCCAGGCCGCAATGACCGGCGAAGGCCATTTCGAAAAGACAGGCGAACAGGCCGCCGTCGGAACGGTCGTGCCAGGCGAGCAGTAAATCAGCCTGGTTGAGTTCCTGCATGGCCGCGAAGAACGCCTTGAACTGCGCAACATCGTCGAGATCGGGCGGGACATCGCCGATCTGCTTGCAGGTTTGCGCCAGCGCGGAGGCGCCGAGCCGGTTTTTACCATTGCCGAGATCGATCAGGCCTAGTTGGGTCGCGCCTTTATCGGTGCGCAGTTGTGGCGTCAGGGTTTTGCGCACATCGCTGACCGGTGCGAACGCGGTGATGATCAATGACAGCGGTGCGGTCACTGCGCGCTGTTCGCCCTGCTCGTCGCCGGGCTCGTGCCAGACGGTTTTCATCGACATCGAATCTTTGCCCACCGGGATGGTTAAACCCAGTTGCGGGCAGATCTCCATGCCGATGGTTTTCACCGTGTCGAACAGGCGCGCGTCTTCGCCGGGATGACCGGCAGGCGCCATCCAGTTGGCGGAGAGTTTAATGTCCGAAAGTTTTTCGATACGCGCGGCGACGATATTGGTGATCGCTTCGGCCAGCGCCATGCGGCCCGATGCCGGCGCGTCGAGCAGCGCCACCGGGGTGCGTTCACCGATGGCCATGGCTTCACCGCAATAACCTTCGTACGACGAAGTCGTGACCGCAACGTCGGCGACCGGCACCTGCCAGGGGCCGACCATCTGATCGCGCGTTACCATGCCTGTGACCGAACGATCACCGATGGTGATCAAAAACGATTTGCTCGCTACCGAAGGCAGACGCAATACATTCATCGCCGCCTGTTTGATATCCAGCTTCGAGGTAGCGAAGGCTTTTTGCTTGATCGCAACGCGCTTTACATCGCGCAGCATTTTCGGCGGTTTGCCGAGCAGCACGTCGAGCGGCATGTCGATGGGGTAATCGTCGAAATGATTATCGTGCACCCGCAGTTGCAGCGCCTTTGTTGTCTGACCGAGGATGGCGTAAGGCGCGCGTTCGCGTTCGCACATCGCCCTGAAGACGTCGATTTTTTGCGGGTCAACCGCAATCACATAACGTTCCTGCGATTCGTTGCACCAGATCTGCATCGGTGTCATGCCGGGTTCGTCGTTGTGCACTTCGCGCAGTTCGAAATCGGCGCCGCAGCCACCGTCGTGCACCAGTTCGGGCAAGGCATTCGATAAACCACCGGCACCGACATCGTGGATGGATAAAATCGGATTGTGCTCGCCCTGCGCCCAGCACTGGTCTATCACTTCCTGGCAGCGGCGTTGCATTTCCGGATTGCCGCGTTGCACTGAAGCGAAATCCAGGTCCTCGGCGCTGGCGCCGCTGGCCATGGACGATGCGGCGCCGCCACCGAGACCGATGAGCATCGCCGGACCACCGAGCACGACCACCGGTGTGCCCACGGGCAAGGACAGTTTTTCGATATCGGGCTCGCGGATATTGCCGTAACCACCGGCGAGCATGATGGGTTTGTGGTAACCGCGGATCTCGTCACCGTTCACGCTGGGCACCATTTCTTCGAAGCTGCGGAAATAACCCGCGATATTCGGCCGGCCGAATTCATTGTTGAACGCGGCCGCACCCAGCGGGCCTTCGATCATGATGTCGAGCGCCGAGACGATGCGTTCGGGTTTGCCGTGATCGGTTTCCCAGGATTGTTCGAAACCGGGGATTTTCAGATTCGATACCGAAAAGCCGCAGAGCCCGACCTTGGGTTTGGAACCGCGGCCAGTGGCGCCCTCGTCCCGGATTTCGCCACCCGAACCGGTGGCGGCGCCGGGGAACGGCGAGATCGCGGTGGGATGATTGTGGGTCTCCACTTTCATCAGGATGGCGATGTGCTCCTTTTTATAGGTATACGCACGCTCGGCCCCGGGGCTGAAGCGCATGGCCAGGTGGCCGCTCATCACCGCCGAGTTGTCGCTGTAGGCGCTGAGCACGTTTTCGCTGTGCAGCTCGTGGGTGTTGCGGATCATCTTGAACAGCGAGCGCGTCTGCGGCTCGCCGTCGATCACCCAGTCGGCGTTGAAAATCTTGTGGCGGCAGTGCTCGGAATTGGCCTGGGCGAACATCATCAGCTCGGCATCCACCGGGTTGCGCTTGATCGAGTTGTAGAACGCCGCCAGATAGTCGATTTCGTCCTCGGAGAGCGCCAGGCCGAGCTCGCTATTGGCCATCTGCAGGGCGTCTACGCCAGCGCCCAGCACGTCTACCGTGCTACCCGGCATGGGCCGGGTGTGGGCGAACAGGCGGGCCGCGTCGCTATAGGCGCGCAGCACGGTTTCGGTCATGCGGTCGTGAATACACTGCTCGATATGGCGGATTTCGGCCTGGCTGAGCTGGTGGCCATCGGCAAGCGCCAGGTGGTAGGCAATGCCGCGTTCCAGGCGCAGGATCTTACCCAGATTGCAGTTGTGCGCGATATCGGTGGCTTTCGACGACCAGGGCGAGATGGTACCGGCGCGCGGCGTGACCAGAAACAGCACACCCACAGCAGCAGATTCGGCCAGCGCCGGGCCATAAGTGAGCAATTTGGCCAGTACTTCGGACTCCACCTCAGTGAGATCGCTGCTCAGATCTGCAAAATGCACGTAATGCGTGCTCAGGCCGCTGGCCGCGCTGACCCCGGTCTGGATCTCGGCGAGCAGTCTGGCGAGGCGAAAATCGGATAAAGCGGGCGAACCGGTGAAGAACTGCATTCTTGGCGATGCCTTAGGGGTTATCAAAGCGCGATTTTATAGCATCGTACTGCCCACATCCAGTTGTCGAGTTGGCAGTAGGCAGTAGGCAGTAGGCAGTAGGCAGTAGGCAGTAGGCAGTAGGCAGTAGGCAGTAGGCAGTAAAAACAAGAGTATCGTCATTCCCGCATGCTTCTGGCGGGAATCCAGCTTTTTAATGTTTTAAAAGGAAAAACAATGGATTCCCGCCAGAAGCACGCGGGAATGACGGGGGTTTAATATCTTTTGCTGCCAACTGAAGACTGCCTACTATCATTTCTGCCAACGTTCCTGGCGGCCGACTTGTTTTATTAGCCAGCGACACCATATAAGCCTACAATAGAGTCTGGCTTGACCGCCTATTCTACGATGATCTTTGGTTTCAAGACTTCGTTTTACGACTTCGGGGGCGACATGGCTTCGACGTGGGTAGCGAAACCGGAGGTGCATGCCGAGGGTGTAGATTTCCTCGTAAATCCATCTGCAAAAATATAGTTGCCAACGACGACAACTACGCTTTAGCAGCTTAAACCCCTGCGTAAAGCCCTCGGCCTAATGTGTGCTTATACGCTTAGATAACCGGGGTCGACTCATATAAGATCGCGATGAAGCATTTCCGGTGTGGATTCGTTAAAACTTATCCGGAATCGTCATCAGCCTTCCCTGCCCGTTGGGTAGCTGATGCCTAAAACTAATAACGGGATAAGCATGTAGAGCCGATGGCGGAGTACTTGCGGACGCGGGTTCGATCCCCGCCGCCTCCACCATTTGAACATCCAAGCAGTACCAGCAACATCCACAAACCCGCCTAAGTGCGGGTTTTTTATTGCTTATTTCATCCGAATAGGGGTAACATTGTCCAATAGCAACCAGCTATAAATTGGGGTAACTCTTAGGGGTAACTCCACAAACGCAAAAGGAGTTACCCCCATTATGGCACTGACAGACACCACCATCCGCAACACCAGGCCCACAGAGAAACAATTCAAGCTATACGATGAACGTGGCCTGTTTCTGGTTGTTACCCCATCCGGGGGTAAATGGTGGCGGCTTAAGTACCGGCACGATGGCAAAGAGAAACTGTTATCGCTGGGTACCTATCCTGACGTTTCGTTGAAGGGCGCACGCGTTCGACGTGATGAGGCCCGTAAGCTATTAGTGAATGACATTGACCCCGGCCAGAACCGCAAGGCACAAAAAGCCGTCCGCC
>Ga0214472_10007127_pt1 | contig 11718 bp, 11 predicted proteins | sample RVTome_6_FD_207662 | JGI IMG/M metagenome (GOLD analysis project Ga0214472, IMG submission 207662) | Soil microbial communities from uranium-contaminated site in the Upper Colorado River Basin, Wyoming, United States - RVT140D175 | ecosystem: Environmental > Terrestrial > Soil > Contaminated >...
TCTCCGCGGCATCGACCACCGCCAGCATCTCGCTGCGGGCGGGACGCAGCTCCTCGATGGGTCCGATGGGCAGCAATGGGATCACGGTGGGAAGATCGGCGCGGACGACCGCGGCGAACCGAGCCGCAGCATCGGCAAAGGCCCCGAGGGCGGCGGGATCACTGGGCGCCGGGGCCGCGGCGAGCGCGGTGAGGGCGGGTTCGAAGGCGTCGAGGGCCTCCCGGTACACCACCCGGCGGGCGTCCGCCTTCTGCTGGGGGACGGTCACCAGGATCTGGACGGCAACCAGGGCCAGGGCGCCGAGTACGCCCGCCGCCACCAGGATCGACCACCGGAACGAGCGACGCCTCCCGACGTTCCGGTCGAGGGGTCGGGGCTGCCAGTCGAAGTCGATGTCGGGAACGGGCTCGGCCAACTCACCGCTCGCCTGCGGGCGCGCCACGGTGGCCGGAGTGGTCTCCAGCATGTCGAGAATGCTGCGCTTGTTGGCGTCTCGCTCTCGAGGCGTTATCGGCATCGCGTCCACGATTCATCATCGACCCGGTCGTCGGGCTGCTCAAGCTGCTCCCGGAGGGCGGTGCGGGGCCGCCGCCACCCGCACCGCGCGGCGCCGCGATAATCGCAGGGTGAAGGTTCCATTGCGCCGCATCGATCCGGACCTCCCCCTGCCCCGCCACGCCCATCCCGGTGATGCCGGGGTGGACCTCTATTCCCGCGAGACCCTGTCGCTGGCGCCGGGGGAGCGGAGGTTGGTGCCCACCGGGATCGCCATCGCGGTGCCCGCCGGCTACGCCGGCCTGGTGACCCCGCGCTCAGGGCTGGCGGCGCGGTTCGGCATCGGGATCGCCAATACCCCGGGGGTCGTGGACAGCGGTTACCGCGGTGAACTGGCGGTGGCGCTGATCAATCACGGCTCGGCGACCGTCGAAATCAAGCGCGGCGATCGCATCGCCCAGCTGGTCGTGGTCGCGGTGGCCGACCTCGAGTTCGAGGTCGTCGAAGAGCTCGCTCCGTCCGAACGCGGCGATGGTGGATTCGGTTCCACCGGCTCGTGAGACTGTCTGGGCCAGGGAGGGTCGGCGTATACTGCTGGCCCTCGCGGACGTAGCTCAGTTGGTAGAGCGTCACCTTGCCAAGGTGAAGGTCGCCGGTTCGAGACCGGTCGTCCGCTCCAGGGGCGGGAAGCACCGGCCTCCTGCGGCCCTGGCGGCGTGGCCGAGTGGTTCAGGCAAGGGTCTGCAAAACCCTTTACCCCGGTTCAATTCCGGGCGCCGCCTCCGACGGACAGGCCGTGGGCCTGGCCGACACGGGCGCTTAGCTCAGCGGGAGAGCGCTTCCCTGACACGGAAGAGGTCACTGGTTCAATCCCAGTAGCGCCCACCAGCGGAGAGTCCGCTTCAGACCGGTGTCTGGTCGCGACGGGCCACCCACCAGCCGGCTACCGCCGCTCCGATCGCGTTGGCCGCCAAATCGCGCATGCTGTTCTCGAAGTCCCCGACGTTGTTCACCGTCTGCACCTTGGTGCTGATCCACTCGACGATCTCGTTGACGGCTCCGATCGCCATGCCACCGAACCAGACGATGAGGAACGCGACGGCACGGGAGCCTGGAGCGACACTGCGGCGCATCGCCTCAAGGGTTGCCAGCCCTGCGACCCCGAAGCCGAAGGCGTGGACCAGGTTGTCGTAGCGCACCACGGGTTTGAGGATCCAGTGGGCGTAGACCACCTCACCGTCTACCACCCACAGGCCGCCTATCAGGTGTGCAGGCAGCCATAGTGCCAGTCCCCACAGGACTGCCTTCCCGAACTGGACACGAGAGTCGATGAGAAGCACCAACGCGATCGCAATGAGCATTGCCCCTATGTAGATCGGCACCGACCCGGGCTTGGTCGCAAGGCCCAGCGCGATGCCCCCCACGAACGACGCCGCGACAAACCCCACGAGAAGAGGGTCACTTCGCAGCCGGCCGAGCACGACGCCATCTTCGTCGGCGCTGGATCCCGGTGCTGGGGAGGCGGCGTCCGGCTACCGAACCCCGGCAACGCGACGAGGACAGTTCGTCAGCATCGGCACTCGTTCATCTCGGGTCGAAGCAGGTGTCGAGCGTAGTCATGCTGCCCCGAGCCGAGTCTGGTGGATTCCCCGGTGCGAGTCGATGGCCGATCGGTCCGGCGAGAGCAGGCCCCGATCACGCGCCGCGGCGTTCATCCCCGGATCACGAGATATCCCGTGGCCTCCCATGCCACGATTCCTCCCTCGACGGCATGGACCGAGGTGAAGCCGAGGTCGCGGAAGGTGTCGAGGGCGACGGTGGAGCGATTGCCGGAGCGGCAGTAGATCACGTAGGTGGCATCACGATCGAGTTCCGCCAACTGGCCGGCGAAGTCCGCGGCGTAGAAGTCGATGTTGATCGCTCCCTCCAGGCGGCCCTCGCCGAATTCCTCCGGGGTCCTGATGTCCAGGAGCACGGCGGCCGGGTCTCCCTCGAGAAGCGCGGCCGCATCCGAGGCCGCGACCGTCTCCACCACCGCGGTGCCGGTGCTGCCGCACGCCACTGCGGCGAGCGCAAGGGCCGCCACCATCGAGCCCAGTTTCGATCTCCCGCGTCCCACCGCCACCCTCCTTTGTCGTACCGCAGCATCGCGCCGCCGTGCCCTCGACTCCACCAGGGGCAAACGACCCCCGCCCCGCGGCGGAGTCCCCCCAGAGATGTCTCAGGTGGGGGATCGCCGCGCCGATGTAGAGGGAGGGAGCGATTTGGCGTCTTCGGCCTGGCCGAGGAGGTGGTGCGTGCGAACGCGACTGGTCACATCAATGGCATTGCTCTTGGTCGTCGGCGTGGCTTTGCCCGCCGCCGCCAACCACGCCGCCCCCTTCGATGGGCCGCGGCACGACTACGGCGACATGGTGGACTATCCCCTCACCTTCCCCGTCGCCGGCACCCATTGGTACGAGGACTGGTTCTGGGCGTCGCGGGGAAACGGCCTGCACCATGCCCAGGATCTGATGTCTCCCAAGATGACCCCGGTCGTGGCGGCTGCGACCGGAACGGTGACCTGGATCAACTGGAGCCAGAACCCGGCGGATCTCAACCCGGAGCGCTGCTGCTCGCTCGTCATCACCCACGACGACGGGTGGGAGTCGTGGTACATCCATCTCAACAACGACAGCCCGGGGACCGACGACGGCCTCGGGTGGGGTATCGCCCCGGAGATCGATCTGGGCACCCAGGTGGCCGCCGGCGACCTGATCGGCTGGGTGGGGGACAGTGGCAACGCCGAGAGCACCGCCCCGCACCTGCACTTCGAGCTCTACGACCCGGACGGGGTGCTGGTCAATCCCCACGATGCGTTGCTCGCCGCAGAAGGTCGGGCGCACTGCGGGATCACCCGCGTCGGGGATGTCGCCGCGCTATTGGCTGCCGCCGGACTGATCAAGACCGGGGCGACAGGCGATCCGGTGCGTCAGCTTCAGCAATTCCTTGCCGCGTTCCGTCATTCCCCGGGCCCGATCGACGGAATCTTCGGGTCCCTCACCTTCAATGCCGTGCGGGGGTTCCAGTCTCAGAACAGCCTCGCCGCCGATGGGATCGTCGGATCGCTGACCCGGGCAGAGGTGGCGGAGCTGGTCGCGCTCGCTCGATCGGCCTCCGTGCTCGATCCCGATGGGCGCAACCTGCGCCAGGGAGCGAATGGCGGCGATGTCGCCGAGCTGCAGGGTCTGCTCAAGGTGGTTGGGCTCAATCCGGGCGCCGCCGACGGCATCTTCGGCAGCAGGACCACGGCGGCGGTGCGGGCGTTCCAGGATGCCAACGGCCTGTTCATCGACGGGGTCGCGGGCCGCTCGACGCGGCTGCGTCTTGCCGAGGTGCTTCGGCTCGGCCCGCTGGTTTTCTGTTCCTGAGGCGGGCCGGGCGCGACGGGGCGCCGCCCTGAGGCAGCGCCCCGCCCGTTCCGGAGGTGGAACCCCGGTAGGAGGACCCGTCTCCGTCTGGTGCGTCCGGCCGCCCGGAGCGGCTCGAGACGACGGCCCGATGGGCAACCTCCCCCCCTAGCCCCGGCAGCGAGCGCATCGCGAGTTCCCGCACGCCAGGGACCCGGGAGAGAGGCTCGATCATGCGCCCGGACCCTGGGGCCGTTCCCGCGGTCCCCGGTCGCACCCGGATCCTCCCACCGGCTCGACCCACCCTGGACCGGCGCGCCGCGGAGATGTAGGGCCGAAGGTCCGCGGCGGCTGCAGGCGTCCCAGCCCCGGGGTGTACGATTTACCGAACCTTGGGAGGGAGACCGCGTTGGCCGACACCATCCCCGCCCGCCTCTTCGCACAGGCTGAGACCCGGCCGGGCAGCCCCGCCTACTACGAGAAGGTCGAGGGGGAGTACCGGTCGACCTCCTGGTCGGAGTACGCCGCCCAGGTGCGCCGGGCCGGCAAGGCACTGCTGGCGATGGGCCTCCGCCCCGGAGGCGTGACCACGATCCTCGGCTTCAACCGGCCCGAGTGGGTGATCTTCGATCTCGCCACGATGGCCGTCGGCGGCGCGCCGGCGGGTATCTACGCCACATCGTCGCCGGAGGAGGTCGAGTACGTCTGTGCGCATGGTGGGGCGCCGGTGATCCTCGTCGAGAACAAGGTGCAACTGGACAAGGTGCTGGCGGTGCGCCACAAGCTCCCCGACCTCAGGTGGATCGTCACGATGCGGTCCGCTCCCAAGGTCGAGGACCCCCAGGTGTTGTCGTGGGAGGAGTTCCTGGCGATGGGTGTGGGCACCGCCGACGCCGAGTTCGATGCCCGCGTCGCCGCCCTCGAGCCCAACGGCCTGGCGACCCTGATCTACACCTCGGGCACCACCGGTCCTCCCAAGGGGGTGATGCTGTCCCACAGCAACCTCACCTGGACGGCCGACATGGCGCCCGGGGTGATCCCGCTCTTTGCCAGCGACACCTCGGTGTCGTACCTGCCGCTCAGCCACATCGCCGAGCAGATGTTCTCGGTGCACATCCCGATCACGAACGGTTACCCGGTGTATTACGCCGAATCGATCGACGCACTCCTCGACAACCTCAAGGAGGTGCGGCCGACGATCTTCTTCGGGGTGCCGCGGGTGTGGGAGAAGTTCCATGCCGGCATCGCCCTGGAACTCGGTCACGCCAGCGGCGCCAGGGCCCGCCTGGCGGCATGGGCCCAGAAGGTCGGCCGGGAGGCGGTCGGCTTCACCAACCGCGGCAAGACCCCGCCGCGGCGCCTGCGGGCCAAGCTCGCCCTCGCCGGGGTGGTGCACGCCAAGGTCACCAAGGCGATCGGACTCGCCAGGGTGCGGGCCGCGGTCAGCGGCGCCGCTCCGATCTCGGCGGAGCTGCTCGAGTTCTTCGCCGGGTTCAACCTGTCCATCCTCGAGGTCTACGGCCAGTCCGAGGGGTCGGGCCCGACGACCTTCAACCGGCCCGGGAACACGAAGTTCGGCAGCGTCGGCCTGCCGTACCCGGGCACGGAGGTCAGGCTGGGCACCGACGGAGAGGTGATGGTGCGGGGAGGCAACGTCTTTGCCGGCTACTACCGCAATCCCCAGGCGACGGCGGAGACCATCGACGACGGCTGGCTGCTGTCGGGAGACCTCGGGTCATTCGACTCGGACGGCTTCCTGTTCATCACCGGTCGCAAGAAGGACATCATCATCACCGCCGGCGGCAAGAACATCGCCCCCAAGGACATCGAGGCGGGGCTCAAGGACGATCCGCTCGTGTCGGAGGCCGTGCTGATCGGCGACCGCCGCAAGTACCTGACGGCCCTGGTGACGCTCGACCCCGAGGCGACGGCGGCATTCGCCGACCACCACGCGCTGGTCGGGCCACCGCACGAGTCCCCGGAGATCCGCCGCCAGATCCAGTCCACCGTCGATGGGGTGAACAAGCGCGTCGGCCAGGTCGCCCAGGTGAAGAAGTTCGTGATCTTGCCCAGGGAGCTGTCGATCGAAGCCGGCGAGCTGACCGGCACCCTCAAGGTGAAGCGCAATCGGGTGACCGAGCACTTCGCCGCCGAGATCGAATCGCTCTACGCCGAGGACTGAGCTTCGGGAAGGGGCACTGCCGATCACGCACCCGGCTTGGCCACCATCGCCCAGACCACTACGAGCAGGATCGCCTGATCGACGAGGGCGACCCGGCTGATCACTCCGAGCAGCTTGTCGGCTGATTCGCCGCTCTCCAGTCGGGCGACCAGCGCCTTGCCCTTGGGCGCAAAGAAGGCGCCGCCGATGGCGCCGGAGAGCACGATCCCGACCAGCCCGATGACAATCCAGGTGTCGCCAAAGGCGAAGGCGGGGCGTTCGATCACCATCCAGATCCCGAACAGCAGCACTGCGACCGTCGCCGCTCCAAACACCTTGTCAGCCATGGCCCGCATGTCCCGGGCCAGGCCGAGCCGATGGATGGCGTCGGCCTTGCGGACCCGCCAGATGAGGATGGCCTGCAGGATGCCGCCGCCCACCCAGATGATGGCGACGAGCACATGGAGGAACTTCAGCGTTGCGAAGAGTGTCACTGCGGTTCCTCCTCAGAGTCCCGGCTTGGCCACCATGGCCCACACGACGACGATCAAGACGACCACGAGCAGACGGCCGACGATCGTCACCCGCCCCATCACCGCTCCCGCCTCGGGCCCGCGGCCGGCTTCCATGAGGCGGACCGCTTTGCGGCTCTGCGGGACCAGGAAGGCCGCCGCAGTCAGGAAGGCGATCGCCAGCCCCGCCGTGCCGATCGTCACCCAGGCCTGCTCATAGCCGAAGTTGGGGCTCTCCTCGATCATCAACGACCCGAACCCGTAGGCGATCAGGGCCGCCGGCAGGAAGATCCATTGCGAGACGAACCGCATGTCCCGGGCGAAGCCGAGGCGGTGGGCGGGCTCGGCGTTCTCGAGGCGTAGTCCGATCAACTGGGCGGTGATCGCCCCGCCCACCCACACGGTGGCGGCGATCATATGTACGAACTTGTACAACTCGAACTTGCTCATTTACCTCCGCTGGCGGCCGACCGGAGAAGATAGCGTCAACCTCCCCGCCGGCGCCGAATCGGCCGCGGCTCACCCTGGCGGCGATGGGGCCAGCCTCTGCAAGGCGTCGTAGGCGGCGTACTTGTACGCCTCGCTGCGGGTGGGGATGTTGAACGTGGTGTCGATGAATCGATCGATGGTCTCGTTGGCGTGGATCACCGCCTGGCCGATGTGGATCAATTCGGCGGCTTCCTCGCCGACGATGTGCACCCCGAGCAACCGGCGGTCGGCGCGTCGCAACACCAGCTTGATCAGGCCGTAGGTGGTGCCGGCGATGCGACTGCGCGAGTTGTCGGCAAAGTGGTACGTCCCCACCGTGTAATCGATGCCGGCGGCGGCGGCCTGATCCTCAGACATCCCGACCCCGCCCACCTCCGGGATCGAGTAGATCCCAAACGGCGGCAGCTGGTCGACCGACTCCTTGAAGGGGATGTCGAAGGCGTGGCAGGCGGCCACCCGACCCTGCTCGGCGGACACCGAGGCGAGTGCGGGGGGCCCGATGACGTCTCCGGCGGCAAACACCCAGGGCACGGTGGTGCGGTACTCGGCGTCCACCTGGATACGGCCCCGGTCGTCGAGTTGGACACCGGCCTCGGCCAGGCCGATGCCGTCCGTGTTTCCTTTTCTTCCCGCCACGAACAGCACCTTGTCCGGGCTGAGTACCTCTCCGCCGACCGTCACCTTCAACCCGGAGGGGCCGCGTTCGATCGCGGCCGGCGGTGATCCGAGCATCACCCGGATCCCGGAGTCGGCGAAGCACTCGGCCAGGCTCCGCGAGATCTCCGCATCGAGGAAGGGGAGCAGGCGGTCCGCCATGTCGACCAGCGCCACCTGCACTCCCAGCGCCCCGTAGATCGAGGCATATTCGCAACCGACCGGGCCGCCGCCGACGACCACGATGCTCCCGGGGATGCGATCGAGGGTGAGGATCGAATCCGAGTCGTCGATGTCGGGGTCGTCGAAGCCGATTCCGGGCGGGTGGAAGGGATGCGAGCCCGTGGCGATCAGGACCACCGCACCGCGGAGCCGGGTGACGGTGCCGTCCGCTCCGGTCACGGCAACGGTGTGGCCGGGTTCGAGACGGCCCGAGCCGCGAACGAGCGCGATGCCGTGGCGGTCGAGGTTCTGGCGCACCGTGGCGCCGGCCCGCTCCGACTCTGCCGCGGCGCGACTCCGCAACCGGTCGAGCGTGATGTCGGAGCCGAAGCTGACCTCGACGCCGTAGAGGTCGCTTCGCCCGAAGCCGGTCATGTAGAGGGCGGTCTCACGCAGGGTCTTGGCGGGGATCCCGCCGCGATTGACCGGGGCTCCGCCGAGCCGATCGTCGCGTTCGACCAGCGCGACCTTCTTGCCGAAGTAGGCGGCCTGGGCGGCTGCCTTCTCCCCGGCGGGGCCCGATCCGATGACGATGAGGTCGTAGTCCGCCGTCACCACTCCTTCGTGTGGGCGCAGGGTATCGGCGCCGGGGAGGCAGCGGCCGGGTCGGGCCGGGAGATACGAGCGGTGCAGAGGGCGACGGCTTGGCCAGGGGCCACCATCCGGGGTCGCCCCGGGCAAGGCGGGCGCCGGCGGGGGGGCGCAGTTACCATGCCGCCCAGTCGACGGGCGGGAAGGCACAGTTGCAGCGCGCAGCCTATGAGGGCAAGGCAAAGCGAGTGATCTCGCAGCCTGACGGAGTCGCGCACATCTACTACAAGGACGATGCCACCGCCTTCAACGGGGCTCGTCACGAGCAGTTCGAGGGCAAGGGCACCCTCAACAGCCAGATCACCGAGCGCCTCTTCGAATACCTCACCGCTCACGGCATCCCCACCCACCACCTCGGTCGCATCGACGAGCGCACGCTTGCCGCCAGGTGGGTGGACATCATCCCGATCGAAGCCGTGGTCCGCTTCAAGGTGGCCGGATCCCTGGCCAAGCGCACGGGTTTCGACTACCTCACGGAATGCGATCCCCCGATCGTCGAGATGTACTACAAGCGTGACGACCTCGGTGACCCCCTGATCAACGACGACCACATCCGATTGCTCGGTATCGCCACCCCCGATGAGCGCGACTGGATCCGCGCCATGTCACGCCGGGCGGCCGAGGCCCTGCGCGACCTCTTCCTTCGGGTTGGGATCGACCTGGTCGATCTGAAATTCGAATTCGGGCGGACCGGCGAGGGTGATCTGGTCCTTGCGGACGAGGTCTCGCCCGACACCTGCCGGTTCCGCGACGTCGCCTCGGGGGAGATCCTCGACAAGGATCTCTTCCGCTTCGACGAGGGCGACCTCCTCGCCGGCTACCGCAAACTTCTGGCACACCTCGATCGGGCCCTTGCCGTGAAACCCGGTGCCGGTGTTCAGGGCTGAGCTTGCGGTCCGCCCCCGCCCCGGGGTGAAAGACCCCCAAGCGGAGGCCGTTCAGGAGAGCCTCACCCGCCTCGGCCACGGAGGAGTCGCGGTCCACGCCGTGGGGCGACTGCTGTCGATGACAATCGACTGCAACACCAGCGAGGAGGCCGAACGGATCACGGCCGCGCTGTGCGACCAACTGCTGGTGAACCCCAACCTCGAGACCTACTCGGTGTCCGTGGAGGAGGTGGTGTGAGCGATCCGAGGGCGGCCGTCATCGTCTTCCCCGGCTCGAACGGGGACCGCGACTTGATCGAGGCTCTCGGCGTCGCCGGGTTCGACGCCTTTCCCCATCCCTCGGGCCTGCCGGTGCCCGCCGCGGTCGCACTCGCCGGCCTTCCCGGAGGGTTCTCCTTCGGTGACTATTGGCGTGCGGGAATGCTTGCCAGCCAGGAGCCTGCGGTCCGCAGTCTGGGTGGGTTGGTGGCGCGGGGAGGCCTGGTGCTCGGAGTCTGCAATGGATTCCAGATCCTCGTCGAGGCCGGTCTGCTCCCCGGGGCCCTCAGCTACAACGATCCCGCCGGTTTCCGCCACCGCTGGGTGACCGTGCGTCGCGTCGTCGCCACCCCCAGCCCCTGGTTCGACAATGTCCCCGAGGGAGCCCGTCTTCGCCTCCCCATCGCCCACGGCGAGGGGTGCTACTTCCACCCCGGCGGGTTCGCCGCGGTGGCGCCGCGGGCTCCGCTCCTCTACGAGGAGAACCCCAACGGCTCCCTCGGCGACGTGGCCGCGCTGCTCGACGACACCGGGCGCATCCTGGGGATCATGCCCCACCCCGAGCGGGCGTCGGATCGAGACCTGGGGAGCGCCGACGGCTTGTTGCTGCTCTCGGGAGCTCGTGAAGCCCTCAGCGGGATCCCGCGATCGAGCCGCGGCCGAAACTCCCCCCTGGAGGCGGCCCGGGCAGGGGCGGGCACATGACCGTCGGGATGACTCATTCTCCCCGCGAGCTCGGCATCGCCATGGGCCTCACCGAGTCCGAATTCGCTCACATCGTCGGCGAGCTGGGGCGGGAGCCGAATCGCGTCGAGCTGGCGGTGTTCGCCGGGATGTGGAGCGAGCATTGCTCCTACAAGTCGACCCGCGGCCTGCTGTCGACCCTGCCCAGCACCGGTCCCCGGATCCTCGCCGGGCCGGGGTCCCATGCCGGGTGCGTCGACGTGGGTGAGGGCTGGGGCCTCGCCTTCAAGATCGAGAGTCACAATCATCCCAGCGCGGTCGAGCCCTATCAGGGGGCGGCCACCGGGGTCGGGGGAATCCTGCGCGACGTGGTCGCCCAGGGGGCGAGGCCGGTTGCGGTCATGGATGCCCTTTGCTTCGGCGATCCCTCGACACCCCGCACCCGCTGGCTGCAAGACGGCGTCGTCGCCGGCATCGGCGGATACGGCAACTCCTACGGCGTGCCCAACGTCGGAGGCCTCACCGTCTACCACCCCGGCTACGAGGGGAATCCGCTCGTCAACGCCCTCGCCGCGGGTCTGGTCCGCCATGACGCGATGCGCGCCGCCGCCGCCACCGGACCGGGGAACCTTCTCCTCATCGTCGGGGCCACCACCGGCCGCGACGGCATCCTCGGCGCCGCCTTCGCCTCCGAGGAGCTGGGGGAGAGCCATGAGCACGCCGCCCGCCGCTCTCACGTCCAGGTGGGCGACCCCTTCATGGGCAAGAAGTTGATGGAGGCGATGCTCGGCTTCGGCGACGGCCTGGTTGCCTGCCAGGACCTCGGGGCGTGCGGCATCGCCTGCGCCACGGCGGAGATGGCGGCCGCGGGCGGCAGCGGCTTCGACGTCGAACTCGCCGCCGTGCCGCAGCGCGAGCCCGGGATGGAGCCGTTCGAGATCCTCCTCTCCGAGTCGCAGGAGCGGTTCATGCTGGTGGTGGAGCCGCGCTCCGTCGCTGCGGCCCTGGACCACTTTCGCTCGCACGGAGTCCATGCCGCGGTCTGCGGGGTGGTCACCGCTTCGGGGCGGCTCCGGGTGCGGCACCACGGTGACACCGTGGTCGATCTTCCCGCGGCCCTGGTCGCCGACGGGACTCCACCGCAGCGCTGGGAGGTCGGCGCCCTCGCCCCGCCCCGGCCCTATCCCGACTTCCCGGTGCCCGCGGACCTGGGGGCGGTGCTCCTCGACCTCATCTCCGTCCCCGGGGTGGCCGATCTCTCCTGGCTGTACGAGCGCTACGACCAGACGGTGGGCAATCGCACCGTGCGCGGCCCGGGGCGGGGCGAGGCCGCGGTCCAGAAGCTGCCCGGTTCATCGGCCGGGTACGCCATCAGC
>Ga0214472_10007128_pt1 | contig 11715 bp, 11 predicted proteins | sample RVTome_6_FD_207662 | JGI IMG/M metagenome (GOLD analysis project Ga0214472, IMG submission 207662) | Soil microbial communities from uranium-contaminated site in the Upper Colorado River Basin, Wyoming, United States - RVT140D175 | ecosystem: Environmental > Terrestrial > Soil > Contaminated >...
TAAGACTGAAAAACCTTTTCTGCTTTCCATCTCCCATGCCGAAATTCTTAAATAGTTGAACCAATGCAAGTTTATCCGTCTCTTCGGGGAGGGAAAGAATTTCCGATACCATTCGATCCTGCAAGCGTCCTGCATGAATTTCTTTGATGATTATTTCATCCTGTTGAAGAATCTCTAATAAATTAGGTATGGTCGATCGACCATTTTTCAACTGAAGTTTTCTTTGAAAAATGCTCACAACATCTTCCGTTTTTATCAATCGGCAGGCTATTTCGACAAATCGAGCTTTTTCTGCGAGAGAGATCTTTGAAGTATTACTTTGATCGGCCAGAATGAGATTTAAGATAAGACTGGGAGCTGTGTCTTTTGGTAGAACCATACAATCGATTGGAGAAGGACTGAAAAATCTTCTGGCAAATTCCAGACGTTTAGCTCCGGAAACTATTGTAAAACTGTCTTCAGAATCCGCAATAACCAGTGGTGGATGGATGATACCATTCAAGGTAAGAGATTCTTCCAACTCTTCAGGAATGATATCGAATTCCCATGGATGAAGATTCCAATCGGTGAGCAATTTGATAGAATTCAGAGGAATAGACTGGCAAGTGAGGTTCATGATTTGCATTGATGAATTATTTCGCATTCAAGATTAATGCAGAAAAAATAATTACTCTGGGTGAAGAATTATCCACCCAGAGTAATGAGTGCCTTACTCCAGAAAAACTGTCACTCTGTTGAATATCCTTGAGGGGTTGCCCCCTCTCAAGGAAATACTGTACCGAGTCCTGCCTTATTCCTCCCGTTTAACGGGGTTAGAAAGAATAGGAGAAGGCTCTACTCAACCTGCAAGGAGTTTTTATCAGCTTTCGTTGATTTTTTCGCGAAGAATACCTGAAGGTTTAAAGGTGACTACACGACGCGCATCGAGAGTCAATTCGTCACCGGTTTGAGGATTACGACCTCTTCTCGAATTCTTGAATTTTACATTAAATTTGCCGAATCCGCTTAAAAGAAGATCTGAACCATTGATGAGCGAATCTTTTGAAATACGAAGAAATGCTTCAACGGATTCAGATGCCTGGGCCTTCGTCAATCCTTGATGGTTTTTATATACCTGTTGCACTAAATCGGCTTTGGTAAGAGTCATATTTCCTCCATAATCGTCTGTTTTTCTTCTGAAACCCTATCTAACGATAAACTTTTGATAGAAAAAGTCAAACATTATGCACAAGAAAGAAATATGAATAGCTTATAGACTTATACAACTGAAGCAATTTTGAATATTGGCAAATACATCGCGACTACAAGCCCGCCAATCATCCCTCCAAGAAATACCATCATGAAAGGTTCGATCATGGCAGTAAGATTTTCTACTGCCTGATCTACTTCTTCATCATAAAAATCGGCAATTTTTTCGAGCATGGTGTCCAGTGCGCCAACTGTTTCACCAACATTTATCATTTGTACAACCATATTTGGGAATACGCCACTTTCCTCTAACGGTTCGGCTATTGGACGTCCTTCGGCAATAGAATCGCCAACGCGAAATATTGCATTTTCGACAACTTTATTGCCTGCGGTTTTCGCAACAACCTGGAGGGCTTCAAGGATGGGCACACCACTTTGCAACATGGTACTCAGTGTTCTGGTGAATTTGGCTACTGCGACTTTTCGTAATAATATTCCGACAACAGGGGAGTGTAAAAGTCCTTTGTCTATCGCAAGTCTTCCTTTTTCTGTTGCGTAAATCTTTTTAACGATCATAACCACAATGAATAATCCTATTATTATATAGATAAAATTATTTTTAAAAAAATCACTAAGATTGACAACAATTTGAGTCGGCATGGGTAAGGCTGATCCAAAATCATCAAACATTGTGGTGAAAACAGGAACCACAAAAACAAGGATGATTACAAGAATAAGCAAGGAAATTGCAAGACAGATCGTTGGATAGGTCATGGCACCTTTGACTTTCTTTTTTAAAGTCATGGATTTTTCCATAAAGGTGGCAAGACGTCCAAGGATTGTATCCAGAATACCGCCTGTTTCACCTGCTTCAATCATATTAGTAAATAGATTGTCAAAAACCTTAGGTTTTTTGCGCATCGAATCGGCTAGAGTCGATCCAGCTTCCACATCCTGACGAATCTCTCCAAGTGCAGTTTTAAATGTTGGATTACTTTGCTGTTTTTCTAAGATTTCGATACCCTGTACTAAGGGTAACCCGGCATTGATCATTGTTGACAGTTGCCGAGTAAAAATAACTATATCTTTTCCAGTTACTTTTGGCTTAAAGAACGAGATATTTTCAAATAGATCCTTTGGTTTTTCTTTTACAACCGGGTTGGATATTCTTAACCTTTTTACTTGGGCAAGTGCTCCTGCCTGATCAAGTGCTTCTACTTCTCCCTTTCTCTTTTCACCGTGAGCGTTTTTTCCCTTCCATACATAAACAGGCATTTTCTTCTCCGATTTTGCGGATATCGTAATTAAAAATCATTCGTTTCCTAGTCTTGCACAAACACTAAATAATATCGATTGTATATCAGGATTTTTCAGAATACAAGGCTGGACGCATTTATGTGCTGTCATTCTTTCAAAGAAAAAAATGAGCAATGAAAGGTTCTTTCAGAATGCATAATAAAAGAAGGACTATAAAAAAGCTTGTCTACAGTAATGCGTCTTGGTATACTAATAGATTGCTAATCTTTAGCTGTGTCAGTCGTTGGTTTGCTGCGACTGTTGTTCCTGGTATGAATAGTTGTCGTACCAGTAAGTGATTGACCGAATGGAGGATAAATATATGCAGAATAAGGCCACAGTAAATTACAGTGATGGTCGTTTTCAGCCTGTCATAGATAAGTGTGAAGGGTGCGGACGTATAGTAGAGCAGGAAGAAGTCCAATATTGCAAAAGTTATTTGTATCCGGCAGCAAAATGGAAGTTAGGTCTCTGCAACTTTGCTACTCATGCAAAGCCTGAAATTGATATAATTAAAGTAAGAATTAACCCCTTGAAGGCTGCCAAACGAGCCTCTAAGAGAAAGTAATTCTTGGCGATTTAAACAAAAAGGGATCTGCTGCAAGCAGATCCCTTTTTTTGTTTGTTAAGTACCGGTTATCGTTGACCAAAGATTGCAGTGCCGACTCTCACAATGGTCGCACCCTCTTCAATAGCGATATGGAAATCGCTTGACATTCCCATTGACAGTTCCGGTTTTTCTATCATTGTAAAAAGGTTTTTTGCCCAAAGCTGTTCAGCCAATTGCCGAAGGCTCCGGAAATATGGCCGTGACAGTTCAGGGTTCTCCACCAGGGGAGGCATTGTCATAAGGCCGCATACCCGAATCCTTTCCAGATTATTCAACTGGATAAGTAACTCTTCCGTTTCATCACCTTTTACACCCGCCTTTTTTATATCATCGCCGATATTTACCTGAATGAGCACATCCATGGTCTTGTTTAAGGCCTGAAGGTGATTGTTCAAAGCTTTGCCGAGTTTTAATCGATCTACGGTCTCGATCATATCACATGTTGCCGCGGCTATTTTGGCTTTATTGCTCTGAAGATGTCCAATAAAGTGAATGACGGCAGAAGGCGGAATCCGATCCCTTTTTTCCTGCACCTCCTGAATGTAATTTTCTCCGAAAATTATCTGTCCGGCTGCATGAGCCTCTATGATTTTATCGGCTGGAAAATGTTTGGAGACCGCTACCAGCTTTATATCTTCAGAAGATCTGCCAACATTTTCGGCAGTATGAGCTATTTTTTCTTTTACTCTCAGTATATTTTCTGAAATCATGGAAGTCATATTTTATTGAATTTGAAAATATTTGCAGCATTGGCTGTGGTTTGTTTGCTGAGCTGTCCCATATCTATTTCTCGAAGCTCGGCAATTTTTTTTGCGGTATGCAGCAAAAAGGAGGGTTCGTTTCGCTTGCCTCGATAGGGATGAGGGGCGAGAAAAGGTCCGTCAGTCTCAAGGACCATTGAAGTCAGTGGAATCTCACAGGCCACCTCATGCAGAATATTAGCATTCTTGAAGGTCACTATCCCGGGAATTGAGATCAGCATGCCAAGATCCAATACCTGGTGAGCAAAATTAATATCTCCGGAAAAGCAATGCATAATTCCTCCATAATATAAAGGCTTCGCCTCGCGAAGAATCTTTATTGTATCTTCGTTGGCGTCTCTATTGTGGACAATTACCGGTAATTGGAGTGAATGGGCAAGATCCAGTTGTCTTGCGAAATGTTTACGCTGATTCAAAGGATCGGAGTGTTGCTTCACGTAATCCAAGCCGATTTCTCCAAAACCGACGATGTGTTGTGAATGATGAAGGTAAAGCTGTTCAAGGTCGGTATAGTCGCCGATTTGGAGATTGTCGACATCATGGGGATGGATGCCGATAGTAGCAGATACCTGGGGATATTTACCGGCGATTGCGACAGCATCCCTGGAACTGGCTAGATCAATACCAATTGTAATAATTTTTTCTATGTGATTGACGCATGCATTGTTCAATACTGTTTCCAGGTCATCATTATATGCCATCATGTCCAGATGACAATGCGTGTCAATGAACTGGCTGGACCAAGGGAGCTCCGGCATGATTTCTAATGTTTTCAAACTCTCTTCTCTCCAATCTCTACTTTGGTAAAATAAAAGGAATCTATAATTTCATATATTTTCCCTGAAATGTTCATTTCTACAGATGAACATATAGTAGCCATGAAATTCTTTTTGTAAGGAGACATAACCTTTATCAATAAAAAGATAAAATATACCTTCATATCGCTAAAAATCTAGCGTATAGTTTTAAGAGCAATATTTTGCCGTACTTCATTTTTGCGTGTTGTACTGAAAACATTCATCTTTTGTTGGATGAACGTGAGAAAAACACGGAATGTATGATACGTTGACATTTAACCATCGATAGTATGTACTATCAAAATATATCTAAGAGACCTCACAAAGGATAAATCTCTTACTTTTTATTGGCCATCGAAAAAAAGCTGATACCAGCGACCAACATTTACAATGAGGTTTGTGGCATGAATTATGGGATCGTCAGTCAAGAGCAACTCGAGCAGATAGATGCAATTTTGTCAGATAAACTGATAAAACTCGGTGTTGATTGTGTCATTATAATAGACATGGCTGGAAATATTATTACGGCAAAAGATAATGGTGAAAGTAAGTATGATGTCTATTCTTTTGCCGCATTAGCGGCTGGAAATTTTGCAACTGTTGATGCTATGGCCAAACTTGTTGGTGAACAGGAGTTTTCACTGCTGTTTCATAAAGGTCAGGAATCAAACATACACTTCAGTAAGATCGATGATGAACTACTTCTGATTTCTATGTTTGGTAAAGAAATATCTCTTGGTTTTCTCCGGTTGAATGTAGTGGATGTGGTAGAAAAAATAAGGAATATTTGGGGGAAAAAGTAGGTTTAGGTAGCTTCAATATTAGAAATGCCTAAAGTAGTCAGTCAATTTACTTGATCTTTCCGAATAGAAAATCGAAATGGGAGTGGAACGTTGAGTTTTATCAACTTAAAAGACAAAATTGTACAAGTTAAAGTAGTATACTATGGACCGGGGCGGTGCGGAAAAACTACAAATCTTGAGTACATCAATCGTACGTATCGCAAACAAATTGTCTCTGAGATGGTTAGTCTTAAAACCCATGGAGACAGGACGTTGTTCTTTGATTTTCTGCCTTTTGATATGGGGAAAATCAAAGGTTACGATATTAAAATTCAACTCTACACTGTGCCGGGACAGGTTAAGTATAATGCAACTCGAAAGCTCGTTTTGAGAGGTGTTGACGGAATAGTCTTTGTTGCGGATGCGATGGAGAAGCAGCGTGAAAAAAATATCCGTTCTTTAAATCAGTTGCATGAAAATCTCCAGTCCTACAAGGAAAGTATCTTCAAGATACCTCTTGTGATGCAGTACAACAAAGTTGATCTTAAAGAACATGGAATTCCAATACTACCTACCTCAGTTTTGGAACAAGATCTCAATAGCCGTTTGAAGGTGCCCTATTTTGAGGCAAGTGCAATTACCGGATTTAATGTTGCAGCGACCCTGAAGAAGATCATCTCTTCATCGGTGATTTCAATACAGAAAAAATTACTCTAGAGAGAAGCTGTGGTGAAACAGTATACCGAAAACCAATATGACGATGATTTAACTGTTGGAACCGATGATTACGATGATTCATATTACACAGGTTCAGTTGATCTATTCGAATTTTCAAACGATGAGGATTCGCCGATCAGTCGGTTAAAAAGCCTGATTTTATCAATAGATTGGGAGATAACGGATGAAGTTCTCATGCAGTTCAATGAGGAACTTGTAGATCTTAAGGATATTTGGGCGGGAAAAAAGATAAACCTGATCTATGTGCAGGCACTGGAAAAAATAAGCAAATATATCTATCAGAAGAAGGCAGATTCTCACCCCAGTGCTATCAAGTTACTCCTCACTCTTTATCATAATCTTGAGAAAATTGTTTCATCGTTTGACCTCACTGAAGAGCAAAAAAAGGAAATTTTGCTGGAAGATGTTAAAAGATTTGAGAGCCTGAAGCGTCATATAAGTCAACAACCCGAGCCTGTTAATAATGTGCAATTTTCTCAATCCAAACTGCAAAAACAAACCGATAATATTGGCAAAGACAATGATCTGCTGAATCTTAAAGCCATAGTTCTCGGAATTGACTGGGAAATAACCGATGAGGATCTCAATCAATTGAGGCAGGAAGTAGTTCGGCTTGAGGAAAAATTCGCTGAAAGCAAACCGAGACTTATCCTGCTTCAGGGCATTGGTGCTCTGGGTACTTATATAAAGCTGAAGAAAAGCAAGGCACATTCAGATGCATTCAAAATATTACATCTGTTTTATGAAAGCCTCGAAAAAATTGTTGCAACACCAATGAATTTAAAAGAGGAAAAAGCCATTCTCTTTCCGGCAGTAGAGAAGTTTAATGCGTTTAAAAATTTATTGGGCCCAACAATTACCCCTGAAACGATTGATCAATCCAGAAATGAAACAGAGGAAGACGATACTCCATCCGACTCGGTAATCACCCCTGCCTTTGCCGATCTTCCTGAAGAAGTCATGGGTTTCCAGGCAGAAGAAGAGGTGAAGTCGCTCGGTATTGAAGCTACCGGCAGCGTTGATAATCAAGTGGAAAGTTTTTTTACAAGCTCTCTAGATTCATCTCTTCATTCCGATACATCTGCTTTTGGAGAAACTCACGAAATTGCTCTCCAAGGTGTAGATGTGGAGATGGATGATGAAGACGATGGCTATGAAAAAGCGCCGTCCCGAAACAGTGCACTCACACCCGCATTGAGTGAAGGGATTGAGGAAGAATCATATCCCGCTTTCCAGGAAAATGACCTGGCCCGGGATGAAGGAAAGACCGCTTTCTCCGATACTACTGAAATACCTGGCGAAAAATCCGCAGACATCTCTATTGCTCTTGATTCGGTACTTGAAGAAAATGAGAATATTGGCCTGGATTTCAGTAAATTGGATAAGGACATAGTTCTGCAGGGAGTAGATGTCGAAACCGAGGCGGATGATGATTCCGATGAAGAAGCCTTACCAATGATGGAAGGACGACTTGCACCTGCACTTGCTGAAAATGATGAAGTTAGTGTTTATAATGCAGGGATCTTTGAAAATTCTTCTGAAGCACAGATTGTTGATGAAGAAATTGCAGGTACTTTGGGAGGATTTTTCGATGAAGAAATCGATTCGCATTTGTCTATAGCTCCAAAGGCTGAGAATGATGAGAATCTCGATATTTTTTCAAGAATGGATGATCCGGAAAAAGGTGATAGCGGGACGGATTTATCCGACAATTCGTTTTCAGAAAAAGAGAATATCAAACTTGATGAAGATGATTTTGCGCCTTTGCTCGTTGAAGCTGCAGTCTCCGAAGATGCTTTCTCCACAACTGTCGATGAAGACTTGGAATTCATCGAAGCTGAGAGAGAGTCAGAAGGTGGAAAAAACGAAGATGATGAACAAGTCGACGATAATTCAATCGCTTCCATTTCGGAATTGGAACAGGGAGAGAGTTTTGATTCATTTTTCGATGAGAGTGATTTACCTGCAGAAGAGAATTTAGCGGACGATATTCTCACCGACGATTCCGAATTTGTTCTTTCGCAGGAAGAGGGTCAAGAAAATTTAGAAATTGACGAACAACTCGATTCTTTCTTCTCTCTTAGAGAAGAGGAAGAAGATGAGAAGAAGGACACGCTACATTCTACTTTGACCGAAGTTGAAGAGGAAGTTGTCTTTGAACTTGTCGAAGACGAAGAACAATATTCTCAAATTGAACCGGAAATTGAAAAATCTGACGAATCGATCCCCGGGGCATTGTCGGCAACAGAAGAAGGGGATTTGTCTCCGGTTTCGGTTTCTGAAGATGACGATGAAGCTGTCAGGAAGGATGGTTTTTCTGCAGAACCTGAGAAAGATATTGCACTTGATGTGTACGGAAAATTACGAACATGTGTAGACTCACTTGGAATTGAACTTGATGATAAAGTTGTCCAGGGACTTTGGGAAGAAATTAATAGTCTTCGGCAAAATTTTGCAGATAAACCACTGGAAAAAACCTTTTTACAACTGCTCACTACTGTTCTCAGGCATATTGATCAGAATCGATATGATTCAAGTGCCGATGCTTATATTTTGCTGAAATCTATCTGCAGTGCGTTGTTTGATTCGCAAGATAATGATCTCCAGCTCAATCAGGAAATGTTGCTCAAAGAAACCGGGAAAGTTTTGAAGTGGCAAGAGGACATACTAGCAGAGCAGACCGCCAAAAATGAGGCGGAATTGACGATCGGTAATACAGCATTCATGGCGCAGGAAGATGTGAATGGCGATTTCAATGATTTAGTGCAGAAATATGAGGGACAACCAGCTGGTGAAGAATTCAGTAGTGATCTGTTAAATAGTTCAGCAGATGTCAATAGGTACAATGATGAGCAAGATATATTATCAGGCGGGAATACAAAATTGCTTACCAATGATCTGAAACAGGAAATCTCAATGCTGAGACAGACCCTGCAAGATGAAATTGCAGAGTTACGGAAGGAATTGAAAAGCAAATATATATCTTGAGCTGCCCTTCGCCATATTCGAAAAAAAGAGTAAGCAAGTTTTAAAGGGTTATCTCCTCTTCTGGAGATAACCCTTTTTTTGTGGGAAAAATTATCGATTCCAAGCAATATAAGTCAAAAAAGCGTAGCAAATCAAAGAGACGGCAATCGCTTTAACTATAAATTGCAAATACTTATTGGTAGGATGAGCTGTAAATAATACAATTAGAAAAAGACCGGGCAGAGCAACTCCAGCCACAAGTATAGGAAGATATCTTAGTAGTTCCTGAAGGCCAAGAAAAAACCAGGGTCCTGATATATAGCTTATTCCCAGGCGATCCTGCTCAAGTGGAGCGGAAATGAATACTGAGAAAATCAGGATAGAAACGACAAGAGGTATGTGATCGCTTATACTTATGCGGTATATACGTAAATGGTTCCAGGCGAATATCAATAAGAGAAGATCCAAGGCAATTACATGCTGTATATACACTTTCCTCATTCCACTGTCAGTTAAGGAAAAAAAGAGGTCGTTAAGTGGAGGACCCAGTACGGGTATTGCCTGAAGAATATTTTCCGCGATTATTCCTGCTGATAATCCGGTATTATCTCCTCTGAGTATATAGCCGGTAAAGAGTAGAAAAAGGATGAGGGGAAGGGTTGCGATAAGACGTCCCCACTCAAACTTACTGTACGATTTCGTTTTATCGTAGATTGCCGGCAAATGGAAACAACAAAAGAAAAAGAAAAACTGGCTTTAAAAAAAGTGTAATGATCTGAAAAAACGACCATAGGGAGCTAGAAGATCGATCACAGCTGTTGAATAGAACGGATTAAGATAATCATACTGTAATCCGACGATGATTCCTGAGAGGAGGGAAATATAGAATGCTACCAGTGCCCATGCTCCCCATTTGATTTCTTTAAGAGAAGAAATGCAAAGGAAAAAGATACTGAAGAGTCGTCGTAGAGGCTCAGGTAGTGACAACATAGAAAGGTTCGTCTTGTCTTTTTTCGACTAATAGGAAAGTGAGTGGTTTTTCGGCTGGGCCCTTAATTACTTCTCCCGTTTCAACATTAAAGCGGCTCTGATGACAGGGACATTCCAGAATATCCATGTCTTCGTGATAATTGAGTTTGCAGCCAAGATGGGTACATTTTCGGGAAAGTGCCCAACAGTTGTTCTCTCTATCAAAGAGAATAAAATCCGTACTTATTAAAAAACCTGTGGCCGCTAATGGTTTGTTGATGTTTATGTAATTTGGTTTTTTAGGTATTTTAAAGCCGACAAATTGTAAAATGGGGTAAAGAAAAGCCAAAAGGCCTAAAAAAGACAAATACTTCCTTCTGGAGTAGCTTTGGATATTTTTTCGTTTCATGGTTTGGATAATGAGAATTTCTTTATAAGCATCTCATTTACGTGGGGTGGTACTAGATCGCTTACGTCGCCCCCGTTTCTGGCAGCATCTTTAATGATCGATGAACTAATATAAATCCAGCGAAAACCGGGCATCAGGAAAACTGACTCGACCTCTCTTTTCAGTTTCCGGTTCATCAGCGCCAACTGAAATTCATAATCAAAATCGGATACGGCCCGTATTCCGCGAACAATAGCTTTGGCGTTCTGTTCATAGGCATAATTGACCAGAAGACCCGAAACCGATCTTATTTGGATACGTTCTCTTCCAATAAAAGAATCTTCAATCATTCTAATCCGTTCTTCCAAAGTAAAAACAGGATCCTTTGCAGAGTTTACCGCTACTGCAACGATGACTTCGTCAAAAAGATTGAGCGCCCTTTCGATAATATCGACATGGCCCATAGTGATCGGGTCAAAGGTTCCCGGATAGATTGCAATAGATTGTTTATGGGTGTCCTTGCAGATCATTATATTCTCTTGGTTTGTTTAATGAGGGAAAATAAATTTACCAACTTATAATTCTGAGAATCTATAAAAGTAGAAGACAGTATCACCATAAAGTCGTCTGTCTGTTAGTTTGAGTTTTTGTAGAGATAACGGCAATTGCACATTACGCCTCTCTTCAACTATTAGTAGGCCATTCTCGGTTAAAAGGCTACTATTGTTTACAAATTCAAGTACAGAAAAAGACAGGTTTTTTGCATAGGGCGGATCCGCAAAAATAAGATCAAATCCAGGATGTGTTTCTTTTGGCAGCTTGTTAAGCGGAATATTATTGCTTAAATCATGTTTGACGACACGCATTTCACAATCTCCTGAATATCCTGTAAGGCAATGGAGTATGTTCTTCTTGATGAGTTGCAGGGCAAGATGATTATTGTCTATAAAAACGACAAATCGGGCATTGCGGCTGAAGGCTTCGAGTCCTAATGCGCCTGTACCGGCAAAAAGATCGAGAACTGTCGCATGCACAACCTGATTGCCAATAATGTTAAACAAAGCCTCTCTTGCCCTGTCAGAGGTAGGACGGATACATTTTTCGTGCAGGGGAGGAGTGAATAATTTGCGGCCTCGAGCCGTTCCACCTATAATTCTCAAAAGTAATTGATGTAGTTAGGATTCAGAAGTAATTAAAGAGTTTTGGCGCCACCGTCACT
>Ga0214472_10007129_pt1 | contig 11715 bp, 8 predicted proteins | sample RVTome_6_FD_207662 | JGI IMG/M metagenome (GOLD analysis project Ga0214472, IMG submission 207662) | Soil microbial communities from uranium-contaminated site in the Upper Colorado River Basin, Wyoming, United States - RVT140D175 | ecosystem: Environmental > Terrestrial > Soil > Contaminated >...
GGTATACTGCATCTCGGCAAGGCGCCGCAGGATTTTACGCTGGTCAATTTGATCACCCTGATCCAGATGCAGCACCATTTGCAGATAGGATTGCGGATCGCCAAGTCCATATATTGCAGAGACGGTTGCGACAATGATCGAATCCGGACGTTCCAGCAGTGACTTGGTGGCCGAAAGTCGCATCTGTTCAATATGCTCATTAATAGAAGCATCCTTTTCAATATAGGTATCCGTGGAAGGAACATAGGCCTCGGGCTGGTAATAATCGTAATAGGAAACAAAATATTCCACCGAATTTTCCGGAAAAAATTCGCGCATCTCGCCATACAGTTGTGCTGCCAGTGTCTTGTTTGGCGCAAGAATCATGGTACAGCGTTGCAACTGCTGGATGACATTGGCAATGGTAAAAGTCTTGCCGGAACCGGTAACACCCAGCAAAGTCTGATGGGCAAGTCCATCCTGCAACCCGTTGACCAGATTAGTGATGGCCTGGGGTTGGTCCCCGGCGGGCTGATAGTCTGATTTAATTCTGAATTCTTTGGCCACAGGTATTTTTTGTCGCAGATGATTCGAGTATATTACACGCCTTTTGAGGGCTCAGTAAAAACTGTCACACCCAGCATGAAGCTTTTCATGTAAACAACAGAAATGAGGATATTTCTTTGAACATCAAGGTAGCACAACGCGTTGCCAGCATTAAACCGTCCGCCACCCTGGCCGTTTCCGCAAGGGCCGCAAAACTGCGTGCCGAAGGCAAGGACATCATTAATTTCAGTGCCGGTGAACCTGATTTCGACACACCGGAACATATCAAGGATGCCGCCATAGAGGCCTTGCATAAGGGATTCACTAAATATACCGATGTTGCCGGTACGCCGGAACTGAAAAAAGCCATCATTAATAAATTTCAGCGGGAAAACAATCTGGCGTATAAACCGTCACAGATCCTGGTTTCTTGCGGCTGCAAGCACAGCCTGTATAACCTGTTCCAAGCTGCAGTTAACCATGGTGATGAAGTGATCATCCCGGCCCCTTACTGGACTTCCTATCCGGACATGGTGCGCCTCGCCGGTGGTGAACCGGTGATCATCAAGACCACCATCGATCAGGATTTCAAGATCAGCAAAGCCCAATTACTGGGCGCCATTTCAGACAAAACCAGATTGTACATCATGAACAGTCCTTCCAATCCGACCGGTGCCTGTTACACACCGGAAGAACTCAAGGAACTGGGCGAGGTATTAATCGAACATCCTGATATCCTGATCGCCTCAGATGATATCTATGAACATGTGTTGTGGGGACAAAGCTCATTCACCAGCATTCTCAATGTCTGCCCGGAACTCTATGGCCGCACTATTGTATTTAATGGTGTCTCCAAAGCTTATTCAATGACCGGCTGGCGTATCGGGTACCTGGCTGGCCCGGAAGTGCTGGTCAATGCCATGAAGAATATCCAGTCACAGAGCACATCCAACCCAACTTCCATTGCCCAGGTAGCAGCAACGGCCGCCCTGGAAGGGGATCAAAGTTACATCAAGATGAGTACCAAGGAATTCAAGAAACGCCATGATTTCCTGTATGAGGAACTGAACAGCATTGAAGGTGTACGCTGCCCAGCCTCACAGGGGACTTTTTATATCTTCCCGAATATGGACGGAGTGATTGAACGGTTGGATGGAATTAACGACGACCTGCAACTGGCCGAATTCCTGCTTGAAAAAGCCGGGCTTGCAGTGGTACCGGGTTCAGCTTTTGGTGCATCGGGTTGTATCCGCATTTCCTTTGCGACCAGTATGAAAGACCTCAAGGAAGGGATGAAACGGCTGAAGGAAGCTCTCTAAAAGGAGTAGAATCAACGGTTGACCGGATCAGGCCGGCTAAGTACCATACCCGGCCTTAATGATTTAGTTACTATAGTAATTATTGTCATTTCGAGCGTAGCGAGAAATCTTGTAGTTTAAACATTAAGATTTCTCCCTGTGGTCGAAATGACAGGAAAACCAGAAAATTCATTACTTATTCCCCGGTAGCTCAGTTGGGTGAAGCGGAAACAGGAAAAGACACTTAATGTGTCTTTTCCCCGATGACAAATTCGACGGGATCGAATTTGGGCAGACGCAGTCTGCCCGGAGGGCGAACACCATGGATGGTGTGAGTCAACGCCTTATACAGGATGTTAGTGACCACAGTTAGTCTAGCTATAATTTTATTCAGGATTTCGTATTCCCCGGTAGCTCAGTCGGTAGAGCGGGTGACTGTTAATCACTAGGTCGGCGGTTCGAGCCCGTCCCGGGGAGCCAATTAAATCTGCTTCAATCCCTTTTCTTTTTTTAATTACTCAAACTTGAACCGCCTTCGGGGTCGTTCTAGGCTCGATCATCCTGATCTCGCCAAGAACCCTGGATTTACCTTCCCTGGTAAATCCGTTCGGCGAGGCAAAGCTCCCGCTTTGCCTGATTCCGCCTCACCCCATTCCGGGGAGCCAAATTCCCATCCTTTTATAATTTTCCTAACGTTCTGCGTTGAAAATTTCTCGATCTGCTTTCCATTCAATATAATTTTCAAAACAATGTTGTATGCTGGTTACATATCGCCGGTTATCAGCATATCTACCTTCAATAGCCGAACTTTATGACTAATGCACGAACCTGACGTATACATTCACATCGGCCTGTCGAAATGTGCCAGCACATATTTGCAGAAGAACATTTTCCCTGCCATCGGCAATTACTCTGATATTGCATTTTCACCTGATGAAGATAAATATTATCTATTCAGGTCTGACATGGATACTGAACAATACCTGCAGATTGTTGCGAGACATATAAAAAATCCACAGCCAAAAAGTAACTGGCTGATGATCTCCTGTGAGGATTACACGGAACTGTTGTTCAAGGGTTTTACCGATGTTTTCTTTCAGTGGAAAACGATCAGGAATGACAAGTATCAATTTTCAAATGAAATCATTACTGAAAATATAGCCCGTGCCTACCCTAAAGCCCGCATTATTATCGTGATCCGGGAACAACTGGATTGGGTCATCAGCCGCTATAAAATGATTTACCGGGGTGGCAAAACGGCATTATCCATAGATGAGCTACTGAGTGAACCACTCGAAGGCTACGACATCATGATAGAGCGCTACCAGAAACGCTTCGGCAAGGAAAATGTACTGGTATTGCCGCTGGAAATGATGCGCCATGATCATAATGGCTTTATCAAATTGATCACAAGCTTCATTGGTACAGGCGCAACAATTACGGCCCCGGAATCGCAAGTGAATGTATCACCCGATTTTAAACACACTGTAGAATATGAACGCCTGAAGAATCGCTGGCGGCTGAATATCAGGCATGCCTTGTGGCTGACGCCACCTTTACAATTTATCCTGCAAGCTACGGCAAGATTACTTGTAGCATTTCTCAAACCATTCTTTATATTGCGTTATGGCAGCAGCAAATACGAAATTACCCTCTCAATTGAAACTATAGAACGACTTAAGCCTTTACTGGAAAATTGCAACAGCAGAGTGGAGAAACTGACCGGACTGGATCTGTCACGATATGGTTACCTTGTTGATAACAACAGATAAAAGCTCCGGGCAATTCCAAAACTCGTATCCATTGTTGTTTTATAAGATAATTCTGCCGGAACGTAATAATAATTAATCAGTTGAATAACAACTCACAAATCAAAATCCTTCATGCGAATACTGCATATTGATAACATCATGATCCGCCGTTACGGCAGGACCAAGGTCTCTACGGGACGGAAACTGTTTAATGGTTTGATACGCAATAATCACAAGGTTCTTGAATTCAGTGATCGTGATATCGCCTATTACGAAGCCCCTTTCAACATCCGTGATCTCGGCCTGCGCCGTTGCAACCGTCGCTTGATCGAAACTTGCGAAAATTTCCGGCCAGAACTGATTATCATGGGTCACTGCGATATCATCAAAAATGAAACCCTGATCGAGATCAGACAACTCCTGCCCCATATCAAAATTGCCTACCGTAACGTTGACCCACTGTGGGAAGAACAGAACGTAAAAAAAATACGTGAGCGCATGTCCGTGGCAGATGCCATCTTTGTCACTACCGGTGGCAAACACCTGCTGGAATTTGTCACCGGCAATAATATAGTTTCATTCATGCCCAATCCCACGGACCCTGCTGTTGAAGATCAGAACAATTCAAACAAAACACAATTTGATCGTGACCTCATATTTTGTGGTGTAGGAAATATTACCGACGACCGCTATGACTTCGTGAAAAAACTGCACACGACACTGGATAAGGAACTGACCTTCGACAGCTTTGGCATGCACGGCCAGCCAGCCATCTGGGGCAGGACCTATGATGAAGCACTGGCCGGCAGCAGGATGGGATTGAACCTCAATCGCTTCGAGGGTTGGTATCTCTACTCTTCAGCCCGCATTTCCCAGTTGATGGGTAACGGTATATTGACGTTCATGAGCGACCAGGGAAACATGCAGCGCTTTTTTGATGATCAACATGTTGTATTTTTCAGTGACTTTGATGATCTGGTAAACAAAATCCGTACATACCAGTCGGATGATGCCCTGCGACGGGAAACCGCAGCGAATGGGCGGGCTTTATATCATGAGTATTTTGGCAGCCTGCGTGTCGCTCAATTTATTGTTGAGACTACATGCGGCCTGGATTACTCGCATGATTATCTCTGGCAGGATGAAGTTTACCGGTAAGTGTGACGATATCCATTTCCCCCTCCCCCTCCCCCTAACCCCCTCCCTCCAGGGGAGGGGTAACAGATTTTGAGACAGAATGTGCGATTAACTCGAACCGTTCTCAAAATTAAATTTTTCCTTGATGAGAATCATCTAATTCCTTCCCCCTTGAAGGGGAGGGGATGAGAGGATTCTCGTATTGTCTGGAAAATACGAAATCACTCCTTCCCCCTGGCAGGGGGAAGGTTGGGATGGGGGTTGAGTTTCAGTGTTGTTAGAGATTTCACCCCCACCCCCGCCCTCCCCCATCAAGGGGGAGGGTGTTCAATTTTTTCTTATTTCAATGAATTGATATAGTGCTGTAAGTCCCGGCTGATTTCCGGATCTTTCAGACCATATTCGATATTTGCCTGCAAATAACCAAATTTGGATCCGCAATCATAGCGTTTGCCCTTGAACTGCCAGCTGTATACCTCTTCCTTTTGTAATAATGCAGCGATACCGTCAGTCAGTTGAATTTCCCCACCGGCGCCTTTTTGTGTCTGCTTGAGCAGATTGAATATTTCCGGTGTCAGGATGTAGCGCCCGATGACTGCCATATTGGAGGGGGCTTTGTCCGGTTCCGGTTTTTCCACTATGCCACGAACTTTTCCAAGTCCCGGTTCAACTTCCTCTAAACTCACTATGCCGTATTTTATCGAATCTTCTTTTGGAATTGCCTCAACGGCTATCACGCTCTTTTTGAATTTTTCATAGATATCCACCATCTGGTTCAGACAGTTTCGTTCATGACCATCAATGAGATCATCCGCCAGCAGAACCGCAAAAGGTTCATCTCCCACTGCAGCCCTTGCACAGAGTACCGCATGCCCCAGACCCAAAGCTTCCGGCTGTCTGATATAAATACAGGTCACTCCTTCGGGGATGATGTTTCTGACGATCTCCAGAATGTCCTGCTTGTTTTTTTTCTCCAGCTCATTTTCCAGTTCATAGGCCTTGTCAAAATGATCGGCGATGGAACGCTTGTTTCTGCCAGTGATAAAAATCAGGACTGTAATACCGGCTGCGAGGGCTTCTTCGACTGCATACTGGATCAACGGTTTATCGACAACCGGCAGCATTTCTTTCGGGCTGGCTTTGGTGGCGGGCAGAAAACGTGTTCCCAACCCTGCAACTGGAAATACTGCCTTGCGGATTTTCCCGGTCACTGATTCACCCGCGCAAGAAATAAAATATTACCTCGGGACATTGATGACACCCGATTGCTCAAGGAACTGGATTATTTCATCAGTACAATCCGATATCGTTTTGTCGCCGGATTGAATCACCAGTTCCGGTTGTTCGGGTTCTTCATAGGGGGATGATATGCCGGTAAATTCCGGGATCTGGCCTGCACGGGCTTTTTTATAGAGTCCTTTCGGATCACGTTCTTCACAGATCGCCAGCGGCGCCTGGCAATAGATTTCAATAAAATCACCTTGTTTCACCAGATCCCTGACCAGCTGCCGATCTTTTCTGAAAGGTGAGATAAATGCTGTCATCACCACAACCCCGGCATCAAGCATGAGTTTGCTGACTTCACCAATGCGCCGGATATTTTCTGTACGGTCGGCATCGGAGAACCCGAGATCCTTGCACAGTCCCTGCCTGATATTATCACCGTCCAGAACAAAGGTTTTTATGTCGAGCTTGTGCAGATGGTCTTCAACCGCATGTGCCAGGGTTGATTTGCCTGCGCCTGATAATCCGGTAAACCATAATATGGCACTCTTGTGCCCGTTCAGTTTTTCCCTGTCTTCACGGAAAACAGTGGGTTCATGCCATACGGTATTCTGGTTTGTAATTTTGTTCGCTGAATTTGTCATGCTGCTACCTGTTGTTTATATCTACGTTAGAAATTGAATTTTATTATCTTCCGACACTGTAATAATCGAACCCTGCCTGCTTCATCTGAACCTTGTCATAAACATTACGTAAATCAATAAATATATTACCGTTCATCATTTTCTTCACACGCTGCAAATCCAGGCTGCGATATACATTCCATTCCGTCATTAAAATTACTGCATCAACACCATTTATTGTGTCATAAATTTCATCAAAATATTCAATCGAATCCGGCAGCAGGGATTTCGCTTCCCCGATGCCCTGTGGATCATGCGCCCGGACAAGTGCGCCATTCTCCAGCAGTTTCGGCAGAATTGTCAGCGCCGGGGCTTCACGCATATCATCTGTCTCGGGCTTGAACGTCAATCCCAATATTGCCAGTTTTTTTCCTGCTTCACTGCCACCCAGTGCATTACGTATTTTGTCCACCATACGCAACTTCTGTGCTTCATTGACTTCAATAACTGCCTCAACAATACGGCTGGATGCACCATGTTCATGTGCAATCCTCACCAATGCCCTGGTATCCTTGGGAAAGCACGACCCGCCAAATCCCGGACCCGGATGCAGGAATTTTCGTCCTATTCTGCCATCAAGGCCCATGCCTTTCGAGACGGCATGTACATCCGCCCCGGCGGCTTCACACAGTGCGGAGATTTCATTAATAAAACTGATCTTGGTGGCCAGAAATGCATTGGATGCGTATTTGATTAACTCGGCAGTTTCCAGGGTAGTTAACAGAATTGGTGTCTCGATCAGGTTCAGCGGGCGATAAAGTTGTTTCAATAAATTACCCGCCCGTTCATTTTCTATTCCGATAACAACCCGATCTGGCCGCATGAAATCAGACAATGCTGCGCCTTCGCGCAGAAATTCCGGATTTGAAGCTACATCAAAATCCGCCCCGGGATTTGTCCCGGCAATGATACTTTTTACTTTTCTTGCTGTTCCAACCGGGACTGTTGATTTATCAACTATTACCGTATAACCCGACAAATAAGGCGCAATATCTTTGGCTGCCTGGTAAACATAGGTCAAATCAGCATGACCATCTCCATGACGGGCTGGTGTACCGACAGCGATAAAGATTAAATCCGCATCGCCAATAATGTTTGAATATTCCGAGGTAAATGACAGGAATCCCTGCTCCCTGTTTTTCTCAACCAGTTCATCAAGACCGGGTTCATAAATAGGAATATTGCCCTTGTTTAATGCATTAATTTTTGTCTTGTCGATATCAATGCAGGTAACATTATTGCCGAACTCGGAAAAACATGCGCCGGATACCAGCCCCACATATCCACTGCCAATCATGACAACGTTCATATCATTATCTGCTTATTGGTTAGAGTCTTTGTAAAATAATGTTGTCAGGCTTTATGTCTCTGGGCAGTATCGATTTGACGTCAAACACAATACCCTGATCACCACGCAGCAAACCTGTAATCAAATTCCAGCTGCCATCAGTAAATTCCCTGTGCGGCACTGCCAGGATCACGGCATCTGCCTTTTTCAATCCATCTTTCGTGCAGAGATCCAGCTGGTACTCCTTGTATACTTCATCCTTGTCAGCATGCGGATCATAAACCTGTACATTGATATCGAATGATTGAAGCTCACGGACCATATCGATTACCCTTGTATTTCTGACATCGGAAATATTTTCCTTGAAGGTAAAGCCGAGGATCGTCACCATCGCATTTTTGACAACCATACCAGTCTTGATCAGTTGTTTGACCACCATCCTGGCCACATACATGCCCATCGCATCATTGATACTGCGCCCGGAGAGTATGACCCTGGGTGAATAACCGGCCTGTATGGCCTTGTGTGTAAGATAATAGGGATCAACTCCGATACAGTGTCCTCCTACCAGTCCCGGCTGGAATTTGAGAAAATTCCATTTTGTGCCGGCAGCATCCAGCACATCTGCTGTATCAATTTGCAATCTTTCAAAGATTAATGACAATTCATTCATCAAGGCAATATTGATGTCCCGCTGTGTGTTTTCAATCACTTTTGCAGCTTCAGCAATTTTTATGCTCTGCACGCGATATGTGCCTGCTGTTACAACTGTCTCATAGGTTTCAGCAATCAGGTTCAAGGTTTTTTCATCCTGCGCGGAAACGATCTTCACAGTATTTTCCAGCGTGTGTTGATGATCACCCGGATTGATTCGCTCCGGCGAGTACCCGACAAAAAAATCACTGCCGCATGTCAGGCCGGACACCTGTTCAAGTAGCGGGACGCATTCTTCTTCAGTCAACCCGGGATAAACTGTGGATTCATACACTACTATGTCATTTTTTTTCAGGTTTTCTGCAACCAAATGTGTTGCAGAAAATACCATTTCCAGATCTGGTTCCCGGCTGGCATTGATCGGAGTAGGCACAGCGATGATATGAAATCCGGCCTCCTTCAAATCCTGCGGGTTCTCCGTAAACAGCAAATTATTCTGTTTCAGCTGTTCAACGTCTGTGATAACTCCATGCTTGTCAAAACCATTATTCAGATTAGTAATATGCCGGCTGTTCGTATCAAAACCGATGACCCTGGTATGCTTTGCAAAAGCGACCGCCAGCGGCAATCCCACATAACCGAGGCCAATGACCGAAATTGTTCTTAAATTATTCATTTGCTGATTCCATAATATTCCTGATACCAGTTCACAAACTTCTCCAGTCCTGTTTTTATATCAGTGCGTGGAACATACTCAAGATCTGTAACAGCGCTCTCAATATCTGCACAGGTGTCCGGCATGTCGCCCGGCTGCATGGGCAGCATGTTCATAATCGCTTTTTTGCCTATCAAACTTTCCAGAAGAGAAATGTAATCCATCAATTTTGTGGCCGTCCTGTTACCGAGATTATAAAGACGGTAGTTATCAGCCGGAGATTTATCCAGAGCCTTGATTACACCGTCTGTAATGTCATCTATGTAGGTAAAATCCCGGCTGTGCTCCCCGTTATTGTATACATCAATCGATATTTCATTAATGATGTTATGCGTAAAAGTAAAATAGGACATGTCCGGACGCCCCCATGGCCCATAAACCGTAAAAAATCGCAGGCCTGTTACTGGCAGATTAAACAGCCGGCTATAGGTATAGGCCATTAACTCATTCGCCCTTTTACTGGCACCGTATATTGAAACAGGTTTATCAACTCGATCGTTAACGGAAAACGGGATTTCAGTATTATCACCATAGACTGCACTTGTGGAAGCATAAACCAGATGCGCTATATTATGGTATCGGCAGGCTTCAAGTATATTTACAAAACCGAGCACGTTGGCTTGTGTGACAGCATCAGGATGGACCAGTGAATAACGGACCCCGGCATGAGCAGCAAGATGGATGACATGCGAAGGTTTATATACCTGGAACAAATCATTGAGTGCATCCTTGTCAACAATATCATTGTTTATAAACGTAAAATTAGTATGGGTATGAAGTTGTGCAAGCCTGCCCTGTTTGAGAGACACATCATAATAATCATTAAGATTGTCCAGACCAACAACCTCGTCTCCCCGCTCAAGCAATAATTTTGCGGCGTAAAATCCAATAAAACCGGCTGCTCCGGTAACGAGTTTGACCATGGACAATAACAGTAGATATATATAGTAATCGGATAATTAATACTTAAAATAATCAATGTTGTACATATTTATTATATCATTAAACTACTTATCTGGTTTTTATAATATTTCTTTTGTTTTTATTATCTTGTAATTTTAAATCACCAATATTTGAACCATTTGAAATAAAGTAATAATGCGCTGGCAGACACCTAAAGGCACCATTGAACTGGCATCACTGAATGTCAATGATAAACATACAATAGCAGTTTCGGAGCTCTACAGGGATGCTATGGGCCATTTCAATAATGGGAGACTTGTTGAAGCTAATGTACTTTGTCAATCGATCCTGAACTGCCATCCTGAACACGCAGACACCCTGCATTTACTGGGGTTGATTTATTACCAATCCGGCCAACATCATCGAGCCATCGAACTGCTCGACAAGGCCATCCAGCTGAATCTACATAATCCCCAGTTCTTTAATAACTTCGGTGAAGTTCATCGTGCATTAGGGTATGTCGATGAGGCAATAAAATATTATGAAAAAGCATTGGGCCTTGATCCTGACTTTGGCATTGCACATAACAATCTGGCTAACGTACTCTCGGCAACCGGCAAGAATGAAGAAGCTGTTATTCACTACGAGCGTGCTATATCACTTATACCGGCATATGCCGAGGCCTACCGTAATCTCACGCTGATCACTGTGCCGGCCCCTGATGATGGCAAAACCCGGGCCATGCAGAACCTCCTCGGCAATCCCGCTGTCTCCGATAACGATGCCATGCATCTGCACTTTGCCCTCGGCCGCATCTATGAAAACGCCAAAACCCGTGACACCGCCTTCGAACATTATCACAAGGGCAACCAGCTCAAACGCAAGTCCTTCAACTTCGATATCAGTACACGTGCAACTTATATTGATTCCTTAATAAATACATTTTCAAAAGATTACTTCAAACGGGTGGCGGGTTATGGCAGCAACTCCACGCGCCCCATCTTCATCGTCGGCATGCCTCGCTCCGGCACCACCCTCGTCGAGCAGATCATCTCCAGCCATCCGCAGATCTACGGTGCCGGGGAACTCATCTATCTGCAAAACTTCGAGCAGGCCATGGCCCAGCAGCTCGGCAGCAGTGACCCTTATCCGCTTTGCATGCAGGCCTTCACGCCAGAACTGGCCCGGCAACTCGCCAGCCAGTATCTCGAACACCTGCAGGCCTATTCCACCGAAACCCAACACGTCACCGACAAAATGCCCGGCAATTACCAGCGCATCGGCCTCATCAAAACCTTCTTCCCCAACGCCCGCATCATCCACTGCCGGCGCAATCCCATGGACACCTGCCTGTCGATTTATTTTGTTTATTTTGTACAAACACATTTGTACGCCTATGATCTGCGGGAACTGGGGTTGTTCTACCGCGAATACGAACGCCTGATGGCGCACTGGCGCAGTTTGTTTGGCGACGAGATACACGAGATCCAGTATGAAGAACTCACCCGTCAGCAGGAACCCCTGAGCCGGGCCCTGA
>Ga0214472_10007130_pt1 | contig 11713 bp, 15 predicted proteins | sample RVTome_6_FD_207662 | JGI IMG/M metagenome (GOLD analysis project Ga0214472, IMG submission 207662) | Soil microbial communities from uranium-contaminated site in the Upper Colorado River Basin, Wyoming, United States - RVT140D175 | ecosystem: Environmental > Terrestrial > Soil > Contaminated >...
GAGGGCTCCATCAGCGGTGCCTATATCATTCGGTGCGCACGCCATGCGGATCGGTCTTTTCACCGCGGATCGGGGAATGCGGTTCATCGATTACTTCTTGTCGCCCTTTGCCGTGTCCTGGATGCTCTCGCCGGCTTTTTCGATCGTCTCTCCGACCTTCTCTGCGGCCTTGTCGACTTCCGTGCCGGCCTGTTGTGCAGGGCCTTCCTGTTTCTGACAGCCTGGTAGTGCTGCAAGCAACGCACTCATGACCAACGCTGCGCTGATGGTCCTTGCCGTATTCATCATTCGTACCTCCTGGTGGTCCAACTGGCCGGAAGCGAGTAGGACCGTATCAGTCATGCTCGCTGCGGGATCAGGGTGAAAAGCGACCGCGGCGCACCGACCGGGTAGGGCGGGCCCTCCGGGCGCCGGTCATCATTGCCGACTTCGTGGCCCGCCTCATGCCGAAATCCGGAAGGCGTGGAGAAATGAAACGCCATCGTGCCTTCGGCCACCATCCCGCGCCGCATCAGGCGCGAATCATGAATCGCCATCAGTCGTTCCAACCTCGTTCCGAAGGTGCGAAGTCCAGGAAAGTCCACTGTGGCGCATTCCCGAATCGTCGTACCAGAACGTCAGTCCGCATCGACACAGGAATTTTTCCTCGCCACCGATGACCAGCTTGTATGGCTCGAGGTAAGTGCGTCCGACGACGCGTACCATGGCCTTGTCCTCTCCAGAACGGTGTCGATGAGGTCACCCCGCCCCCGAGGGGACGCACCGTCTTTTTAGCTTAGACCCGGACAAGACCTCTTGATCGACTGCCGGCGCCACCCGGCAACATCGGTGCCCTACTTGGGGCGCGTCGCCGCATGGCAGCACGCACGTTCTTGTCGGTGCGCACCTCCTGGTGCATGTGAAGGGATGCTGCGCCGACGTGCCTGTCTGGTCTGTACGCCAGCGTACCGATCGCCATGCCAGAGCACGCCCCGCGCCCACCGTAGCCGTTGTGTGCGCTGGCGCACATACGCTCGCGGCTATTCGGACTATCGATATAGGTGCGCAGTGTTTCCGGTAAGACCCGGATCGCAACCCCCGGCGCGCTCCCGCATGCCGTGCAATGGCACGGAGCGGCAAGTGCAGCAATGCTGCCAGGATCACCCACGGTCAGGGCTGAACGTAAACCGAGCAGGAGAATCGATGATGGCAATGAGCGGAACGTCGATGACGGAAACCAACGATATCAGCAGAACAATTGAGCGCGCGGTTGGGAGCGCCACGAACGGCGCGCACGGGGTGGTCGATACGGCAACGGCCGCCGCGGTCGGCCACCTTGCCGCGGGCATCCATCACGCGGTCGACAGTGTCGCCGGGACGGCAGCCCACGCTGCCGAGTCGCTCCAGGCGACGGGCCGACAGTGGAGGGATGCGCAAGGGCGGCTCACCGAGCGTTGCGGCGCCCAGGTTCGCGATAGACCACTGACCTCGCTGGCGGTTGCGGCTGGAGCCGGACTCCTGCTGGGCTGGCTGCTGAGCCGGCGCTAGCCGTACCACACCGGGCACCCAGCGAACCTGTCTCACCCGATCACGGCGAGGCGGTTTACGGGCTGTGGCCCCCAAAGCATCTCAACCCGACAGACAGGGAGGAATTCATGCTCTATACGATCGTAGTCGTACTGCTGATCCTGTGGCTGCTCGGGCTGGTCACCTCGACCACCCTGGGCGGCTTCATCCACATCCTCCTGGTCATCGCGGTCGTGGTCGTGCTGCTCAGAGGCATCAGCGGACGCAAAGTGCTGTAGCGGTGCCCCCCACGAACCATCTCATGCGCAGGCACCGCTGGGGGCGCGGCACGGCTGGCGAACTCGCGTGTCGCCCCTTGGACCCGCAAGCTGATGACTTGAGGACGGCGCAATGCCGGAGACACTGATCCACAACCCGCGCCAGAACCGGGTTCTGGCCGCTCTTCCCGTGAAGGAATACGCCAGGCTGGTGGATGATCTGCAGTTCGTCACCCTTCCGCCCGGTGAAATTCTGTACGAGTCGGGTGACGGCCTGGAGTTCGTCCATTTTCCGACGACGTGCATCGTCTCGCTGATCTATTCCGCCGAGAACGGCTCATCGACCGAGCTGGCGATGACCGGCAACGATGGCCTGGTGAGTATCCTGCTGGTGCTGGGCGGCGAAACCACGACCCACACTGTGGCGGTTCAGGCGGCGGGCGGCGCCTACCGCCTCCGGGCGGAGGTGATGCGCTGGGAGCTCGATCAGGGTGGAAGCCTTCAGCGCCTGTCGCTGTGTTACGCCCAGGCCCTGATGACGCAGATGGCGCAGAGCGTGGTCTGCGTCGACACCACGCGGCGGTCCAGCGCTTGTGTCACTGGCTCCTCCTCAGCTTTGACCTGCTGCCAGGGAATCAACTCGATGTGACCCAGGAACTGATCGCCCGCATGCTGGGGGTGCGCCGTGAAGCCGTCACCGAGGCGGCCGGAAAACTGCAGGAGGCCGGACTGATTCAATACCGCCGCGCGCATCTCACGGTGACCGATCGGCCGGGCCTGGAGGCGCGGGCGTGCGAATGCTACGGCGTGGTCAAGGCCGAATACGACCGTCTGTTTCATTTGCCGCCGGCCCACCTGGCAAGCCATCGGGGGCGGCCGAATCCGGCATCCCTGCGCAAGCGTGCCGAGGCCCGCTTGAAGCAGGCGCAGCCGATCGTGCCGAACGCGCCCTGGGACACCGAGCGCTTGCTGCACGAACTGCAGGTGCACCAGATCGAGCTGGAACTGCATAACGAGGAGCTTCGTGAGGCTTACGACGAAAGGGATTCGCTGCGCAAGCAACGCGCCGACATTTACGACTTTGCACCGCTCGCCTACTTCACGCTGGATGCGCTCGGGGTCATCCTCAAGCTGAATCTTGCCGGTGCGATCCTGCTCGGCATCCAGCGCTCGAAACACGGGCGTCATCGCTTTGCCGCCTACGTCAAGCACGAGTTCCTGCCGGTGTTCAACCGCTTCCACGAAGAAGTGCTAGAAGCGAAATCCAAGAAAAGTTGCGAAATCGTCCTCATGGCCAACAACCAGCGTCCCGAGGCGTTGGTCAGAATCGAGGCAGTTGCCGATGAAGCAGGTCGTGAATCCCGCATGGTGGTGAGTGACATCACTGCCGAGAGGTAGGCCGGAGGGGCCTGCAAGACCGTGAACAGTCCCCACGCACGCTGCTCGAGGACGCCTCCCGGGCTTGCCGGCGCCGGTACGGCGGCGGTACCGGTTGGCGCGACCCGCATGGACTGCCGACGATGAAGCTCGTGCGACGTCACCCGGAACGTCACCGCAGCGGTCGGATCGGCTGGCTGCGTGCCGCCGTGCTCGGCGCCAACGACGGAATCGTGTCGACCGCCAGCCTCGTGGTCGGGGTCGCGGCCGCCAGTCCGGATGAGCGGGCTGCCCTGGTGGCTGGCGTTGCCGGGCTGGTGGCCGGGGCGATGTCGATGGCCGCGGGGGAGTATGTCTCCGTCCACTCGCAGGCCGATACCGAGGAAGCCGACCTCGTGCGCGAGCGCACCGAGCTCGAAACCCATCCGATCGCGGAACACCGCGAGCTGACGGCCATCTATGTCGCCCGGGGGGTCGAGCCGGGCCTGGCGCAGCAGGTTGCCAACCAGCTGATGGCACACGACGCCCTTGGCGCTTATGCCCGTGACGAGCTCGGAATCTCCACGACACTCAGTGCGCGGTCGGTCCAGGCCGCGCTGTCGTCGGCAGCGAGCTTCGCGGTCGGCGCGGCGCTGCCGCTCGCGGTGACCGCCCTGACGCCCGCGCAGAGCCTGATTCCGTGGGTCCCGGGAACCTCGCTCGCCTTCCTCGCCCTGCTGGGCGCCGTTGCGGCGCGAGTGGGCGGGGCTGCCGTGCTGCCGGGCGCATGGCGAGTCACCTTCTGGGGCGCGCTCGCGATGGCGATGACCGCGGGGGTAGGGGCACTGTTCGGAGCGCTTGCTTGAGCCGACAAGGGCGAGGGCCCGTTTTCCGCCCTGACGGAATTGATCTTCAGTCCGGCTCGCCCGACTGGCCGCCCGCGGGCTCGCGCGGCGGGCTTGCTGGTAGGTCGCCGACCGCGGCTGTCTGCGGACCGGTCGCATTCGACCGTTGCGTGCCGGCGACTTCCGACAGCCAGTCGCGCAGGATTTCGGTGACCTGCTCGGGCTGCTCCAGGGGCAGGAGATGGCCGCACTCCTCAATGATCTCGAGCCGCGCCCCGGCAATCCCCGCGGCGAGCTCGCGGTGGACCTCCGGCGGCGTGACCAGGTCCTGCCGCCCGCACAGGACGAGCGTGGGGCATTTGATGTCGGCCAGCGTCGGGCGGCTGTCCGTGCGTCCGATGATGGCGCGTTCCTGGCGCACGAACACCTCGTACCCCAGTCCGGTTGCCATCGACTGAAACATGCCGCCCACCTCGGGCGTATTCGCGTGCTCCGGATGCGCCATGCGCGACAGCAGCTTTTCGATAACGGCGGGAAAATCGGTTTCGGCCAGTTCGATGAACTCCTCACGGGTCGCGGTGGCGTCGGGTGTATCGGGGCGTGCGCTCGTGCTCAGGAGCGCCAGCGCCCGCACGCGTTGCGGTGCTCGGCGCATGATCTCGAATGCAACGTAGGCCCCCATCGACATCCCGGCGAGCACGAATGGCCCTTCGGGGGCCTGCGCCAGAGCGTCCGCGGCAAGTGTGGTCATCGAATCCGAACCGGTCAGGTCCGCGACGGTGATGCCGACCACGTTGGCCAGGGCGTCCGCCTGGTGCTCGAAGAGGCTCGCCCCGTTGAGCAGCCCTGGCAGCAACAGCAGGTTCATCCTTTCCATCCTGTTCCGTCTCCTCGATCCGTCGACACGGCTTCGGTGCGGCCGCGTCCGGACTTCATAAATGAAGTCTAGTCGCACGAGCCCGCCGGGTCGGTACGGTGTCGCACATGGACGATCCGCCGGCGCCCTGGACGAAGAGCGCTCGCGCCTCGCCAAGGCTCGCCAGGAGCTCCTCGCGGCCGAGCAAGTGAAACGCAAGCTGAAAGAAGCGCTGCCCCACTTTCGCGAGCAGGACAAAGCATTTGAGCGGCTGGCCAGGGACGAATTCGCCGGTCCGCTGCTCGCCAGCGACAAGAAACGCGAGCGCCTGGAAAAGGAACAGGAGCTCCAGAACCAACTCTTCCTGATCGAATCGGCCCGCGCCAGCCAGCTGCAATCGGAGCGGCGGCTCGCCCAGATCGACTCGGACTTCCGCCGGGCCCTGCATGCCGAGCGCAACGAGATCCAGGCCGAGGTCGACAAGCTCGTGCAGGAAGTGACCAAGCAGGCGCACCGCCAGCAACTGCTCGAACTGAAGGCGCCGCAGGATGCGGTGGTGAAGGACCTGGCCACGCATACCGTGGGCACGGTCGTCCAGCCGGGCACGGTGTTGCTGACGCTGGTGCCGCAGGACGAGACCCTGCTGGCCCAAGTGTGGATCGGCAACGAGGACATCGGCTTCGTTCGCAAGGACCAGCCGGTGAAGCTCAAGTTCGCCGCCTTTCCGTTCCAGAAGTACGGCATGGTGGAAGGCACCGTGCAGCATGTCGGCGCCGATGCGACCAACACGAACACGGGGCGTGACAGTGGCCAGGGCGATTCGGGCGGCCGAAACCCGCCCGCGGCCTACAAGGCGTTAATCGCGCTTAAACGGATGGAACTGGCGATGGACGGGGAGCGCTTCGCCCTATCCGTCGGCATGCAGGCGAGCGCCGAAATCAAGCTCGGCGATCGGACGGTCCTGGAATACCTGCTGTCGCCTGTCAGAAAGGCCTGGCATGAGGCCGGACGGGAGCGCTGATCCTGCTTCGTCAATCTGCGACCGCGGCGCTTGAAGGCGCACAACAGGTAAGGGGCGCTGCGCGCCGGCTCGCGGCGCCGGATGGCGTAGGCGAGCCGGGTGGTCCAGAGGGTGGGTCTTGCGTTCGCGGCCGGCGGCGTCTCTGCGTCCGGTGCATCGTGGGGCGCGGGGCGGGGCGCCGGCTGGCCGGCCCGTGCCCGGGCCGGATGGGGCTGCATTGCCATGTCTGAGCTTCGGTTGCGTTTGCCTGCTTTCGCGCCGGTCGGCGGCGCGGTCGCAAAGGCGGTGGGTGCAGGCGCCCCGAATAGTACAACAGCATGGGTGGTGTCGACGTGCACGATGCCGGACCAGGCCGCAACGGGCGGAGGTCGGTGGCCGAACCGGCCGCGGCGATTCCAGCGCGGCACGGCCGTAGCAGGACCGCAGCGGACCCCCGTACCTGCTAGACGCAGCCAAGGCTTGTCGAGCCACCGCTGCAGCAAGCACGCCAGCGCTTGGTTCAGGGCGTCAGTGACGGCCGCCGGAGCTGCTCCGGTGCCTGATCGAGCACCGCGATCGCCTCGCAGGCAACGAAAACGCGGTTGCGTTGCCGCGCGGTGCCCGTCAGGATGCCAACCGAGGCGAGATCGGCGACGGCATTGTTGGCGGCGGGGAAGGACACGCCGAGGAGGCGTTTGACGTGGTTGACCGTGACGACGGGCGTGCCGATGAGCACGGCGACGAGTCTGCGGCTGGCCGAGTCGGCGCGACGGTCGGCAACGCGCCTGTTCCAGTCGTCGCGCAGGGTGACGAGCTGCGCGGCAAGCACCATCGATTCGTCGCAAGCAGTCATCACCGCCTGCGTGAAGAACTCGATCCAGGCGTCCCACCGCGAGCGCAACTGGACTTCCAGCAGGGCATCAAAGTAGTCGTGCCGGTTGCGGTACAGCGGGCCGGACACATACAGGGGAGGGAATCCCTCGGCGGCGAGCATCAGCGGGATCAGCAGGCGCCCGGTGCGACCGTTGCCGTCGCGAAAAGGGTGGATCGTTTCGAACTGCGCATGGGCGAGGGCCGCGCGCACGATCACGTGCAGGTAGGCGTTGCCCTGCGGTTCATAGCGCAACACGCGACCGACCAGGTCTTCCATGGTGTCGGCGATCCGCTCAGGGCGCGGCGGCACGAGCCGCGCGTCCTGAATCCGTAGCCCGCCGATCCAGTTCTGCACGGTACGAAACTCGCCGGGAACATCCCGGTACGTGGTGTCGTGGCGCATGAGCGCGCGGTGCAGATCCTGAAGGAAGGCGATCGAGAATGCTTCCTGCCCATGGGCGCGGATGGTTGTCAGGCCGAACTCCAGCGCTTCGACGTAATCGAGCGTGATGCGCGAGTCGGCAGGCAGCCCTTCCGCATCTTGAGTGGCCTCGAATTCGAGGACGTCCTGCAGCCCGGCGTGCGTGCCTTCGATCTGACTACTCATGACGGCCTCACGCCGGCTCAGCGTCCGAGTGATCAGATCCGGATTGGGAAGCTGGGCGCTCGCCATTCGCAGGCGCTCGAGCGCCGCCTGCGCTGCGAAGAGCAGCCGCAGGGGCGCGAGCGCATCGAAATTGACCGGTGGCGGGTTGAGGGCAAACGCGCCGGGCCATTCGGGCACCGGCTCGAGGCGGGCGCGACGGCCGGGGCTGAGGTCGGTTGAGCGCATTCTGATCCTTTAATAGCGCGACTTCTTATTAAAGGATTTAAAGCTAACATTTAACAGCTGTCGGGGCAATTAAGCCTTATTTTCCTCGTTTGGCAGGTCATTTGCTCCCCGAACCGGTCGGCGTGTCCGTGGCCAAGCGGTTCGGGTCCCTGCTGCGGTCGGAAGCCAGGGCCTTTGTGGCACAGTAAGAGTAGTCGCGCAGGCGGCGTGTTCAGACAGTCCAGACGCCCACCCCACATTCGACCGCAGCACGCTGCAGGGCCTTGTCGCGGGTCGCCAGGGGCAGTCCGGTCGATAGCGCCGTCTCGAGGTAGAGGGCATCATAGGCGGTGAGTTGGTGGCGAAGCGCGAGCGCGTGCAGTTCGAACACTGACGACTGTGACTCCTGCACGCGGACCGGCAGGCCTTGCATGAGCCGCAACAACTCGACTGCCTTGCCGGTGCCGAGACGGTCCCGCCGCTCGAGGGCCAGAAGCACGTTGAGCACCTCCACGTGCCACCATCGGGGCGCCACCGCGAAGCGCCCGACCAGCGCATCCAGCGCCGCCTCGGTGTAAGTGTCAGCCTGCTGATCGAACAGCCAGGCAATACTGACCGAGCAGTCGACCACAAAGATGCCCGCAGCGGCCATCAGCGCCGACCTTCGGCCACGAGTTCCTCGATGTCGAAATCGCCCGCGGTATGGGCGCGGCGAAAAGCGCGCAAGGCCGAGATGGTCTGCTGCGTGCGAACGTCTGCCGAATCGCCTTCGGGCGGACGAATCTCGGCCAGCGGCTTGCCGCGCCGGGTCAGCACCACGACTTCCCCTTCTGCAGCGGCTTGGGCCAGTTGGCCGAGATTGGCTTTTGCCTCGAAGATTCCTACCGTGATCATGATCTGTCCTGTTTAACAGTGCTGTTAAGTTTAAGCCGTTGGGCACGGGATTACCAGCGTGCGGGCCGCGGACGAGGAACTCTAAACAACGGGGCTTCGAACACCTGCCCAAAGCGGAAACACGCGGCATTACGCGGCGCCGAAAAGTACGGTTCGCACTACGGCCGCTACCTGCGTGCCGGCGATGTCATGGAGGGCGCCATCGCCGGCATCGGCACGCAATGTACCCCTTGCATCGCGGCAGACCCACGCTGACCCGGCCCTTCGCCACTTCCCTCGGGAGCCTCGCCATGTACCGTCACCTGCTGGTTCCGCTCGACGATTCCGATCTGGCGGTCGAGATTGTCGCCAGGGCGATCGACCTCGCCCGCCCCCTCGGCGCGCGAATCACCTTCTTTCATGCCCGCCCCGACTTCGGCGCCACACAGGATGGGGCTTTGCAGCGCAGCCTGGCGCCAGCCGAGTTTGCGATCGAGGCCGCGGGTGATGCCCGCGGCGTGCTGGCGAAGGCGGAAGTGTCGGCGCGGGCGGCGGGGATCGCGCATGAGGCCATCGCCGTGACCTCGGACCGGCCGTTCGAAGCCATCGTCGAGGCCGCCGAGAAGCACGGCTGCGACCTGATCTTCATGGGCTCGCACGGCCGACGTGGCATCCGCGGCCTGATGCTGGGCTCGCAGACGCAGAAAGTGCTGCAGCACACCCGCATTCCGGTGCTGGTATCGACGGTCGAGAGCAACGCGGTGGGCCGCGAGATGAACCGCGCGGTCGCGATCATCAAGGACGAGCACCGCTCGCTGGCCGCGGTGATCCACGGTCTGCGCCATCTGGTGCAGCAGGCGCGCGAGGAGGGCGGCGCGCCCGATTTTCCCCTGCTGCGCGCCGCCCTGCACTACATCCGCGCCTTCCCCGAAGCGCTGCACCATCCCAAGGAGGAGGCCTGGCTGTTCGGCCGGCTGCGCAGTCGCACCGCCGAACTTGCGCCCACCCTGGATACGCTCGAGCAGCAGCATCGCGACGGCGCGCGGCGCTTCGCCGAATTGCACGAAGCGCTCGACGCCTTCGAGCAGGGCAGCACCGGCATCGAGCCCTTTGCGCTCGCGCTGGAACGCTTCGCCGAACTCGAATGGGAGCACATGAGCGTGGAGGAAAAGCTGATCCTGCCGGCCGCGCAGACGTGTTTCGACGACTCCGACTGGCAGCAGATCGCCCAAGCCTTCGGCGACAACCGCGACCCCGGCTTCGGGACGACGCCGGACGAACAGTTCCGCCGGCTGTTCGCGCGCATCCTCAACCTGGCGTCGGACGCCACCCAGCGGGGCGAGTGAGGAACGCCGCGACGACGTCCGCGGCGAGGACGAGGCGGCGCTGCCGCTCGACGCCGTCGGTCGATTCGTTTCATTCGATCGTCGAACATCTCTTCAATGGGGGAATTCGTAGGGATCCCATAGCCCGCGGTCGGGCCGCTCGGTCCGCCCCTTCGGTTTCCGCCTCAGTGTCGAATGACTCCGGGGCCGGAGCACGTGCTACAACTCCGGACAGTCTATTGGCTCTCTACACGTCTCGACGCGGCACTTGCACAAAGCGGAGATATGCGGCATTATCCGCGCCTCGACAACGCAGGCGGTTGTCGAAGGGTGGCAGAACCGAGTGGCAACGGCCCGCAAATCCGCGCCAATACTGAAGGTTGTACGGCCTGCAAAGCCGTGTATATCGGTTCGATTCCGGTTCGCGCCTCCAGAAGAACATGCGGGAATAGCTCAGTTGGTAGAGCGCAACCTTGCCAAGGTTGAGGTCGCGAGTTCGAGACTCGTTTCCCGCTCCAGCGTTTGACAAAGGGGAAGGTGCTGAGGCACCTTCCCCTTTGTCTTTTGTGGGCGCCACCGATGCCTGCTTCACGCCACCCCTCGTTTCGTCTGCCGCGCCACGCGGTGGTTCCCGATTACGGCGAGGGGGGCTTGTTCGGTCTGGTCGGAGCCGTCCGCCGCTTTCTGGACGGCGAGCCGTGGCGCCTCCCGACCGACCCTTTGCCAGCGCCGCTGCCTGGCGATTCGGCCCCGGTGGTGGTATTCATCCTTGTCGACGGACTCGGTGACTTGTTCCTGCAGCGCTTCGGAACAGGAAGCGCCCTGTTGGCGCACCGCGCCGGACGCCTCACCTCCGTTTTTCCCAGCACCACGGCGAGCGCCGTCACGACCGTCCTCACCGGCCAGGCGCCGGCTGCCCATGGGCTCACCGGCTGGTATCTCCACGATCGGCGCTTCGGCGGCGTCATCGCGCCGCTACCCATGACGCAGCGCGCCGGAGGCGAGGTGCGCGGCGTGCTGCGCCTGCCCCGCCTGTTTCCGTATCGGACGCTGTTCCAGGGACGGCGGCGGCCGTCGGTATTCGTCTCGCCGCGCAGTCTCGCCCAATCGCCTTATTCCCGGCGCCACAGCCGAGGCGCGCGAGTGGTCGCGTATCGCGGCCTGGACGGGATGATCGCAGCGGTCGCGGACGCGGTGATGGCTTCGCGTGACGCCGGTGGCGGCTACGTGCATGCCTACTACCCGAACTTCGACGCCCTCAGCCATGCGCATGGATGTGCCTCGCGAGAGGTGGTGGACGAGTTCGGCCGCATCGACACGGCCTTCCGTGCGCTGCTCGTGCGGCTCGCGGGCAGCGGCATCGAGGTGGTGGTGAGCGCCGATCATGGCTTCATCGATTCACCCGACGACCGGTTGATCCACCTCGATCGGCACCCCGAGGCGATCGCGATGCTGGCCGCGCCGTTGTTCGGCGAGCGGCGAGCGGCGTTCTGCGAAGTCCGGCGCGGTGCCGGCGCGGAATTCGAAGGCTTTGTGCGCGAGGTGTTCGCCGGAAAGGCGCGGCTCGTCCGTGCGGAGGAATTGCTCGCCAGCGGGTTGCTCGGTCCGGGGCGGGCGCATCGCCGGCTGCGCGAGCGGGTGGGCAGTCACACGCTGTTGATGGAGACCGGGTGGACCGTGCGCGATCGTGTTCCGGGCGAGCGCAATCACCCCATGCTGGGGGTGCACGGCGGTTTGAGCCCGGGCGAGATGTGGGTGCCGCTGGTGCGTGCGCGTTGCTGACGTGGCGGGCGCGGGCCGCCCGCCTCAGTGCAGATCGTCTTCGTCGCCCGGCAGCGGCAGCACGAGGATCCCTTCCTCGAGCAACTCGCCCACGTCGTCGCGCGAGGCCTGTCCCTTGATGTTGCGGGCTTCGCGCTCACCGTAGTGGATGCGGCGCGCTTCGTCGGCGAAGCGATCGCCGACGTCCTCCGATTCGCGGCCGAGCCGTCGCAGCAGCGCTCTGGCGGTG
>Ga0214472_10007131_pt1 | contig 11713 bp, 9 predicted proteins | sample RVTome_6_FD_207662 | JGI IMG/M metagenome (GOLD analysis project Ga0214472, IMG submission 207662) | Soil microbial communities from uranium-contaminated site in the Upper Colorado River Basin, Wyoming, United States - RVT140D175 | ecosystem: Environmental > Terrestrial > Soil > Contaminated >...
CGGCAGGCCGCGGCCAGAGGTGCTTGACCGGCTCAGCGCCATCGAGGGGGTCTATGTCCCCTCTCTTTTTGAAGCAGAATATGACCGGCAGGGAACCTTCCGGGGGGTTCGGGCTCTAAAATCCGGCTATGCCAAGGTTTCCCGCCGCATTCTCGCCGATCTGGAGACCACGGAAGACCTGAGCCCGCCCATTGTCCCGCTTACCCGAATCGTCCATGACCGCCTGGGCATCGAGATTGCCCGGGGCTGCACCCGGGGCTGCCGGTTTTGTCAGGCAGGCATCATTTACCGGCCGGTCCGGGAAAGATCTCCCGAAAAAATCCTGGCCATGGCCGAATTAGGCATCCGGGAAGGGGGCTTTGAAGAATTGGCGCTGCTCTCGCTCAGTACCGGGGATTATTCCTGTCTGGGCGATCTGATGGTGCGCCTGATGGACCGGTTTGCCGAAAGACACGTCTCGGTTTCCATGCCTTCCATGCGGGTGGGGACCCTGACCCCGGAGATCATGGAACAGATAAAACGGGTCCGCAAAACCGGTTTCACCCTCGCTCCCGAGGCGGGGACCGACAGACTGCGCCGGGTCATCAATAAAGGAATCACCGAGGAGGATCTCCTGGCAACCGGCCGGGCGGCCTTTGACCTGGGGTGGAAACTCATCAAGCTCTATTTCATGTTCGGACTGCCGACGGAAACGGCCGAAGACGTCGATGCCATTGCCGAACTGGCCAAAAAGGTACAGGGAATGGCCAGGGGCCGGGATCGGCGGGTGACGGTCAGCGCCGCCACCTTTGTCCCCAAGCCGCACACCCCCTTTGAGCGGGAACCCCAGCTTTCCATGGAAGACGGATCTGCCCGGATCAGTCGCTTGAAAGCGCTGCTGGGGAGGGGCAAGATCGGCCTGAAATGGCATGACCCCCAGCAGAGTTTTCTGGAAGGGGTTTTTTCCCGGGGGGACCGCCGGCTTGCCCGTCTGATCGAGGAGGCCTGGAAAGGCGGGGCCAGACTGGATGCCTGGTCGGATCATTTTGACCTGAAGATCTGGGAGGGAGCCGCGCAGAAGGTGCAGCTCGATTTGGCCAGCTATCTCCGGAGAAGGACAGCGGCTGAGCCCCTGCCATGGGATCATCTGGATGCGGGGGTGCATGCGGCTTTTTTCGCGGCGGAGCTGGAAAAGGCTCATGGCGAGATCTACACCCCGGATTGCAGGGTGCATGGCTGCCAGGATTGCGGGCTCTGCGACCACAAGCGGATCAAACCCGTGGTTGCCGCAAAAAAATGGGCAAAGGGACAGGGAGCTCCAGCGGAGAAAAGTGCAGGTGAAGGGCTGGCGTCAAAAGAAGCGAGGGGAGAAATCACCCGGGAGCCGGTCCGGCCAAAGTTAAAATTCACCTACCGCCTGGATTACCGCCGCCTGGGTCCGGCAAGCCTGTTGGGCCATCTGGAACTGATCCAGGTATTTTTCCGGGCCTTCCAGCGTGCCGGCTTGGCGCTGCTCTTTTCCCAGGGATTCAATCCGAGCCCCAAGGTTTCTTTCAGCCCGGCCCTGCCGGTGGGAACCGAAAGTGAGGCTGAATTTCTTATGGTGGAGCTGTATGAACCGATCAGGGAGATGGAAAGCTTTGCTGCCTCCCTGAACCGGCAGTTGCCTTATGGGCTGGAAGTCAAGAAAATCGGACTCGGACCGAAGAAACTGCCTGACCGGATGGTGAGTTGGTACAAGATCAGCGGCATTGGCGAACCCGCTCCGGATAGGGTGCGGGATTTTCTCCAGGCGGACCGGTTTACCATTGCGGTTTCCAGGAAAGGCAAGGAACGCCTGCTTGAGGTGCGGCCCCTGGTCAAAGACCTCGCGATCAGCGGAGACACCATCGTCGTCGGACTGGTCAGCAATAGCGGCAGTCCGGGAATCAAGCCCCTGGAGCTGATTGGCGCCCTGTTTGATCTTACCGTCGAGGAACTCCAGTCGGCCCGGGTTTTAAAAGAGAGAGTTGAGGAATTGGTAACAATCCAGCTTGGGACGAAAAACATTTGATTCGCCCCGGCGCTGTAACTATTCAGCAGTGCCGTAGATGCGCGAAAGAGGTCTGGCCGCTATACATGGGGTATGCGGCCAGGCCGATGACAAAGCAGATGCGGTGCTGCTGGATAGTTACAGGAATTGTAGAAAAAATCTGCTACAATATAGCGTCGATTCTTGTTTCATTCAATGTTCTGACATCAGACAGATGCCTGCGGGATAATAAGAGTTACCATGGCCACTGAACTTTTGATAAATGCCTCTCCATATGAAATAAGGATTGCCCTGGTTGAACATGGCAATCTCGTTGAGTTCTATCTTGAACAGCCCACGGAAAAAGGGTTGGTCGGCAACATTTACAAAGGCCGGGTCGTCCGGGTGCTGCCCGGCATGCAGGCGGCTTTCGTGGATATCGGCCTTGAGCGCACCGGTTTTTTATACGTCGATGACGTCCTCACCACGGGTGATTTTGAAAACCGGATAGCCACCTGCGACCGCCACGACAACAACACCATTGGCCACGGGTGTTGCGGGAACGACTCGACGGATTCCCTTTTCCGCCGGACCCCGGGGCTCAATATCGAAGACCTTTTGACCGAAGGGCAGGAAGTGCTGGTCCAGATATGCAAGGAGCCCATGGGCTCCAAGGGGGCGCGTTTGACCTGTCATATTACCCTGCCCTGCCGCAACCTGGTCTTCATGCCCATGACCGACCATATCGGCATTTCCCGGAAAATTGAAGATGAGGAGGTCAGGCAGCAGCTCCGTCAGGATATCGAGCACCTGAGACCTGCCGGCACGGGCTTCATCGTAAGGACGGTCGCCGAAAATGCCTCAAATGAAGATCTGGAAGCCGATATGGAGTTCCTCCTCCACAGCTGGGATGAAATTCAGGATCTCGCCGCCAAGTCCTCGGTTCCGAGTCTGGTGTATGAGGACCTGGACATTACCCTGCGGGTGGTGCGTGATATTTTCTCCCCCGAGGTGGAGCGGGTGGTGGTGGATGACCAGAAGACCTATGAGCGGGTCCTGCGTTTTGTGGAAACCTTTGCCCCGCGCCTTCAGGGCAGGGTTCATCTTTCCGAAAGGGAGGCTCCGTTGTTCGATCTCTACGGGATCGAGATGGAAGCCAACCGGGCCCTGGACAAGAAGATCTGGCTGCGGTGCGGCGGCTACATCATCATTGAAAGCACCGAGGCGTTGACGGTCATTGATGTGAATACCGGGAGATATGTCGGAAAAAGCGGGCTGGAAGAAACCATTTTCAAAACCAATATGGAGGCGGTCAAGGAGATTGCCTACCAGCTGCGGCTGAGAAATATCGGCGGGATCATTATCGTCGATTTCATCGACATGGAAGAAGAGGAACACCGGGAGGAAGTTTTTGCCGCCCTTAAGGAGGCGGCAAAAAAAGATAAAAGCCGGGTGAATATTCTCAAGGTCTCCGAGTTCGGACTGGTGCAGATGACCAGAAAACGCAACCGGGAGGATCTGGCGCATATGATGCTTGAACCGTGCCTCTATTGCCACGGCGAGGGGATGTTGAAGTCGAGCCGCACCATCTGCCATGAAATATTCCGCAAGCTGGAGCGGGAGGCCAGGAAGACATCCTCGCCCCATGTCACCTTGAAGGTGCATCCCAGGGTTGTCTCCATGATGCTGAAGGAAGAGGCCTCAACCATTTATTACCTTGAGAAACTGACCTATAAGCGGATCACCATCGAGCCGGCAAAGGATCTCCATCTCCAGAAATACGAGATTTTCTGGGACTGATCCGCTACTTCTTTTTATTTGAAGCTTGACAAAAAGCTGGGTTGTGGTATGTATGTCTGTTTCTCTTGCCATGCATGATTCTCACCCCCCTGTGGGGATATGGATGAAGCACAAAATGCTATGGATACGGGGGGAAGAATTTTTCAGAGAACGATTAATTAGAGAAGCTCTGCATTTCCATGGCTGAGCTTGAAAAGGGAACTGATAACAGGTGCTGGAGGAAAATATGTACGCAATAATTCGAACCGGTGGCAAGCAATACCAGGTTTCTCCTGGTGAGCGGGTGCGTGTGGAGAAGCTTGCCGGCGCTATTGGAGATACCGTTGAAATTGATGATGTCCTGTTGGTCGCCGACGGCGATGAGGTGAAGGTCGGTCAGCCGGTTCTACAGGGTGTCAAGGTTTCTGCCAGGATTGTGGAGCAGGACAAAGCAAAAAAGGTTCTGGTCTTCAAGAAAAAACGTCGTAAGGGATACAGAGTGAAACGCGGCCACCGTCAGCCGTTCACCGCCCTTGAGATCAACGGTATTTCAGCATAATTCCGGCTGGACCGGGAATATGCTTCGCAGCATATTCCATTAGCTCTGTTTTTTTGAAGATAATATTGACCTTGGATTCGATCCATTCAAGATAGAAAGATATAATGAGGTGTAATTGTGGCACATAAAAAAGCCGGAGGAAGTTCAAAGAACGGTCGTGACAGCAATGCGCAAAGGCGAGGGGTAAAACGTTTCGGCGGCCAGATCGTGCGCGCGGGCAGTATCCTGGTGCGCCAGCTCGGGACCAAGATACACCCGGGAAAAAATGTCGGCCTGGGTCGAGACTATACGCTGTTTGCCAAGGTGGACGGGGTGGTGACATATGAGGACTACGGCCATAACCGTAAACGGGTTAGCGTTTATCCGGTTGAAGCAGGCGTCTGAGCCGCTTTTATTTTCAAGGCCTGACCCTGACCTCCGGTCGGGTCTTCGCTTCTCTGACCGTTCATGGACCGTAAGCGGTCATCACGCCAAGGCGTGACCAATCTGCTTTGCCATTCCCGCCATGGCGGGACATACCCGATGTATAGCGGCCAGGCCTCTTCCGTGCATCTGCATCTGCCTCGGCGTGATAACCGCTTACAGGCAATGTGGTTGTTGTGTCCGCAATAACCCGTCCACTCTGAAGTTTACCCTGCACTATTGGCGACGCGATGGCTTTTATAGATGAGGCAAAGTTCTTTGTCAAAGCCGGAAACGGCGGTAATGGTTGTGTCAGTTTCCGGCGGGAGAAGTTTGTCCCGAAAGGAGGACCGGATGGCGGCGACGGCGGCGACGGCGGTTCCGTCATCATCGAAGCCTCGAAACGTCTTTCTTCTCTTTTAGATTTCCGTTTCCGCTCCCATTTTCTCGCAGAAAACGGGACCCCTGGCACCGGCAAAAAGAAACATGGCCGGAAGGGGAAGGATCACCTCCTCACGGTGCCGGCCGGATCGCTGATCAAAAATGCGGAAACCGGTGAGATCCTGGCCGATCTGGTTGAAGATGGCCAGCGTTTTTGTGCTGCCCGGGGAGGAAAGGGCGGCAAGGGGAACGTCCATTACGCCAATGCCCAGAACCGAGCCCCAAGGATTGCCGGAAAAGGGAAACCTGGGGAAGAATATTGGTTCTTCATCGAATTGAAACTCCTGGCGGATGTGGGCTTGATCGGCCTGCCAAATGCCGGGAAATCAACGCTTCTTTCAAAGTTATCCGCCGCAAACCCCAAGGTTGCCTCCTATCCGTTTACCACCCTTGAACCACAGCTTGGTGTTCTCCGGATTGATGAAAGCACCTCCTGTATCATTGCCGATATTCCCGGGTTGATTAAAGACGCCCATCTGGGTGCCGGTCTTGGTCATAAATTCCTGCGGCACATTGAACGAACCAGAATATTGTTGCATGTCATTGATGCCTCCGGCGAGGGGGATCAACCGCTCACTGATTATCATGTCCTCGAAAATGAACTGAGACAGTTCAAAGAGGAATTGGCCGGTCGTCATAAGCTGATTCTGCTTAACAAGATTGACCTGCTGCCGGAGTCGGAAAGCCTGCTGCGGCTCCAGGAGCAGTTTGAGCGGAATCTTGGTCTGCAGGTTCTGCCGATTTCGGCGTTGAACGGCGTGGGGCTTGAGAACCTGAAGGCAATTATGGCTGAGACACTGGAAGCGACGGAGTCATGACCCTGCAAATCCCGATGGAGAAAGGATTGCTCCTGCGCCGGAGCTATCTCGGTAAGGCGAGGCGAGTGGTGGTCAAGGTAGGCAGCGCCGTACTGACCGCCAATCATGGGTTGAACCTGCCGGTCCTTGAAGATCTCGCCAGGGGGCTCCATGGCCTCCGGCAAAAGGGGCTGGAGGTTATTCTGGTCAGCTCCGGTGCCGTGGCTGCAGGCAGGCGCAAGCTGGGTCTTGCCGATCGTCCCCTTTGTCTGCGGGAGAAGCAGGCCGCCGCCGCTGTGGGGCAAAGCAGCCTCATGCGGGCCTATGAAAAAATATTCGAGACCTTGGGGCAGAAGGTGGCGCAGGTATTGCTGACCCATGATGCCCTTTCACGCCGGGACCGCTATCTCAACGTCCGGAACACGCTGCTTACCCTGCTGGACTGGGGGCTGCTGCCGATTATCAATGAAAATGATACGGTTTCCGTTGAAGAACTGCGATTCGGGGACAATGACACCCTGGGCGCCATGGTCACCAATCTGATTGAAGCCGATATTTTCATCTGCCTCACCGATGTTGGCGGACTCTATACCGGCAACCCGGCGGAAGATCCCAACGCCGAACCGGTTCACACCGTGGTGACCGTGGACAAACGGATAGAGGAAATGGCCGGCAATGTTTCCAGCGCCATGGGTACCGGCGGCATGCAGAGCAAGATTCGCGCTGCCCGAATGGTGGCGGCCCGGGGAGGGTGTTCCTTTATCGGTCCGGGCCGGCAGCCGGATACCCTGAAAAGGCTGTTTGACGGGGAAGTGGTCGGCACCTTCTTCCTGCCGCGGGAAGACAAATTGCAGAGCCGCAAACATTGGATAGCCTTTACCCTGCGGCCCGTCGGTTTTCTGGTGTTGGACCAGGGAGCCTGCCGGGCGCTGATCAAAAATGGCAAAAGCCTGCTGCCGTCGGGCATCCTTGAGGTCCGCGGTCGATTCGGTATCGGGGCGGCGGTCCACTGCCTGGATGAAACGGGAAATGCAGTTGCCGCCGGCCTGGCGAATTACAGCTCAGCGGAGCTTGACAAGATAAAGGGCATGAAAAGCTCACAGATTCTTGAGGTGCTCGGTCATAAGGACAGCGATGAGGTGATTCATCGGGATAACCTGGTCATCCTGCAATGTGAGTTGAAATAAGGGGGAAAAGATGACTGTTCAGGAAACTATCAGAACTATGGCGGCCAATGCCAAAAAAGCGGCCCGGATGATGGCCAGCCTGTCAACCAACGCCAAAAACCAGGCCTTGACCAGAATGGCCGAAACCCTGATCGCCCGGAAAGAATTCATCCAGCAGGAAAATGAAAAAGATCTGGCTGCCGGCCGTCAGAAAGGCCTCTCCGCCGCCATGCTGGACCGGCTGGCCCTTTCCGACAAGGTTATGGCTGCCATGGGAGAGGGACTCAGGGAGGTTGCCGCCCTGCCCGATCCGGTGGGGGAAATTTCCGAGATGTCCAGACGCCCCAGCGGCATCGTGGTCGGGCGGATGCGGATCCCCCTGGGGGTGATCGGGATGATTTATGAATCGCGCCCCAACGTCACGGTTGACGCCGCCGCCCTCTGTCTGAAGGCGGGCAATGCCATTCTGTTGCGGGGTGGTTCGGAAGCTATCCATTCCAATCTGGCGCTGGCCAAGGTGCTGCAGGAGTCGCTGGCTTCCCAGCAGATCGATGCGGCAGCGATTCAGGTGATTCCCACCACGGAGCGGGAAGCGGTGAATGTCATGCTCGGCTTGGAGGAATACCTGGACCTGATTATCCCGCGGGGAGGGGAGAGCCTGATTCGTTTCGTCGCGGAAAATTCACGGATTCCGGTGTTGAAGCACTATAAAGGCGTCTGTCATGTCTTTGTCGATCAGGACGCGGATATCACCATGGCTACCAACATCGTCATGAACGGCAAGACCCAGAGGCCCGGGGTGTGCAACGCCTTGGAAACCCTCCTGGTTCATCGGGAGATCGCCTCCGGATTTCTGCCGGTGGTTGCCGGGGAGTTGATCAGGGCCGGGGTGGAGATTCGCGGCTGCCCAAGAACCAAAGCGTTGCTGCCGGAGGTCAAAGCGGCGGCTGAGGACGACTGGGGCAGGGAATTTCTCGATCTCATCCTGGCGGTGAAGGTGGTCGATGATCTTGACGAGGCCATGGACCATATAGCGCTTCATGGATCACAGCATACCGAGGCCATTGTCACCAACAACTATAAAAATTCCCAGCGGTTTCTCCGGGAAGTGGATGCCTCGGCCGTAATGGTGAATGCCTCAACCCGCTTCAGTGACGGGGGCCAGTTCGGGCTCGGCGCCGAGATCGGCATCAGTACGACCAAGTTGCATGCCTATGGTCCGATGGGGCTCAAGGAACTCACCTGTAAAAAATTCATCGTTTACGGTGACGGCCAGATTCGCAGCTGATCCTTCTCCACGGTTATGGATATTCCCAGTGACATTGGTAAACGGATCGGGATCCTGGGGGGGACTTTCGATCCCATTCACAATGCCCATCTTGCCTTGGCCGAGGCGGTGAAAAAAGATTTCCGTCTCGATTCGGTCCTTTTCATTCCTGCATTGCTTCCGCCGCACAAACAGAAAATCTCCACCTCCTTTCAGCACCGGGCTGCCATGATCGAACGCGCCCTGGAAGGACGAGACGGTCTTTATCTCTCCAAGCTGGAAGGGCTCCGGCAAGGGCCCTCCTTCAGTATCGATACCCTCCGTTCCCTGCACCGTCTGGTTGGCAAAGGCGCCCATTTCTTTTTCATTGTGGGGATGGATGCCTTTGTCGAGATTTCCACCTGGAAAGAGTACGGGAACCTCCCCAGATATGCGAGTATAATTGTGGCGGACCGACCCGGACCGTATCAGCAAGGGTTTGAGCAGATCATGCGCCTTGATTTCCCGGATTTCAAGCCGGAAGGTTCGGCAGCCGTCTGGTCTGCCGAAGCTGTTCCCGGAAGGATTTATCACTTCGAGCTTCCGCCGATGGCGGTTTCTTCCACGGCGATCCGGGAACGGGCGGCCATGTCGGGACCTGATTATGCTTACCTGCCGGGGAAGGTGAAACAGTATATTGAAGAGCATGGCCTTTATGGCAATTCCTGAAAAATTACCACCCAAACGGTGCTAAGCCGTTGTAACAGAATAACTTCGTCTTTCATGAAATCAAAAACGGCATCCCCCTCAAGGGGGGACTGAACAGAGTAAGGAGCCGTAAAGGTTAGGGCTGAATTGCCTAGGTTATTTCGTGACGGCTCCTAAATTTATTCTCCGCATGGAAACTTTTATTTTCCTCTCGAAAAGATTCGTGTAAGGTGAAAAAATGCGGCCATAACTTTAAAAGTTGATTTTTTTATACGCCTTAAGATAAAAATATTTACAACTCTTCAATAGGTTATGGCTTGGGTGGCGATTCAGTTGGCCCCACATTGTGGCACTTAATTTATCAAAACATCAGGATGCAATGAAACAACTTTTCCCTGAGATCATTACGAATGATCCAAAAATGTTTGAGATTTTTGAGTACATTGAGGCCACCGCTCCTTCGGCGCAAGCCGTCCTCATTACCGGGGATACCGGGGTGGGAAAAGAGCTGATCGCCCGGGCGGTCCATGTTTGCAGTGGCCGAAAAGGGAATTTTGTCGCCGTCAATGTCGCAGGGCTTGATGATAATATTTTTTCCGATACGCTTTTCGGTCATGAGCGGGGCGCCTTTACCGGCGCGGACCGGCAGAGGCGGGGCCAGGTGGAACAGGCCTCCGGGGGGACCCTTTTCCTGGATGAGATCGGCGACCTGAGTCCAGCCTCGCAAGTGAAGCTGTTGCGACTTCTTCAGGAGGGAGAATACCTGCCCCTCGGCAGGGATATCCCCAAGAAGACCGATTGCCGCATTGTTGCGGCCACCAACGAAGATCTCTGGGAACTGCAGAAAAACGGCAGGTTCCGAAAGGATCTCAACTTCCGGCTCAGGACCCATCATATCCATGTTCCTCCCCTTCGCGACCGGCTGGGAGATATTGCCTTGCTGGTGGATCATTTTCTGGAGCGGGCCGCTTCCGAGCTGAGAAAGAAAACGCCCACTCCTCCCCCGGAGCTCTACCCCTTTCTCGAGACCTATTCTTTTCCGGGCAATATCAGGGAACTCCAGGCCATGATCTTCGATGCGGTGAGTCAGCATAAAAATAAAGTCCTCTCGCTGGACGTATTCAAACTCCATATCCTGCAAGGGAAAAAACAGGTCAAGGAAGTCGCCTTTGCCGATTCCAACTCCGATGAGCTGTCCATGGTCCTTTTCCCAACCGAGCTTCCTTCCATCCGAGAGGCAACCCTGCTGCTAGTCAGGGAGGCAATGAAACGCGCCAAAAACAATCAGTCTCTCGCCGCTCAGATGTTGGGAATTTCAAGACAGGCACTGGCAAAACGTCTTAAAAATTTAATCAGTGACTGACCTCCCCCTCCTCCCCGCGGTTGTTCATACAATTCAACATGATCGTATTGTGTTGCCAGCCATCCCAACGGGTTTGGTTGCACCGTAGGGGCGGTTCGCGAACCGCCCCTACACCGTCGTCTGATAACCATGATTCCATGCAGATGATTCGGCATAATTAACCTATGCAACTTAGGTTGCCAGGTCAACTTTTCTTAGGGCCTCTTTTTCCTTCACCTCAGAGCCGTACAATCCTTTCAGGATGAATGCCTGCAACTTATATTGCAGGGCTTCATTTTTGGGCTGATCTCCTTTTTCTTAAATATAGTTCAGTAAAATCAGTATATTGCTCATATTGTGTTTGGTTGGCATGAGTTATGCTTATATACAAGTCAAACGAAACGCTGCAAGTCGGAGAGGATTTGCAAGGGCCCCCACGGGATGCAAGGATATCTTCCGGGTAACGTAACTTGAGTAGAGAACATCAAAAAAAGAGGGAGGACCAACCATGAAGACCACAACCACCGTAATCTTGAGCATTTTTCTGACATTGTGTCTCGCAACAATCTCATTCGCCGCAGGTGATGACACCCCCAAGGAAAGGGGAGTTTCAAACCATCAAATGCTCCTGGATGAGTTGGAACCATACAATGACAATGTTTCTACAAAAAACAGGGTGAGTGAGAAGAGAATTGATAATCTTTATATGCTGATGGGCGAACTGGAGCCTTACGGCAAAAATACCCGCCAGCGGCGCTCTAATTCTTTTAAGGAAAAAACCAGGCTTACCCCGAAGGGCTACAACAACCTCTCTATGTTATGCGATGAAATAGAGTAAGTTTAGCCCGATTATCCCCACCCCCTCTCCCCGGCAGGGCTTCCATTTCGGAAGCCCTGTTTTTTTGTAACTATCCAGCAGCACCGCATCTGCTTTGTCATCGGCCTGCCCGCATACCCTAGTATAGCGGGCAGACCTCTTCCGCGCATCTGCAGCACTGCTGAATAGTTACCTGCCGAGGACGCGAGGCCGAGTTTTTCGCTTCAAGCTGGATGGGTACAGCACCGCATCCCGCATCGCCTAGTGAATGATCTGGGGCCATCAGCCCCGGGGCTGCTTTTTTTGGAAAGATTCGGCATTATGCATGGCCTTCACGTAAAACTGCGAGATATATTCTTTTACCATCCGTCGTGCTGAAAATCTTGCCGCATTGCTCTTGATGACCCTTTTCATGAGACTGATCCACTCATGGGGGATATCATGATCGGAGGATTTGTAGTAGAGG
>Ga0214472_10007132_pt1 | contig 11712 bp, 11 predicted proteins | sample RVTome_6_FD_207662 | JGI IMG/M metagenome (GOLD analysis project Ga0214472, IMG submission 207662) | Soil microbial communities from uranium-contaminated site in the Upper Colorado River Basin, Wyoming, United States - RVT140D175 | ecosystem: Environmental > Terrestrial > Soil > Contaminated >...
CTCGTGGCCCTCGACATCGACGGCACGCTGCTCCGCAGCGACCGCACGCTTTCGCCGCGTACGCGCGAGGCGATCGCGCGGGTCCGCGCGCGCGGCGTCCGGGTGGTGTTGGTGACCGGGCGCCGCCATCCTTCGGCGCGTCGTGTCGCCGACGAGCTCGGCGAGGGCCTGCCGCTCGTCGTCCACAACGGTGCCATCGTCGTGGAAGACGGGAGCATCATCCGCTGCCGGCCGCTCGCCCGCGACGTGGCGGCTCGCGCGATCCGGGAAGGCCGTGCGCGCGGGACGGAGCCGATCGTCCACTGCGGCAGCCGCGGCGAGGGCTGGCTCGTCATCGACGCCAACGCGCCCCCCGCGGGCCTCGTCGGCTACTACCTGGAGCGGGCGCGCGCAGAGCTACGCCCGGTCGAGGACGTGCTCGCGGCGCTGGCGCTCGAGGAGCCGATCCAGGTGATGTTCGGCGGCACGCTCGCCGAGATGGACGGGCTGCGCGGGGCGCTCGCGGCAGCGCTCGCGAGCGAGGCCCGGCTCGAGCGTACGGTCTATCCCGCGACCGGCTTCGCGCTCGTGGACGTGCTCCATCCGAGCGTCGGAAAGGCGGATGCGCTCGCGTTCCTGCAGCGACGCTGGGGTATCCCGGCCGAGGCGACGCTCGCGATCGGGGACAACTGGAACGACCGCTCGATGCTGGAAGCTGCCGGCCGTGGGCTGCTCATGGGAAACGCCCCGAGCGAGCTCTTGCAGCTCGGACTGCCGGTGCTCCCGACGAACGACGAAGACGGCGTCGCCCACGCCATCGAAGTACACGTCCTCGGCTAGTCCATACAAAAAAGTGGGGGGCGAGAGCGACTCTCGACCCCCCCAACGTCCCCGGGGCTCTTACTTCTTCTTCTTCGAAGCCTTCTTCTTGGCAGCCTTCTTCTTCGCCGGCATTGAGGTGATCCCCCCTTTCAGTCCAGGGATGGACAAGCGTGACCCCTTGCCCACCTGTCGGGTCTCAGCGAGCCACGCATACTACCGGTAGGGTAGGAACGCCTCCGATCCTTGTCAAGGGAATTCTGAGCGTGCGCCGCGCCGATGCTCCACGCTTGGAGCAGGTTAGGCTGTGCACGCCGGTGTGGAAATCGCTGTAATCGGCTACAGGAGCTGATTCAAGAGCGTCGAGCTCGCGAACCCACTGTCTACGGAGGCCTTCCGTCGCAGGCGACGAAAATGTGGGAGGAGGCTCGAAGCGCCCCTCGCTTATATCCTATTTGGAATACTCGATCGCGCGCGTGCCGCAGCGAGTCTGCCGCGAGCGGTCGTCAGCCGCCGTAGTGCGTGCTGAGGCGCGCGCGCGCCTGGTGACGCTCGATGCCGAGCGTCACCAGCCGAGCCAGCAGATCCGGATAGGAGACGCCGCTCGCCTGCCACAGCTTCGGGAACATGCTGATCGAGGTGAAGCCCGGGATGGTGTTGATCTCGTTCACCAGCAGTCGCCCGCTCGCGCGCTCGAGGAAGCAGTCGACACGGGCGAAGCCGGCGGCGTCGACCGCCCGAAACGCGGCCGTGCCGAGGCTCTGGACCGCGGCCGTGAGCGCCGCGTCGATCCGCGCGGGGATCACGAGCTCGGTGCGGCTGTCGACCGCGTACTTGGAGTCGTAGTCGTAGAACTCGCGGTCCGGCACGATCTCGCCGGGGAGCGAAGCGGCGGGCTCGTCGTTGCCCAGGACGCCGACCTCGATCTCGCGTACCTCGTGACCGCGCTCGACCACGACCTTGCGGTCGTAGGAGAAGGCGAGCGCCAGCGCGGGTGCCAGTGCCTCCCTCGTCTTGACCTTGCTCACCGCGACGCTCGAGCCGAGATTCGCGGGCTTCACGAACACGGGCAGCCCGAGCTCGTCGACGATGTGCTTTTCCGAGTCGGCGTCGCGCCGAGTGAGCACGCGGTGCTCGACCTGCGGCAGCCCCGCCTGGGCGAAGAGCGACTTCATGATCGCCTTGTCCATCGAAGCCGCCGAGGCCGCGACTCCGGCGCCCACGTAGGGAACGCCCGCGAGCTCGAAGAGGCCCTGGACCGTCCCGTCTTCGCCATAGGTCCCGTGCAGGATCGGAAAGTAGACGTCGGGCCGGGCCAGCTCGCGCGCGTCGGACAGTCGCCGCAGACGACCGCCGTCCTCCGGGCTGGCTGCGAGGAACACGGGCTCGCCCCCGGCCGGGCGCGGTGTTGCTCCCTCCTGCTGCAGCCAGCCGCCCGCCTTGCACACCAGTACCGGCAGCACCTCGTGCCGCGCGGCGAGCCCCTCGGCGACGGAGGCGGCCGAGCGCAGGCTGACCTCGTGCTCTCCCGAGCGGCCTCCGAACAGCAGCGCCACCTTCAGCCGGGTGTTCACGGGGCCGAGTCTATACTCGCTCCCCGATGTCCGGGTTTTCGTTCACGGTGGAGGCGCGTCACGGGCGCGCGCGCGCCGCGCGGCTCGAGACGCCGCACGGCACGGCGCTCACGCCCGTGTTCATGCCGGTGGGCACCGCCGGGGCCGTGAAGGCGGTGCTGCACCGCGACCTGCGGGAGATCGGCGCGAGCATCCTGCTCGCGAACACCTACCACCTGATGCTGCGCCCCGGCGACGCGCTCGTGGCGGGGCTCGGGGGCCTCCACGGCTTCACGGGCTGGGACGGGCCCTTCCTCACCGACAGCGGCGGCTATCAGGTGTTCTCGCTCGCGGCGCTCCGGCGGCTCGACGATGAAGGCGTCCGCTTCCAGAGCCACCTCGACGGCTCTTCGCACATGCTCTCGCCGGAACGCTCGATCGAGGTGCAGCAGAACCTCGGCGCCGACATCGCGATGGCCTTCGACGAGTGCCCCCCGGGCGACGCGCCGCGCGAAGTGGTCGCGGAGGCCACCGCGCGCACCACGCGCTGGGCGAAGCGCAGCCGCGAGGCGCACCGGCGCTCCGACCAGTGGCTGTTCGGGATCGTGCAGGGTGGCGTCCACCTCGATCTGCGCGAGGAGAGCGCCCGCGCTCTCATCGAGATCGGGTTTCCCGGCTACGCGATCGGGGGACTCTCGGTGGGCGAACCCAAGCCGGGGCGCGACCGCGTGCTCGAGCAGCTCGACCCGCTGCTGCCCGCCGAGCGGCCTCGCTACCTGATGGGCGTCGGCACGCCGCAGGACCTGATCGAGGGGGTGGCGCGCGGCATCGACATGTTCGACTGCGTGATGCCCACGCGCAACGCCAGGAACGGCCAGCTGTTCACGAGCCGGGGCCGGCTCTCGATCCGGAACGCCCGCTACCGCGACGACCCTCGGCCGCCGGACCCGGAATGCCGCTGCCCCACCTGCCGGACCGCGAGCCGCGCCTACCTGCGCCATCTGCACCAGGCCGGTGAGATGTCGGCGGCTACGCTGATGACGATCCACAACCTCTTCCACTACCTTGACATGATGAGCGCGATGCGGCAAAGTATCCTTTTGGGCAGTTTCGAAGGATGGCGCGGGGAAACGCTGCGCCGCCTCGAGGCCGTCGATCAGGACGGGTCGTAGCGCGACGGTCCTCGTGATCCCCCGCCCTAGACCCTGAAGCGAGAGAAGACCGGGACACCCATGGCCGACACAGGAACCCTGCTCGCGCTCGCCGGTCCCGCCCGCCCGGGCGAGCCCAACCCCCTCGCCAGCCTCGTGATGATGGGGCTGATCTTCGCCATCTTCTACTTCGTGCTGATCATGCCGATGCGCCGCAAGCAGAAGAAGCTCGAGCAGCTCGTGAAGGGGCTGAAGAACGGCGACCGCGTGGTGTTGAGCGCCGGCATCTTCGGCACCATCGTGGGCACCGAGGACGACGCGTTTCTCGTGCGGATCGACGAAAAGACCAGGATCAAGGTCCTGAAGAGCGCCGTGGCCGGGCTGCAGGCGCCTTCGACCGATAAGACGGAGAAGTGATGCCTCCCGCCCTGCAGAATCCGATCACGCTGTGGCTGCTGCTCTCGGCGGCCCTCGCCGGCCTCGTCTACGCGTTCATGCGCGCCGAGCTGCGAACGCGCGCCATGCTCTTCGGCTCTATCCTGATCGCGTGCGGGATCGCCACCTGGCCGCCCTACGACCGAAATGGCGTGCCGGGAAAGATCCACCTCGGCCTCGACTTGCGCGGCGGGATCCACCTCGTGCTGCAAGTAGTTGTGGAGGACGCGCTCAACGCGACGGTCAACGACGCGGTCGCCACCGCGCGCGACCAGGCCACGCGCAAGGGCATCCAGATCGGGCCGGCGCAGCGCGTGTCGCCCACGTCGTTCACGGTCGAAGGCACGGAGCCTGCGCGCGTCAAGGACATGCGCGAGCTGCTGCGCGACTTCTTCCGCGGCGGCTGGGAGGTGCGCGAGTCGGGCGAAGGGCGCTTCACGGTCGAGATGAGCGACCTCTACCAGCGCCAGCTCAAGGACCAGACCGTGCAGGAGGTGATCCGTACGATCGAGCGGCGCGTCAACGCCCTGGGTGTCGCCGAGCCACTGATCGCGGCGCAGGGCTCGCGCGGCGATCAGATCCTGGTGCAGCTGCCGGGTGTGGCCGACGCGGACCAGGCGAAGAGGATGATCAAGACCACCGCCCAGCTCTCGCTCAAGCTGGTCGAGACCACAGCCGCGACCCGCGAGACGCTCCTCGCCGGCACCGGCGGCCGCGAGCCCGAGAACATGGAGGTGGTCTCGGGCCCCGGGGACACGCCGGGGGAGCCCGTCTACTACCTGCTGCGCCGCGAGGCGCTCATCACGGGGCGCGACCTGAAGAACGCCCGCGTCGGGGTCGACGAGAACAACCGGCCGCAGATCAACTTCTCGCTGAACGCCACCGCGGCCGACAAGTTCTCGCGCGAGACCGGCCGCAACATCAACCGCCAGCTCGCGATCGTGCTCGACGGCACCGTCTACTCGGCGCCGGTGATCCAGAGCAAGCTCGGCGCCGACAACCGTATCACGGGCCGCTTCACCACCCAGGAGGCGGACGAACTCTCGAAGATCCTGAAGGCCGGGGCGCTGCCCGCGTCGCTGCGCTACCTGCAGGAGCTCACCGTGGGCGCTTCGCTCGGCCGCGACTCGATCCGCGACGGCGTGCGCGCCTCGCTCGCCGCGATGGCGTTCATCACGATCTTCATGCTGTTCTACTACCGGCTCTCGGGCGTGAACGCGATCATCGCGCTCGCGGCGAACCTCTTGATCGTGCTGGCCATCCTGGCGCACTTGGAGGCCAACCTCACCCTTCCTGGCATCGCGGGCATGATCCTCACCGTCGGCGTCGGCGTCGACACGAACGTGCTGGTGTTCGAGCGGATCCGCGAGGAGCTCAGGAACGGCAAGACCGTGCGGGCCGCGATCCAGAACGGCTTCGACCGGGTCTGGATCACGATCCTCGACACCCACGCCACCGCGCTGATCGCTGCCGCGTTCCTGTACAACTTCGGGACCGGGCCCATTCGGGGATTCGCGGTCACGCTCTTCTGGGGGCTCGCGGCCAACGTCATCGCCTCCTACTTCGTGAGCCAGTTCCTCTTCGAGTGGGTGCTCGGCAAGCGCCACGTCGAGAGCCTGAGCATCTAGGGGCGGCCATGGAGATCATCAAGAACCCGCACATCGACTTCCTGGGCAAGGCGAAGTACTTCGTCGCGCTCTCGGTGCTGCTGATCGCCGCCGGCGTCTTCTGGATCGTTTCGGGCCACCTGCTTTACGGCGTCGAGTTCTCGGGCGGGACCCAGCTCGTGCTGCAGTTCCAGGCAGCGCCGGACGTGGACCGGATCCGTGACGCGGTCGCGAAGGTCTCGCCGGGCGCCGTGATCCAGAGCTACGGCGATCCCAGGACGAACAAGGTGCTGGTGCGGATCTCGCAGGAGGCGCCCGAGACGGACCTCGACGCCCCCGCGCGGGCGGTGCGCCAGGCGCTCGCCGATTCCTACTCGCAGAACCCGGTCACCGAGTCTTCCTCCGAGATCGTCGGACCGTTGGTGGGCGCCGAGCTGCGGCAGAAGGCGGTGCTGCTCACCGGGCTCGGGCTGCTGTTCCAGCTCGTCTACATCGCCTGGCGCTTCAAGGGCGGCGTGTGGGGAGCAGGCGCCGCGATCGCGGCATTTCACGACGTGCTGGTGTGCCTGGCGTTTCTCGCCTTCTTCCGCTTCGAGATCACGCTCAACGTGATCGCGGCGCTGCTCACGCTCGTCGGCTACAGCGTCAACGACACGATCGTCATTTTCGACCGCGCGCGAGAGAACCTGCTGCACCGCCGCAAGGACTCGATGGCCAAGCTGCTCAACGACTCGCTCAACCAGACGCTCACCCGCACGATCATCTCGAACGGCACGACGTTCCTGGCGGTGCTCGGGCTGTTCCTGTTCGGCGGCGAGGTGCTGCGCGGCTTCGGCTTCACCATGGTGGTGGGGATCGTCGTCGGGACCTATTCGACGCTCTTCATCGCCGTGCCGCTCGTGAACTGGTGGTCCCTGCGCCAGGCGCCGAGCGCCAAGCCCGCGCGCGCGGCGTAGCGCCCTTCACGTTCTTTCACGAAACTGCACCGGAACCGCGCGAACGCGGCCCGCGCCCAACGAAGCGGGAATGGACCGGGTGCTAAGATGGCCGTGATGATGGGCGCAGGCGACGAAAAGGCGCCGGGCCGAAGCCTCGGTGCAATCGACGAGGACCATCTCTTCGCGAGCGCTCTCGTCACGTCCGAAGCGCCCAGACGCACGCGCTTTCAGCGGATCTCGGGCCGCGTCTCGCTGATCGCGCACGTGACGGTGCTGGCGGCGATCGTGCTCGTTCCGATCTTCATGCCCGAGGAGCTGCCCGAGCAGGGCGACCGCCGCGTCGTCTTCTTCGATGCGCCGCCGCCGCCGCCGCCGCCGATGCAGCGTGGCAGCTCGCTGCGGCCGGAAGAGGTGAAGCCGGAGCCTCCGAAGAAGGTCAGCGAGAACGCCCCGAAGCCGGACTTCGTCGCGCCGATCGAGACGCCGCGGCCCGAGGAGAAGCCGCTCGAGCCGGAAGCGGGCGTCAAGCCCGAGGACCAGTTCGGCAGCGAGATGGGCAGCGACCTCGGCGACGCGCTCGGGATGGAAGGCGGCGTCGAGGGCGGGGTCGTCGGCGGCGTGCCCGGAGGGGTCCTCGGCGGCATGCTCGGCGGGACGGGGACCGGCGCCGTGATGGACTTCGACTCGCCCCCGCGCGTGATCAAGCAGGCGCGGCCGCAGTACCCGCAGGACGCCTTCGTCAAGAAGATCGAGGGGACGGTCCTGATCGAGGCGCTCGTCAACTCCCAGGGCCGCGTGGCCAATGCGCGGGTGATCCAGTCCGTCCCGCTCCTGGACGCCGCCGCCCTGCAGGCGGTCTACCAGTGGGTATTCCAGCCGGCCATGAAGCACGGCCGGCCCGTCGCCACGATCATCCACATGCCCGTAGCCTTTAGAATCTACTAGCCGGAACCAAAAGCCGGGCGGCGGTGTCGAAGGGTCACATTCTCATGGCTCGAAGCAGGCGTTTCCACCCGAAAAGCCTTGGGCGACGGAGCCTTGACACCTCCGGGAGCCGGGGACTAGAATCCGCGTCTCTTGCCCGAAAGGGCGGGATTTCAAGGCAAAAAAGCTAGAGGCGGCGATGGAAAGAAGGCTTTTCGAGGATCTCATTGATTCGGACCGGGTGGCTCACCGGACGCAGCAGTCGAAGACGCTGCCGGTGTCCCTGGCGCTGCACACGATCGCCGCGGCCCTGATCGTGATCGTCCCGCTGCTCTCGGCCGACCAGCTGCCCGATCCCGCCTCGGCGGTGAAGGCATTCTTCGTCGAGCCGATGGCCGCACCGGCGCCGCCTCCGCCCCCGCCCCCGCCCGCGGCCCGGCCGGCCAACGCGCCGAAGGTGATCCCCAAGCCGATCGTCGAGAACCGGTTCGTCGCACCCGTCGAAGTTCCCGAGGAGATCACGCCCGAGGAGAGCATCGACATGGGGGTCGAGGGTGGTGCGGGCGGCGTCGAGGGCGGCGTGCCCGGCGGCGTCGTCGGCGGGATCGTGGGCGGGCTGCCAGACGCTCCTCCTCCGCCCGTGCAGGCCGTACGCGTCGGTGGCCAGATCAAGGAGCCGAAGAAGCTCAAGAACGTGACCCCTGTCTACCCCGACATCGCGAAGCAGGCGCGGGTGCAGGGAGTCGTGATCCTGGAGTGCACGATCTCGCCCCAGGGCAAGGTCACGGACGTGAAGGTCCTGCGCGGCATCCCGCTGCTCGACCAGGCGGCAGTCGACGCCGTGAAGCAGTGGGTCTATACGCCGACTCTATTGAACGGCGTTCCGGTTCCCGTCATCATGACGGTCACGGTCAACTTCAAGCTCTCCTAGCCCCCGACCGAGAGCCAGAGAGACAAGTCCAGGAGGACGCGATGCAGTTCGATATCAGGACCATGGCCGAGCACATGGGCGCCGTCGCGTGGGCGGTCGTCATCGTGCTCTTCATCATGTCGATGTACTCGATCGCCGTCATGATCGAGCGCTACTGGACCTACCGGCAGGCGACGCTGCAGTCGCGCAAGTACGCGCCCGAGGTGGCCCGCTACCTGAAGGCCGGCAAGATCCAGGAGGCGATCAACGTCTCCGACGGGAAGCAGTACAAGCTTTCCCACCTCGCCAAGGTGCTGAAGCCCGGGCTGCAGGAATGGCAGTACCAGGTCGAGACGGGCGAAGCCGAGAAAGACCGTGACGGCGCCGTCGAGGCGGCCAAGCGGGCGATCCACCGCGCCACCGCCGTGAACCTCGCCGACCTCAAGCGCGGCCTCTCCGGCCTCGCGACGATCGGCGCGACCGCGCCCTTCGTGGGCCTTTTCGGCACCACCTTCGGCATCATCAACGCCTTCTCGGGCATGGCCCTGACCGGCTCGGGCGGCATCGCCGCGATCTCGGCCGGTATCGCCGAGGCGCTGATCACCACGGCATTCGGCCTGTTCGTCGCCGTCCCCGCCGTCTGGGCTTTCAACTACTTCGCCGGAAAGGTCGAGGCCTTCAACGTCGAGATGGACAACTCGAGCTCGGAGCTCCTCGACTACTTCATCAAGAAGTCCTAGGCGCAGGCGGAATGGGGCCCGTCTCGGGCCCCGGACCGCGAGACGGCGAAGGAGCCTTTCCATGTCAATGGCAGTCGGCGGGAAAAAGGGCGGCCCGATGGCGGACATCAACGTCACGCCGATGGCCGACATCATGATCGTGCTCTTGATCATCTTCATGGTCATCACCCCGATGCTCCAGAAGGGCGTCGACGTGGTCCTGCCCCAGGCAGGCAACACCAAGGAACGCAAGGACGAGCCCAAGTCGATCATGGTCGCGGTCAAGAAGGACTCGACCACCTACCTGGGCGGCAAAAAGCTCGACAACCAGGCCGAGCTCCTGCCCCAGGTGAAGGAGCGGCTCCAGGACCTGCCCGAGGGCTCGCGGATGGCCTACCTGAAGGCCGACGACGCGCTCCCGTACTCGGAGGTCATGAAGGTGATGGATCTCCTGCGAGAGGCCGGAGTCGAAGAAGTGGCGCTCATCGCCGAGCCGAAGGTGCAGGGGTAACGCCATGACGCAAACCGCCGACAAGCACGCCAAGCATCACAAGGAGATGGAGAAGAAGCGAAGGCTCGGCCAGAGCGAGGACGCGCATGCGACCTCGGGGGCCATGGCCGACATCAACATCACGCCTCTCATCGACGTGATGCTGGTGCTGCTGATCATCTTCATGGTCGTGACCCCGCTCGCGCAGAGGGGCCTGGACATCTCGCTGCCGCAGCCGCCTCCGCCGAACCAGCCGGAGCAGAAGACGCCGCCCAACCAGGTGGTGCTCGCGCTCGAGGAAGGGGCGATCACGGTCAACAAGAACCCCGTGACGATCGAGGACCTGGAGTCGCGGCTGCGCGACATCTACCAGGCCCGCTCGGACAAGACGATCTTCGTCAAGGCCACCGGCGTCGTTCCCTACGGGCGCGTGGTGCAGGCGATGGACCTCGCCAAGGGCGCCGGGGTCGAGCGGATCGGCATCATCTCCGAGAAGATGATCGAGGAAGCGGGCGGCACGGTCGGGCAGCCTTAGCAAAGCAGGGGGTCCCGCAAAGCAGGGGGTCTGGGGGGCGGCTTAGGAGCCCCCCGGTGGCCGTTGGCGCGTGCTCTCCAGCAACGTTGGGGCTGTTTCCTCTCGAGCAAACGTTCGTTAAGGCAGGTTCCTCTCCAGCCACGCTAGGGCAGTTGCTCTCCAGCTACGCTGTAGGAGCCACGACACCGGAAGCAACAAGAACCTGAGCCACGGGTTCTCTGGACAGGCTTCGGGGGGGCTGAGCGCCCCCCGAGCCCCCGCTGGCGTCAATCCCCCTTCGGCATGACGATCCACAGGACCACGTACACCAGGATCCCAGGGAACGCCGCCGACAGGATCGACACCACCACGTAGAGGATCCGGACGAGCGTGACGTCCCACCCCAGCCATTCGGCCAGGCCGCCGCAGACGCCGCCCAGGACTTTCTGCCGCCGTGAACGCCTCAAGGGATTCGAAGTCGCCATGTCGTCCCCCACACGTCACTACGTTCGCAGGCCCGCAGGCGATCCCGCGCCCGGATCATTCACGAGGCCGGGCGGTCTTCCGAGCGAATGATCCGCCCTCTGGCCGTCGAAGGGCCTTCGGAGACGCTTCCGGGGGGGAGTATGCCAGCAGCGACAGAGTGAAGCTGACACAGCTTTGGCACGCTGAGCGCATCGCGTTGAGTCGCAACGAAATCGGACCATTCATGAGGAAGTTCAGCCGGACCTCATGAATGATCCGGGCTACGGCTTGGGAGCTTCGGTCGCGGCGGCCGCTTCGGGCGGAACGTCGGCGCCCGCCGCTGCGGCCTGCGTCTCCTTGCGCAGGTCCATCGCCTGCTTCTGGAGCATTACGGCGATCTCGAGAAACTCCTTGCGCGACTTCGGGTTGGTCGCAACCTGCGCCTTCACGCGATAGAGCAGACCCTTGGTGATGATGGCTTCCCAGTAGTCGGGCTTCATGCCGAGCGCGATGTCGACGGCCGCGATGCCCTTGTCGGCGTACTCGTTCTTCTCCTTGTCGCCGATCAGCGGGTCGCGGTAGGCCTTGTCCCAGAAGAACATCGCGAGCTTGTAATACCCGCTCGGGTCGGTCGGGTCGAGCCCGGCGCAGCGCTCGAGCGTCGCGATCGCGCTGTCGAACTTCGCGTGCCGCGCGCCCTTCGACGCGTTCTCGACCCAAACGGCGCCGGCGTCGTCCCAGAGCGGCTTGTTGTAGAAAGCGGCGAGGGCCCCACAGGCCTTGGCGTCGTTCGGGTTCTGCTCGGTCACCTTGACGTAGGTCTGCTCGGCCTCCGCGACGCGGCCGAACTTCTCGTAGAGGTTGGCCATCGCGTAGAGGTTCTTGGTGTCGTCCGGGTTGTCCTTCACGAGCTGCTCCGCGAACGAGAGCGCCTTTTCGTAGTTCGTGAGCGGCGGGTCGGAGTAGATGGCCGTGAGGGCGCCGAGCGTGTTGAGGCGGAGCTGCTTCAGGTTGGGGCTAGAAGCCTTGTTGACCTCGAGCGACTTCTCGTAGTGCTCGATCGCCTTCTCCAGGCGCAGCTTGTTCTCCTCCCCGTCCTTGCCCGGCCGGTACAGGGACTGGTGGGAGCTGGCGAGGTAGAAGTGCGCCTCTGCGAAGTCTGGCTTGAGCTCGACCGCACGCTCGTAGAAGTCGATCGCCTTCCTGTA
>Ga0214472_10007133_pt1 | contig 11712 bp, 10 predicted proteins | sample RVTome_6_FD_207662 | JGI IMG/M metagenome (GOLD analysis project Ga0214472, IMG submission 207662) | Soil microbial communities from uranium-contaminated site in the Upper Colorado River Basin, Wyoming, United States - RVT140D175 | ecosystem: Environmental > Terrestrial > Soil > Contaminated >...
CGTTACGCAAGAGAGATTGAGCCCGGGGCGTGAATGTAGAATGCGGATTGCGTCAGTAATCGGTTAGCGCCTTGGGCGCCTGTTCCCTCAACGCTCCGGGCCGTCGCCGTCCCGCCGGCCTTCTTCGACCTCCATGCGCAATTGCAGCCCGAAGGCCGACTCGAAGAGATCCGACTTGCTGCGCCCCCCGTAGAGCTCCACCGAGGCGTCGCCCTTGCCGGTGAGCCGCAGCAGCAGGGCGCCCTCCAGCACCTCGCCCTCCAGGGCGCTGATCTCCTGGCTCCTTCGGCGATCCAGGCCGTCGGCCAGGCGCAGGATGCCCGCCAGGGCCCGCACCTTCTGGCGACTGTCCGCATCCAGGCGGGCGAAGTTCTCGTGCTTCTTCTTGGGGGGGGACTTGCGATGATAGCGGGCGATGTTGGCGATCAGCTCCTTCTCCTTGGGAGCGAAATCGAAGAGATGGGCGTGACGGATGAGGTGGTAGCTGTGCTTGTGGTGCTGGGCGTAGTCGATGAAGTGGCCGCAGTCGTGCAGCAGCGCCGCGGCCTCCAAGTAGATGCGATCGCGCTCGGTGAAGCTGTTTTTCTCGGCCAGCAGGTCGAAAATCCGAAGGGCCATCCAGGCGACCTGGCGGCAGTGCTCCCGGTCGTAGTGGCAGCTGCGGCCGAAGGCTTCCACGCTCCGGCGCCAGTCCCCCTTGCTGCCGGGCTCCACAAGCAGGCCCTGCTTCTCCAGCCCCCGCAGGATGAGGCCCTCGCGGATGCCCCGCTCGTTGATGCGCAGGATGTTGGCGCCGAAAAAGCGCAGGGTCTCATCCACCGCCGCCACTCCGGCCAGGATGATGTCGGCGCGATCGGCGTTGAGCCCGGCCAGCGAGGCGCGCTCCTTGGGGCTCTTTCGCAGCAGCATGGCCGCCAGATGCACCACCTCGCTTCGAAGCACCTCGTAGCCCTGGAGGCTGTCGTAGCTCTCCTTGCGCTGGGCCATGACCATGGAGCCGATGGCGGTGACGGTGCCGCCCGAGCCGATGAGCATCTGGCAGAAGGGCTCCTCACCCTCGAAGGCGGCTTCGAGCTCCCGGCGGATGTGGCGGCGAAGAGCGGGCAGCGCGTCCTTCTCGCAGCAGCCCTCGGGAAAAAACCGTTCGGTGAGAAAGACGGCCCCCAGCTCCAGGGAACGGATGTGATCCACGTGGCGGCCCACGGCCGAGACCAGCTCCAGGCTCCCGCCGCCGATGTCCAGCATCAGGTAGCGCGAGGCGGCCATGTCGAAGTGCCGCTCCACCGAGCGCACCACCAGCTCCGCCTCCTCCTCGCCGCCGACGATCTCGACCTCAAGCCCCGTCTGCTCCCGCACGGCCGCGAGGAAGGCCTCGCCGTTGGCGGCCTTGCGCACGGCGCTGGTGGCCACGGCCTCCACCTGGGTCACCCCCAGGCCGTCGAGAATTTTGCGCATGCGACGGAGCGCATCCAGTGCCCGCTCCCGGGCGGCGACCGAGATCTCTCCCGTGGCAAAGAGCCCCTCTCCCAGACGCACCGTGGCCTTCTCGTCGTCCAGAATCCGGAAGCCGCCCGTTTCGGGCACCTCTACCACGATGCAGCGGATGGAGTTGGTGCCGATGTCCAGGGCGGCAAGCCGGGGGCTTTGTTGGCTCATGAAGTTGCTCCTGTCTCAAGTTGGGTTTAGATTAGAAATGCCGGGTGGCTCTTGCGGCAACCGCCGCTTTTCGGACGTCCAACTTTACCGCATCGGACAGGAGAATCGAACATGGGCAGCTGTCTCAAGGGGAAATCGGAAGTCAAGAAAAAGGAAGCCAGCGTCGCCTGCGAGAAATGCGGCGCCCTGTCGGACAAAAAAAGCCATCTGTGCAAACCCGTCAAACTCAAAGACAAGGACAAGGACAAAAAAAAGGACAAGGACTGAATCGCGAAAACCCTAACAATAGTCTCACAAACTCCTTCCAGAGTGGAGGCCCGTGCCGCTTCCGAGGCCCGTGCCATCCTATCCACAAGGAAGATTTTCGATGGGTGAAAATTTCGTTGGTCAGACACAGGAGACTCTCCCCGGGGTACAAAAAGGCGCCCTTGACCCCCTTTGCGTGCCTCGATGTAAAATCGCAGAAACGGCCGAAGCCATGAAGACACCGAACAAAACCGTCCCGGAGACAAATCCGGTTTCCCGGCAGGACCTGGATGCCCCGGAGCTCTACCATAACCGGGAGCTGACCTGGCTGGCCTTCAATCACCGGGTGCTCTCGCAGGCCCGGGACGAGCGTACGCCGCTGCTGGAGCGGGTGAAGTTCCTCGCCATCTTCGGCTCGAACCTCGATGAGTTCTTCATGAAGCGCATCGGGGGGCTCAAGCAGCAGATCGGCGCCGGAGTGCAGGAGCTGACCCTGGACGGCCGCTCCCCCAGGGAGCAGATCGCCCAGTGCTGCGAGCTGGTACGCCAGCATCAGGAGCAGGCCCAGGCGCTGCTGCCCGAGATATTCGAGCTGCTGCGCAAGGAGGGCATCGAACTTCTCTCCTGGAAGGCCCTCTCAGGCCCTGAGCGCGAAACCCTGCGGGAGGATTTCTCCCGCAACATCTACCCCCTGCTCACGCCCCAGTCCATCGACCCGGCCCACCCCTTCCCCTTCATCTCCAACCTCTCGCTCAACCTGCTGGTGACGCTGCGCGCAAGCGGCGCCCGGGAAACCGCCCTGGCACGGGTCAAGGTCCCTGCGGGCGCGGGCGTGCCGCGCTTCGTGCCCCTGGGGCAGAGCCACCGCTTCGTGCTGCTGGAGGACCTCATAGGCCACAACCTGGACATGCTCTTTCCCGGCATGCGGATCGAGGACTGGGAGCTCTTCCGCATCACCCGCAACGCCAACACCGACCGCTCCGAAGAGCACGCCGACGACCTGCTGGCCCTCATCGAGTCGGCCCTTCAGGAGCGCAGGTTCGCCCCTATCGTGCGCATGCAGGTCGGCCCGGGGATGGACCCCGCCCGGCGGGGACTGCTGGCCGCCGAGCTCAGCCTCAACGAGAGCGAGGACGTCTTCGAGCGCACGGGCATGACGGGACTGCACGATCTCTGGCAGCTCTACGCCCTGGACTACCCCCACCTCAAGGATCCGGCCCATCATCCGGTGGACAATCCGGCGCTTCGAAGCAGCCGCAGCATCTTCCACATCATCCGGGATGCCGGCTCCATCCTGCTGCATCATCCCTACGAGTCCTTCAGCAGCTCGGTGGAGCGCTTTCTCATGGAGGCCGCCTGGGATCCCAAGGTCCGCGCCGTCAAGATGACCCTCTACCGCACCGCCCAGCAGGGCCGCATCGGGGACTACCTCATCCAGGCCGCCCGCAACGGCAAGCAGGTGGCGGTGGTGGTGGAGCTCAAGGCCCGCTTCGACGAGGCGGCCAACATCCGCCTGGCCAACCGCATGGAGGAAGCCGGCATCCACGTCACCTACGGGGTGGTGGGCCTCAAGACTCACTCGAAAATCATCCTGGTGGTGCGCCAGGACTTCAACGGCCTGCGGCGCTACGTGCATATCGGCACGGGCAACTACCACTCCCAGACCTCGCGCATCTACGGTGATCTGGGGCTTTTGAGCTTCGACAAGGACATCGGCCGCGACGCCACCGAGCTCTTCAACTATCTGACCACCGGCTACAGCCCCGGGCGGCTCTACCGCAAGCTGCTGGTGGCCCCGACCCATCTGAAGAAATCCCTGCTCTCCATGATTGAGCGGGAGACGCAGCATCACGGCGACAAGAGCCCCGGGCTCATCCAGATGAAGATGAACGCCCTGGAGGATGCCGACGTGGCCCGGGCCCTCTACCGCGCCTCCATGGCCGGGGTGAAGGTGGATCTCATCGTGCGCGACAGCTGCCGCCTGCGCCCCGGCATCAAGGGCATCTCGGAAAACATCCGGGTCATCTCCATCGTGGGGCGCTTCCTGGAACACATCCGGCTCTATTACTTCCGAAACGGCGGCAGGGACGAGTACTACATCGGCTCGGCCGACGCCATGAAACGCAATCTGGAGCACCGGGTGGAAATCGTCGTCCCGGTGGATGAGGACGCCCTTAAAAAAGAGCTGCGCCAGCTGCTGGACGTCCAGCTGGGCGATCAGCGCAGCGCCTGGGACATGCAGCCCGACGGCAGCTATCTCCAGCGCCGCAAGGAGGGGGCGAAAAGCAGCCAGGAGCTGCTCCTCGAACTGACCGAAACGCGCCGGGTGGAGGAAGTCCGCCTCAAGAAGAGCAAGAAGAAGCAGGAGCGCCGCCGCAACCAGGGACACTGACACCGTATCCTAACCCCGGCCTGACGGGAGCCTAATCAGGCCGGGTCAACATGGAGGCACAACCCCCAGCCGCAGGATGGATGACAGAGCCATGAACCGCGTGCGCATCGAGAGCTGGAAGGATCTGCAGGGCGAGCTCTTCGCCGACTCCTGGAACGAGGATCTGGGCCGCTACCGCAGCCGCTTCGCCTTTAGGGGGCTCTCCGACTCAAGCTACCGCCTCGACTCCACCCTCATGCGTCTGGGGGGCGACTATGCCTCGCTGGAGCGGCACCTGCTTCGCAACTTCCGCAAATACGCCCACCGAAACCTGGTGCAGCGCGACTCCATCTGGCACTGGCTCTGCCTGGCCCAGCACTACGGCCTTCCCACCCGGCTGCTCGACTGGACCTACTCCCCCTACATCGCCCTGCACTTCGCCACCAGCAACATCGAAAGATTCCATCTGGACGGGGCCATCTGGGCCGTCAACTACCAGAAGGTGCAGCAGCTGCTGCCGGGGACCCTGCGCAGCCGGCTGGATGCGGAAGGGGCCAACGTCTTCACCGTGGAGATGCTCTCGGAGACGGTGCGCACCCTGGAGGAGATGGCCGCCCTCCACCCGGAGAACTACCTGCTCTTCTTCGAGCCCCCCTCCATCGACGATCGCATCGTCAACCAGTTCGGCCTCTTCTCCGTGATGTCGGACTGCCGCGTCGCGCTGGAGAGCTGGCTTGAGCAGCAGCCCCATCTCTGGCGGGTCATCGAAATCCCCGCCCGCCTCAAGTGGGAAATCCGCGACAAGCTGGATCAGGCCAACATCACCGAGCGGGTGCTCTTTCCGGGCCTGGACGGGCTGAGCAGCTGGCTCAAGCGCCACTACAGTCCCAAGACGGGCAGCGCAGCATCCCCGGAGAAGCCCAAATCCTCCTGAGGAGTCGATAGAATGAAGAGAATGGACAAGGAAGGCAGCAAGGTAATCATCCCCGTCTGGTATTACGACCAGGCCGCCACCATCCCCTACCGCCGCAGGGGCGATCTCATCGAGGTGCTGGTGATTTCAACCCCCAGCCGCAGGCGCTGGATCACCCCCAAGGGCGTGGTGGACCCCGGCGAGACGCCCCTGGAGTCGGCCCGTCGCGAGACCCTGGAGGAAGCCGGCGTGGAGGGCAACCTCGCCCCGGAGCCCCTGGGCACCTTCGAGTTCCGCAAGTGGAAGGGGACCTGCGTGGTCACCGTCTTTCTCATGGAGGTGACCCGGATCCGGGATCGCTGGCCGGAGGACGACTTCCGGCTGCGGGCCTGGATGCCCATCGAGGAGGCGCAGCGCAGATGCGGTTTCAGCGGTCTGCGCGCCCTCATCGCCGAGGCCGCGGACCGTCTGAAAAAAGAAACCCTTGATCTGCCCGAGCGGGCCGGTAAGGGGTGAGGGAAGGCTCCGGGAACCTCGAAAGAGGAGGCGAATTGAAGGGTCGGGGGCTTCAGCGCCCTTCCAGATAGGCCACCAGCTGCCTGAGGGCCTGGCCCCGGTGGCTGATGCGGTTTTTCACGTCCAGGGGCAACTCGGCCATGGTCCTGCCGTACTCGGGCACCAGGAAGAGGGGATCGTAGCCGAAGCCCCCCTCGCCCCGCTCCTGCTCCAGGATGATGCCCCGGATCTCGCCGCTGAAGAACCTGGGGGCCTCGCCGGGCAGGCACAGGGCCATGGCGCAGCGAAAGGCCGCGCCGCGATCCTTGAGGGCCAGCCCCTCCAGGGCGCAAAGCAGCTTGCGATTGTTGTCGGCGTCCGTGGCCCGCTCTCCCGCGTAGCGGGCCGAATGGATGCCGGGGGCGCCGCCCAGGGCCTCCACCTCCAGCCCCGAATCGTCGGCCAGGGTGGCAAGGCCCGTAAAATCCGCGAGCGCCTTTGCCTTCTTGAGGGCGTTGGCCTCGAAGCTCTCCCCGTCCTCCGTCACGGCCGGGGCGCCGGCCACGGCGTCCAGCCCCAGCACCTCCACCGAAAAGCCCTCCAGCAGCCGGCGGATCTCCTTCAATTTCCCGGCGTTACCGGTGGCGATGAGCAGCTTCATCCCCGGCTCCTGAGCGCATGGGCCTGAAGCAGGCTGAGCTCCCGGCAGCCGGCCAGGGCCAGATCCCGCATGCGGTCCATGGCGTCCAGGCTGAAGGGCTGCTCCTCGGCCGTGCCCTGCACCTCCACCAGAAGCCCCCGTCCCGTCACCACGAAGTTCATGTCCACCTCCGCGCTCGAATCCTCTTCGTAATCGAGATCCAGCAGGGCCTGCCCCCTGTGGATGCCCACGCTGACGGCCGCCACGCTGTCCTTGAGCGGCAGGGCGGGCAGCTCGCCGCGGTTGACCAGCCCCTGCAGGGCATCGGCCAGGGCCACGTAGGCGCCGGTGATGGAGGCGGTGCGGGTGCCGCCGTCGGCTTGAATCACGTCGCAGTCGATGATGACGGAGCGCTCGCCCAGGGCGTCCAGATCGGTGATGGCCCGCAGGCTTCGGCCGATGAGGCGCTGGATCTCGTAGGTGCGCCCTCCCACCTTGCCGCGCATGGACTCGCGGTCGCTTCGGCTGTGGGTGGCCCGGGGCAGCATGGAGTACTCGGCCGTCACCCAGCCCCTGCCCTGGCCGTTGAGAAAGCGGGGCACCCTGTCCTGGAGGGTGGCGTTGCACAGCACCTTGGTCTGGCCGAAGCTGACCAGCACCGAGCCTTCGGCGTAGCGGGTGAAGTTGCGGGCGAAGGAGACGGGGCGCAGGGCATGGGCCTGGCGGCCGTCGAGGCGGAAGATGTCGGATGGGGTCACCGGAAGTTCTCCTTGTTGTCGTTGAATTGTCGGATGCCGTCGAAAATCGCGCGGGCCAGGCGCTCCTGCCCCTGGGGATCGGTGAGAAGATCTCGGTCGACCTCGTTGCTGAGATAGCCCAGTTCCACCCGCACCGAAGGCAGAGCCACGGAAGAGAGCCCCGAGAGCTGCGCCCTGTAGGTGCCCAGGACCTCGAAGCCTGCCTCCATGAAGGTCTCGCTCAGGCTTCGGGCAAGAGCCAGGCTGCGCTGCTCGGCGGTCGGGTCGTAAAAGGCGGACGCCGGGGGCACGAAGAGGCTGATGCCGGAGGCCAGGGGCGAGAACCCCGCCTGGGCGTGAAGACTGATGAAGAGATCGGCCCCGCTTTCGGTGAGCAGATCGAGACGGGCCCGAGGCCCCAGATCGTAATCGCCGCTGCGGGTGAGGCGGACATCCGCCCCCGAATCCATCTTGAGTGCCCGGGCGAGTTTCCTGGCCACCTGATAGTTGACGTCTTTCTCGGGCGCCGCGCCCTGCACCACGACGCCGGGATCCGAGCCCCCGTGGCCGGGATCGATGAGCACCGAGAGGCTGCGAGGCGCCGCATCGCTCTGCTTGCGCCGGGTCAGAAACGCGAACAGCCGGTCGGCGGCGCTCTGCTCCTGGGCGACCGGCGGGGTCAGGGGGGAGAGGTTGCGGTAGTAGACGGGGCGCTTCATCAGGCGCGGCAGCTGCTCCAGCACGAAATCCTCGGGCACGCGCAGCCGGCCGTCGATGAAGCGGGGGCGGGTCTTGAGCTCGAAGCGGCTCTCGCCCAGGCTGAGATAGCGGCTGCCCGGCGAGATCAGCACCCGTCCCGCGGGAGACCGGAAGCTGTAGTGATGACGCACCGCATCCCAGTCACCCGAGAGTCCCAGGCTCGCCAGCACATCCTCCAGAGCCAGCCAGGGCTGTCCCCGGTGCTGATAGACTTCGGTGATGCGCGATGGGTGCCGGCCCTCCAGGGCCAGTTCCACCTCGGCGGAAGCTGCGGAGAAAAACAGCAGGCAAAAAATCAGGATGAAGAAAATAACGCGCACGGTCTCGAAGCCACCTCGACATGGGGGAGAAAGACCGCTTTATACCCCCCCGGAATCCGGACTGTCAACGAAGGCAGGGCTTTAGTCTCTGCAGGCGGGAGCGGGGCTGAGCATGCTGCCCGGCTGAATCTGCTGGCCGCGGGCCAGAAGCAGCTTTCGGGTGAGGGTCGCCTCCAGCTGCTTCTGGCCCGACCGATCTCCCGGCATGGGCACGATCTGCCCCCCGGCGGTCAGCCCATGCCCTCCGGCAGTGCCCAGCCCCCCCAGAAGCTCGCGCATGAAGCAGCCCGCCCGGATCTCTGGGCGACTGGTGCGCAGGGAAAGCACCTCCTTGTGCTCGTAACAGCCCATGCCCAGCACCATGTCCACGCCTTCCATGCGAAGGAGAAAATCAGCCATCTCCGCCACGATATCGGGATTGTGGATCTCGTAGAGGTTGAAGACCAGGGTGCACTCATAGAGGCGGGCATTGGTGATGGCCTTGCTGTAGGAGAGGAAATATTCCCGGGGCACCTCGGGTCGGGTGATGCGGAAGAGAATCCGGTTGTTGGAGAGCGGCAGCAGATCCAGGTAGGCCTCCCGGTCGGCGCGGCACCACTCCCGGCCCAGATCCTGGGTCTCGGACTTGATGGCGTAGAACAGGATGGTGGCCATCTTGGTGTGGATATCGACTTTCTGGGCCATCAGATATTCGTAGAGGATGGTGGCCGAAGCGCCGTAATCGGGGCGCACGTCGTAAAACCTGCACTCGGCGGTCTTCCGGCGCAGGGGATGATGATCGATGACCAGATGCACGGGGGCCCCCTCGGGGTAGGAGTTGTTGCCCGTTCCCGGCTGAGTGTCCACCATGCAGACCAGGCCGAACTGGGTGACGTCCAGACCGTCCAGGGGCACCGCCTTGATCTCCAGCTCCCGCACCATGGCCCGGTTTTCTCCCCGGCCGATGACGCCGCCGAAGGCGACGGTGGCCTCCACCCCGTTCCTGATCAGAAAAAGATGTTTCAGGCAGAAGGCCGAGGCCAGGGAATCGGGGTCGGGGTTGTCGTGGGTGACGATGAGAATCTTTCCTTTTCCCAGCGCCGCCTTGAGCAGCTTGTCGGACATTTCCTTGGCAAGGGATGGGGCTTCCGTCATTACCGGATCCATCAGGACATCTCCTCCAGGCGCCTCTTGAAGCGCCCTAAAAGCAAGCTGTTGCTGACCACCGACACGCTGGAGAGGGCCATGGCCAGCCCGGCCAACTCGGGTTTCAAAAGAATACCAAAAGCAGGATAGAGCACCCCGGCCGCCACGGGTATGCCCACGAAATTATAGGCGAAGGCCCAGAAGAGATTCTGGCGGATCTTGGACAGGGTCGCCCGACCCAGCAGGATGCCCCCCAGCACATCCGAAAAGCGCTCACGCACCAGAACCAGATCGCCGGTTTCCTTGGCCACGTCGGTGCCGCTTCCGATGGCGATGCCCACATCGGCCTGGGCCAGCGCCGGGGCGTCGTTGATGCCGTCGCCCACCATGGCCACCCGCAGGCCCTGGTGCTGGAAACCGCGAATCACCTCCAGCTTCTCCTCCGGCAGCACCTGGGCCCTGAAATCATCCACCCCGGCGGCCCGGGCCACCTGCCGGGCGACGGCCTCGCGGTCGCCGGTCAAAAGGAAGGTCCGCATGCCCGAAGACCGCAGGCGGGCGATGACCTCGGGGACGCCCGGCTTCATGCGGTCGCGAAGGCCGAACAGGGCGATGAGTTCGGCGCCTCTGGACAGAAAGACCACGCTCAGACCCTCCCGGTCGAAACGCTCCAGCAGCAGTTTCGCCGCATCCGCCTCGGCCCCCAGGCGCTCCATCAGCCGCAAGGAGCCGGCTCCGTAATCCGCCCCTCCCAGGCTCCCCGTCAGCCCGTGCCCCCCGGCCTCCTGCACCTTCGAGAAATCCTCCAGCCTCAGCCCCTGCTTTTGCGCGGCCGAAACCAGGGCCAGGGCCAGGGGATGGGAGCTGTCCTTCTCCAGGGACGCGGCCAGGCGCAGCAGCTCGGCCTCATCCATCGTGCCCACCGGCAGGATGCGCACCAGCTCGAAGACTCCCTCGGTGAGGGTTCCGGTCTTGTCCAGCACCATCACATCGATGCGGGACAGGGTCTCCAGCACCGAGGCCTTCTTGAACAGGATGCCGCTGCCGAGCCCCACCGAGGTGCCGACCATGATGGCGGTGGGGGTGGCCAGCCCCAGGGTGCAGGGGCAGGCGATGACCATCACGGCGATGGCCAGCTTGAAGGCGAAGAGGAACTCGGTGCCGGCCAGGAAATACCAGATCAGGAAGGTCAGCACCGAGAGGAACACCACCAGGGGCACGAAGATGCCCGAGACCCGATCGGCCAGGCGCTGGATGGGGGCCTTGTCGGCCTGGGCTTCTTCCACCAGTCGCAGTATGCGGGAGAGGACCGTATCGCGGCCCACGCGGGTCGCCTCCATGCGAAGCACCCCCGAACCGTTGACCGAGGCGCCGATGACTTCGTCGCCCGGCCCCTTGGCCACGGGCACGGACTCGCCGCTGATCATGGACTCGTCCAGGCTGGATTCCCCCTCGAGGATGCGGCCGTCGGCGGGAATTTTCTCTCCGGCCTTCACCAGCAGAACGTCGCCGACCTCCACCGCGTGGGCCGCAATGAGCTTCTCCTTGCCGTCCGCCAGCAACCGGGCCTGCTGGGCCTGATGCCGGAGCAGCTTCCTGAGGGCGCTGGAGGCCTTCCCCCGGGCCCGGACTTCGAGCCACTTGCCGAAGCGGATGAAGAAGATGAGCATCACGGCCGTCTCGAAAAACATCTCCTCGCCCGGGCCGAGCACTCCGGAAAGGGCCAGGACGGAATAGCCCCAGGCGGCGGAAATGCCCAGGGCCACCAGCACATCCATGTTGGCGGAGCCTGCCCGCAAAGAATTCCAGGCGCCCCGATAGAAGGTGAGCCCCGCGCTGAACTGGGCCAGGGAGGCCAAAGCGGCGATGAGCCAGGGGGTCGCCCCGCCTGCGGCATGGGTCCACATGAGCAGCATGAGCACGGCGGTGAACAGACCGCTGAGCATCAGCCAGCGCAGCTCGAAGACGGCCCGGTCATCCCGCGCATCCTCTTGGGGGTTCCTGACGGGCTCGAAACCCGCCCGCTCGATGGTGCGGAATACCGCTTCGGCGCCGCCCTGCCCCTGCCGGAGCCGGACCCGGGCCGATTCGGTGGCCAGATTCACCGCCACCTGCTCCACGGATCCCAGGGAGGCGACCTTTTTTTCGATGTTGGCCACGCAACTTGCGCAGCGCATGCCTTTTATTTTGAACCGGAGTTCTTCCACGGGATCACATCCTCGACGGTCGGATTAAGCGCCTTCTCTGGGCAGACTCTACCAGAAACACTGAAAATATTCTGCCTTCTCAAAATCGATTCCCGCCTAAAGTGACGCAAATGGTTAGAATTTGCAAACTATTAGAATAGTTGAAATTCTTCACTTAATGAGTGCATGATGGACGACATCTTTTTCCAGAAGGAGCGCGGGCGCTATGAAAATTTTCGGCAAGCTGATGGTCTCGTTCGGAGT
>Ga0214472_10007134_pt1 | contig 11706 bp, 13 predicted proteins | sample RVTome_6_FD_207662 | JGI IMG/M metagenome (GOLD analysis project Ga0214472, IMG submission 207662) | Soil microbial communities from uranium-contaminated site in the Upper Colorado River Basin, Wyoming, United States - RVT140D175 | ecosystem: Environmental > Terrestrial > Soil > Contaminated >...
CTGCCGGAAAGCTTTGCCTCCCTGACCGTTTCGGCGATTTCCAACACCGCCTCTTCTCCATCCCCCAGCAAAATCGCATCGAAAAAATCCGCCACCGGTTCCGGATGGAAGGCGCAGGGACCACCTCCGGTGATCAGCGGATGACGCTCGTCCCGCTCCGCGGCCCGAAACGGCAGGCCGGCCAGACTGAGGATGGTCAAGATGTTGCTGTAGCAAAGTTCATAAGGCAGGGTTATCCCCAGCAGGTCAAACTCCCCCAGGGGGCGACGCGACTCCAGGGAAAAAAGGGGAAGACCATGGGCGCGCAGCAGCTCTTCAAGATCAAGGTCAGGCGCGTAAGCCCGTTCGGCAAGAAATCCCTCCCGGCCATTGATGACGTGATAGAGGATCTTGAGCCCCTGATGGGACATGCCGATCTCGTAAAGATCAGGGAAGATCAGGGCCATCCGCAACTCGGCGCTCTGCCAGTCCTTTTTGACGGCATGCAGCTCGTTTCCGCCGTAACGGCTGGGTTTTTTTACCAGCCGCAGCAGGGTATCAATTTCACTCTTCATGCTCTCTGACTCGTGGGGTTGGGGAAAAACGCGGCTCATTGCACCAGAACTTTTTCAAACCCGGCCGGGTCTGGAAGCTCGAAGCTTTTCAGGGAAAATCCCGATGCCTGCCGCCAATCGTTGAAAAAAATCACCAGGGAACCACTGCCGTGCTTCCCGGAACGCACCTCTATTCGTCCCGGCAACCGGCAATCATGGGTGTCCGAGGGGAAAGCCGGTTCCCGGTAATCGTCGTAGAATACTTCCATCTCCGTGCCGCCGTTCCGGTTCAGGACCGCATGGCGCACTATTTGCCGAGCAGTCATATCAAACAGTATCCTGCCGTAACCCGGGGTGCCGGCAGCCTGGATCTTCAGCCAGTAGCCAAGGCTCTCCTCGTCCAAGGCTACACTGATCACCTGCAGACCCTCGCCGGCAAGCCGGCCGGTCAACCAATTGAAGCCCTGCTCCGGGTGGAAGCCGGGAGGGGCATATTTCCGAAATAGCTTGGCCTCCACATTTCCCTGGAAACTTTTCCGCTCGGTTACGGAAATGTACCTGAAGTTGCTGCCGTCTGTCGCCAGAAACAGCAAGGGCTGACCAAAGGGATTGATGCCGACAAACTTGAGGTGCGAGGGCTGCCTGAGCTGGAGATCGCCGTCAATGGTCCCCTTCTGGAGCAAGGCCTCCACTTTGACGGTAACCTGAACGTCGAGGCAGCAACCGCATGGTTCCTGCCCTTGGATCATGCGCAAAAAGGCTTGCCTGACAACGAGCTCTTCGTCCGGGGATACGGGAATGGTCCGCGGCAGGGTGGCACACCCTGCGAAGACCAGGAGGAAAAACCAAAAAAAGATGACCAACCGGGTCAGGCCGAGTTCCAGCATTTCAACGGTATCTGTGAATTCATGGGGAGCAAGCCGGTGAGGAGTGAGGCGCAAGGCTTTTCACTCTTCATTCTTCACTCTTCACTCCCTGGCTTTTTACCTGTTCCATCTTCCGCCGAATTTTCTCTTTCTCTTTTTCATCTTCATGCAGGTCAATGGATGTTCCATAGGCCTTGAGGGCGTTCTCCCGCATGCCCACCTGCAGATAGGCATCACCCAGATGTTCAAAGATGGTTGGATCGTGGGGAGAGAGCTCCACCGCCTTTTCCAGTTCCTCCACCGCCATCTCGAAATTACCCATCTGGAAATAGACCCACCCCAGACTGTCGCGAACATAGCCGTCATCGGGGAGGTTTTCCACGGCCGTCTGGATATACTGCAATGCCTGATCGAGGTTCCGGCCCTCCTCCGCCCAGGTATAGCCGACATAATTGAGGGCCTGGGGATGCTGGGAATCAATCTTCAGCACGGTGAGCATCTGCTCCAGAGCCCCATCCACATCACCGATCTTGTGGTAATAGAGGCCATGTTCGTACATGACCTGGGACGTATTGGCAAAGACCCGTAAGGCCTCCCGGAAAACCGCATGTCCCTTTTCCGTCTGTTCCTGCGCCTGATAGAGATTGGCCAGGGCCACATAAAAACTGAGTTGCCGATTTACGGCGTCAGCCATTGCTTCCCGAAGAATTTTTTCGGCCTCCGGGAGCTGGTTTTCATCCTGAAGGATCCTGACGAGCATGAGGATTGATTCCTCATATCCTTCAGATCCCGGGGGAGTTTCCAGCAGAAGCTGTTTAGCGGTTTTAATGTCTCCCTGTTTATAATAGGCGAGAGACAAAAGGGACCGGACATCTTGAGCCCCCGGCTCTTTCTCCAGCATGGGGACCAGCCTGGCGATTGCCGGTTCAAACCGATTGTTATCCAATAATATCTTGCTGATGGTCAGGTCGATGATCCGCGGTTCAGGGCTGTTGCGCCGCACTTCTTCCAGCTCTTCGATGGCACGATCCACTCTGCCCAGACGGAGGAGCATCCGGGCCAGGTACCCCCGGAGTCTTTCGTCGGAAGGATTTTCCAGCAGGATGCGTTCATATAGCTTTACCGCCTCTTCTGCCCGTTTTTCCCGTTCATAGAGTTCAGCGGTCTCCAGGGCCAGCATATTCGACCAGTTCAGCTCCAGAGCCCGCTGATACGCCGCCAATGCCTTGTCATAGAAAAGCAGCTCCCGATACAGTTTGGCGAGATAATAATAGGCCGCGTAGGAATCCGGGTTCTGCTCAACCAGGTGTTCAAAAATTTCCTGGGCCTGGCTGAATTTCTGAAAGCGGGCATAGAGCCCGCCAAGCATCAGCATGACATTGAAATTCTGCGGGTCCTTTTCCAGAATGGCCTCGTAAATCTCGGCGGCCTCGGACAAACTGCCCATGGAGGCATGGATTTTCGCCAGCAGGATCCGGGCTTCATCATCCTGTGGGTCCAACTCGGCAACCTTGTTGAGCAAGCCGATGGCCTCCTGTCGCTTGCCGGTCTTGAGAAGCAGCGCCGCCAGAGAACGCATGACCTCGGTTGCCCGCCGGTCGCAGAGAAGTGCCTGCTCGTAGGCATATCTTGCCTCCTCGAACTTTTCCTCCTGCTCGGCGGTTTTTCCCCAGAGGAAATTAAAATAGGAGCATTCGGTGTCGACCGCTTCCTCATATGGTTCGAGCTCGGCAGCATAACCCGGCGGTGCCGGATTGTCGTGCACGGCGGGAGCGCACGAAGCACAACTTATGACAAGCCCAAGAATTATGAGCAATCTTCTCATGGCTGATTATTCCCTGTTATTTTCTGCCCGGACCATGGATCAGAAAAGCTATGAATTTCTAGCCCCCGCAGCCGAATGATCGGAGCAGGGGGAATATCTGGTTCATCACTGAACGGTGCACCTCGGCAGCGGACTGGGTTCCATCGATTCGAATGATATTTGCCCCGTGCAGTTGCGAAAATATTACCGACACCCTGGTGAGGGTATCTTCCTGCTCAAAATCATTCAAATCCTCCCGGCGCAGCTTCTCCACCCGGTGAATGCCGGTCTTCACCGGCGCCTCCAGGAGAAAAACCAGATCCGGCACCGGGGCAAATTCCTCGTTTCGCCGAATGATCAGCTCGGGATCGTTCCCCATGGCGCCCTGATAGGCGGCGGTAGAATAATAATAACGATCCGTGACCACTATCCTGCCGGCAAGGAGCGCCGGATTGATTACCTGTTCCACATGCTCGCCACGGTCGGCGAGAAAGAGCTCCAGTTCCTTTTCAGGTGTAACACTATCGCGGCATTTATACAACATCCTGATTTGCTTTCCATAACGGCCGTCAGTCGGTTCGCGGGTTTGGACCACGTCACAATGGAGATCCTTCAGGGCTTCGCAGAGCATCCGCACCTGGGTGGTCTTGCCGGTGCCGTCGATGCCCTCAAAGGCGATAAGCAACCCGGCCGGCCCTTTCCTTTCTCGTCCCTGCTCGCTGATTTGTCGATTTTTGTCCATCGCGGCAACGCCTATTTTCCTTTCTGCAAACGATTATTGACGATCCGGGCCGCCAGCCGGAAGGCGGAAATCAGACTCGCCGGACTGGCGACCCCTTTACCGGCAATGTCATAGGCCGTGCCATGATCGACGGAGGTCCGGACCAGGGGGAGCCCCAAGGTGACATTGACCCCGTCTTCAAAATGGAGGAGCTTGAAGGGAATCAGCCCCTGATCATGATACATGCAGACCACCGCATCAAAATTCCCTCTGGCGGCCTGATAAAACACGGTGTCCGGCGGCCAGGGCCCGGAAACCCGCCATCCCTTCCCCGCTGCCTCAGCAACCGCCGGGGCAATCGCCTCCCGCTCCTCAACCCCGAACAACCCTCCCTCTCCACCATGGGGATTTAGTCCGGCCACGGCGATACGGGGCTGGCTGATGGCGAAATCCGTTTCCAGGGACCGCCCGACAATTCCAATGATCCGGGCGACCGCCTCCCTGGTGATCAGTCCGGGAACCTCGGCCAGGGCGATATGAATGGTGACCAGGGCAACCCGCAGTTTCTCCCCCGCCATCATCATGGCATACTCCTCGGCGGCGCAGAGGGAGGCGAGCATCTCGGTATGACCGGGAAAACGGTAGCCGCCCTGGTTCAGGGCAGCCTTGCTGATGGGGCAGGTGACCAGGGCGCCAAGGGTGCCCTGCTGGATCAGTTTTACGGTTTCCTCAATATATCTTCCCATCGCCCTGCCGGTCTCCCCGTCAGGATGCCCCCACCGCAGTTCCGGACCGAAAGAGGAAAGCGAATAGAGGTTGAGCACCCCCTTTTCCGGAACCATGCCCGGCTGCCAGTACTTGATCGCTGCCGGCATGCCAAGTTCCCGGCCGCAACGTTCCAGGACCTTTCCGTCGCCGATGACCACCAGAGGGGGAAGAGCGGTTTCGGAGAGGGCGGTGACGGACTTGAGGATGATTTCCGGGCCGATGCCGGCGGGGCATCCCATGGTAATGCCGATAGGCAGCTCTCTATGGACCGGCGGGGAAGAAGTCATGTTCAGTTTCCGTAAGCAAGATCAAAGGCATTCTTGATCGTCTCGATCAGCGGCCGGGAGTCAGGTTTCATGGTCACCCCCACCACATCGAACCTGGCAGGTTGATTCTGCCTTCCTTCCTTTTCCAGATATTCCAGGGCCACCCGGGAAATCTGCCGGCATTTCGCCCGGCCTACGGCCTCCACCGGATCGCAGAACCTGTCGCTGCTTCTGGTCTTCACCTCGACAAAGACCAGGGTTCCCTGCTCTTCGGCAATTATATCGATCTCGCCGAGACGGGTCCGATAGTTCCGATCGATGATCCGGTAACCATTCTCCGCCAGATGCCGGCAGGCTATCTCCTCACCATGCCTTCCGAGGCTGAGGTGGTCCAGCTTCTCCGGCCTCTCTTCGGAGGCTCTCCTGAACCGGTCTATAACTTTGCCTATGTATTTCACAGGGGCCATATTCCTTGATCATCCGGCGATGTTCCGCCGTGGCATAGCCTTTATGGGCCTTGAAGTTGTATACGGGGTAAAGCCCATGGAGTTCCTCCATGAGGCGGTCACGATGCACCTTGGCAACAATGGAGGCGGCGGCGACGGTGGCGCTTCGGCTGTCACCCTTCACCAGGGTCTGCTGGGACACGGGGAGAGGAACGGAAAATTTTCCGTCAACCAGGAGAAAATCAGGTTCCACGGCAAGGTTCAGGACGGCGATCTTCATCGCCAGCAGGGACGCCTGCAGAATATTCAGGCGGTCAATCTCGGGCGCCGACACCAGGCCGATGCCGATCACGGCGCCCATATCCTTAAGTTCCAAAAACAATTCAGTCCTGGCCCGGGCGGACAAGGTCTTGGAATCTCTGAATTTTCCGTAGTGGCAATCTCTGGGGAGGATGACCGAGGCAGCAACCACCGGCCCGGCCAGGGGCCCGCGACCAACCTCATCGGTGCCCGCCACCCTGGCATAGCCCTGATTCCATAACGACCTTTCATGGGAAAACGTATCGCTCTCCTGAAAGCCGTCCCACAGTTTCATAGCCTTCCTGGGCAAGGTGCTGACCCTCTATGGCGAGATTTCCCGGCTGGAAGGAAGAAGAGCTCCGCACGGCAGCATCAGGTGAGAAGAGTGCCCCATCAGCAGGATAATCGCTTTGAGTATAAAAAAAAGAGGGAGCAGAGGGCAACGGCCTGCCCCTGCTCCCAGGTGCGCTATTTTTTTTAACTGATGCCCTTCTCTCTGATCCGCGCCGCCTTGCCCCGCAGATTGCGGAGGTAGTAAAGGCGCGAGCGCCGAACTTTCCCGCGGGTTATCAGTTCAAACTTCTCCAGCCGCGGAGAGTGCATGGGGAAGGTTTTTTCAACGCCGACACCGTGGGAAACCTTGCGCACCGTAACACTGGCACCCATGGTTCCTCTTTTACGTCGAATAACAATCCCTTGAAAAACCTGGACCCTTTCCTTGTTCCCTTCGATGATCCGGATATGAACCTTCACCGTATCACCCGCGCGGAAGTCCGGAATGTCAAAGCGCATATTCTCTTTTTCAATCTGCTCGATCACGTTCATAACTTTTTCCTTCAGTTACCTTGGATTTTCAAACTCGGTAGACAAACCTACCCCAAATTTTCAATTTTCGCCAGAATTACTCAACAACCGGTCGAGAACGATAGCAGCGGCCGACCGGACCGACAGATGGTTATAATTTCCCGCCCCTTTGAGAGATGGCAGCTGGCCATCAACGTCATGCAGCACTTCCGGGGCAATTCCCCAAGCCGTGCCGAACAGGATCAGAAAACAGCCCCCCTCTCTGAGGCCTTGCCTGACCGCGTCAAAGGACCAGACATTCCCCATTTCCCTGGCGCTGGTAACCAGCACCGTTGGCCGCTCTCCCCATTTCTTTTCCACTTCGGCGTACAGCGCCGGCAAGTCCTGACAGATTCTGATCAGCGACAGGGCTTCGCCGCGTTTCCCGTTGTAAACCGCGCCGTGCCCTTTCAGCCAGTGATCAACAATATCCTGCACCAGGACCTGCTGATCCTCAAACGGGGTGACGATATAATAGGTATCCACCCCATACGTCCGGGAAGCCCGGGCAATATCATGCAGATCAAGGTTGGTTACCGCGGAGCCGATGGTTTCCCCGTTCTTGTTGTAGACCGGGTGATGCACCAGCGCCAGGTCTAACCGAATTCCGGACTCTGTTTTCAAAATTTCAACCTCGGCCGGCACCCTGAGGGTTCCGCCAACCGCCTTTTCCAAGCTCCTCGTCCAGCCCGTGTTTCTTCAGGATGCGGAGTTCCCGGCCATTGAATTTCAGCTGCGGCAGCAGATCGGGCCGCTTTGCCAAGGTCTGCCGCACCGCCGCCAGCAGCCGCCACTCTTCCACGGCGGCATGGTCTCCCGAGGTCAGCACCTCCGGGACCGGATTATCTTCAAAAACTCGCGGCCGGGTATACTGGGGATATTTCAGCCCCCCGCGGCTGAAGGTATCAAATTCGGCGGAGTCGGAGCAACCGAGCACCCCGGGCAACAGCCTGGTCACCGAATCGATCAGCACCATGGCCGCCAGTTCGCCGCCGGTGAGGATATAGTCCCCCAGGGATATTTCTTCATCAACGTAATGGGCGGTAAATCTCTCGTCCACCCCTTCATAGCGCCCGCAGATCAGGATGAGGTGCTTCTCCAGGGCCAGCCTTTGCGCCACCTCCTGGCTGTACCTGCGCCCCTGCGGGGTCAGCAGCACCACCAGGCCCTGCCCGTTTTTCCGCCGAACATCCTGGACCGCGGCAGCCAGCGGCTCCGGTTTCATGACCATGCCTTCCCCTCCCCCGAAGGGGCGGTCATCGGTCATGGCATGCTTGTCCGTGGCATAGGCGCGAATGTCATGAAGGGTTATCTCCACCCTGCCGCCTTGAACCGCCCGACGGATAATGCCTTCTTCCAGCGGGGAATCAAACATATCCGGAAAAATCGACAGCACATCAAACCGCATGGCCGATGTCCCGCTGCGCAACCGATCTCTCAGTGCCCACCCTTATCATTCGTTCATCTCAAGAAGTCCCGGCGGAGGAGTTACCACCAGGATTCCCTGTTTCAGCTTATCCGTGATGACAAACTGCTTCCTGACCGGGACGAGATATTGATGTTCCCCATCCTCGATCACCAGAATATGGTGCGCCCTGGTCAGGAGCAGGGAAGATACCCGGCCAATCATCCGCCCTTCGGCGGTAAGTACCGTGAGCCCTTCGAGATCATGTCGGTAGACGCTTCCCGCTCCGGGCTCCGGCAACAGTTCCTTGTCCACCAGAACCTCGGCGCCCCGCAGATTTTCCGCCTCATCCCGGGTGTCGAGGCCGGCCAGCTTCACCACCACCGCCTTGCCCTGCACCCGGAAGGATTCGATCTCAAAGCTCCAGGAATTTCCAGCGGTTCCGGAGAAGTAAAGGCGTCGGAAAAGCTTGAAATCATCGGGATTTTCGCCGGCAGGCGAGATCTTCACTTCGCCCCTCACCCCTTGAACCTTGACCACTGTCCCGACCATAACCTGCGGACCGTGGCCTGGGCCGATATCCCTGATTTCCAACGGCAACTACTCCACTATGTCAAGCCGGGCCTTTTTATCGTCCTTGCCCGCGGCCGCGGAGAGGACAGAGCGTATAGCCCTTGCCGTACGGCCCTGCTTGCCGATGACCTTTCCCAGATCTTCCTTGGCAACCCGAAGTTCATAAACCGTGACGTCGTCCTTTTCCACCGCGGAAACCTCAACGGCGTCAGGATTATCAACCAGGGAAGCTGCAATATATTTGATCAGTTCATTCATGGTCAGATTGCACTTATTCGGCCGGCACAGCTGCTCTGCCGAGCAGGCTTTTCACCGTATCCGACGGTTGCGCGCCTCGCTCAAGCCAAGCCTGTACCCGGTCCTGCTTGATTTTGATCTCCGCCGGACTTTTCATCGGATCATAGGTGCCAACCACCTCCAGAAATTTACCGTCACGCGGGGCCTCGGAATTTGCCACCACAATCCGATAGAAAGGCTTTTTCTTCCTGCCCATCCTTGTTAAACGAATCCGTACCGCCATCTGTGTATCTCCTCTTTAATTTTGCTGAAAACTTAAAACTCCTGCCTCAGCAGGAAATACGAAAAAAACAATCAACGCAGTCAAAGCAGCACAGCTGCATTACCTAAATCCGGCTCAGCCGGAATCAGGTTAGCGGACCATGCCCTTAGGTCTTTTCCGTTTCTTCTTGCCGCCGGCCAAAATCCCGCCCAGGCCGCCTGATTTGCCCTTCAACTTTTTCATCATCTTCAGCATGTCCGTATAGCTTTTGATGACCTTATTGACATCCTGTACCGAGGTGCCGCTGCCCCCGGCTATACGCTGGCGCCGGCCGGCATTGATAATGGCGTGATTGCGCCGCTCCTTGAGGGTCATCGAATTGATGATCGCCTCCACCCTGACCAGTTCCCGTTCGTCGGGTTTGGGCATGTTCTGCAGCTGTTTGATCCGGTTCATGCCCGGAATCATGCCCATGATCTGCTCAAGTGTGCCCATTTTCTTGATCTGCTGAATCTGGTCACGAAAGTCTTCCAGCGTAAAGCCCTCTTTGCGCAGCTTCTGGGCAAGTTTCTGGGCCTGCTCCTTGTCTACGGCGGCCTCCGCCTTCTCGATCAGGGTCAGGACATCTCCCATGCCCAGAATCCGGGAAGCCATCCGGTCGGGATGGAAGGTTTCCAGGGCGTCGAGCCCCTCCCCCACCCCGACAAGTTTGATGGGACACCGGGTGATCTTTTTGATCGAAAGCGCCGCACCACCGCGGGCATCGCCGTCCATCTTGGTCAGGACCACGCCGGTTATCGCCAGGTCCTGATTGAATTTGTCGGCAACGGTCACCGCGTCCTGGCCGGTCATGGCGTCGGCCACAAACAGGATCTCGGCAGGCTGAACCGCCGTTTTGATCCGGGCAAGTTCCCCCATCAGGGTTTCGTCAACATGCAGACGGCCGGCGGTATCGACAATCAGCGTATCATAGCCGTTTTTCTCCGCCACGGTCAGGGCATTCCGGCAGATGGCCACCGGATCCTGATCCTGTTGCGACGGATGGACCGCCACCGCAAGCTTGTCCCCAAGCACGGTGAGCTGCTGGATCGCCGCAGGGCGGTAGACATCCGCCGGCACCAGGTAAGGACGGCGCCCCTTTTCCAGGAGCATTTTTGCCAGCTTGCCCGAGGTCGTGGTCTTGCCCGACCCCTGCAGACCCACCATCATAATCACCGCGGGCTGCCGTCCGCCGAGCTGCAGGGAGGAGGTTTCCCCGCCAAGCAGTTCGGTGAGTTCGTCATTGACGATCTTGATCACCTGCTGATCGGGAGCAAGACTGCCCAGGACTTCCTGGCCTACCGCCTTCTCGGAAACCGAGGCGATGAAATCTTTGACCACCTTGAAATTGACGTCTGCTTCCAGCAAGGCCAGGCGGACTTCACGCAGGGCTTCCTGGATATTTTCTCCGGTCAGCTTGCCGTGGCCGCGAAGCTTCTTAAAGACACTGTTCAGACGGTCTGACAGACTTTCAAACATTGATAATCCCGTATTAAATCCAGCCGTTCACCGATCCCGGATGACGGGGGGGTGATTCCATCCCCCGGACGTTTCATCCATCTTCCCAATGAGAAACGGACTAACTTACTTTGTGAAGGGCAGGATGTCAAGTATCAATGAAAGAATGATATGATACCGGACCGGCCGATGATCCCCGCAAGGGAAATAAACTCGCTGAGTTGGTGCTGCTGGAACAGTTACCTCTTACCGTCCAGAAACTCATTGAGCAGCCGGGGCGAGTCAAACTGAAAACTTTGGTACTGATAACCAGGCGGCACAATTTTCTTCAGGAGTCCGCTCAAAACCGTCTTGGGCCCGACTTCGATAAAGATGCGCACCTCCTGTTCGAGCAGGCGGTTCATGATCTCGTACCAGCGGACGGTGGATGCTATCTGGCGCGCCATTATCCGGCGGACCTCATCCGGCTCGGTTTCCTCCTTGCCAGTGGCGTTGAACAGCAGCGGGATCGCCGGGGGATGAAAGTCAACCTTTTCCATCTCCCGGCTGAAATCGGCAACCGCCCCGGCAACCAGGGGGCTGTGGTTGGCGATGCTCACATTGAGCGGGATGATCTTGCCGTGCCGAGCTTTCACCTGAACCGCAGCGGCATCCAGGGCGGCCAGCGCTCCGGAGAGCACCACCTGCTTCTCCGAGTTGTAATTTCCGATGGCCAGCCCCCCCAGCTCCGGGGAAAGGTCCGCCAGAATTTCCTGGACCTGGGAGAGGGTCAGACCGATAACCGCCCGCATGCCCCCGGGATTGGCCCGGCCTTCCCGCTCCATGAGGCGTCCCCTCACGGTGACCAGCCGCATGGTCTCTTCAAAACTCAAAATACCTGAGGCGCAGAGGGCGCTGTATTCACCCAGACTGTGGCCGGCGACAGATGACACCTTGAGCCCTGAATCGGCCAGGGCCTGCCAGCAGATGAGGTTGATCACGGTGAGGGCCGGCTGCAGATGCAGGGCCCGGGTCAGTTCCTCCATCGGGCCCTCGAGGCAAAGCCTGGCGAGCGGCAGGCCGCTGATTTTTTCAGCCTGATCCATCATTTCCCGGGCCCGGCTCCCGGTTTCCAGAAAATCCTTGCCCATGCCCAGGTACTGTGAACCCTGGCCGGGAAAAAGGACCGCAATCTTTTCGGCATTG
>Ga0214472_10007135_pt1 | contig 11705 bp, 13 predicted proteins | sample RVTome_6_FD_207662 | JGI IMG/M metagenome (GOLD analysis project Ga0214472, IMG submission 207662) | Soil microbial communities from uranium-contaminated site in the Upper Colorado River Basin, Wyoming, United States - RVT140D175 | ecosystem: Environmental > Terrestrial > Soil > Contaminated >...
GGGTGACGCGGCGAAAGGTCGTCCAGCCGCCCGCGCCCAGGCTGCGCGAGGCATCGAGCAGCGCCGGGTCGAGCTGCGAGAGCGCGGCGCCGGTGGTGCGCAGGACGAACGGCACGCACACGATCACATGCCCGAGCACGAGGAAGGTGAGCGACGGGCGAAAGCCGAGCAGGTGCACGTAGATGAGCGCGGCGAAGCCGAAGGCGAGCGCCGGCAGGAGCAGCGGCGACATGAACAGCACGTCGCAGGCGCGCGCCCACGCGGCGCGGCTGCGGGCAATGGCCAGCGCCGCGGCGGTGCCGAGCGCGACCGAAAGCACGGTCGTCCAGACGGCGACGACCAGGCTGTTCCAGGCCGCGCGCTGCATCTGGTGGGCCTCGCCGAGCGCGAGGTACCAGCGCCACGACAGGCCCTCGGGCGGGAACTTGAGCGAGTGCGAGGCGGTGAACGAGGTCAGGATCACGATCAGGCTCGGCGCGACCAGGACCACCACCGCGACCGCGGCGATCGCGCCGAACGCGAAGCGCAGCGACGCTGCCTCCCAGTCGCGCGTGCGGCGCGGCCGCGGCGCCGCGGTGCCGGCCGTCCTAGGCATGCGCCGCGCCGCGGTCGACGCGGCCGAGCAGGTTGAGCGCCCACACCACCGCCAGCACCGCGAACATGAAGATCACCGAGATCGCCGCCGCGAACGGCCAGTCGTTCGCGCCCACGGCCTGCGAGTAGATGTGCAGCGGCATGTAGATCAGGCGCGCGCCGCCGATCAGCGTCTGCGTGACGAACGCGGTGACGCAAGCCGCGTAGGTGAGGATCGTGCCGGCGAGAATGCCGGGCATGGCGAGCGGCAGCGTCACGCGCCACAGCGTGCGCCAGGCGCCCGCGCCGAGCGCGGTCGATGCATCGAGCAGGTTCGGATCGATGCGCGAGAGCACTGTGAGGATCGGCAGCACCATCAGCGGCATCTGCACCTGGGCGAGCACGATGACCACCCCGAGCTCGGTGAACAGCAGCCGCATCGGCTCGTCGACCATCCCCAGGCCGAGCGCGATCTGGTTGAGCACGCCGTGCCGGCCGAGGATCACGATCCAGGAGAAGGTGCGCACCACGACGCTCGTCAGGATCGGCAGCACCACCAGGAACACCAGCACGCTCTGCCAGCGCGCCGAGGAACGCGCGCAGATCCAGGCGATCGGAAATCCGAACACGAAGCAGGTGCCGGTCGCCAGCACGCCGAGCCACAGCGTGTCGAGCAGGATCGAGGTATGGAACCGGTCGGTGAAGAACCTGACGTAGTGGCGGAACGTGAAGCTCGCCAGCCCGGGCTCCGCAGACAGCGACAGCGCACCGAGCACCGCCAGCGGCGCGACGAAGAACGCGACGAACAGCGCGGCGAGCGGCAGCGCGAGCTGCGATTCCCGGAGTCGCACCGCCGCCCCGCCGTTCGCCTAGATCCTGATCTCGCGGTTGAAGCGCTCGATCAGCGCGCCGCGCTGCGGGTTGAGCTTCGCCCAGTCCACGCCGCGGATCTTCGCCAGCTCCCCGTGCGTCTTGCCGATCGACCGGGTGATCGCGCCGGCGAGCTGCACCTGCGCGTTCGTCGGGATGACGTTGAACGGCGCCGCCATCATCGCGGTCTGCACCGCGGCGTCGAGGTGCGAGTCGATGTACTGCACGGCGAGATCGGGCTCGGCCGCGCCCGCGCACAGGTGCAGGCTCGTGTGCCAGCCCACGGCGCCGGTGCCCGGGATCGCGAGCTCCACCGGAACGCCCTTGCCTTTCAGCGTGGCGACGAAGTTGAAGTTGTACGGAGCGATGTCGATCTGCTCCTGCTGCCACAGCGTCGCGTAGGCGCCGAGGTTCGCGCCGATCGCGCCGACGTTGGGCAGCAGCTCGCGCAGCGCCTTGAACGCGGGCTCGAAATCGTCCACGGTGCCGCCCTTGATGCGGTTGAGCTCGGCGAGGAACGCGATGCCGAGCTGGCTGTTGAGCGCGGTCAGCCCGACGCGTCCCTTGTACTTCCTGTCGAACAGCTCGTCCCAGGAGCGCGGCGGGGTGGCGACCCGCTTCGGGTTGTAGCCGATGCCGATCACCTGCATCGAGATCACCGGCCCCCACTCGTTCCGGTACTGCGGCAGGAGCCTGGAGAAATTCGGCGATTTCGCCTTCGGGTACTGCACGATCAGCCCCTGCTTGACCGCGTCGAGCACCTGCGGCGAATCGAAGATCGCGACGTCGAAGGGGGCGCGCCCGCCCTTGGCGGCCGTCAGGCGCGAGACCTGGTCGTGCGCGAGGATGATCGACTGCGTGATCTGGGCGTTGGCGCGCTTGCGGAACGCGGGCGCGAGGATCTCGCGGTGCGCCTCGCTCCAGGTCCCGGGAAACGTGGCCGCGACCAGCGTCCTGGCCTGCGCGCGCAGGGTCTGCGGCAGCACGAGGCCCGCGCCGAGCGCCGCCCCCGCGGTGAGAAAGTTGCGTCTACGGTTCGTGAATGTCATGTCCTCCTCCTTGGAGTGTGCCTCATTGGACTTCGAAGACCCGGCAGGCCTCGGGCGCGATCGGCTTCAGGTAGACGCGATCGCCCGGCGCCAGCAGCTCGGTGCGCGCATCGCGCGCCGCGCTCACCTTCACGGCGCAGCCGGCGCCGACCTCGGCCTCGTACACGACCTGCGGTCCGAGCGGCATCACGGCCTTGATGCGCGCTTCCACCCATCCTGCGCCCGGCTCGCGGGCGATCCGCAGCTGCTCGGGCCGCACCGACACCATCGCGCCGCGCGCCCCGGTCCAGGCGCCCGCGACCGCCGCCGTCAGGACGTTCGTCGTGCCGACGAACTGGTTCACGAACGGCGTCGCCGGCCGGTCGTAGATCTCGGTGGGCCGCGCGACCTGCTCGATGCGCCCCTGGTTCATCACCGCGATCCGGTCGGCCATCGACAGCGCCTCTTCCTGGTCGTGCGTGACGAGGATGGTCGTGATGCCGTACTCGCGCTGCAGGCGCTTCACCTCGATCTGCATGTCGAGGCGCAGGTTCTTGTCGAGCGCGCCGAAGGGCTCGTCGAGCAGCAGGATCTTGGGGTCGACCGCGAGGCAGCGCGCGAGCGCGATGCGCTGCTGCTGGCCGCCCGAGAGCTCGCGCGGCAGCCGGGCGGCGAGCTGCTCCATGTGAACGAGGCCGAGCATCTCCGCGACGCGCGCCGCGACGCGCTCGCGCGGCCAGCGCTGCGCCTGCAGGCCGTAGGCGACGTTCCCGGCCACCGTCATGTGCGGGAACAGCGCGTAGTTCTGGAACACGATGCCGACGCCGCGCCGGTTCGGCGGCAGGTGGTCGACCGACTGCTCGTCGAACCGCACCTCGCCCCCGGACTGCGCGATGAATCCGGCGACGATGCGCAGCAGCGTCGACTTGCCGCACCCGGAAGGGCCGAGCAGCGCCAGCATCTCGCCGCCCGCGATCGCCAGCTGCACCGCGTCGACCGCGGTCAGCGCGCCGAAGCGATGCGTGATTCGCTCGAGGGTCAGTCGGTGGCCGCGCGTCGCGCGCATGGCGTTCAGCTTCCGCGGTAGGTAGTGTAGGTCCAGGGCGACACGAGCAGCGGCACATGGTAGTGCGCCCGCGTGTCCGCCAGGCCGAAGCGGATCGGCACGAGGTCGAGAAACGGCGGATCGTCGAGCGCCTCGCCCCGGGCCCGGAAGTACTCGGCGACGCCGAAGGTCAGGCGGTACTCGCCCGCCTGCACCGCGGCGCCGGCGAGCAGCGGCTCGTCGGTGCGCCCGTCGGCGTTGGTGCGCACGCGCTTGAGCACCTGCCAGGCGGTGCCGTCCCAGCGCGCGAATTCGATCGGCATGCCTTCGGCCGGCCGGCCCCTGGCGGTGTCGAGCACGTGCGTCGTCAGCCTGCCCACCGTTCAGTCCCCTCCGATCAGGCGCTCGAGCCGCCCGCGCGTGATGTGCGCGATCTGCTCGAGCGCGGTACGCCACTCCTCGTCCGCGTCGGCCTCGACCCGGCGCGCCAGCTCCGCGATCACCGAGCCGCGGTCGGCGTGCAGGCGCAGCGCAATGATGCACGGAAAACCGAAGCGTTCGCGATAGCGCCGGTCGAGCGCGCCGAGCCGCTCGAGCTCGCCGCGCGACAGCGAGGTCAGTCCGAGCCGGCCCTGCTCGGAGGCCGAATCCGCGGTCAGCGCGCCCTCGCGCGCCTCGCGGCCGGCGAGCTCCGGGTGCGCCCGCACCAGCGCGCGCTGCGCCTCGCGCGGCGCGCTGCGCACGGCGTGCATCATGGCCTGGTGCAGCGCATCGAGCGACGCGAAGGGTCGCGCCGCCCAGGCCTGCTCGGCGACCCAGGGCGAATGCTCGAACACCGCGCCGAGCGTCGCCGCGAACCGCGCGCGATCGAGGGCATTCAGGGCATGCAGGGCGGGCACCGGGCGAAGTTACTGCGGTGATTGTATACAGTCAAGGGCGCGCCGGATCGAGCCGGCTGTGCCATGCGTCTCGGACACCGGAGGATACCGGGATTGCGGATCTTGAAGCGTGGTGTATACAATCCCGCGCATGCCAAGGCCCCGCGCTCCAGGCGCGCGCGCGCGTCGCGCGACGAGCCAGAAGATCGTCGACCGCATCCACGCGGCGGTGCTCGAGCACCGCCTGCCGCCCGGGGCGAAGCTCGGCGAAGCCTCGCTCGGCGAGCTGTTCGGCGTATCGCGCACCATCGTACGCCAGGCGCTGTTTCGCCTCGCCCAGGACAAGCTCGTCACGCTGCTGCCGGCGCGCGGCGCGTTCATCTCGCGCCCGAGCGTGCGCGAGGCGCGCGAGCTGTTCGAGGCGCGGCGCGTGATCGAGCTCGAGCTGATCGAGCGCTTCACGCGCACGCTCACCCCCGAGGGCCTGGCGCAGATGCGCGAGCACCTGGCGCGCGAGCGCGCGGCGATCGCGGCGGGCGACGCCGCGCTGCGTAACCGCCTGCTGGGCGAGTTCCACGTCTGGATCGCCGATCGCGTCGGCAACGGCGTGCTGCGCGAGCTGCTGAGCGAGCTCGTGTCGCGCTCGTCGCTGGTGACGCTCCTCTACCAGAGCGCGCGCGAGGCCGCGTGCTCGGCCGACGAGCACGCGGCGCTGCTCGATGCGGTCGCGCGGCGCGACGTCGCGGCCGCGCGCCGCCTGATGCAGGAGCACCTCGGTCATGTCGAGAGCGGCCTCGCGCTGCCCGACGAAGCGTCGCGTGAGGTCGACCTGCGCGCCGTGCTCGCGCTCGAGCGCTCCTGAACGGACATGTCGGCGCCTTGCGCAGCGCGCATCCTGCGGCACTGCGACGCGCTCGCCGCGTGCAGCGAGGCGCCCGGCGCGCTCACGCGTACCTTCCTGTCCGCGGAGCAGCGCGCGGCGAACGCGCGGGTCTCGGCCTGGATGCAGGAAGCCGGCATGCAGGTGCGGCTCGACGCGATCGGCAACCTGGTCGCGCGCTACGAGGCCGATGCCCCCGCTCGCCCGGCGCTGATCCTCGGGTCGCACCTGGACACGGTGCGCGACGCCGGGCGCTACGACGGCATGCTCGGCGTGCTGACCGCGATCGAGTGCGTGCGCTCGCTGCACGCGCGCGGCAGGCGCCTGCCGTTCGCGCTCGAGGTGGTCGGGTTCGGCGACGAGGAAGGCGTGCGCTTCGGCGCCACGCTGCTCGGCAGCCGCGCCCTGGCCGGAACCTTCGAGCGCGCCTGCCTCGAGCTGCGCGACGCCGCCGGCACGACGCTGCGCGAAGCGCTGCTTGCGTTCGGCCTCGATCCGCAGCGCATCGGCGAGGCGGCGCGCGCGCCGGGCACGGCGCTCGCCTACGTCGAGCTGCACATCGAGCAGGGACCGGTGCTGGAAGCCGAGGGGCTGCAGCTCGGCGTGGTCACCGCGATCAACGGCTTCAGCCGGCTCGCGCTCACGTTCGCCGGCCGGGCCGGGCACGCCGGCACGGTGCCGATGGCGCTGCGTCGCGACGCGCTCGCGGGCGCCGCGCAGTGCGTCTCGGCGATCGAGCGCATCGGCCGCGCGACGCCCGAGCTGGTGGCGACGGTCGGCCGCATCGAGGCGCTGCCCGGCGCGATCAACGTGATCCCGGGCGAGGCGCGCTTCACGCTCGACGTGCGCGCGCCCTCGGACGCGGTGCGCGAGCGCGCCGTGGCCGAGGCGCTCGCCGAGGCCCGGGCGATCGGGCAGCAACGCGGGCTCGAGCTGCGCCTCGAGCGCCTGCAGGACCAGGCGGCGGCGCGCTGCGCGCCCTGGCTGATCGCGCAGCTCGAGGACGCGCTGCGCGCCGAAGGGCTCACGGCCCGCGCCCTCGCCTCGGGCGCGGGCCACGACGGCATGGCGATGCGGGCGATCGCCGACATCGGCATGCTGTTCGTGCGCTGCAAGGGCGGCGTGAGCCACCACCCGGACGAGTCGATCGCCGCCGAGGACTGCGCCGCCGGCGCGCGCGTGCTGATGCGCTTCATCGAATCGTTCCGGCCGGGGGGCGGATGAGCGGCGCGCGCGCGGCCGTGCGCACGCGCATCCGCGGCTTTCTCGGGCGCGAGCGCGAGGCGCAGACGGCGTTTCTCGCCGGGCTGGTGCGCCGGCCGAGCGACAACCCGCCGGGCGACTGCGCCGCGCACGCCGAGCACGTGGCGGGCGAGCTCGCCGCGCTCGGCTTCGAGGTCGAGCGCGACCCGGTGCCCGCGGCCGCGGCGCAGGCGAGCGGCATGGTTTCGTGCACCAACCTGCTGGTGCGCCGCCGCTTCGCCGACGGCGGCCCGGTGATCGCGCTGAACGCGCACGGCGATGCGGTCGCCCCGGGCGGCGGCTGGAGCGTCGATCCCTACGGCGCCGAGATCCGCGACGGCACGATGTACGGGCGCGGCGTCGCGGTGTCGAAGTCGGATTTCGCCACCTACGCCTGGGCGCTGCGCGCGCTCGAGGATGCGCAGGCGAACGGCGCGCGGCTGCGGGGCCGCGTGGAGCTGCATTTCACCTATGACGAGGAAGCGGGCGGCGAGCTCGGCCCGCGGCGCCTGCTCGCCGGGGGCCTCAGCCGGCCGGATTTCGCCATTTGCGCGGGCTTTTCCTACGGCGTGACCACGGCGCACAACGGCTGCCTGCATCTCGAAATCGAGGTGCTGGGGAAATCCGGCCACGCCGCCGAGCCCGAGCGGGGCGACGACGCGATGGAAGCGAGCAGCGCGATCCTCGGCGCGCTCTACGCCTACCGCCGCGCGCTCGGCGCGACGGGTTCGTCGATCCCGGGCATCGGCAGCCCGACGCTCGTCATCGGCCTGATCCGGGGCGGCATCAACACCAACGTGGTCCCCGACCGCGTCGTGTTCAGGCTCGACCGCCGCATCATCCCGGAGGAAAGCGCGGCGGCGGCCGAGCGCACGATCGAGACGCTGGTGCACGCCTCGGTGCGCGACATGAAAGGCATCCGCGTCTCGGTGCGCCGCGTGCTGCTCGCGCAGCCCTTCGTGCGCCGCCCGGGGCAGGAGCACATGGTGCACGCGATCGGGCGCAACGCGCGCGAGGTGTTCGGCGTCGACGCCGCGCCGCACGGCGTGCCGCTGTACACCGACGCGCGCCACTACAGCGAGGCGGGAATCCCGACCGTGCTCTACGGCGCCGGTCCGCGCACGCTCGAGGAGGCGAACGGCCATCGCGCCGACGAGCGGCTGCGGCTCGCGGACCTGTACGGCGCCACCGAGGTGGTTGCGCTCACCCTGTACGACCTGCTGGAATCCCCCGCATGAGCGAGCCCTATCCCCGCGACCTGGCCGGCTACGGGCGGCGCCCGCCGCAGGTGCGCTGGCCGGGCGGCGCGCGCGTGGCGCTGCAGTTCGTCCTCAACTACGAGGAAGGCGGCGAGAACTCGGTGCTGCACGGCGACGGGGCGAGCGAGGCGTTCCTCTCGGAGATCGTCGGCGCCCGGCCGATTCCGGGCGCGCGCCACATGTCGATGGAATCGATCTACGAGTACGGCTCGCGGGCCGGCGTGTGGCGCATTCTCGAGCTGTTCGGGCGCTACGACGTACCGCTGACGGTCTACGGCGTGGCGATGGCGATGGAGCGCAACCCGGCGGCGGTCGACGCATTCCTCGCCGCGGGCCACGAGATCGCGAGCCACGGCTACCGCTGGATCGACTACCAGCACGTGCCGGTCGAGCTCGAGCGCGAGCACATGCAGCGCGCGATCGAGATCCACCGCCGGCTGACCGGCGGGCGGCCGCTGGGCTGGTACACCGGCCGCACCAGCCCGAACACGCGGCGGCTGGTCGTCGAGGACGGCGGCTTCGTCTACGACGCCGACGACTACAACGACGACCTGCCGTGGTACGACACGCGCCACGGCAAGCCGCAGCTCGTCGTGCCCTACACGCTCGACGCGAACGACATGCGCTTCGCCACGCCGCAGGGGTTCAACACCGGCGAGCAGTTCTACGCCTACCTGAAGGACGCGTTCGATACGCTGTACGCCGAGGGCCGCCGGACGCCGCGCATGATGTCGATCGGCCTGCACTGCCGGCTCGCCGGGCGCCCGGGGCGCAGCGCCGCGCTCGAGCGGTTCCTGCGCTACGCGACGCGCAAGCCCAGGGTATGGTGCGCCCGGCGCATCGAGATCGCGCGCCACTGGCTCGAGCACCACCCGCACCGGCCGTGAACCGATCGATCCGCCGCATCCCCCCGCTGCACCCCGCCCCGAGGCTCCTGATGGGCCCCGGGCCGATCAACGCCGACCCGCGCGTGCTGCGCGCGATGGCCGCGCCGCTCCTCGGGCAGTTCGACCCGCAGTTCCGCGCCTTCATGGCCGACACTTCCGCGCTGTATCGCGCGGTGTTCCAGACCGCGAACCGCTGGACGCTGCTCGTCGACGGCACCGCGCGCGCCGGGATCGAGGCGGCGCTCGTCTCGCTCATCGAGCCCGGCGACCGCGTGCTGGTGCCGGTGTTCGGCCGCTTCGGCCATCTGAAGTGCGAAATCGCGCGCCGCTGCGGCGCGCAGGTGCGCTCGATCGAGGTCGAGTGGGGGCGCGTGTTCGCGCCCGAGCAGCTCGAGGCCGCGCTGCGCGAGTTCCGCCCGAAGCTGGTCGCGCTGAGCCACGGCGACACGTCCACCACGATGGCGCAGCCGCTCGCCGAGCTCGGCGCGCTCGCCCGCGCGCACGAGGCGCTCGTCTATGTCGACGCGACCGCCACGCTCGGCGGGATGGACCTGCCGGCCGACGCCTGGCAGCTCGACGTGGTGAGCGCGGGCCTGCAGAAGTGCCTCGGCGGTCCGCCGGGATCGGCGCCGCTCACGCTGAACGAGCGCGCCGCGGCGCGCATCGAGCGGCGCCGCCATACCGAGGAAGGATTGCGCACCGCGCCCTCGCGCGACGGCGACGGCCCGGCGATCGCGTCGAACTACTTCGATCTCGCGATGCTGATGGACTACTGGTCCGAGCGCGCCCTGAATCACCACACCGAGGCGACCTCGATGCTCTACGCGGCGCACGAATGCGCGCGCATCCTGCTCGAGGAGGGTCTGGCCGCCGCCGTCGCGCGCCACGCGCGCGCCTCGCGCGCGCTCGTGGCGGGGCTCGAGGCGATGGCGCTCGCGGTGTTCGGCGATCCGCGCCACAAGATGCCGAACGTCACCGGCGTCGTCATCCCGGCGGGCGTCGACGGAGACGCGGTGCGGCGCGCGCTGCTGGAGGAGTTCGGCATCGAGATCGGCACCTCGTTCGGACCGCTGCACGGCAGGATCTGGCGCATCGGCACGATGGGCTACAACGCGCGCCGCGACGCGGTGCTCGCCACCCTGGGCGCGCTGGATGCGGTGCTGGCGGGCGCGGGACACCGCTTCGCGCGCGGGGCGGGCGTCGACGCAGCGCGCAGAGCCTACGCCGAGGCGTAGCGCTTAAATGGGGACAGACCCGGACAGTCCCCATTTAGCCCCATTTAGCTACATTTAGCTATTTTTCCTCCTCCACCAGCATGCTCTCCGGGATTTCCTTGAGCTTGGTGGCGACCATCGCGGTGTAGTAAAGGGGTTCGCCGGACGCGGCGCGGCGGTGGCGGTAGCGGCGGGTGGCTTCCAGCCGCACGACGCCCCCGTTCACCATCTGCCGCATGAGCTCGGAAAAGCCGTGCGTGTAGCGCGCGTCGAGGAACTCTTCCTTGATGTTGAACGCGAGCAGTCCGCCGACGGACACATAGCCCGCCGCGATATGGTAGGCCGCGGGCGGGATGTCGCCGAAGCCGAGCGCGGCAACGCAGGTAAGCGCGTTCGGCCGCAGCGCGCGCAGCCGCCGGTCGACGTCCTCGCAGGGTTGCGTCATGTCGGCGACCAGGTAGTCGCTGTAGACGACCGGGAGGTCGCGCTGCGCGGCGGCGCGCGCCTCCGCCAGGATGTCCACGCCCACCACCTCCGCGGCGCCAATGCGGCGCAATTCCTTGCCGACCAGGCCGTTGCCGGCGCCGAAGTCGATGACATGCAGCGGCTCCTTCGCCTCCCGCTCGGCACGCACATCGCCCAGCAGCCCAACCACGCGGCGCGGCGACTGGCACGCGAGCAGGTCGTAGAACAGGTATTCGTACAGGCCCGGGCGCTCGAAGATCTCCCGGTAGTCGTGGAACCGCAGCCGCCGCCAGCCGCCCGCCTCGCGGATCTCGAACCATTCGGCGTCCTGCGGCATGCGCTCGCCCTGCGGCGGCAGCCGCAGGCGGTTCTTCCATTCGCGGGCTGTGGAAATGCTCGAAACGGCGGTGGCCTCGTTCATCGGCTTCGTCTCCATTGCGTCATGCGGTCGATGCGCTCTCTTGCCGGGCGCGATCGGGGACCTTCGGAACTACGAGGGTTGCAGGGCCGCCTGGCCTCGTAGAGGCGACCGGCGGACGACGGCCGAGGCTAACCCATGCCCCGGAACGGGGCAAATCGGGCCTTATTCCTCCAGCAGGTGCTTCTTTTCCTTCACTTTTGCCCACTCGTCGGCATCGGCCGGGGCGGGCTTTCTCTCGATGATCGGCTTCCAGCCGGCGGCGAGCTCCTTGTTGCGCGCGATCCACTCGCGCTGAGCGTCCGGGACGTCGTCCTCGGCGAAGATCGCCTCCACCGGGCACTCCGGCACGCACAGTGTGCAGTCGATGCACTCGTCGGGGTCGATCACCAGCATGTTCGGCCCCTCCCGGAAGCAGTCGACCGGGCACACGTCCACGCAGTCGGTGTACTTGCACTTGATGCAGCTCTCAGTGACGACATAGGTCATGCGGGAAAGCCTGCGGCGGTGAAAAGGTTAATTGAATCCGTAGTTTAGCACGCGCACTTGGGTTCCGGGACGCGCGCCCCCATAATGAGGGCTCCCCGCAATACCCCCCGAGGAACCATGAGCAGCAGCACGCAGATACATCACGTCACGGACGCAAGCTTCGAGCCGGAAGTCCTCCAATCCGAGGTGCCGGTGCTGGTGGACTACTGGGCCGAGTGGTGCGGTCCCTGCAAGTCGATCGCGCCGATCCTCGACCAGGTGGCCCAGGAATACGACGGGCGCCTCAAGATCGCCAAGATCAACGTCGACGAGAATCAGGCGGTGCCCGCCAAGTTCGGCATCCGCGGCATCCCGACGCTGATGCTGTTCAAGAACGGCAACCTCGAGGCGACGCGCGTGGGCGCGCTGTCCAAGTCGCAGCTCACGGCGTTTCTTGACAGCAATATCTAAACCACTT